>MTLE01000967.1_pt1 | contig 47194 bp, 41 predicted proteins | sample 1982461 | NCBI WGS metagenome assembly MTLE01 (sample SAMN05712605, study PRJNA340218) | biofilm metagenome | isolation source: sample SPL anode biofilm adapted to -200 mV | place: USA | collected 2012-02-03
GCAGTGCTTGGCCCGCGGATTTAACGCGTTCCCACACTTGATCGGCGTGTTGGAGCAGTTCGCGCGCTTCGGGCAACAGGCGCTGGCCGGCGGTGGTGAGCCGGATCGAATGCGCCTGGCGCTCGAGCAAACACGTCCCCAATTCCTCTTCCAATGCCTTGATTTGCCGGCTCAAGGCGGGCTGGGTCAGAAAGATATTTTTCGCCGCGAGACTGATATTGCCCGTTTCGGCCACGGCGACGAAATACCGCAATTGCCGCAATTCCATGACGGGCAGCATAACTTAAAAGCAGTCTCAGGCCAAATTCTTCGCATTGGCCGCCGGGATGAATCGCGCCGAAGGTGAGGGCATGAAAACGATGACGACAGCACTAAATGTTCGCAAGGCAAACGAACGCGGCCACGCAAATCACGGCTGGCTCAACAGTCACCACACGTTCTCTTTCGCCGATTATTACGATCCCGCGCACATGGGATTCCGCTCATTGCGGGTAATTAACGATGACCGGGTTGCTCCGGGCCAGGGATTCGGCACGCATCCGCATCGCGACATGGAGATTTTCAGTTATGTGCTGGAAGGCACCTTGGAACACCAAGACAGCTTAGGCAACGGGCGGCAGCTTAAGCCCGGGGAGATCCAGCTGATGAGCGCGGGACGGGGTGTGTCCCACAGCGAGTACAATCCGGCGGCAAGCAAACCGTTGCATTTCCTGCAAATCTGGATCCGCCCGAGCGAGCACGGTTTGGCTCCCAGTTACACCGAGTGGCATCCCTCGCCGGAACAGGCTAGTGCCCCTAAAGTGCTGGTGATTTCACCCGATGGCCGGGAAGGCTCGGCGGTTATTCACCAAGACGCGGAGGTGTATCGCCTTCGCCTCCAGCCAGGGCAAACGGTGACGCACGAATTGCGGTCGGGCCGCGGGGCTTGGGTGCAAATCGCCGAAGGCAAGTTGACTGTGAACGGCGTGGAACTCGAGACGGGCGATGGCGCCAGCACCGAGGAACCTGGGCAACTGGTGCTCGCGGCGTCCCAGCCAACGGAAGCGATCCTTTTTGACCTTAAATAACAACAACTCGAACATTATGACAAAACTATTGGTGCTCTATTATTCCAGCTATGGCCACGTCGAAACCCTCGCAGGCGCGGTTGCCGAAGGCGCCCGCTCGGTGAACGGCGTGGAAGTGACGGTGAAACGCGTGCCGGAAACCATGCCGCCGGAAGTGGCGGCGAAGCATGGTGTAAAGCTCGATCAAACCGCGCCCGTGGCCTCGCCCCAAGAATTGGGGGACTACGACGCCGTGATTTTCGGGACGCCCACCCGCTTTGGCAATATGGCGGCGCAGATGCGCAATTTCCTCGATCAAACGGGCGGGCTCTGGATGAAAGGCGGATTGGTGGGCAAAGTGGGCAGTGTCTTCGTGAGCACGGGCACTGGGGGCGGCAACGAAAGTACCATCATCAGTTTCGTGACCACCCTGATGCATCACGGGATGGTTTATGTGGGGCTGCCGTATGCTTGCGCCGAACTGGCCGACATTAGCGAAGTCAAAGGCGGTTCCCCTTGGGGTGCGGGAACGATCGCGGGGGCGGATGGTTCGCGTCAGCCGAGCGCCAAGGAATTGGCGCAAGCGCGATTCCAGGGCAAACACGTGGCCACGATCGCCGCCAAGTTGCGCGGCTAATCTCGACCTTGTGAATGGTAAAACAAACAAGCCCGGTTTGGGTGGCCAGGCTTGTGCGTGTAAAATTTTGCGAGACGCCTATTCGGTCAGAATCGCGAGGTCGATGTATTGGCCGCCGTTGGTTTGGTGCGTGTGCACCGCCAGGGTGTTGCGGCCCGGTTTGAGGGCTTTTTTCAAAGCCTCGGTAATTTCGGCCATGCGATAGCCGCCGACATAGCCCTGGGCTTCCCAGATTTTTGTGCCGTTCACGTACACTTCCGTGTCTTCATCGTGGAAGATCGCCATCGCAGCGTTTTTAAACGCGCCGCCCGCCCATTCGAATTCGCGGCGGAGGAAGATGTCGCTGGTTTTCCATTCTGTTTTGACGCCGGGCAGCGCATTGCCAAACGGCGCCAACGCTGCCGCCCAGGCTTGGTCGTTAAACGCGGGCTGGTTCCAATCCCCAGCTGGCTTTTCCGTAGTGTAGCGATACGGTTGGTTAAGCGCGCCGTCGGCGGCGGCACCGAGCAATACTTGCCAATGATGGCTCACGGGCAGGCGGGGCTTGGTGACCGGGCCGGTTTTCTCATAGGCGGCGGCGCGAGCGGTGATATCGTGCGTCCGCTTGGCGTCGAATTTCGGCGTGCGGTCGTAATGGTACAGGCCGTTCTGCTCCTGTTCCACGTCCGTTAATTGAGTGTAGCAAAAGCCGAACATATCGGGATTATCGAGCAAAGCATTCACTAAGCCTTCGTAGCGCTGATAAAATTCTTCGATGGTTTTGGGGCCGTCGCCGTAACCCCAGCCTTCCTTTTTGCTCCAGCGGGTGCCGCCGAATTCGCTCACCATAAAAGGCACGCCGCGATCGCCCCGGCCCACGGTCGCGGCGTTGTTCGCGCCGCCGGCATAGCGCGCGGGCACTTCGAGGGCGGTCGCCTTAAAATAATCTTCCCAGCGTTTCTTGAAGGACGCAGGATTTTGATCGTAATCGTGATCGTCGCGGGCGTCGGGCTTGGCCACCGTGTGGGTGTAGCCGCTGGTTTCCAAGGTGGGCCGCGTGGGGTCAATCGCTTTGGTCATGTTGAATACGACTTGCTGAATTTCGCTCGCGTCGATACCAGTTTCGTTGAAGGGGCACCAGCCAATCAGCGCGGGGTGATTGTAGTCCCGCTTCAGGAGTTCGACCCATTCATTGATGTACGGGGCATAACCTTTGCGATCCAAATTGTACCCCCAGCTGGGGAACTCGCCCCAAACCAAGTAGCCGAGTTTATCCGCCCAATAGAGGAAGCGGGGCTCGAAAACTTTTTGGTGCAACCGGGCGCCGTTGTAGCCAACGGCCTGGGATAGCTCGATGTCGCGCTTCAGGGCGGCATCCGAAGGAGCGGTCCAGATCCCATCAGGATAAAACCCTTGGTCTAGGATCAAACGTTGGAACACCGGTTTGCCATTGATGAGTATGGCGCGGCCCACAATTGAGACGCGGCGCAAGCCGAAGTAGCTTTGGACTTGGTCGACCGTTTTGCCCTTGCGCTTGAGGGTCAGGGTTAAATCGTAGAGGAATGGATTGGCGGGCTCCCAGAGTTCTTTTTTGCTGAGCTTGACCACCAACTGCTGGCCGTGCCAGGTAATCGGGCTGGTTTGTTTGCCCACGGACTTGCCATTCGCAAACGCTTCGGCGGTGACGGTTAGGCCTTGCTCGGGGGTGTCTGTGTCCACATCAATGGTGATCCGGGAGTTTTCGGGATCGGGGTTGATGGCAAAGCGTTCGATATAAGAAGAGCCCACGGCTTCGAGCCAGACGGGTTGCCAGATGCCGGTGGTGCGGGTGTAGACGCAGCCTTCGCTCACCGAATGGGTTTGTTTGCCGGTGGGTTGCAGGCCGCTGCGGGTGTCATCGAACACTTTCACCACCACTTCGTTTTGCCCCGGGACCAGGAAGCGCGTGATCTCGCACGCGAAGGCCGCGCTGCCGCCCGTATGGGTTCCCGCGAGCTGGCCGTTTAGGTAAACCCACGCCTGGTAATCCACCGCGCCGAAGTGCAGTTTCACGCGCTGGCCTTGCATGGCGGTGGGCACTTCAAAGGTGCGTCGGTACCACACATGCTTCATGAAATCGGTTTTACCCACCCCCGACAGCGGACTCTCGGGGCAGAAGGGGACGAGAATTTTCGTGGCGAGATTTTTGCCCGAAACGAGCCCACGGGCCTCGCCGTCATCTTTGTCGTCAATCTCGAACTGCCACTCCCCGTTTAGGGTCATCCAGTTAGTACGCAGGGCGTCCGGGCGCGGGTGCTCGGGACGGGGCACTTGGGCTTGAACCGAGCCGGGAAGGCCCAGGCCTAAAAGCCCGCACATGAGAGTGGCGGCGTAGAGGCTTTTTATCGCGATCGCGAAACTTTGGGTTTTCATGATGGGATTGTTAATCCCTTCACGAAATTCAACAAGTCCCCCGTTTATGTGACAATGTTCCGTTCCTCTGCGAGGGGCGGAGCGGGATTAGCGGGCCAATCCCCGGTCCTTCAGGAATTGTGCCATGCGTTCGGCGGCGATTTCCAGCTTTTCGAGCGAAGTGGCGAAACAGCAGCGCAGGTAGCCTTCCCCATGCGGACCAAAGGCGCCGCCGGGCACACAGGCAACTTGCGAGCTTTCTAGCAGTGCGATGGCGAATTCCTTGGACGCCATGCCGGTGGATTGAATGGACGGGAATGCGTAGAACGACCCCCGCGGGGAGTGGCAGGTTAACCCCATGGAATTGAGGGCGCCGACGATGAAATTGCGCCGGGCCTTGTAATGCTCGCACATTTCAATCGTGTCCGGCCGGCCGCGGCGGACCGCCTCAATGGCCGCCTCCTGGCTGATGATGCTGGCGCACAGCATGGAGTACTGGTGAATGCGCATCATCGCTTCGATGATTTCCACGGGCCCGCAAGCGTAGCCAATCCGAAAACCGGTCATCGCAAACGCCTTGGAGAAACCATGCAGGAAAATCACGCGTTCCCGCATATTGGGCAGGGAGGCGATGCTGACGTGTTCGCCTTCAAAGGTGAGTTCCGCGTAAACTTCGTCCGTGATGACCAGCAAGTTGTGCTGGATCACCAGGTCCGCGATCTTGCGCAATTCCTCGCGGGTCATCGTGCCCCCGGTGGGGTTGGTCGGGAAATTCAAGACCAGCACTTTGCTGCGCGGAGTGATGGCTTTGGCAATCGCCTCGGCGGTGACGGCAAAACCATCGCTCGCCAGGCAGCCGATGGGTTTGGCCACACCGTGAGCCATCGTGATGCTGGGCGAATAACTCACGTAGCAAGGCTCGTGGTAGAGGATTTCGTCCCCGGGGTTGATGATAGCTCGCAGGGCAATATCCAATGCTTCGCTGACGCCCACGCAAACCAAAATTTCGTTTTTGGGATTGTACGAAAGCTTGAAATATTGGGCTAGATAATCGCTGATGCCATCCCGCAACTTGGGCAAGCCGAGGTTGGAGGTGTAGCTGGTGCGTCCTTGTTCCAAAGCGTAAATAGCGGCCTCGCGAATATGCCACGGAGTGACAAAATCCGGCTCGCCTACCCCGAGAGAGATGACGTCCGGCCGGCCTTGGACCAAGTCAAAAAAATCGCGGATGCCCGAGCGCGGAATCCCGCGCACGTGCTCGGCGACGCAATTGGACGCATGAAACTTCGGCATCATAACCTGGCTGAAGGTAAGGAAAAACGGGCCAAAGACAAGCACTCTCTTGGAGTGCGGCAATGGCCCTCTGGGAGCCTATGGCGGGTTTCGCCCCATGGGGCCGTCGGCCGCTGGCGCTTGGTGGTGGAGTGATTTCGCGGGCTTGAAGGCAAGCCGGAGCGGTGGCATAACCAAGCCGGCTCCGGGTTGCTCAAATTCACCGCGCCCCCGCGCTTTAGCCCCGCTGCGGGCTGCTTAGAAAAGCTTGTCGCCGCTCTGGTGGTCAAAGGCGGGGTGCAAATCGAAACGCACCACGCCGACCAAGGCTTTGCCCGCGACGGCTTTGGAAATCCGCGCCGTGCCTTCCACCCCAAAGCCTGCGCAGAGCTCGATGGCGGTAACGCCATCGGCCACGAGTTCCTTTGCTACCGTTTCTGCTTCTTGGTAATTCTTAACCCCGACGACCTGAAGTTTAACCACTGGCGAATCGATAAAAGCGCGATGTTTGGCCATGTCGTTTTCCGGGGCCACGTAAATGAAGGCCGCCTTGACGGAGGCCTTGGGTTTCGTGTCCGCGGCCCCTCCGTTGATCAAGCATAAGCTGGAGACAAAAATAGCGAGCAAGCCGATTTTTGCCGCGAGTTGGTTTTTGGTTATCATAATAGCAGTATCGTTTTTGAGTTTATAAGCTTTTCACCGAGTTTTGCCGCGGGGTGTTGTTGGACAGGTGAGGAGCGCCACGCATAACAAGGGGCGCGCTGCATAGGCCCATCTCTCCCCGCGTTGGACGCAGGATTATCGATGGCGCCCATCGGGTCAACCGCTTTTATTTGGCCCTCCGCTTGGAAGATTGCAGCCGGCGGCGAGATCGCCTAGGCTCTGCCGAAATTCGGCGCCAGGCGTTCCCAAATATAGCGCACCGCCGAAGGCTGGTTTTTAAACCTTGATCGAAAGATGTATTGTGAGGCTCGAACAAACTGAATTTGGACGCACTCAAGACGGGCAACTGGTTCATCGGTTCGTCTTGGCTAATCGCAAAGGCATGGTGGTGAAATTCATCACCTACGGCGGCATTATCACGGAAATCGAAGTTCCCGACCGCCAAGGCCGCGTGGCCAACGTGGCGCTGGGTTTTGATAGTTTGGCGAATTATCTGAATGGCCATCCGCATTTCGGGGCCATCACCGGCCGGGTGGCCAATCGCATTGCCAAAGGCGCTTTTACCCTCGACGGCCAGGCTTACTCGCTAGCGATTAATAATGGCCCCAACCATCTGCACGGTGGGCGGGTGGGATTCGATAAAAAGGTGTGGCAGGCAAGTCCGCTCCCCACTTCCGAAAAATCAGTCGGCGTGAAGCTCTCCTGCTTGAGCCCCGCCGGGGAAGAAGGTTATCCCGGCAATCTTAAGGTGGAGGTGATTTACACCCTGAACGACAAAAACGAATTGGGGCTGGAATACAAAGCCGTCACGGATCAAGCCACGCCCATTAATTTGACCAATCACAGTTATTTTAACCTGGCTGGGGCAGGGGATGTGTTGGGGCATCAGTTAACCATCGAGGCGGATCAATACACGCCATCCGACGAAAACCTGATTCCTACGGGGGTTCTGGCGCCAGTGGTGGGAACGCCACTTGATTTCACCTCGCCGCACACCTTGGGTGAACGCATTGAGCTGTTGAAGCCGAACCCCGGCGGTTACGATCACAATTTCGTGGTGCGCAAAGGTGGCGGCAAACGGCCCGTGCTGGCCGCGCGCGCGGTGGAGCCGCAAAGCGGGCGCACCTTGGAGGTGTTGACCACCGAGCCCGGGGTGCAGCTGTACACTGGCAACTTCCTGGACGGCTCGCACATGAGCGTGGGCGGCTTGGTCTGCGGCAAACACGCGGGCTTTTGCTTGGAGACTCAGCATTATCCCGACTCGATCAACCAGCCCAGTTTCCCTACGGTGGTGTTGCGGCCGGGCGAGAAATTCCGCAGCCGCACGATTTTCCGCTTTGGCTGGTAAAACGCCGCCCCGGCTTAGAGAGCGGGATGATTCGGACGCCAGACGTTTTGGTAATAACTCCAGGCATTGCGCAGGGAGGGAAAAGCTAGATCGTCTGGCGTAATGCTTTCCGGGGTGGCCCAGAACAGGCTTTGCACTTCGCCGGGTTCGGCCACGCGGCCGGTTTCTTGAGTCCAAGCGAGAAAAAAGAAATCGAGCACTAGATAAGTCACGCCTTGGTACGGATACTGGTTAGGCGAGGAGCAAAGGTATTCGACCCGCTCCAATTCCAGCCCCACCTCTTCGCGCACTTCGCGGCGGACGGCTTCTTCGGCAGTCTCGTCCGCGTCGATAAATCCCCCTGGAAAGGCCAGCTTGCCCTGAGAAGGATTCCGGGCGCGTTTCACCGCCAGGATTTTTCCCTCGGGATTAAAAATGAGCGCCGCGGCAGCCACGGCGGGGTTGAAATAAAGCACCAATCCGCAGTGGGCGCATTTGAACGGCGGCCGCTCCAACAGCGCATCCACCGGCTCTCCACATTGCGGGCAAAATCGATACTTGGCAGCAAACTCGGCAATCACGATGGAAGTTTGGCCTCGCCCGCCAGTGCGCGCAATGGGAATATTATCACCCTTCGCAAAGTGGTGGTTTTGTTTTTGACCGAATGCCGCCGAAAACCATAGTTTTAGAAAAAAACCGCCAATCTCTGAAAAAGCGCGCATGAAAAACCATAACGCAGTTTTGATGATCATCGACATGCAAAAAGGCATGGCCATGGAACGGGCGGGGCGGCGCAATAATCCGCAGGCGGAAGCCAATATTGCGCGCTTGTTGGCTGCCTGGCGGGAACGGGGCGCGACGGTGGTGCATGTGCGCCATATTTCGAGATCACCCAGTTCATTATTTTGGCCGGGGCAGCCGGGTGCGGAGTTTCAAGACGCATTGAAACCGCTGGATGACGAGCATGTCGTGGAGAAGAGTGTGCCGGATGCCTTCGCGTTGACCGGTTTGGAGCGGTGGTTGCGCGTGCGCGGCCTGGAGGAACTCATCATTGTCGGTGTGAGTACCAATTATTCGGTGGAATCCTCTGCGCGTTCGGCAGGTTGCTTAGGTTTCAAAACTTGGGTGGTATCCGACGCGGTGTTCGCTTTCGAGAAAACCGATTATTCCGGTACCCTGCGAACTGCAGCGGAAGTGCACGCCATGTCGCTGGCTAATTTGAAAGGGGAGTTTGCGCAGATAATCGATACGCAGGCCGCGTTAGCGCTGCTTTAAGCTGGTTTATCGCGGTAAAAAATTGACTTAATGCTTCAAGCCCCCCCCACGGACAGAATTAACCTCATTTTCACTGGCGATAAGTGCTAGGTGCTTTTATGCTTCAGGGCATGATCAAGCCAAAGAATTTCAAACTCCGGATTTTATGGTTTCTCTCCATAATCCTGTTTTGGGTAAACGCCGGCTTTAGCACGCAAGCCGCAAACCGCCATGTGGTCTTGATTACCATCGACGGTTTCCCGGCTTCACTTTTCTGGAAATCCAACACGCCGGTGCCACATTTGCGCCAATTGGCCGCCGAAGGTGTGGCCGCGGAGGGCTTGATCGAAATCAACCCGACGGTGACTTGGCCGAGCCATACTTCGCTGGATACGGGTGTTCGCCCCGATCGCCACGGGGTGTTATTCAATGGTGTCCTGAAACGCGGCTTGCCGGGAGAACCGCTGAAGGTCGATCCTTATTGTGACAAGGCCGAGCTTACAGGTTTTCGCACCATTTATGATTTCTTGCATGACAAAGGGCTGCGGACCGCTTCCATCGATTGGCCCTGCACGCGCAATTCCGGCACCCTGGACCTCGATTTTCCCGACACCCCGGACAACGTCAAACACACGACTCCAAGTTTCCGGCAAGAGTTGGTCGCGCAGGGTATTTTGCCCGATGAAACTGACGCCTCTTTTAGCGCGATGACCGGTCCGGGGCGCGATGAAGTTTGGACCCAGGCCGCGTGTTACGCCATTCGCAAGTATCAGCCGCATTTTCTGCAATTGCATCTACTAAACACCGATAGCACCCACCATCGCTACGGGCCAGGTACCCCGGCTAGCCTCACCGCCCTGGCGCTGGCCGATAGTTGCGTGGGCAAAGTCCTGTCCGCGCTCGATAAAGCCGGTATTCGCCGCCAAACCAGCGTCATTGTTTTAGCCGATCATGGTTTCGCCGCCGCCACCAACCTGATTTATCCCAATGTGCTGCTGCGCCAAAACGGCTGGCTGCAAGCGGACGAAAAAGGCCGCGTCACTGCGGCCCGCGCGCAGGTGATTCCTGAAGGCGGATCTGGGTTTGTGTATTTAACCGACCCGAAAGCCACAGTGGAAGATATTCAAAAGCTAAAAGCGCTATTCGCCGCGCAGGAGGGAATCGATGAAGTGCTGGAAGTTAGCCAGTCCGCGGAATACGGCTTGCCCTCTCCGCAGGCCAATCCCGGCATGGGCCAATTGGTGATTAGCGCCAAGGATGGTTACGGCATTGGCGGTCTTGCTAGTGGGGATCACGCCATGGTTCCGATTAAAGATGGCCTTTCGATTGGCTACCACGGCTATCTTTCCAAAAACCCGAAAATGCGTGCCCTTTTTGTGGCTACCGGCCGGGGCATCAAACGGGGCGTCAAAATCGGTTTGGTGGAAAATATCGACGTGGCGCCAACGGTCGCCCATTTGCTGGGCTACACCCTGCCCGATGTTGATGGGCGGGTTTTGACGGAAATTCTCAACCCGCGCCGATAAGTTGGTTTGCGGCGTGGATCGGGTGCTTGGGTGTGCGCGGGTGTGCTTATCGCTCCCATTAACCCGCCTGCTTTTTGCTTGTCATTCTCGGGGTCGCGGGCAGGTTAAGGGGATGACATGGTTCAAATCAAATTGGCCAACGCTCGCGTTGCTTTGCGGACTTATTAACACCCTCCAACCGGCGCAGGCGGAGGAGGCGCGACTTTTGCGTTTTCCCGCCATCCATGGGGATCAAGTGGTTTTCACTCACGCCGGGGATTTATACACCGTTGCCGCCTCCGGTGGAGTGGCCCGCCGACTCACCAGCCATGAAGGGCAGGAAATCTTCGCGCGTTTCTCGCCCGACGGCAAATGGCTCGCCTTTAGCGGCCAATATGATGGCAACACCGAAGTATGCCTGATGCCCGCCGAAGGCGGCGTGCCCCGCCGGCTGACTTACACGCCCACTCTGGGGCGTGACGATGTCTCCGACCGCATGGGCCCCAACAATATTGTCATGGCTTGGCGCGATAACGAGCACGTGATTTTCCGTTCCCGGGGTACCGAGTTCAACGCGTTCAAGGGGCAATTGCTCAGCGTGCCGGTTTCGGGAGAGCTTCCCGAGATGCTGCCGCTGCCCCGGGGCGGTTGGTGCTCGTATTCGCCCGATGGCAAGCAGTTGGCTTATAACCGCGTCTTCCGCGAATTCCGCACCTGGAAACGGTATCGCGGCGGCCAGGCCGATGATATTTGGATCTACGATTTCGCCGCCAAAACCACGGTTAACATAAGCGAAAACCCCGCTCAGGACATTTTTCCCATGTGGCACGGGGACCTGATTTACTTCGTGTCGGACCGCGATGAAAGCCGCCGGTTCAATCTTTTCGTGTACGACGTTAAGCAGAAGACCACGCGGCAGGTTACGCGTTACACTGATTACGATATCAAATTCCCTTCCCTGGGTGACACGGCCATCGTGTATGAAAACGGCGGCTGGATATACCGCCTGGATTTGGCGACCGAAGAGGCGCACCGCATTCCTATTGAAATGCACGAAGATTTTGCCATTAGCCGGACCAGCTTGAAAAATGTCAGCAAGGAAGTGGCCGACGTTGATCTGGCTTCGGATGGCAGCCGGGTGGTGTTTGGCGCCCGGGGCGAGGTGTTCACCGTGCCCGCGAAAAACGGACCTACGCGCAATCTTACCCAGACTCCAGGCGTGCACGAGCGCGATGCCAAGTGGTCGCCCGATGGCCGGTGGATCTCCTGGATTTCGGACGCTTCGGGCGAGGACGAAATTTATATCGCGCCCCAGGATGGCAGTGCTACGCCAACCCGGCTTACCACCGGGGCGGATACTTATAAGTATGAGCCGGTGTGGTCGCCCGACAGCGCCAAACTGCTCTGGAGCGATAAAAAACAGCGGCTGCAATTCGTCGATGTCAAAGAGCGCAAGGTCACCGTTGTGGTGGCTGCGGCCCCCTGGGAGATCCGCGATTATACGTGGTCACCAGACAGCCAATGGATTGCCTACGCCTTGCCTGGCAACCGCCAATTCGAGACTATCCAATTGTTTTCCTTAGCCGATGGCCGGACAATTCCGGTGACGGATCATTGGTTCACCTCGCACAGTCCGACGTTTAGCGCCGATGGCAAAATGCTGTTCTTCGTGTCCAATCGCGCCTTCGCGCCCCGGGGCAGCCAGGTGGAGGCGAATAACGCGTATTTCGATATGGCGAACCTCTTTTTTGTCACTCTCGACAAAACGGCGACCTCGCCGATCGCGCCCAAAAGCGATGAGGTCAAAATAAAGAAAGAGGAAGAACCCGCCGTGGCGGCCAAGGAAAAGGCCGATGACGCCGATACCAATAAACTAGCGGCTGCCGATGCTCCAGAAACCAAAAAGGACACGAAGAAAACGCCCAAGAAGATCGAGGTTAAAGTCGATGCCGAAGGCTTGCCGCAGCGCATCGCCATGTTGCCCACCGCGGCTTCTGGCTATCGCGAACTGGCTTCCTTAGGCGACAAGCTCTATTATATCCGCCAAGGATTGCGGGACGAGAAACCCCACCTCTGTTTGTTTGATCTGGAGAAAACGAAGGAAACCGAACTGGGCGATTATCCCCGCTACCTCATCTCCGCGGATAATAAGAAAATGCTCGTATCGGGCGAGGGGTCATATGCGATCGTCGATCTGCCCTCCGCCAAAATTGACGCCAAGGACAAATTGAACTTATCCGGGCTGGAAGTGCGCCTGGACCGTCAGGCCGAATGGAGCCAGATTTATAACGAATGCTGGCGGCAGATGCGCGATTTCGTGTACGACCCCTATTTACATCATGTGGATTGGGCGGCCATGCGCGCCCGCTATGAGCCGCTCCTGGCCCATGTGCATCACCGGGTGGATTTGAGTTATATCATCGGGGAACTCATTGGGGAATTGAACTTGGGCCACGCCTACGTGGGCGGGGGCGATTACCCCAAGGCGGAGCGGATTTCGGTGGGCTTGCTCGGTGCGAAAATTTCGCGCGATGCCGCCTCGGGGTTCTTCCACATCGATAAAATCCTCAAAGGCCAGAACTGGGATAAAAACTTGCGTTCGCCGCTGACCGAAATTGGCGTCGACGTCAAAGAAGGCGATTACGTGGTCGCGATCGACGGCCAAGTGCTGAGCGCGGTGCCCAATATCCACCAATTATTAGTGAACACCGCCGGCAAGCAGGTGCGCCTGAAGGTGAATGGCGCGCCGAAATTGGAGGGGGCCCGGGAAGTGGTGGTGGTGCCCACGGATGATGAGCAACCGCTCTATTATTTCAATTGGGTCCAGCGCAACATCGAGCGCGTTTCGCAAGCCACGGGTGGCCGCATCGGCTACGTGCACATCCCCGACATGGGCGTGCCGGGCATGAATGAATTTGTGAAATATTTCTACCCGCAAGTGGGCAAGGAAGGCCTGATTGTCGATGTGCGGGGCAACGGCGGGGGCAATGTCTCGCCCCAAATCATCGAGCGCCTGCGCCGGGAGCCAGCCATGTTCACCATCGCGCGCAATGGCAACGTGAATGTCGACCCCGCCGGCATGGTGCTAGGGCCAAAGGTCATGTTGCTGGATGAATTCTCCGCCTCCGATGGCGATATCGTGGCCTACCGGTTCAAGAAGTATCACCTCGGCCCGGTTATTGGCAAACGTTCCTGGGGCGGAGTGGTGGGCATTCGCGGTTCTTTGCCGCTGCTGGACGGCGGCACGTTGAACCGGCCGGAATTTTCCCGGTTCGATTTGGAGGGCCAGGAATGGATTATGGAGGGCAAGGGGGTTCAGCCTGACATTGTGGTCGACAACGATCCCGCGCGCGAATTCGCGGGGGTGGATGATCAGTTGGAATCCGCCATCACCAACATTTTGGAGGCCTTGAAAACCACGCCAGTGAAGCTGATGTCGCCGCCGCCCTATCCCGACAAGAGCAAGTAAATTTTCCGAGGCGGCTGGCCCCTGAGCTGGCCGCCTTTCTGGTTTACTTGGCCAGCGGTTTGCCTGCACGGACCCAGGCATTGATGCCGCCGTCCAAGTGGTACACGGTCGTGAAATTAAGTTTGGCCAAGATGGTTTGGGCGCGGGCGCTGCGGTGGCCCGAGGCGCAGTGCAGCAAATAGGGTTGGGCCTTGTCGAGCAGGGCGATTTTATCCTGAAACTGCGGATTGAAAAAATCGATATTCTGGGCGCGATCTAAATGGCCAGCCGCGTATTCCTCGGGCGTGCGCACATCCAGCACGGTCACTTGGCGGTTATCCTGCAGCAATTGCGCGGCCTCTTCGGCGTTGAGGTTCCAACGGGGCATGGCTTTTTTAGATTTGGACAGAGGTTGGACGCTGTCAGCGGGTTTTTTGCCCGCGGCATCATTCGCGCCCCAAGATGGCCAAAGTCGTTTAAACATGCGTCTTGGGGGCTACCTTAAGCGTTCAGGGCTAAAGTTCAACTGGACAGGCAGATTTTTTTACCGATGATTGACACCCGGAAGCGATTGCGGCAACCTAGCTCCGGACTGGCGCGTTCGTCTATCAGTTAGGACGCGGCCCTCTCAAGGCTGAAAGACGGGTGCGATTCCCGTACGCGCTACCATTATTAAGCGAGGCAAACCCGCCCCGGCGTTAGAACCGTTGGAGGGGAGCCTTTTGGCAGTTTGCTATGCGGCCATTCCAAATCATTTTCAACCCTACAAGCGCAGCGGAGTTATCCCGCATGCCGCGGGAATTGCAGTTAAAAATTTTGGGTGATTTTCGCGGCCTGCCCCAGCAATTGCTGGGGGCCGAGGGCGAGGGGTTTGGCCAATTAGAGCGAGATGGCAAGACCCTGCACCGATTTCGCTTGGGAGACTACCGGGTTTACTTTCAACGCCACGAACTAGGTCTGATTGTACACCGGATTTTAAGCCGGAACACGCTAAAGGATTTCCTGTTTCGCTCTAATCTATCTTTAGGTGAAGACGTTGCCTTGCAGGAAAATCCAAAGTTTTGGGAGCTTATTGAAAACGCCCGGACCGCAGTCACCAAGGAGTAAGTGTTTGGTGGGGTGTTGTTTAGGTTTTTGAATGAGCGGGTAAAATTTTCCGCATCTCCCGCTTGACAGCGGGGGTGGAAATTGGGTAGTCTCATGTAAAGTGCTGTTGGTTAGGAAAATGCGGGTGAATTACGCATGCGGGGTGCGGAATTTAGGGGATGTATAATTTATTTGACTTTTCGACAGCAATGCTGGTAATGTGGTCTTTAGCTATTGGGGAAAGAACTGGTTCATATAGATTTTGAGAAATGACTATGAAAAATAACACTAAGACGATGTCGGTGCTCGCAGCGTTGTTAACTTTCGCTGTCACCTCCGCTTTTGCCGATACGCAAATCGCTTTCGACAAAGCCTCCGCGCCTGAAATGGCCAAGAAAGCTGCGCAAATCGTAGCCAAAGCTTCAGCTTCCCAGAAGGAACAAACGGCGGTTGAAGTGGTGAAAGCCGCGATTACGAAGAATCCGGCAGCGGCATCCGTCGTGGTGGCGTCGATCTGCAATGCGGCCCCTGAAGTGGCTCCTGCCGTTTCCGCCGCCGCCGCCAAGCTGGCCAAGCAATACGCCGAAGTGATCGCCGCTTCCGCTGCTAAAGCCGCCCCCAGCTATGCGGAATTGATTGCTGACTCTGTTTCCACCGTCGTTCCGGCCTCCTCGGAAGCCATTCGCACCCGCACTCGCGAAGCTGCCAGTGCTTCGACGGCTGCCTCCAAGAGCGCCATCGTTATCATGCCTGGTGTGATCACGGGTGTCGCCCCCTCGGATCCGCCCGTTGCGCCTGCGGTGCAACCGGTGTCTGGTTACGATCCTAAGCGTTACGAGAATCCTTAATCTAGGACCCAGTAGCTAACGATTGGAACCTATCGTTTTACAAACCTGTTTCCCGTTGGGAAACAGGTTTTTTTTTCATAATGCGCTTGAAATCGCCTTGTGATTAAGGCCAAATGAATCAGGGAATGTGGCTATGACGCTCGCAGACATCCTGAATAAAGATCAAATTATCACTGATTTGCAGGCTGAGAATCGTTGGGACGCAATTGACGAACTCATTGGCAAACTCGTTGAATGCGGGCGTATTAAGCCGATTCATCGGGATCCCATCGCAGCCGTGGTCAAAAAACGTGAGACTTCCATGAGCACGGGCATCGGGTTCGGCATTGGCATTCCGCATGCCTCCACCGATCTCATCACCGAAGTCGTGGGCGCTTTTGGCCGTTCGCGCAGAGGCGTGAACTTCGACGCTTTGGACAGCCAGCCAGTCAACCTGGTGATGCTGTTCCTCGTGCCTCAAGGCCAATTCCAAAAGCATTTGCACACTTTGGCTAATATTGCAAAATTGCTTCATAGCAAGGATTTTCGTCACTCGCTGGAAGAGGCCCCCGATGCGGACGCGATGTTCCACATCATCAAGAGCCACGCTACCGCTAAATAATTGCCCGCCTTCGGTTCCCGCTTTTATTGCGCTTCGCTTTCAAGCCCAGTATTGGATTGATTTAAGGGCTCGCTGCTGAAAAGATTCCCGGCTGTGCTGCATATTTTTATCGAACAACAATTGCGGCAAACCATCGCGAGTTTGCTGCCCGAAGCCAATTTAGACAACGTATTGGTCCGCCCTTGCCCCGATCCCAAGTTTGGGGATTACCAAAGCAACGCCCTCATGGCGCTGGCCAAAGAGCGCAAAATGAATCCGCGCCAGCTGGCCACGCAAGTGGTGGCTAAGCTCGACGTCAAAGCTTGGTGCGATGCGGTGGAAGTGGCTGGCGCGGGCTTTTTGAATTTCCGCATTGCTCCCGCCGCTTTGGCTCGCGTGATCGCCGAAGCCGCCGCCGGAAAACATTTGTTTCTCACCCAGGCCGAAAAACCCCGCACGGTGGTTGTCGATTTTAGTTCCCCCAACGTGGCCAAGCCCATGCACGTGGGTCATATTCGCTCCACGATCCTCGGGGACAGCTTGGCCCGCGCGCTCCGCGTGCTTGGGCACCAAGTGATCACCGACAACCATATCGGCGATTGGGGCACCCAGTTCGGCAAATTGCTCATCGGCTGGAAACGCGATCTCGATGCCAATGCTCTAGCCGCCGATCCCATCGGCGAAATGGAGCGCATCTATAAAAAGATCAACGCCGCGTGCGACGCCGATCCCGCCCTCTACGAGGAAGCCAAGCTGGAACTCGCCAAGCTCCAGGCGGGCGACGCCGAAAACCGGGCGATCTGGCAAAAAATGATCGCGCTCTCCCAGGTGCAATTCGATACGATTTACGCGCGACTGGGCGTGAAGTTTGATCACACTTTGGGCGAGAGTTTTTATAATGACCAGCTCAAGGACGTGGTCCAGCAGTTGGTGAATGCCGGCCTGGCGCGCGAACACGAAGGCGCGATTCGCGTGTTTTTCGATGATGTTCCCGAGTTGAAGGATCACCCCGCCGTGGTGCAAAAGGCCGACGGCGCGGCTACATATACTACCACGGACTTGGCCACGCTGGCTTATCGTCTGGCTACCTGGAATCCGCAGGAAATCATTTACGTCACCGATGGCCGCCAGCAGTTGCATTTCAAAGAGATTTTCACCGCCTTCCAGCGCTGGAAACCCGCGGCCGGCGTGAAGCTGGTTCACGTGTGGTTCGGCTCGATTTTAGGCGACGATGGCAAACCGTTTAAAACGCGCTCCGGCGAAACCGTCAAGCTGGCCGATTTGCTCGATGAAGCCGAAGAGCGCGCCCTCAAGACGGTCACGGAAAAAAACCCCACGATGGGTGAAGCCGAGCGCAAAGAGATCGCGCGCATCGTTGGCCTGGGCGCCGTCAAGTACGCCGACCTCTTGCCCAACCGCCAAAGCGATTACGTGTTCAGCTGGGACAAGATGCTCGCGTTTAACGGCAACACCGCGCCGTATTTGCTCTACGCCTACACGCGAATTCGGAGCATTTTCCGCAAGGTCACGCCGGAGGAAATCGCCAGCATGGCTAAGTTGCCCGAAGGATTCGTCTTTAAAGCGCCGGAAGAGATCGCCATGGCCAAGCATTTATTCAATTTTGGTTTGGTGCTCCAAGCGGTGACCGATGAATGCCGCCCGAATTACCTGTGCAATTATCTCTACGATCTGGCCGGACACTTCGCCCGATTTTATGAGAGCTGCCCCGTACTCAAGGTGGAGGGCGCCGAGCGCTTGGGCCGTCTGGCCTTGTGCGATCTGGCCGGCCGCGTGCTCAAGCAAGGCTTGAATATCCTCGGTATTGAGACCACGGAACAAATGTAGCGCTTATGGCCGCGAGTGATTCGCCAGAGAACACCGGCCTGTGTGAGTTCCGCGATTCCCCGATTCATGGCACTGGCGCTTTTGCCCGGTGCCTCATCGAACCCGGCACGCGCGTCATCGAATACCGCGGCGAACTCGTCAGCAAAGCCGAGTCGCTGCGCCGTTGTGAGGCGGGCAATACGTTTCTTTTCTATTTCGATGAACACCAGGATTTGGATGGCAGTGTCGCGTGGAATCCCGCCCGTTTTCTGAATCACAGTTGCGATCCCAATTGCGAAGCCCGCAAGGAAGGCGCGCAAATCTGGATCGTGGCCGTTCGCGCCATTCGCGCGGGCGAGGAGGTCACCTTCGATTACGGCTATGATTTGGAGGATTACCGCGATTATCCCTGCCACTGTGGCGCGGCTAATTGCCGGGGCTATATGGTGAGCGAGGAACTGGCTCGGTATATCCGCAAAAATGCCGCCTCAGCTAATTAGCTGGAGTGGCGAATTGCGGGTGTTGGCGTAATTTTTCCCACGAAGCTGGACTAAGCGGGGCTTGGCGATAAACGTCCTCATGCAGGGGTTCGGCACTGGTCGAGGCGTGCGCGCGCGCCAGCCAGCGGGCGTCCAAGGGATGTTCGATTAATTCTCGGGCATTGGCCGCCACGGTGGTTTCTTCTTTTTCCCCGGTGGCATGCCCCCGGCCCACAAAAAACCCCGCCAGCAACAACGTCGAGCGCAACAGGGTGCTGCGCGAGTAAGTAGCCAAGGAACAGGGGCGCTGAGGGTCCAGTGCCGCATAAAGGTCGCTAAAGAGGGGCAGTGACCACATCGCGGGGTTTTTCGCTGGCGAATAAGCGTCGAACAAAATGGCGTCCGGTGCGGGTGGGCGCGGGGTGGTGGAAGATTTGATCCCGCTGGCGATCCAGCTAGGAAAATCCGCCAGAATTAATTCCCAATGAATGGTGCGGTTGCCTTCGGTGATGACCGTCTGCCGCGTGTCAGCTAGCTGGGTCAAGGCCGTTTGGAACCCAGAAAAATAGCCGAGTTCGGGCGCGTGGGCCAAGGCGAAATGAAGCGGTTCTAACGTGCAGTCAAAACTGATGAGGCGCACGTTGCGGTCCACAGTTTGGGTCGCTTCCAAGGCGGCGATGGCATTGGCCGCCGCGCCCAGGCCGATGTCCCAAATCACGAATTCCCCCTGGCCAGAAGCCATCCGCTCCGGGAGCCGCAACTGGCGGGCGTAAAGCGTTTGCGCTTCCGCCACCGGGCCGATCACGGGGTGGAAGGTTTCGCCGTGGGCGGTCGATCGCAAGCTGTAAGCGCCGTTGGCCAGGCGCACTAAGGTAAAAGGTGCCGAACTCATTATCGTTGCCCGCTCACGATAGGAAACGCGGCGGCAGCCGTCACGCAAAACCCCGTCCATTGGCGGGCAGGGTCAAAATTCGTGGTTCTCAAATGGGCCGTTTCATGGTTAGCTGGGGCTATGGATGCTTTATTGAATTTACTGCGGGAAAACGCGGCGCTCCGGCCGGCGCAACTGGCGGCCATGCTCAATTCCACCGAAGCGGAAGTGGAAGCCAAGATCAAGGCTTACGAGAAGGACCAAGTGATTCTCGGCTACCGGACCGTTTTCAATGAGGACAAGCTGGGCCAAGACCTGGTGCGCGCGGTGATCGAAGTGAAGATCACCCCCGAACGAGAGGGCGGCTTCAACCGCCTGGCCGAACGCATCGCCAAGTACCGCGAAGTGCGCTCCTGCTACTTGATGTCCGGGGCCTATGACCTGCTGGTTGAGGTCGAAGGCTCGAACCTGCGCGAAGTGGCCACTTTTGTATCGGAGAAACTGGCTTCCTTGCACGGCGTGCTTTCCACCGCCACGCATTTTATTTTGAAACCCTACAAAGAACACGGTGTTTTAATGACTCGCAGCGTTGAAGATCAACGGCTGGCAGTCACGCCATAAGGGCTGGCTTGGATTAGACCTGGCGCCGCGCGGCGGGCATCCTCCCCCGCCGCGTGGAGCCATGGGATGGCCGCGCCGGCCTGTGCCGGGAGCTTCAAAGGCGGCGATCCCGTAATGAAATTACCTATCCTCAAGTCGCGCGGGTTTACCCTGCTGGAAATCGTGATCGTGGTGGCTTTTCTCTGCCTAATTGCGGCGGTAATCGTTCCTAGCTATTTACCTCCTCAAATTCACGGGAGGCGCCCCAATCGCTATTCGTGTATCGCCAATCTAAAACAAATCGATTCCGCTCAAGAGCAATGGGCAATAGAAAACCATAAAGACTCGAATAGCCCCACCGTACTGGTCGAGATCACGGCATACTTAAAAAATAATGTGCTCCCCACGGAGCCGTTCGGTGGAACATACACGATAGGGGCAACCGTGAAGGATTTGCCTAAATGTTCAAACGCAAAATTGGGGCATACATTTTAGAGTCGCTTAAAAATAAAAAAGCTTGGGACGCGAATCCCAAGCTCTTTGCGAATCTAAAACGGATGGGTTACTTCAGTGGTTTCGGCTGCGCTTTGTCCCATTCCTCTTGAGAAACGGTGCGCTTCTCGTTGAGGAACACGAACACGCCTTTTTTGTTGCCGACCAAAATGTCGGGCATCTTGTCGCCGTTAACGTCCGCCGTCACCACTTGCGTGCCGACGCCCGAGTCGTCATCCACCTTGTAGGGGATGTACTCGGCGGTTTTATCCGCGTTGCGCACCAGCTTGAACCAGTACAACACGGCGGCTTCCGTCCCCTCGGGGTCCGTGGGCGGTGCGTGGGCATACCAGCGTTTGCCGGTGACGAAGTCTTTGAGTCCGTCGCCATCCATATCCGCCAAGGCGAAGGCGTGTGCCTGGGTGAACTTCACGCCGTATTTATTATCTTCGGCCTTGGTGCCCATGATCAGGTGTTTTTTGAACGTGATCTGGCCGTTTTCTTTGGCCTGCTCGAACCACGCCAAGCCGTATTGATGGGGATGCAGGGTGGTGATGACGTCGTTCATGCCATCGCCGTTGATATCATAAACTAACATTTGAGCACCGCCTTCGCCGAACACGTAAGGATGCAGGGTCCAAACGGGATCGTTCGCCAGGGAAGCGGGCTGTTCCCACCAGCCATTTATTTCGAGGTAATCCGCGCGGCCATCGCCGTTAATATCCCCATAGCCGATGCCGTGCGTGTAGCGATGCCAGGAGCCTTTGGGGGAAATGGGGTGGAACGTCCAAATCGCCTCGGGATTTTTATAATCAGGCTTGGCGTAGCCCAGGAAACCGCCGCTATTATAAATCCCTTCCGGTTTGCCGTCGCCATCCAGGTCGCCAAACTCCGGGGATTCGTTATCCGTCACTTTGAAAGCGAGATGCCGCTTCCAGGTTTCGGATTTGCCCTGGGGGTTTTCATACCAATAAGATTCCTCGCCGGGCATGCCGATTTCATAAACATCCATCCATCCATCGCTGTTATAATCGTAGCTGAAAGTCATGAAGTTGTCCGAATACGCCTTGGGATCGTAGGTTTTGGAGGGGCGGAACTCATGTTTCTTTTGGAAATCGGGGCCTTCATACCAGAAAGCGCCGGCCACCACGTCCATTTTGCCATCGTGGTTAAAATCGCCGTAATTGATGCCCTCACAATGGAATAGGTTGCTGAGGGTGATTTTTTTGAAGGTGTGCAGCTCGTAGTCCTTGGCGCAAACCGAGACGGCGGCGCCAGCCAGCAAAGCTAGCAGGATAGGGCGTGTTTTGATCATGCCCTTTTGTCGCACGTTTAGCCGGTTTGTCAAGCTCGGCAGATGAGACCCAATTGGCTCATAAACCCGCGACGCGTTCGCATTCAGCAGGGTCTGAAAAGCCTTGCCGCACCGCCTCGGCAATGGCGGCTTTTAGGGAATGGGCCGGGCTCGCCGCTTCCGGGCCTTGGGCGCGGATTTGCCGGCGCAGGGTGTCGTCCAATCCCAGCCATTCCACCAAAGGAATCCGGCCACGATATCCCGTGTTCAAACACGCCGCGCAGCCTTTGCCTTGGCAGGCGGCACAGAGTCGGCGGGCCAGCCGCTGGTTGAAAATAAGGTCTACCGACGAGACGGCCGCGTAGCGGTCCGGAACCATCACTAGCAGCCGCTCCAACACCCCCCGGCACGAACCGGCGTGGAGGGTGGAGATAACCAGGTGGCCGGTCAGTGATGCGCGCACCGCGAGATTGGCGGTTTCGTCATCGCGAATTTCTCCGATCACCAGTACTTGGGGGTCTTGGCGCAGCAAATGCCGCGCGGCTTTGGCGAAATCGAGCCCCCGCGCTTCGTTGACCTCGGTTTGCATGATGCCGGGAATGACCTGCTCGGCGGGATCTTCAATCGTAATCACATGGCGCCCACCTATAGCCACAATCTGGCGCAAGCAGGCGTAGATGGTGGTGGTTTTGCCACTGCCCGCGGGGCCGGTTAAGAGGAGCAGGCCCGAGTTGCGCGTTAAAAAACGCTCCAATTCGGTGTGGGCGGCTGCGGGCAAGCCCAATTGCTCCAACGTGGGCGATTCCCCCGGCTGGAATAGGCGCAGCACGATTTTCTCGCCGGTGACCGTGGGATACGTGGCCACCCGGGCATCGTGGCTAATGCCTAGTTCGGCCTTGTCGATGCGGCCGTCCTGGGGTAGCGAATCTTGGTAAGTCTTAAGCCGGGCGAGAAATTTGACCCGGCCCAAGAGCCTTTCCGCTAATGGATTCGTGAAATGAGTAACAGGTTTGAGCACGCCATCCAACCGGAAGGAAACCTGCGCTTCCTGTCCGATTTGCTGGATATGAATATCGCTAGCGCCCGATTGTTCGGCTTGGCGCGCCAGCTCTTCCAGCGCGCGCGGCGCGGATTCTTCCGGAGCCGGTCCCGAGTTTGAGGAATCGTTTCGCATGCTCTTCAGCGAGACGGGACTTCGCCCGGCTTGCCTGCTTATTTGACCGCCATCGTAGCTTGGGTTCACGCCAAATAAAATCTTTTTGGTAAAGGCGCGCAATACCCTTTGGGAGACAATATGCGCGCCGCTTGTAACTTTTTGCGCGGACGCGGATCAGGGTTAACATAGAGTATGAATGGAACGATTTTAATTTATGCCGCAATCGGCGGTGGTTTGGGGCTGGCGGCGGCCGTTTTGAGTGGGCGTTTATTGGGAAAGCGCCCCGCGGATCCGGCTCGGTGGGCATGGCTGGGCCTGATGGCGGGAGTCGTTTTTAGCCTGATAAGCGGGGGGAGCATCCCCAAGGGGATGAATGAGAGTACGGGCAATGTCCGGAAAATTGCCGCCGCGGATTATGAAGCGGAAGTCGTCCAAAGCCCGCAGCCGGTGGTGATCGATTTTTATGCCACATGGTGCGGTCCGTGCCGTCGCATGACGCCGATCATGGAAAAATTGGCGGGCGAGTTTGCGTCCCAAGTGAAGTTTGTGAAAGTCAACGTGGACGAGGCGCCGGCCTTGGCTCAGCGGTTCGGGGTATCGGGCATTCCGGCTCTGGCCATGGTTTACCAAGGCAAATCTCAACCCCTCATCACGGGTTTAGTGGCGGAAGACGCTTTGCGATCTCGGTTGCGGGATTTCATCAACGCTCCTGCCAAGGGGGCAACTGCCGAACCAGGCGCATTAACCCCGCCTTTGATGCTGCAATGATAGAGTTCGGTGAATATGAGTGTGTCTTTGCCGCTGCCTTGGACGGCTGAGTTCAGGGGGCATTTTGACAGGGTTGAGGCCCGCACCCACATTTGGGTTGTCAGATAGGCTAAAACGTGCCGATAGTAGTTGGCAATAAAAGGAAGGCATAATGGGTGGCCTGAGCGCCCGCTTTTCCTGGAAACATTGGTCAACCACGCGACACTACCATGGCTAAAGACTCCCAGCCCGCGTTGGCGGAATTCACGCCGCCGTTGAGCATCGGCAACTCCAACCGCCTGCCCTTAAACGGCTGGGCCCTGGAACTGGCCCGCCGTTGGAACAGCGGTACTTACTCACTGTTCGTCTTGCACGGAAACATTTTCGATGTGTTCCCCGTTCAAGAAGGAACCGAAGTAGCCTTTGTTTCGCTAAAAACCTATCTCGCCCGGCGCATCTTTGCCGAGCGTGCATTTTTGCTATTTTACGATATTGGCGATGGCTTGACGTTTGGTTCCGCCGCCATGCAAAAACGGTTTTTCGAGTGGCTGGAAGTGTTCGATCAAGTGGAGCGCACCAACTACCACATTCAAGGCCCGCCCAAGGATTTCAACAAACTCGCTCCGCTTTTGCGCCGGTTTTTCTCGCACGCGGCCGAAGAAAACCGGCAAGGGGTTACGCTGGTGATCGAGTATCCCGAAAAAATCGTGCCCAACTCGGGCGGCTCGTACTCCAGCCAGGAGGAACGGGTAGCCTTGGTGACGATGCAAAAATGGGCTGCGTCGCCCGAAATGCGGCGATTGGATGTGGGGGTGCTGCTGATCACCGAGTCCGCGTCGGAACTGAGCGCGGGGTTGCTTCAGAATCCACATGTGGCGCAAGTCAAAATCGAATTGCCCGATGCCGAGACGCGGCTGCTGTTTTTAAATTCCGGCAATCTCAAGGCGTTGGTCGATGGCAAGGCCGCCACGGAATGGTGCGATTTATCCCTGGAAGATTTAGCGCAACGGCTGTCCGGCCTCAATTTGCTGCGCATCCAGCATTTGCTGGCGGAAGTCTTGCGCAATGGCGCGCGAGTGACCCTAGACCACATTTCGGCCAGCAAAAAACGCCTGATCGAGGAGTATTGCCAGGGATTGGTGCGCTTCAAGGATCCCAAACCCGGGCTGACCCTGGATGCGGTGGCCACTCACACGGCGGCCAAAAAGAAGCTGCGCGAACTGGCCTGGCTGATAAAAAATGGCAAACGCGACGTGCTCGAAAAAGGCGTGTTATTGCCGGGCCGCGTCGGGGTGGGGAAATCGTTCTTGATCGATTGTTTTTCTGGTGAATGCGGTTTGCCGATGATGGAATTGGCCGAGTTCCGCTCCAAATGGGTGGGGGATACCGAAGTGCAACAGGCGCGCATTTTGATGACGATCCGCGCGCTGGGGCCAGTCATCGTGGTGGTGGATGAAGCGGACGCAGTCTTCGGCACCCGGGAAGCGGGCGGGGACGACAGCGGCATTTCGGGCCGTATTTTCGCGGCATTTGCCGCGCACATCGGCGATGCTTCTCTCCGCGGCCGTGAATTGTGGATTGCCATGACTTCGCGGCCTGACTTGCTGGCCATTGACATGAAACGCCAGGGCCGTTTCGGGTTAAGCATTCCCCTCTTCCCAGCCCAGACACCTGAGGAAACGCTGGAATTGTTCACCGTTGTGGCGCGCGTCAAAAAAATCGCCCTCGATGGACCAGTGCGGGATTTTATTCGTGAAAAACTCAGCGGCCATCCGCTGACGGGCAGCGATGCCGAAGCGATTTTGATTCGCGCCAAAGAACGTTCCGTGCTGGCGCAGCGCGATGCCGAGGTGCGGCTGGAGGATGTCGAGGAAGCGGTAAATTCGTTTATCGACCCCTTGGACCCTGGTTTGCTAGCCTTGCAGGAGTTGGCGGCGGTGCTGGCTTGCTCGGACAAGCGGTATTTGCCGGAGCGGTTTCAGAACGCCGACCGCGCGGTGTTGGCACAAGAATTTGAACGCTTGAAACGGGAGCGAGATTAGGGGCCATGCAGACATCACTTAAAGATCGTTGGGTATTAATCACCGGCGCCTCCAGTGGCATCGGCGCCGCCACGGCACTGGCCTTTGGCGCGGCGGGGGCGCATGTCATCTTAGGCGCGCGGCGCCAGGACCGGCTGAAGGCAGTCGCCGCGCAAGCTACTGCGGCCGGAGCGGCTTCGGCCCGAACGCGTGTTTTGGACGTTGCCAAGACCAGTAGCGTCAACGCGTTCATGGCCTGGGTGAAAAAGTTTACGCCGCGGATTGACGTGCTGATTAACAACGCAGGCGGCGCTCATGGTTTGGACCCCGTCGCGGACGCTAAAGACGAGGATTGGGAAGCCATGGTCGAATCCAACGTGACCGGCCTGTTGCGGGTTACGCGCGCGGCGTTGCCTTTGCTGCGCCAGAGCGAGGCGGGGTCGATTTTGAACATCGGGTCCATTGCCGGCCGGGTGGCCTACGAAGGCGGTTCAATGTATTGCGGATGCAAAGCGGCGGAGTTGCAGATCACTCGTACCCTGCGCTTGGAATTATGCGGCACGGGCATCCGCGTGGGCACCGTGGACCCGGGAATGGTGGAAACGGATTTCTCGCTGATTCGCTTTAAGGGCGACCAAGAACGCGCGGCGAAAGTATACGCCGGAGTCAATCCCTTAACCGCGGAAGATATCGCCGAAACGCTGGTTTGGATTGCCTCCCGGCCTGCGCATGTCTGCATCGATGAACTGGTGATCAAGCCCACCGACCAGGCGGCGCCCCATAAAGTGCATCGGCGCCCCACTGCTCCAGCAGGACGGCGGTAACCGCCGCGTTATGGGTGCCACCAAATCACCGGATACTTCCGCCGTTTACGCCTGGCATCCCTTCACCTTTGCGGGAGTGGCTGGTTTGGCAATGGCGCCCTTGTGGAAATTTCGGCTAGTGCGTTTTGTGATGGCGGTGTTTTCGGTCGTGTGCGTTTCCTGGGCCATGCAAGACGCGGTGTTGCGGACGATCCGCCAGGCCGTTCAGCATTTGCCCGATAGCGGCGCAATGCAAGCGGGCAAACTGGATTGGCCCGGGCCACCCGTTGTGCAATTAGCCCATGGCACAGTGCTAACCATTGTGGTCGATCAGGGGTTTACCGGAGATGCCGGGCAAGTGACCGATTGGCAAGTGGTCTTTGGCAAAGGCGAGGCGCATTTTCATTCGGTCTATGGCTTCTACACCATGCCCTACGCTCCCCAATGGGATTTTTCCACTAGCCGTAACGCCCTGGAGCCTTGGTGGGGGGCGTGGGAGCCGATGTTGCTCGCGGGTTTTGCCGGTGGCGCCTTGATATTTTTCTTCCTCGTTTGGGGAGCGCTGGGTTTCCTGTATGGGATGCTCTTAAGGGTGCTGGTGTATTTTATCGATCGGCAGGCCGATTTTCCCGCCTGCTGGCGCGCGGGCCAAGCCACCTTGTTTTCCGGCGCATTATTGCTGGATATTGCTTTGATCTTTTACGCTCAAGGCCGGCTGGATTTGCTGGGGCTCGCCTTTGCTTTTGCCCTGCATTTGGTGGTGCCCTGGATTTTTATGATGGGTGTGCCGTGGTGCTTTCCGCAACTCTACTCCCGGCACAACAACCCGTTTGCGGCCCGCGAATAATCCCGTCGCAAATTCTGTTTTCGTTTTAGGCGAACCGGGCTATCTTGTAAGCCATGCGTGCCGAATCGCTCGATTTTTTAAAAACTTTGGTCAATACCCCCAGCCCTTCCGGGCATGAAACCCGGGGGCAACGGGTTTGGCTCGATTATGTAGCCAGCTATTCCGATGAGACCTTTTCCGACGCCTACGGCAACGCCGTGGCGGTGCTTAACAAGGGTGGCTCGCCGCGCCTCATGCTCGCCGCGCATGCGGACGAGATTGCCCTGACGGTGAATTATATCGATAAGAGCGGTTTTCTTTATGTGCGCAAGTTGGGCGGGATCGACGCCGCCATCACCAAAGCCCGCCGCGTGTTGATTCACACCAAGCGAGGCCCGGTGAAAGGTGTGGTGGGCAATGTGGCGCCACATTTGACGGACAAGGACAGCGCCAGCCATCACGCGCCGAAGATTCATGAATTGTTCATCGACATCGGCGCCAGCAGCCAGCAGGAAGCCGCCAAATGGGTGAGCATCGGGGATCCCATTACTTTGGACGCCGAGTTTGAAATGCTGCGCAACGACCTGGCCGTGGGACGGGCGTTTGACAACCGCATTGGCACCTTCGCCGTGGCGGAGACCCTGCGCTTGTTAAAGACGGGCAAAGTGAAGTTGCAAGCCGAAGTGTGCGCGGTTTCCAACATCATGGAAGAAGTGGGCCTGCTGGGGGCGCGCCAAATCGCTTATTCACTCAAGCCGGACGCCGCGCTGGTGGTGGATGTCACGCACGCTACCGATTATCCCACCGTGAGCCAGGCGCAACACGGTGATATTAAAGTAGGGCAGGGACCTGCGCTAACGCATGGCGGATGCAACCACCCGGTGCTGGTGGAGCGCATCGAAGCGGTGGCCAAGAGTAAACGCATTCCACTGCAACACGAAGCCATGTCCGCTACTAGCGGCACGGATACCGACGTCATATTTTGGACGCGCGGCGGCATTCCCAGCGCCCTGATTAGCTTGCCCAACCGGTACATGCACTCGCCGGTGGAAATCGTGAGCCTGAAAGACTTGGAGCAAATCCCGGTGTTGCTCGCGGGGGTGGCGGCTTCGCTGAAAGCCAAAGAGCAGTTCAAGGTCAAGATTTGAGAGCCCGCCGAAAAATTTATCTAGGTGTTTGGGTGATGACCTTGTTGGCGGGATTCATCTGGCAATTGACGCCGTTTCCCGCAGTGATTGCCATTCAGAGTCTCAGCAATCCCTCAAAGCTAGCCTCGTTGGGCCATCGCGGCGCCAACCCTAGGCTCAACAAGATTGTGTATTGGCTCGACGATGCCCGGCGGCATTACCTTGCGCCGGAGACCGCCCTGAGCATGGCGCTATGGATGGGGTACTCCAAGCCGCGAGCGGCGCTGACCCAGGAGACATTGTTGCGCAACTTGAAAATTGCCGACAGCTTAGGGCTGCTAACCAACGAAAACCGCGACCGCCTGCGGCACGGCCGGGCGGCCATTATCACGATCGGCCCATACCGGGGTGAAGCGGTGGAAATCGACCACATTGTGCCGATAAGTTTGGCCCCGGAATTAGGCAATGAACTGGCCAATTTGGAAATGTTGCCACAGACTTTGAACCGGCAGAAATCCAATCGAGTGGGGGAACGCCAGCTCACTTTTGCCGAACGTTTCCGGGCGGCAGGTTTATTGAAGAATGAATCCTATGCCCGATTGAGACAGAATGGCCAGGGGGGGAAGTAAGCGCCTACCGGTGGGATGCGTTCGTTTCGGTATGGCATTTTGGCGCCGGGTAAGGTAATTTGCTAGCGGGCAAAGCCTGGCTTATGCCAAGGCCGAGGCGGTTTTATGGGGGTGTTGGGCGTCACAATTCAATGGTATAAATGAGCTATGGCCAATCACACATGGAAGTTCTTTCGGGCGGGAGGTTTCGATCAAGTGCGCTTTGAGACTGGCGCGGACTTGCTTAATCTCGATAAATTAGACCAAAAGCTGTGGGTCGCCCTCGCCAGCCCCACTTCAGGGTTGCAATTTGACGCTAAAACTCTGGCGCTGATCGATACGGACAACGATGGGCGCATCCGCGCTCCCGAACTGCTGGCCGCCATCAAATGGGTTTGCGCGCGTGTCAAAAATCCCGACGATTTGCTTAAAGCGCACACTTCCTTGCCGCTCGCAGCCATCAATGACACCACGACGGAAGGCCAGCAACTGCTGGCTTGCGCCAAGCTTATCCTGGCCTCCGTGGGCAAGGCGGAGGCGGAGGTGATTTCCGTTGAGGACACCGCCGATAGCTCCCGGATCATCAAGGCCAATTGTTTTAATGGCGATGGCATCATTACCGCCGAAACCGCGAGTGACCCGGTTCTCAAAGCGGTTATCAACACCATCATGGATTGTTGTGGCAGCATTTTGGATGGCTCTGGCCAGCCGGGGATCAACCAAGCCAAGCTTGAACTCTTCTTTGCCGAAGCCAAAGCGTATGCGGCCTGGTGTGATAAAGGCCAAGCCGATGCTGCCATTTTGCCGCTGGGGGATAACACGGCCGCCGCCGCCGCCGCCACGGAGGCGATCCAGGTGAAAGTGGAGGATTTTTTTGCCCGCTGCCGGCTGGCGGCGTTCGATGGCCGCGCGGTTCCGGCATTGAACCGGGAGGAAAAAGAATTTGTGGCTTTAGGGGCCAAAGACTTAACCCTGGCGGCGGTGGATATCGCGGCTTTGCCGCTAGCCCACATCGAACCCCTGCGCGCCCTGCCGCTGCTGGATGGGGTGAATCCCGCCTGGGCTGAAGCCGCCGCCCAATTGCGCGCGCAAGCCGTTGGGCCGTTATTGGGCGAAAGGACGGTTCTTGCCGAGAAGGATTGGCGAGAGATTCTGGCCAAGCTAGCTCCCTATAAAGCCTGGCAACAAAGCAAGGCGGGGATGTCGGTGGCCAAACTCGGGCTTGCCCGGGTGCGGGAAATTCTGGAGGGAAGCAGCCAGGCCGCCCTCGCCGAGTTAATTGCCAAGGATCAAGCCAGGGAAGCGGAGGTTGCTAACATTGCTTCCTTGGACCGGTTGGTGCGCTATTACACTGGCATTGTCTGCCTGGTGAATAACTTCGTTTCCTTTCGGGATTTTTACAGCCGCCGCGACAAGGCGATATTCCAGGCGGGCACCCTTTATTTGGATCAGCGCAGCTGCGATCTTTGCCTGGTGGTGGGGGATGTGGCCAAGCACGCCTTGATGGCGGCGATGGCGGGCACTTACCTGGCGTATTGTGATTGCGTGCGCAAGAGCACCGGGCAGAAGATGCAAATTGTCGCCGCCTTCACCGACGGCGATTCGGATAATTTGATGGCCGGGCGCAACGGCGTGTTTTACGACCGCCAGGGTTGCGATTGGGACGCCACGATCACCAAGCTGATCGACAATCCTATCAGCATCCGCCAAGCTTTCTGGTCGCCCTATAAAAAATTTGTCCGCTTCATCGAGCAGAACATCGCCAAACGGGCGGCGGATGCCGAGGCGGCGGCTAACGATCAAATGGCCTCCGCCGCAAAAATGGCCGTGGAAGTAGATAAAAACAAACCCCTGTCGGCCGCGGATAAAGCCAAAGCCGCCGGCGCTCCTCGCTCCAAATTTGACGTTGGGGTTATCGCCGCCATGGGGGTGGCGCTCGGCTCGATTAGCACCGCCATTACTGGCCTGGCTACCGGTTTGGTGAAAATGCCCGGCAAACAATGGCCTTTGCTCATCATCGGCCTAATTCTGTTGATTTCCGGCCCCTCGATGCTGATCGCCTGGCTCAAATTGCGCAAACGTAACTTGGGGCCGATTCTCGACGCCAATGGCTGGGCGATCAACGCCAAGGCCCGCATCAATGTGCCTTTTGGCGGGTCTCTGACGCAAGTCGCCAAGTTGCCGCCGGACTCCCAACGCGACTTGGTGGATCCTTATGCGGAAAAGAAGAGCGTGTGGCCAACGTTAGGCGTTATCGCCTTGGGGTTGTGGCTCGTGTACTCGGTGCTGGACGGCATGGGCTACATCAATGATTGGACTAATGGCCGCTGGGGTGAAAAACGGCAAGATGCCACTAAAGTCGAGCCCAAATCCGCCGATACTAGCACTAATGCTGCCCCCGCGGCGGCGAAATGAGTGTTGAAATCCAATACCGCGTAACCATCGTGTCGCCCGTCTATGACGACGCGGAGGCCGCCTCACGCCTGGTGGAGGAATTAAGCCGGGTCTTTGACGGCACCGATTTTGTCCTGCGCGTGCTCTTTGTGGATGACGGCTCGCCCGTGCCGCTGGCGGGTCAATTTGGCCAATACCTTCTGGCACGCACCATTCCTGTGGGTGTCCTCCGGTTGAGGCGAAATATGGGCCATCAGCGCGCCATCGCGCTGGGGGTTGCTTATGCCCAAGAACACATTCCGTGCGATGCGCTTTTAGTGATGGACGCCGACGGGGAGGACCGTCCCGAAGAAGCCTTGCGCTTGCTCACGCATTGTCGCCAGCAGATCGGCTGCAATATCATCTTTGCCGAACGCACCCGCCGCAGTGAGTCCCATCTCTTCCAGTGTTTCTACCATATTTACCGGGGTATACACTGGGTTTTGACGGGCATATCGGTGCGAGTCGGAAATTTTAGCGTGGTGCCGGCGGTTTATCTGCCCGCGCTCGTCACTTTGCCCGCGTTGTGGAACCATTATGCGGCGGCGATCTTCCAAGCTCGGTTGCCGCGTGAGTCTTTGCCTTCCACTCGTGGGGTGCGTTACAAAGGCGATTCCAAGATGCAGTTTGTATCGCTGGTGATGCACGGCCTGCAGGCCATCTCGGTGTTTAGCGACATTGTCGCGGTGCGGTTGTTGATAGTGGCTTGCCTGGCGGTGTGTGGCTGTGCGGGGTTGTTGGTGGTGACGCTGGCGCTTTTATTCCAGACAAGCGCGGTGGTGACTCCCTGGTTGCCGCTGGCTTCCGCCGGTTTGCTGGTTTTTTCTTCCGCTTTGGCTTTGGGTTGTTTTACGTTTGCGCTGGGATTTTTGGCGCAACGGAATAGCTTAGATTTTATTCCCGTTCGCGACTATCGGTATTTCGTGGAAGCGGTCCAAACGATTGTTCCGGCATCATGAACAGCCAGGCCTATGTGGGCGGGGAATTAGATCTGTTCTCCCACGCGCTCCGTTGGAAACAATATTGGAGCCGGCAGCTGCGGCCATATATCCAGGGGGCAGTGTTGGAAGTGGGCGCTGGCATTGGCTCGAACACGGTGACGTTGTGGAATCCCGCCGCCACGCGCTGGGTTTGCTTGGAGCCGGATGCCCAGCTGCTGGCTGCTCTGCAACAACGGGTTGCCGAGTCGCCAGCCAAGGGCCGTTGTGAAGCGCGGTTGGGTTTTGTCTCTTCTCTGCCACCACAAGAATTTTTCGATACGATCCTATACATCGACGTGCTGGAGCATATTGCCGATGATCGCGAAGAATTGCTCCAGGCGGCCTCGCATTTGTCCCCGGGCGGCCATTTGACGGTGCTCTCACCCGCCCATGGCTGGTTATATAGCCCCTTCGATAAAGCGATTGGCCATCACCGCAGATATTGCGCGAAATCGTTGGCGGCATTAACGCCTTCTGGAACTCGCCTCGAACGGCTTTTTTATCTCGATTCGGCTGGTTTATTGGCTTCTGCCGCTAACCGGTTGCTCTTGAAGCAAAGCATGCCCGGCTTGAAACAGATTCTCTTCTGGGACCGGTTCCTAGTGCCGTGCTCGCGGGTGCTGGATTGGGGATTGCGCTACCGATTAGGCAAATCGGTGGTGGCCGTTTGGAAAAAGAAAGGATAACGATTTGTCGTTTAATTGGCTCAAATCTGGAGATGGTTCGCCAAGCCGCAAAGCAGCCTGGGCATTGCTGGTGGGGATTCTGTTTTTGCCGATTGCCGTGATCTATATGGGAGGCGTTGCGTTCAGCCGTCCAATTGGCCAGGACGATGAAGGCTACTTGATGGTCACAGTGCAGGGTTTCTTACAAGGCCATGTTTTATACGATTCAATTTTCACGCAATACGGGCCGCTTTACTACCAATATCAGTGGCTGGTGCATACGTTGCTGAATTTGCCCGTGACACATGATTTGACCCGGCTCTTTTGTGTCCTGCACTGGTTGCTGGCGGCGATAGTGCTTGGGATTGCGGGAGGGGTGATGGCTCGATCCGCACTCGCGGGCCTATTTTTAGGGCTGCAAGCCATCATTCACTTGCAACCTATCGCCAACGAACCGGGGCATCCCCAGGAATTGGTCGCCGTGTTGCTGGCTTTGGCGGTGTTGGCCGCCGCAAGTATTAAAAATTGGCAGACGGCTTGCCAGGTCATCGCCGTAATCGCCGCCGCCTTGGCTTGCCTGAAAATCAACGTGGGTTTTTTTGTGGGGATCGCTGTGTTTCTAGCGGTGCGCAGCGCGGCGTCCGACCGGTTTGCTCGTGGCTTGTGGCCATGGTTATTGGTGGCTGGCTCAGCTTGCTTGCCGTTTGTGCTCATGCGCCGCCATCTGGGCGCGGAATGGGGGCGGCATTACGCGATAATGTCCTGCATCACGGTGTTAAGCGCCGGGTTAGTGGCCCTGCGTTTTGCGGTCAAGGAACCGCAAAAACTCGGCCAATATCTTCGCGTCGGAGCCGCGTTTTTCGTGCCGTTGATCGCCATTTTTGGCATCACGCTGTTGCAAGGCACCACTAGTCACGGATTGGTTGAAGCCCTCATCACCATTCCTTTTAACCTGCCTAACATCGGTTTTCTTTCTGTGCCGTTGCCAGTATCAGTTTTAGTTAACGCTTCGATTTCGCTCGTGATCGCGGTCATTTTCGTGGCGCAGTCCGAAGAGGGTTATATCGCCAAACAACTGCCCTTTTTAAAACTCCTGTTTGGGGCCTACGTAACCCTGCGAATCGTCGATAATATTTATGCGCAATTCGCCTACCTGATGCCGTGGCTGTGGCTGGTGCTGGCACCGGAAGGCCAGGGAGAGGACAGGCGAGTGCCATTTTCACGAATCCTGCTAGCTTTATTGGCGGCGTGGCAAGGATTGCAGGCCTACCCCATCGCGGGCACTCAAATGGCTTTGGCGACCTTTCTGCTGACAGCCATCGGTACGGTGTGTCTGGCGGATGGCATTCGTGCCCAGTTGAAAAAACACACGCAAACGGAATCCGGCCAAGGAACCGTGGTGCCGATGTGGCGCTACGCGCAAATTGCGCCCTTTCTGGTGTTCGTAGCTTTGTGGGCGGTGTTTGTCTATTGGTGCCAGCCCTGGCAATGGCGGCAGTATTATGCCAGCCTCACCTCGCTGGATTTGCCCGGGGCCCACTATGTGCGTTTGGATGGAGAAACGGCGCAGACCAGTCAGGAGGTGACACGTTATTTGGCCGATAACGCTGATTCATTTGTCATGTATCCCGGCTTTAACAGTTATTATTTTTGGACCGGTCAAAAGCCGCCCACCCAGTTTAATTGCACCGGCTGGGGTTTGTTAAGCTGGAATCAGCAGGAACAAATTCTGGCGGCCCTGCAAAAAGGGCAACGGCCATTGATTGCCGTTCATGAACTGCGTTTGGCGGATTGGCGCCAAGGAGCGCCGACCCCCATCCGGCCCTTGGTGGAATTTGTGCTGGGCCAGTGCCAAGAGGCTGGCCGCATCAAACCTTTCGTCTTCTTTCGGCCCAACAACGCGGCTTCCGCGCCTAATCCTAAACCGCCACCGCAAATTTGATGGGCGGATAGGGATCGTAGCCCACCAGTTCAAAATCCTCGAAACGGTATTCGAAGATCGAGGCCGGTTTGCGCTTGATCACTAACTTGGGCAACGGCCGGGGCGTGCGGGTGAGTTGCTCGCGCACGCCTTCGATTTGATTGAGATAAATGTGGCAGTCGCCCCCCGTCCAAATAAAGTCTCCCGGTTCCAAATCGCATTGTTGCGCCACCATGTGGGTAAGCAGCGCGTACTGGGCGATGTTGAACACCTGGCCTACGGCGCAATCCGAGCTGCGTTGATAGAGCAGGCAGGAGAGCCGGCCCTCGGCCACGTAAAACTGGTACAGCGCATGGCAGGAGGCCAAGGCGGCCCGGCCCGCGCGCACGTTGTCTTGTGGGCTGATCGATTCATCCGGCAACACCGCCGGGTTCCACGCGCTCACTAAGTGGCGGCGGGAATTGGGATTGGATTTGATCTGCGCGATGACTTGGGTGATTTGGTCAATTTTCTCCTGGTTCGGGGCGGTCCAAGCACGCCACTGCGCGCCGTAGATGGGGCCCAGATCGCCCTTTTCATCGGCCCAAGCATCCCAAATCTTCACGTTATTATCGCGCAAGTACTGAATGTTGGTATCGCCCGCCAGGAACCAGAGCAGCTCGTAAATGATGCCGCGGAAAAACACCTTTTTCGTGGTGACCAAGGGGAAACCTTCCGCGAGGTTGAACCGCAATTGCGCGCCAAACACACTGCGGGTGCCGGTCTTGGTGCGGTCGTCGCGCACCACCCCGGTTTCCAGGATGTGCCTTAACAAATCGAGATACTGCTTCATGTTGCTGCTTGAGCCTAGTGCGCCAAAGCGGGCTGGGAATTGCTCCCGGCTGCCAGCGCTAATTAATCGCCCGTCGATACTACCTAGCCGCGGGCACGGCGCAACTCAGGATAAAATTGAGCGTTCCCCATTCGCGAAAATCGTTTATCTTGCTCGCAAGGCGCAAGTGGCCGCTGGGCCCGGCACCGGGATATGCATTCTTTTGCGGATCAATTGGCTCAAGTGCCCACGCTCAACCAGGTGGTCGTGCCCGACCTCTGGCAGCAGCAAGCCGTGTCCGCCCTGCGCGAAGGACGCGATGTGGTGGTGCAAGCCCCCACTGGCGCGGGGAAAACGCTGATCTTCGAGTTGTGGTCCAATCAAGGCAAATCCCGGGCCAAATCCATTTACACGGTGCCCACTCGCGCTTTGGCCAATGACAAGCTCGCGGAATGGCGGGCCCGTGGCTGGGATGTCGGCATCGCCACGGGTGACCTGGCGGAGAATCTCGATGCGCCTATTTTGGTCGCCACCTTGGAAACGCAGAAGAGCCGCCTGATCCGCGGGGAAGGCCCGGCATTGCTGGTGGTGGACGAGTACCAGATGCTGGGCGATGCGGATCGCGGGTTGAATTACGAACTGGCCTTGGCCCTGGCGCCGTCGCAGACGCAACTTTTGCTGATGAGCGGCAGCGTGGCCAACCCGCAGGACGTGGTCAAATGGCTGCAACGCTTGGGCCGCAATGCGCTTTTGATCCGGCATGATATCCGGCCCGTGCCGCTGGATGAAGTGCACGCCGAACAGCTCAGCTATCATTTGCCGAGCGAAATCCGCACCTATTGGGCCCGGCTAGCCGCCAAGACGTTGGCCGAGGATTTGGGACCGCTGTTGATCTTTGCCCCGCGCCGCCAGGCCGCCGAAGCTTTGGCCGCCGAATTAGCCCGGTTGCTGCCTTGCCCCAATCCCCTGGCGCTAAGCCCCGCGCAAAAGCAATTGGTGGGGGAAAGCATGGCCAAAATTCTCAAATCACGGGTGGCGTATCACCATAGCGGTTTGAGTTACGGGGCGCGCGCGGGCGTGATCGAACCGCTGGCCAAGGCGGGCCAATTGCGCGTGGTGGTGGCCACGATGGGGCTGGCGGCGGGCATTAACTTTTCACTGCGCAGCGTTGCTTTAGCGGGCGAAACCTACCGGCGCGATGGGTTGGAGACACCGTTGCGCGCGGATGAAATCTTGCAGATGTTTGGCCGCGCGGGCCGCCGGGGGATTGATGAAACGGGCTATGTGATCATCGCGGCCAATGGCATTCGCATGCGCGACGGGCATCCCGGCCATCTCGCCCGCAGCGCTATGGTGGATTGGAGCGCGCTACTCGGCTTGATGCATGCCGCCGCCGAAAATGGTAAAGATCCCTTCACCGAAGCCGTGCGGGTTCAAGAGCGTTTGTTTTCTTCCAAACCAATCATCCTGGGGGTGGAAGAATCGTTAAAACACCCCGACACGCCTTGCGGCTTGAAAACCGACGCCGAGCGCGCCCGCCATACCCGGCACCGGATCAAGCAAATCCTTAATAGCCGGGGCGAGTGGGAACGCCAGCCCGCCAGCGTGGAACGTCCCGTGCGCGAGGTGCGTATTGTTGCGGCTCCTCAGGATTCAGCTAAAGGTGAATCTCCCACTTCCAAGCTGCGCCCGGCAGTGAGTGAACGGGCCGTTATCGAAAAATTGGGGCCGGGCGTGGTGCATCCTATCGGCGAGGCGGATGGCTGGCCGGTGTTGGGCCGCCGTTTTACGGTGGCGGAACGGGGCACTGAGGATCGCATTTTCTTGGTCAAATGGATTCGCCGATTGCTCAACTGGCATGGCCGTCACGCCACGATGGAGTTGTGGCACGCGCAGATTGCGCCGTTATTGGCCCAAAAGTTGGCGGAGCAGAAAACACCGGTCGTTCAATTCGAGGTTGAGCCCGCCAAAATCATGGCCTCGATTTCGGTGGCGGAATTGCCGGTTCGCGTGGTTGTAGATAGCGCCGGAGTGCCCTTATGGCGGCCGCCGGAGCGGGAGGTGTTGCCCGCGGATTGCGCGGGCTGCGAATTGCTGGATTCGTGCCGCGAGTTATCCACCGCTACCGGAGTCGCCATGCAATGGCGCCGGCTGGGGTTGGTGAATGCCGCGGGCGTGCCCACGCGGCGCGGGCAGATGTTGAGCTTCTTTACCCAGAGCGATGGCTTGGCAATCGCGGCTGCGTTGGAGGATGCCGGTTACGCCATCAGCGATTTGATTTATGATTTGGCGAATTTGGACGCCAGTTTCCGTTTTTGTGGAGAGGAAAATCGCTGGGGTGGGCGGCTGGCTTTAGCTTGCCAGCGAGCTTATGGCACGGGGTCTATTCCTGGGTACCTGGAAAATGGCGCGCCGCCGAAATATGGGGCGGGGGCGGAACAAGTGGTGGCGGCGGTTCACAAAAATCCCGCCAATAAACACGCCTATGTGACGGATTTGGTCGGGGTGGGGGATATCGACCGCGTGATTATCGAATGGCGCAGTTTGCTGCGCCAAATCATTCATGCGCCCGACCTGGAGTGGGAACGCTGGCGGGAACTCAAACAGGCGGCCAAAATTGCCTTGAACGAGACGGAATCGCCGACGCTCACGGACTTGCCGCCGCTCGAATTTCACCAGACGCGCCGCGTTAGCCACCGGCTCATTTTCCGGCGGTAAACTTGGGGTGGATTACTCCACTTGGTTATCCGGCAGGCGGACAAACTTCAGCCAGCGCGCCAGTTTTTCGGATTCCCAGATGCGCGGCAGGTATTGGCGGAAACGGGTCACCGCTGAGAGTTGGCGGTTGACGATCACTTCCGCTGGCAGCGGGCGGCTGTTGTAATTCGACGCCATGACGAAGCCATACGCTCCGGCGCTCATCAAGGCCAGGTAATCGCCTTCACCCACTTTGGGCAACGGACGATCCTTGCAGAAACAGTCCCCGGACTCGCACACCGGGCCGACGACATCCGACGAAATGGTCGCGCCCGCCTTTTTGGTGATCGGCACGATTTCGTGATAAGCCTCGTAGAACGCGGGGCGGATCAGATCGTTGAACGCGGCGTCAACGATGACAAAATTCTTTTTGCCCGTTTTCTTCACGTATTCGACGCGGGTCACCAAGATGCCGGCATTGCCGACCATGAAGCGGCCGGGTTCCAGCAGAATCTTCAGACCCAACGGCTGCAGCAAGGGAATGAGCGTTTGGGCGTAGCTTTCAGGGGTAACCAAGTTCTTGCGAGATGAATCCTGCCACCACGCTTCTTCGCCGCTGGCCAGGGCGTCCTGATACATGATGCCCACCCCGCCACCGAGACTGTAAAACTCGATTTGATGCTGGGCTTTTAGCTTCTCCACCAAAGGCACCATGCGTTTGACGGCCTGTTCAAAGGGTTTGACCTCAGTGATCTGCGAGCCAATGTGCATTTGAATGCCACGCAGGCGCAAGTTTTTGAGCTTGCTGGCGCGCTTGTACACGCCTTCCACTTCCTCGAACGCGATGCCAAACTTGTTTTCGTATGTGCCAGTCGTGATCTTGGCGTGCGTATGGGCGTCCACGTTGGGGTTCACCCGGACGGCGATTGGAGCTTTGACCTTTTTCTGGCCGGCGATGCGGTCGATGCGCTCCAATTCCGGCTCGCTTTCGACGTTGAAACAGTAAATTTTTTGGTCCAAAGCGAAGTCAATCTCCGCTTCGGTTTTGCCGACGCCCGCGAAAACGCAGGTGCGCGGATCGCCACCCGCGGCGCAGACCCGGCGCAGTTCGCCTTCGCTGACGATGTCAAAGCCGCTGCCCAGGTTGGCGAAAACCCGCAGGACCGAGGCGTTGGAGTTGGATTTAACCGCGAAGCAAATCAGCGGATTTAACGGGGCAAACGCTTTTTGAAAACGCTCGAAATTGCTTGTGAGCGTGCCTTGGGAGTAGATGTACAGAGGCGTCCCATGCTCCTTGACTAGGGACTCAACCGGCACATTCTCGCAATAGAGCCGGCTGTTCAAATATTTAAAATCGTGCATGCAATAACCGTGTTAAAATCGGCGCCTATTTATAGCGCACTTGAGAATTGCCGCCCTCGGCCGCGCATGGCAAAAGCCTATGCTCAGGACTTGGCTAATTGGGCACACTCCCCGGCGCGCCCATACCCACTACCCGAAACTGCGTGCGTTGGCAATCCTCGTTTTATTGGAAATTCAATGGTTTCCGGTGGAATTGCGGCGGTTAGGGCCAAGGCAGGTGACGCGATAGAAACAAAAAAGGCTTGGCCGAAGCCAAGCCTGATGAAGAAAACTATTAGCGGATTAGAATATGGCAGGAGTTTTTCTTCCACCATGATAGTTCATCCACTTGATGTCTCTATCTCCCTTAGGAACTGTGGTCGCGGTGAGTCCTGAACCGGAGATGTATTGAACTTTCATCGCTTTCGGCATAATTAACGAGTCCTGCCATTTTTTAATTTCGGAATGGCCATCCGCAAACGAGAACCCGCCGGCACCATTATGATAGGAAGCGGGTTGGTCTGCCCAAGCGCTTGCGCTTTGGGGATTAAAGAACCCGGGATCGTTGATGCTATCCGGATTTTCATCCAAATAAACCCAAGTTTCAGAAGGGCCAGGGTATACAAAGTCGCTGGTTTTGTAGATGTGTTTGTACATGGAACCCCAGGGTCCCTCTTCGGCATTGCCGGCACCTACACCCACATTGCCTGAAAGGCTGCGCACCCGGGCCGACCATCCTTTAGCTCTTTGGACCGAGGAGACATAGATGTCAGCTGGACATTTGAAGATGTTTTTATTTTGGCCTAAATAATTCGCAAGCTTTGAATATTTAGGGTCTATTATATACAAGATATTGGTATTATCTTGCCGAGTTGTAAAATCCAGCCAGCCAAGTGCCCAAGGTGCTTTCTTTGTGTCCGATGCCGCCGCGCCTCCTTGAGCCGGAGTGCCGTGATAAGCTCCCACGATGCTGTCGTTGCAATCGCCATTATACATTTGCCAAGCCAGCATCAACTGCTTGGTATTATTCATGCACAGGATGCCCTGAGCTTTGGTTTTAGCCTTCGCCAAGGCCGGGAGTAGCATGCCGGCGAGAATGGCGATGATGGCGATAACCACGAGAAGTTCGATAAGGGTAAACCCCTTACGGGCACGCCTGGTCAGGGCTGCCTCAATGCTAAGTCTTTTCATAAGCGCACTGCGGTATTGGTCGTTGCGGTTGATTTGGTTGAGCTAACGTAATCATCCCGGTGGGATTGTCAAGCCGCTGAAGGCGGACACCGCACCTTTAGATCGCGGGTAGCTGATTTAATCTTTTTTATCCTCTACGCACGTATCAAGCATGACCCCTTTTTGCAGCCGCCGCTTCGGTTCATCGTCAGCCAGCCAACGACGCAATCTCCCCCCCTAATTCCCTTGCCAAGCGGACGTATGAGCGTCCCGACACTCCTCCTGAAGTGCCCTTTGCCTGACCCTGTGCTTATAACCAAGCATAATCTTTCTGGGAGCAATGAGAAGTGTGCGTTTTAAGGCACACCCTGTGCCTTTGCTGGCCCAGTTTTTTCAACCCAAAGCCTCGCCAAGCTTGTGTTTTGGGCCTGGCTTGATAGATTTCGGCTTATGGTGCTTAAGTTCGTCAAAATGAACGGGGCCGGCAACGACTTCGTTCTGCTCGATAACCGCGATGGTTCCCTCCACCTGGATAAGGAACAGATTATCCGGCTTTGCCACCGCCAACGCGGGGTGGGGGCCGATGGCGTTATGCTCCTTATCAAAAATCCGAGTGGCAATACTGAGTGGGCTTGGGATTTCTTTAATAGCGATGGCAGTGCCGCCGAAATGTGCGGCAATGGAGCCCGCTGTTTTGCCCGTTACCTGCAAAAAGTAGTTAAGTGCAAGGGAGCGGTTGCTTTTGAATCTATTGCGGGAGTGATTCAAGCTGAATTGCTTAAAGATAAACGCGTGGCCATCGAGCTAACTTCCCCCAAGGATTTGAAGCTCGGTTTGGAAGTGCCTTTATCGACCGGCACCCGGACGGTTCACTTTATTAACACCGGCGTGCCCCACGCGGTGTTGTTTGAAGAGGATGTGACGAAGGCCGAGGTGGTGAAGATCGGTGCCGAGGTGCGTTATCACGCGCAATTTGCTCCCAAGGGCACCAATGTGAATTTCGTGCAAGTGCTGGGGCCCAATCACATCCGCGTGCGCACATATGAGCGCGGGGTGGAGGGTGAAACTTTGGCTTGCGGCACCGGCATAGTGGCTTCAGCATTGATCGCTTCCAAAGTGCAGCAGTTTGTTTCGCCGGTGAAAGTGCTGGCTCAAGGTGGGGACACGCTGGAAGTGGCCTTTATTGACGCTGGCGACACGCTTGACCGGGTGCGTTTGACCGGACCCGCGGAGTTCGTGTTTGAAGGAAAAATTCGCTTATAAAGCTTATGTTTATAGGGACTTATACCGCCCTCGTTACGCCATTTCATAATGGCCAGATCGATGAAGTGGCGTTGAAAAACCTGATCGAGGCGCAAATCGCTGGGGGAGTCGATGGCGTAGTGCCGGTGGGTAGCACGGGTGAATCTCCCACGCTGAGCATCGAGGAGCACATTCGGGTCATCGAATTGACCGTCAAATTTGCGGCCGGCCGCATTCAGGTGCTGGCGGGCACGGGGGCCAACTCCACCAACGAGGCTATTCTGCTCACCGAAGCCGCCGCCAAATCGGGGGTCAATGGCTGCCTGCTCGTGGCGCCTTATTACAACAAGCCCACGCAAGAAGGGGTGTTTCAACATTTCAAAACGATCGCCAAATTGGTGTCGGTTCCCATGGTGCTCTACAGCATTCCAGGGCGGTGCGGCATTGAAATCGGCGTCGAAACTGTTTGCCGGTTGCAGCGGGAATGCTCGAATATTGTGGGCATCAAGGAATCCGGCGGCAATCCCGACCGGGTCAGCCAATTGCGCATTTTGCTGGGCAACCGGTTTGCGATTCTGAGCGGCGACGATTCCCTGACCTTGCCCTTTATTTCCGTAGGAGCCGACGGCGTGATCAGCGTTGCCTCCAACATTATCCCCAGCCAAATTTCGGCGATGGTAAAGGCCGCGACCTTGGGGCAATGGTCCACCGCCCAGAAGTTGCATTGGGAATACTTCCAATTAATCCGCGATCTTTTCATCGAGACCAATCCCGGACCCATCAAGGCCGCGATGGCTATGATGGGGCAATTACACGAGGAGTATCGGCTGCCGCTGGTGCCCATGAGTTCTAAAAATCGCGAAGTATTGCGTTCAACCTTGCTGAAATACGGATTGGTCAAATGACAAAAGCTATCATTGTCGGATACAAAGGCCGGATGGGCCAGGCGATGCTCAATTGCGCCGCGCGGATGCCGGAACTGCAAATCATCGGCAAAGTGGACGAAGGCGACGACATCGCGCCCTTGCTGCCGCAAGCGGACGTGGTGATTGAATTCAGTTTCCATTCCGTCACGGCGAATATTGCGAAATTGTGCGCCCAGCACCGCAAAGCCTTGGTGATTGGCACCACCGGCCACAGCGAAACGGAGGTTGCCAGCATTCGCGCCATTTTAAAAGACGTGCCCACGGTCTGGGCCTCCAATTATTCCACGGGCGTAAATGCCTTGTTCTGGCTTACCCGCAAAGCGGTGGAGATCATGGGGCCGGACTATGATTTGGAAGTGATCGAAATGCACCATCGTTTTAAGAAGGACGCCCCCAGCGGAACCGCCGCTTCGCTGGCGAAAATCCTGCAAGAAGCGCGCCAAGGCAGCACTCTGCGGCATGGCCGCGAAGGCATCACCGGTGAACGTCCGCCCACGGAAATCGGCATGCACTCCCTGCGTGGGGGCGATGTGATGGGTGATCACACCGTGATGTTTGCCGGCTTGGGCGAACGCTTGGAATTGACGCATAAAGTTTCGAGCCGCGACACGCTGGCCAACGGCGCCTTGCGGGCCGCCTTGTGGGTGGTTGCGCAGCGTCCGGGCATTTACGACATGCAGGACGTTTTGGGGCTGAAGTAATTTCCGGCGGTGGCCCGGCTCGCGCCCTCGAAGCTTCGCGACGATGCCTGTTATCGCCTACATTTCACTAGGTTCTAACCTGGGTGATTCTTCCCGGATCATCCAGGAGGCCTGCCAGCGCCTGCAGCGGATCAGCGCTTCGCCGGTGCTAAAATCTTCGCTTTGGCGCACGACTCCCGTGGATTGCCCTCCCGGTTCGCCTGCATTCCTCAATGCAGTGGTGGGTTTGACTCCGAGTGAATCCGAACCCCCCGATTCTTTGCTGCGCCAGTTGCAGGATTTGGAAAAGGAATCTGGTCGCCGGCCTAAAAAAGTTCTGAATGAACCGCGACCCCTCGATCTGGATTTGCTCAGCTTTGGGGACATAATTCTCCAAACTCCCCAGCTAACCCTGCCGCATCCGCGCGCTCATTTGCGGCGGTTTGTGCTCGAACCCTGGCACGAAATCGCGCCGGGATTTGTTGTGCCAGGCTTGGGCAAGACAGTTAGCCAATTACGGCAAACCTTGACCGCCACCGAATCGGTGGTTCGCCTGCAAACAGCGGAGTAACCCGCTGGTTGCTGGCTCAGGCTTGCCGTTTTTTACTGCGCCTTGCTTCTTGGCGCCAGGGAGGAGCCGGACGCGCTTTAGGGCGGCTGGCACTCGTTGGTGGCGCGGATTTTTCGCGCCGTGGCGCCGAGGGACGGGCTTGCGGCTCGCCGGCCAGTTTGAAATCCACCTGTTTCTTAAAACGGTCCACCTTTTCCACTTGCACCGAAAGACGGTCGCCGACCTGGATCATTCTCCGGGTGCGTTTGCCGAGGATTATATTTCGCTGGAGGTCGAAGACGTACAGATCATCGTGCAAGGTCGACAAATGCACCAGACCGCTCATCGCCAAGCCAGGCACATCGACGAAGAAGCCGAAGTTGCGTAAACTCGTGACCATTGCGGGATACACTTGGGGCCTGCCGGAAGCTAGCTGGGCAGTCAAAAACGCGAACAACTTGGCGTCTTTGCTATCGCGTTCGGCGTCCGCCGAGTTGCGTTCGGTGTCGGAAATATGCGCGGCCGTTTCCGGGAGCGATTGCCCGTTGCCCTGGCCCTGGTGAAAGAGCGCGCGGTGCACCACGAGGTCCGCATAGCGGCGGATGGGCGAGGTGAAATGCGTGTATTTGGCCTTGGCTAAGCCGTAGTGGCCGAGGGGCTCGACCGCGTAGCGGGCGCGCATGAGGGAGCGCAAAAAGCCAATCTTCAGCGCCGGGCCGGTGGGCAAGGCGCCCAGCCGATGCAGGAGTTTCTGCACTTCGCCGCGTTGCCGCAGGTTGCCGCAGGGCACCTTGCAGGCGAGCACTTCCTCGCGATATTCGCGCAGCCGTTTTTCTTCCGGTTCTTCATGCACGCGATAGATCGCCGGTATATGGCGGCTCATCAAGCGCGTGGCCACCGCTTCGTTGGCCAGCAGCATGTATTCCTCAACCAGCTGATGGGAAATATCGTTTTCCGTTTTCTCGATGGCCGTGATTTTGCCGTGGTCGTCGAGCCGGATTTTCGTTTCCGGAAAATCGAGGTCGAGCGAGCCTGCCTTATAGCGCGCGCGGCGGATACGCTGGGCTAGATCATTCATCGCGTGCAACATTTGCTCGAGGGAGCCTTCCGGCGGGCGTTGCAGAATGGCGAGCACTTCGCGGTAGTTGTACCGCCGCTGGGAATGAATGACGGCGGCGTAAAATTTGGTCTGCAACACGCGCCCATCGGCGGCCATCAAGAACTCGACGCATTTGGTCAGGCGATCCACCTCCGGCTTCAGCGAACACAGTTCATTGCTCAGCGCTTCGGGCAGCATCGGGATGACGCGGTCCACGAGGTAAGTGGAGTTTCCGCGCCGCCGGGCTTCGGCGTCCAGTTCGGTGCCCGGCTTCACATAGTGCGACACATCGGCAATGTGCACCCAGAGCCGCCATTGATTATCCGCCACGCGTTCCAGGCACAGGGCGTCGTCGAAATCTTTGGCGTCATCGGGATCGATGGTGATGACCGCATGGCGGCGGCAATCCACCCGGCCAACGAGGTCCCCCGGTTGGATCGCAGCCCCCAACGCCCGGGCTTCTTGCAGCACTTTCTTAGGGAAATGCAGGGGCAAATTGTATTGGCGGATGACGGAGAGCATGTCGACACCCTCTTCGTCGGGCGCGCCCAGCACTTCGATCACTTCGCCTTCGGGATTGGTGTGGCGCGATTCCCAGGCCTGCAATTCCACCACCACTTTGTCCCCGGCTAGGGCCGGGCGGCCGACGTCGCGCGGTTCGGGCACGTAGATATCCTGGGGCATGCGCGGATCATCGGGGATCACATAAAGGAATTGGCGCCCGCGTTGGAGGGTGCCCACGATTTGGGTGCGCCGCCGCTCCAGCACGCGGATGACTTTGCCCGTGGTGGATTCGCGGCCGCCGCCGCCCGGGGCGTCGCGCCGCACCAGCACGCGGTCTTCATGCAACGCCGTGGAGGTGGCGTGCTCCGGGATCATGATTTCCGCCAGGTCGCGATCTTCCGGTTGCAGGAAGCCCATGCCTTGGCGGTTGATGCGGATGCGCCCGGGGATTAAATCAGCTTCGCGCGGCAGGATGTACCGGTTGCCCTTGATCCGCGCAACGCGGCCGGTTTGCTCAAATTCGCGCAGTAACCGCTGTAATTCCTGCTGGCGTTTGGGATTCCAGCCGAGGCGGGACAACAGTTCGGGCACATTGGAGGGGTGATAGTCCTTGCGGCTTAATAAACGAAGCAGCTCTTCTTGCATCCCCCTACTCTGGCCTTCCCGGCCCGCGAATACAAGCGCCACCTGGAATTATTTGGCCGAAGCCCCGTTCTTTTCCATGATTTCCTGGATGCTGACGGGCGCGCCACCCCGGCGTTTGCTCTCGTCCGCCGCTTCCATGAACGCGAACATATTGAGGGTTTCCTCCGGACTCACCGGTGCCACACGGGTCTGGAAAAATTTGATAATTTCGCGCACCAGCGGCGCGTAATCGTCCCCGCCCTCGCCTTGCTCCGCCACGGTTTTGGTGCCGAAGATTGTTACTTTGTGGGGCGTGGCCATGTGGCGCAACCCCTGTAGCGTGCCCACCTTGCCATCAGCCCAGATGCCGGTGGCGACGTCAATGTCCGCCGTAGTGGTGCGGGATACCGTCACGCAGCCCGGCCCCAGCACGGTGAACAACGCTTCCACGGGATGCACGCCATACCAGAAAAAGTCGGGGTGATGCGGTTCCAGTTCGCACGGGCCGTAAGAAACGGCTCCGCGAATAGTGCCCACATCTTGTTTTTTAAGCGCCACCATGGTGTCGTAATACCGGTAAGCGGACGAGGTGAAGCAAGGGACGTTGTGTTCTTTGGCGAGCCGGAAAATTTCAATGGCGTCCTTGAGCGACCCGGCCACCGGCTTG
>MTLE01001211.1_pt1 | contig 46994 bp, 40 predicted proteins | sample 1982461 | NCBI WGS metagenome assembly MTLE01 (sample SAMN05712605, study PRJNA340218) | biofilm metagenome | isolation source: sample SPL anode biofilm adapted to -200 mV | place: USA | collected 2012-02-03
TCCTTGATGGCGCGGCGGAAGTTGACGTTGTCCAGGAACGGGTCCAATGCCTTCTCCTTGAGGTTGAAGACGTATTTCTCGAACAGGGTCCGGTAGAGCCTGGTTTCGGTGATGGCTTTCCCCTCGAAGAGTATCTCCTGGGTAAGGGTGTGTGCGGTATATTCCCGCTGAATTCCTTTCCGGAACGCGAGGCGCTGCTCCCGGTCGCCGTTTGCCCCGAGCAGCCGGTTTTCGATCCCCTCGAAGAACGATTCGCTGATGTGGAGCTTGTCCTTGGTCCAGGTGCAGGTTTCGTCCACTTCGGGTTCAAAGTTGACGGCGAAGAGGTAGTTTTGCACGTCCCGTGAGATTTGCTCTTCGTTGTAGTAGTAGAGGGACTCCTTCACTTCCTGGAGGATTGTGAAATTGTAGAGCCCCATGAGGGAGTCGAGGAATCCGGTCGGGAGCTGTTTCCCCAGCTCGGGGTGGACCTTGGTGAAGAAAGCGACCAGGGTGGTCATGGTGATGAGTTTGTCTTTGCGGGCAAAGGTGGAGTAGAACTCGCCGAATATCTTCAGGGCGTCGCGCCCGGAGAACCCCTTGTGCCCCTCGTTCTCCCCCTCGGAGATGATCTGGCGCCGCCGCTTGGCGGTGAGCCGCTTGCGGTCCTCTTCCGTGAGCCACGGGGGGATGAAGCCGGTGTAGATCTCCATTTTGAGGAGCTGGAGGTTGAAGTCGCAGAAGGTGCTGTAGCGGTGGGGCTCGGGAATCCACTCGTGCATGGCGAAGGAGCGTTCCTCCATGCGCGACGAGATGATGATGCGGGCGAAGTTGTGGAGTACCCGGGGCAGGAAGCTGTGGTCGATGTGCTTGCCGAAGGCGTTGCGGTAGATTTCGACCTCGGTGTTCAGATCCAGCACGTAGGGTATCTTGATGTATTCGATCCGGTCCAGGAACGACTGATACCCTTCGATATTGTTCTTGTCCTCGGGGTTCATGAGGGCCAGGAAGAGGGAATCGACGTTTTCCTCCAGGTCATCCACCTTGTGGACCCCTTCGCTCACGATGTTGTGGAGTTCGATGAGACGGTCGGTGTTGTGCCCCTTGATGTCCATGAGGGCATAGATGCCGTTGTTGGTCTTGGCGTACTGGGAGAAGATGTACTTCACCAGGTTGCTGTCCTTGAGGGTGCTGTTGATCCGGTTCTGGAGCATGTCGTTGGTGAAGACGCTGTGGCGCATGGGCTTGTCGCCGGGGGTGAAGACGCTGATCCCTTCGCCGAGGCGCCGGTTGAATCGGTAGGGGCGGGCGTGGAGCATGTCGAGAACCGCGGCCGGGCTCTTGAGCCGGGCCAGGAGCGCCTGGTAGAGGGAGCTGCAGATGGTGCAGGATGTCTGGCGGAAGACCCACTCGTACTCCTTCTCGGTGAAGAGCCGCCATTTCATCTCGTCATTTTTGAAAATGTCGTCGAAAAACTGGCGCCGGAGCTGTTTCGGGATCACGAGGAGGGGGTTGTCGTGGGACGGGCAGGGGATCTCCACGAAGTCGTCGCCGGGGTGAAGGGCGTGTCCCGCGGCCAGAAGCTCTTCCTGGTTGAAGTCATGCTCCTCCAGCAGCTTGGAGAGCTTGTCGAGAAAGACCGCAGTTTCGTTTCTGGTGAAGCCGCCGAATGCCTGGCGGTCCAGGCGCCAGACCGCTTCGTAGCGCATTCCGTAGCCGGTGTTTACGTAGTTCTCCAGTTTCAGTAGCAGGTTATTGAGGAAGGTGCTCTTGCCGCTTCCGGGAGGTCCCGCGAAGACATAGATCTTGTTCTGCTGCGTGCCCCGTTTGAGGGCTTCCACCAGCCCCACGAACCGGTTGGCGAAGAGACGGTCGGCGAAAAAGGGGTGATCGGTCCCCTCCACAAAAAGCCTGCGGCAGTCATAGGGGACGTAGTTGATGGACTCGGGGTCGTCGGGATACTCGTCGGCGCCGATGTCGATGTGTCCCATGACCATGTCGTTGAAAACCTGGAAGACGTTGCGGATTACCCGCGTGGGGTTGGCAACGAGGATGTCCAGGAATTCCCCGAAGGGGATTGGCGCCCGGTGGTCCAACTCGCTTACGCTTTGGTCGATGTGCTGTAGTGCCCGGCTTATGGTGTCCATGGGTTAATCCGCTCCCAGGAGAGTTTTGGTAAGAGTCCGGTTTTCCATGGTGTAGACAAACCGGCGCCAGTTGATTTTCCTTGTTTCCTCTTCGCGACGGGGGTCGCCCGACTCCTGGGGAGGAGCAGCTCCCACTTCGCTGGTCTCCAGCTTCACCGGCCCTCCCCAGAGGAATTCGATTCCGAGCATGGTGTTGGCAATGAACTCGGTGACCAGGGGTTTCCCTTCGAAGCTGTGATTGAGATAGAGAGTTTTCCCGCTCCCCTTGACCCGATCAACCTCGATGCGCGGCGGGTGGTAGAGGGAGTCCTGGAGCATTGCCCGGTACGCCTCGGCCTTGCGGCTCTTGACGTAGTACTGCCATGCCGTCCGGTCCTTGTTGAGGCGCTTGCCCACCACGAATAGCTTGTGGCGGTTGACGAAGTCCTGGTCCACGTAGGTGTTGATGAAGGTGAAGTCGCAGAGATTCTCCCGCACCGCGAAGATGAAGTCACGGCCGGTCCCCGTCTTGCGGTCGAACTCCTTGCGGGCGTGGCTGTCGGCAAGCCGCTGGTACTCCAGGGATAGCTTTCCCTGATCAGCTGCTTCCTCGATCTGCTGGAAGAGTCTCATGCCGATGGCGTAAGGGTTCAGCCCCACCCGGTGGAGGGAGGTGACCCCTGAATGGACCCGGGCGAACTCCACCTCGTGTCCCCTGATCCGGTCATCGGTGAGGAAGAGGGTTTCATGCCAGTAGCTGGCCCACCCCTCGTTCATGATCTTGGTCCGGATCTGGGGCTGGAAATAGACGGAGGTGGAGCGGATCACCTCCAGCACCGATTTCATCCAGCGGTTTTCGTCCTGGTTCAGGAATTCCGAATTCTCCATGAGGAACTGGAGGAGATCGAGCCGCTCCTCCTTCTTCTCCCGGGTTCCCTTGAGATAGAACGCCTCGAATTCGGGATGCTTCGCCACCACGTCGGCAAAGAAGCTTTCCTCGCACAGGTCACCGGATTCGCGCATGCAGCGGTTATAGCGTTCAATTTCCTTCACGTACTCGGCGGTCTTTACCCCTTTTACCTCCTGGAGAAAGACGTCGAAGTAATAATCGATACGCCTGGGGAAAGGGGGACGGTCATTGCGGAAAAGATGGGAGAGCCCGTCGAAGTACCCCACCAGGTTGTCGATGGAGCGGGCGAACTCGATGACGTAATCGACCCAGCGGCCGTGCTCGGAGCGTAGCCGCGCGATGAGCCGCTTGTCGGCCAGGGCCTTTCCTGTCAGATCGTATTCCCAGGTATGACGGAAGTAGAGGTTGTTCTGGAAGAAGTCGATGTGGGCCAGAACGTGGTAGAAGATCATCACGTTGAGCCAGTCGGGGTTGTTGTCGTTGTAAAAGGAGATGGGGGGACGGGTGTTGATGACCGTCTCGTAGGGGTTGTGGGGGTAGAGCTCATACTTCCCCTTCCCCTTGAGAAGCTCCACGTCGTGGACCCAGTAGTCGTAGAGGGTCGGAATCATCACCTTGGGGTGCAGCTCCAGCATGTCCCGGTTGGTGACGATGTACTCCAGGGTCTCGTCGGAGAAGCGCAGGCCAGCATCGCGCGCCCGCTCCTTGCACCCTTCCATTATTGTTTTAGTATGCTGGTCAATGAGTTCCATATAAGTGCCCGAAACGCGCCTTTTGGGCAATCTCGGCGTTCCCCTCGGTATTCCTTGTGCGACGTACTAAAGTACGTCTCCGCGTCGTCCCTCGGGCGCCTCGACCTTGCCCAAAAATCGCGTTCCTGAGAATTTCAGGAGATCAGCTTCTTGATCCCGTCGATAATCCGCGTCTCGTCGGCATCCTCTCCCATGACATCCATGCGGAGCAGATCCGGTTTTTCCTCCAGGAGTCCCGATCCCTTCAGGTACCGCTCCACCTCGGTGGCCCCCCGCGGCCCGTAGGCGTTATGCTCGGCGATGGTGATCCCCACCCGGTTGGCGTAGGTGAGCATCCGCCGCAGTTCGGGGATGGTCTCTTCGCCGTTGGTGTCCCAGTCGTCGCCGTCGGTGCCGTGGAAGACGTAGATGTTGTAATCCTTGGCAAGGCTCTCCTTTTCCACCAGGTCGTTCACCAGCTTGTAGGCCGCCGCCACCCGGGTTCCCCCGGCAACCCTAAGGTTGTAGTAGGTGTAAAAGTCGGGCACTTCCCGGGCGTCGCTGTCGTGGAGGACGAAGCGAGTCTCCACCTGCTTGGCGAACTGGTAGAGGAGCCAGCTGTAGATGAGCACATGCTGGGAGCAGACCAGCTCCGACGCCTTGCCGTCCATGGAGCCGGAATAGTCCCGGACGAAGAATACCAGGGCCTGGGATTCATACTCCAGTTCCCGGGAGAGGATCCGGAAAATCCGGTCCCTGGGGTCGATGAGGAGCTTGGTCGTGTCGATGTCGGTGACGTCGGTGATGTTACCCAGGGCGATATTGGTCTCGATGACCCGCCGGAGGGTCTGCTTCTTTTCCAGGATCTGGCCGAAGCCACGGTTGCGGTCGGTGAGGTCGTAGGTGTAGTGGGAGAGGGAACTCTTCTTTCCCTTCTCCTTCAGGTTCGGCAGGTTGAACTGATCCGTCAGAATCCGCCCCAGGTCGTAGGCCGAAGACTCCAGCTCGTGCCCCTCGCCGCCGCCGTGTCCCGCGGTGCCGCTTCCTGCCCCCTGCTCGGGGCGTACCGGCTGCTCGCCGAGGATATCCCCTTCTGCCTCGTCGCCGGTCCCCCCCATGGGCTCCTCCTCTTCGGGAGGAGTGGGAGCATTGTCGTGCATGAATTTCTCTTCCACCGTGGTGGGGACCACCACGAACTTTTCCTGCCCCCCCTTGCCCGGCTTGATGAGCTTACCGATCCGGATCTTGCGGGGGAACCCGTCCTCTTCCCTGAGCCGGTCCCGCTCCATGAGCTCGTCCAGGGAGCGGATCCGGGTGGTGTACGATCCCTGGGGCTCGTCCATGGCCAGGATCAGTCCGAATTTGTCGGTATCATTACGCGGCACGTGCCGTCCCCCGCTAGATCTCATCTTCTTGCGTGCAGAAGTACTCGATCGTCTTCTGGGCGCAGGTGCGGCAGTAGCCGAGCTTCTTCAGCATGGTGTCCACCATCCGGTCGTAGAGCTTCTGGTTTTCCTCGTTGGTGCGGTTGGCCAGGGCGCCGATGAGGGAGCCGGCGCCGGCGATGTCGCTTTTGAGCCGCACATCGGTCACCGCCTTCACCAGTTCCAGGTTGTCCATGAAGTTGTAGGTGGGATCCACCGAGATCTTCTGGCCGTAGATCTTGCGAATGGAGGTGCGGAAGCTCTCCCGCTGCTCCTCGGTTTTCAGACCGAGGCGGTCCTCCACGTTCTTCACGTAGCGCTCGTCGATCTTCAGGGCCTTCAGCTCGCCGGTCTGGGGATCCTTGTACTTCCACATCCGGTCGGGGCCGAGGCTCTCCGCATCGATGCCGATGATCATGTTCACGTAGTTCATGACGTCCTTTTTGATGGCATAGGGCTCATCCATGTAGGCGTTGAACATCTCGGTCATGATCCGTTCGCGGTAGAGCCCCTTGGCGATCTTCAGATCCTCCAGGTACTTGGCCCGGTCGTTCTGGTCCGGGACGTAATCGAGGACGATCCGCTCCAGGGCCTTGAACACGTCGTAGGCCACCATGCACCGCCCCTCGTTGGTCTCCGAACTCTCCACCAGAAGCTGCACGGCCCGCCCCAGGTTCCGCTGGCCCAGCCCCTTTTGACCGAAGCGCTTGGTGACGTCCTGCTCCTGGCTCAGGATATCCACCACCTCGGCCAGGGTCTTGAGGCTCTTCTCCCCGGCGACCTCCCCGGCGGCCAGTTTCATGGCCTCGATGGGGGTGAGCTTCTCGGAGTGGGGGAGCCGCGTCAGCACCACCCCCACGCAGGCCGCGTAGTTCAGGTTCGGGTCCTGGTGGAGTTCTTCACGGTTCAGGGTCGTCTTGGTTTCGCCGCCGATGGCGTAGGTGGTGAGCTGCTCCTGCATCCGGTAGTTGGTGTTGTGGGAGACGTAGCAGATGCGGCAGCGGTCGATGATGGGAGCCTCTTCCTTCTCGGAGAGGTAGCGGTTGAACTCGGCGTTGTTGCTGGTGGCGATGATGAGGGTGTCGATGGGCCAGCGGTAGCCGTCGATCTCGATGACCCGGTTCTGGATTACACCCAGGTAGACCTGCACCAGGTCCTTCTTGTTCTTGTAGATTTCGTCGGAGAAGTGGATGCCGCCGCCGGCCACCCGTGCCAGGGCTCCGCGGCGCAGATCGAAGCGGTAGGGGTTGTTGATGTCGGTGATGTGGAGAAGCCGCTGGATCGACTCCTCCCCCAGGAGGTCCACGGCGCTGGAGGTGATTTTGTCTTTTGCCGCGTACTTGCCGGTGATGGTTCCCAGTGTTTCGGTGAGGGGGACCGGCATCACTTCGATAAACTTCAGCATCTCTTCGATGCTGCCGCCGGTGAAGTTCCGGATGTCGTTCAGGATGTAACTGGTGCAGGCCCCCAGCGGGCGGTAGTTTTCGGAGAGGTGCTCCATCTCGTTGTCGGTGTAGCCGAACTCCCGGGCCAGGAACTCCTCCCCTTCGCTTCGGTTTTCGAAGAGGTTCATGGCGAGGACCATGGGGTCCTCGTAGGTCTGGGACTCGATCACGTCGATCTTCCCGTAGCTCCCCAACTGGGCCATCCCGGTGAAGCGGAAGGAGTGGCGCCGGTTCTCAGGCTTCGTGAGGAACTCCCGGTAGCGTCCGCAGACGTACTCCACGAAAAATGTCTTGCCGTTGCCCGGTTCCCCGACGAGGACGAAGGCCATCTCCTTGGAGGAGCCCCCCTCGGCCGCATCCTTCACGAAGGAGACGAAGCTGTTGATTTCGTCGTACATCCCCACGGGGTGCTTGCGGCCGGTGCGGAAGATCCGGAAATCGTAGGTGGTGCGTCCGTTGACCACCACCTTGTCGACCCCCTGCTCCAGGATCATCCGGGTCACCCCCTGGAAGGCGTTCTCGAAGCGGCGTGTTCCCTCCTTGACCGCGGCGATATGTTCGCGCAGCGTCACGGTGCTGGTACCGTTCATCGTCTTCTCCCCTCCCTCGTAACGCGGGCAGGAAAACAGGCCCTTTGCCTGCCCGAAAAGTGTGGGCCGCGGAGCAATCCTTGGCATTTGTTAAGTATACACATTTTAACGGGGAGCCAAGGACCCCCGCTGTTTTTTTTGTTCGACTAAGGGGCTGACATTTCAAAAGGTTGCTGCTTGAAAACTCATTAGAAACAGGAGCGCAAAAGGGAGGAAACAAAAAAGGGGAAAGACCGAAGTCCTTCCCCTTTTTTGTTCATCCGTATGGGATGGAATGATTTACATCATGCCGCCCATGCCACCCATGCCGCCCATGCCGCCGGGCATTGCCGGCAGAGCTGATTCGTCCTTGGGCTTGTCGGCAATCATAGCCTCGGTGGTCAGCATGAGGCCGGCCACGGAAGCGGCGTTCTGCAGGGCCGAACGGGAAACCTTGGTCGGGTCGATGATGCCGGCCGCGATCATGTCCACGTACTCGTCATCGGCAGCGTTAAAGCCGAAGGCGCCTTCGCCGTTCTTCACCTTGTCGACGACAATGGAACCGTCAACGCCGGCGTTCTGGGCGATCTGGCGAATCGGCTCCTCAAGGGCGCGCTTGATGAGGGTAACGCCAAACTGCTGCTCTGCCGGGAGGCTGATCCCTTCAAGGGCGCCGAGGGAACGGATATAGGCAACGCCGCCGCCGGGGACAATCCCCTCGTCAACGGCCGCGCGGGTAGCGTGGAGGGCGTCCTCGACCCGTGCCTTCTTCTCTTTCATCTCGGTTTCGGTGGCGGCACCGACCTTGATGACGGCAACGCCGCCCACGAGCTTGGCCAGGCGCTCCTGGAGCTTCTCGCGGTCATAGTCGCTGCTGGTTTCTTCAACCTGGGCGCGAATCTGCTTCACGCGGCCCTGGATATCGGCTTCGGAACCGTCGCCGTCAATGATGGTGGTGTTGTCCTTGTCAACTGTGATCCGCTTGGCGGTGCCGAGCATGTCGAAGGTGGCGTTCTCGAGCTTGAAGCCGAGCTCTTCGGAAATCACCTTGCCGCCGGTGAGAACGGCGATGTCTTCCAGCATGGCCTTGCGGCGGTCGCCGAAGCCCGGAGCCTTCACGGCGCAGATGTTGAGGACGCCGCGCAGCTTGTTGACAACCAGGGTAGCCAGGGCCTCGCCCTCGATGTCCTCGGCGATGATCAGCAGCGGACGGCCGCTCTTGGCGGTCTGCTCAAGGATCGGGAGCAGGTCCTTCATGTTGGAGATCTTCTTGTCGTGGATCAGGATGTTGGCGTTCTCAAGGGAAGCTTCCATGCGCTCCGGATCGGTCACGAAGTAGGGGGAGAGGTAGCCGCGGTCGAACTGCATCCCCTCGACGGTCTCAAGGCTGGTTTCCATGGCCTTGGCTTCTTCGACGGTGATGACCCCTTCCTTGCCGACCTTCTCCATGGCCTCGGCGATGATGCCGCCGATGGTCTTGTCGTTGTTGGCGGAGATGGTGCCGACCTGGGCGATTTCCTTGTGGTCCTTGATGGGCTTGGAAATCTTCTTGAGTTCGGCCACGATGGTCTCAACGGCGCTGTCGATGCCGCGCTTGATTTCCATGGGGTTGTGGCCGGCGGCCACCAGCTTGGAGCCCTGGCGGTAGATGGCCTGGGCAAGAACCGTAGCGGTGGTGGTGCCGTCACCGGCAACGTCGGAGGTCTTGGAAGCGACTTCCTTCACGAGTTGGGCGCCCATGTTCTCGAACTTGTCCTCCAGCTCGATTTCCTTGGCAACGCTGACGCCGTCCTTGGTGATGAGCGGGGAGCCGAACGACTTCTCGATGATGACGTTGCGTCCCTTGGGGCCGAGGGTTACCTTAACCGCGTCGGCAAGAGTATTAACACCTTTCAGGATGGCGTTGCGCCCTTCCTGATCGAACTTGATGATCTTTGCCATGTTACTCGTTCCTCCCTATTTAATCTTCGTCTTCGTATGTTGTTATCTATGCGTTTTTCATGGCACGGCCAAAGGCTCCGGAGGAGCTTCGGCGAAGCCGGTCTCTCTACTCGATGACGCCGAGAATGTCGTCTTCCCTCATAATCAGGAAGTCTTCGCCTTCGACCTTGATGTCGGTGCCGGCATACTTGCCGAAGAGCACCTTGTCGCCAACCTTCAGGTCGATGGGGATCACCTTGCCGTCTTCAGTCTTCTTGCCATTGCCCACGGCCACGATTTCGCCACGCTGGGGCTTCTCCTTGGCGGTGTCGGGGATGAAGATCCCTCCTGCGGTAACTTGCTCTTCCTCAATCCTTTTCACGAGGATGCGGTCCTGCAACGGTCTGAGTTTCATCTGCTGCGTCTCCTTTCTTCCATGAGTATGCTCACGTGATTTCATCGAAAAAAATTAGCACTCAATGCGGCTGAGTGCTAACACGGAGTAACTATAGTCACCCCTCGGGTAAAAATCAAGGCCATTCGCAAAAAAAAATTCAGGGGATTGGTGGGGATGGAGAACCTTGCGGGGAAAGGGCATCAATGACTTTTCGCGAAAGATCGCGGGCAAGGGCACGGGCCAACCGGTCCCGTTCCCGCTCTATGGTGGAGCGGTCATGATCGAAGAAACTCTCCATGGGAACGAAGATCTCCACCGAAGGGGTATTCTTTCCGGGCTCGTGGATATATACCCGGGCTTTGACCCGGATGTTGGTGGAGCAGCAGCCGGAGTCCTCCACATAGCTCCAGATGTCGCCGGAGATGTAATATTGGCGGGAGAGCCATGGCGCGCCCACCGTATTCAAGTCATCCTTGAGGATGGTGAAGGAGCGGATTCCGGTTTCACGCCGCCGGCCATTTAGCTGGTCAACGAAATCGTTGAATACGGTGGCGGAGAATTCCTCGGGGACCAGGGCGCCGGCGAAGGGGACCACGTAGGCGGTTTCCACCTCGGTGGCCAGGTGGAAGGATGGCGCGAGAGATACCTGGGGCTTGGGTCCGCAACCGGCCAGCGGAAGCAGAAACGGGATGGCGAGAAGCAGGGCGAGGACCCGTCCGCGTATGGATCGCGTGCCGAGGATCACCATTTTCTCCTGGCCATCTCTTCCTGGTAGAATTTCTGGTAGAGGATCTCGTATTCCCGGCTCCCCGGCACCTTTGACTGGGAGTAGGAGGCGAGTTTCCTCCGGACGGCGGCATCCACTTCGCCGGTTACGGCGAAAAAGGAGGCAATCGCCTCCTTGATGCACTGGAGGGCGCGCCGCTCATCGGGGAAATCGGCCAGATCGTCCTTCCAGAGGCGATCCTGAATACGGTGGGCCAGATGGGATACGCGATCTTCGGATATACTCATGGTTTAGTGCTCCGTCCCGCCCGGCGGGGGTTCATATAACAATACCCTTTTCCTTTGCCAGCCGCTCCTTGATCATCTTCAGCATCTTGTGCCGGTCGATGCCGATGCCGCCCCCCATGGAGCGCAGGGTCTGCTCCAGAAGCCGCTCGGCTTCCTTCTCCAGATTATCCTCGCCCTGGGCATCGGCGGCAACGACCCCCTTGATCCTGTCCAGGACGATACCCCGCTCGGCTTTGAGGGTTATGAGTCCCGCGTCGGTGAGCCGCTCCAGCACTTGCTCGGCAAGCCTGGCAATCTGCGCTTCTTTGAGCCTCATCGCTCCTCCCGGAATCTAACTTTAAGGGATGTGCCATATCCCCAAGGCCGTCTTTGCCGCTGCTTATGGCCGGGGAACCCCATTCTACCCATTGCCGGGGAAAAAGCAAGGTGCAGATGGCCCTCCTTCGGGTTATTCTGAAAAAGTCTTCATGATTGACCCCTGCCATCCGCTCTGCTATCGTTATCCTGTGAGTTGTTTGAAATCCCGGGCGGGGAGGGGCGCGTGCTGATTGTTATGAACCACAAGGCTGGACCGAAGCAGATCGAGGCGGTTGTAAAGGCGGTGGAAGGCATGGGGCTTACGGCGGCGCCGATTCCGGGGAGCGAGCGGACTGCCATTGGTGTCCTCGGCAACAAAGGGTACGTGGACGATACGACCATCCGCCACTTGCCCGGAGTTCAGGAAGTGATCCACGTCTCGAAGCCCTATAAGCTTGTCTCCCGGGATTTTCATCCCAGGAACAGCATTGTGAAGGTCTGCGGCGTTTCCATCGGCGAGGGGAAGCGTCCGGTGGTGGTGGCAGGCCCCTGCGCCGTAGAGGGGGAGGAGCAGATTTTGAAAACTGCCCGGGCCGTAAAAAAGGCTGGGGCGGATCTTCTCCGTGGAGGGGCGTTCAAGCCCCGCACCGGCCCCCATACCTTCCAGGGGATGCGGGAAGAGGGGCTGAAGCTCCTGGCCAAGGCCCGGGAGGCAACGGGACTCCCCATCGTCACTGAGGTTATGAGTCCCGACACGGTGGGGCTCGTGGCGGAATATGCCGACCTCCTCCAGGTGGGAGCCCGCAACATGCAGAACTTCGAGCTCCTCAAGGAGCTTGGCCGCATCCAGAAGCCGGTCCTGCTCAAGCGGGGGATGAGTGCTACCCTCGAAGAATTCCTGGCTGCCGCCGAGTATATCCTGGCCGAGGGAAACCCCCACGTTATTCTCTGCGAGCGGGGGATCCGGACCTTCGAGACCGCCACCCGCAATACCCTCGATCTGGCAGTGGTTCCCCTCATCAGGGAGATGTCGCATTTGCCGATCATGGTGGACCCGTCCCACGCAACGGGCCGGCGGAGCCTGGTGGCTCCCATGGCAAAGGCTGCGCTGGTGGCGGGAGCCCACGGTGTTCTGGTCGAAGTTCACCCGGAACCGGAAAAGGCTCTTTCCGACGGTCCCCAGTCCCTGACCTTCCATGGTTTTGATGCGCTCATGGATGAAATCCGGCACCTGACCACGTTCCTGGGGTTCGGCAGCGGCGGGGAAAAAGCCCCTTGATTTATCCGGGGCACGGCGTTAAACTGTTTACAAATATTAGAATTCTCTCTGCCATGCTCGTCAGGCTGACATGCCCCAGCGGAACATTTACGTAAAACGGGGGCTCTTTAGGCCGCGGTGTGCTGCCCCTTGCGGGATTTGCCTGAAGCGGCACAGAGCTTGCCACCTAGTAAGGAACTCGCTGTGAGGCCCTTACAAGCCAACGGCATGGTGGAGGGATGACGGGAAAGAGGGGGAGCGCAGCCGCGTATCCCCCTCTTTTTTATGCCATAACCGTTTCAGTATGCCTTGTGCCGGATGTTTTCCCTTAGAATTGCCGTGAAGAGGGGATTATCGTCCGAGCTTGATATGGAGAGAGCCATCTCCACCACCGTTGTCTCTCCCCTGACGTTCCGGATTTTCTGCGGTACCGTCTTTCCAACCATCTTCCCCTCACCGTTGCGGAGGTAGGACTCGATGTCGTCCCGCACCACGCCGCCGTCTTCCAGGAAAGTATATATGGACGCCCCGAGCAATTCGTCCTTGGGAAGCCCGAAAAGTTCCTCTGCCCTGCGGTTGGTTATGACAAGCTTGCCGTCGGCCAGGAAGGTTACGATTGCCGATTGGGCCATCTCCAGGACGTTCCGATAGCGGGCCTCGGATTCCATCCGCTGTCGGGTCTTGATGTCCAGCTCCTCCATCATTTCGTTGAAAGCTGCTCCAAGTTCGCCGATTTCATCCCTGCTGCGCCGCTTGATCCGTTCACCGAAGCTGCCGGTGGCGGCTACGTGGGCAATGATGTCGGATACCTCGCGGATCGGATTGATTATGGTGCGACGGACAAGGAGCCCCATAACGAGGATGATGAGGCAGAAGGTGAGCCCACGGTAGGCCAGATCATTTCGGAAGTTGGTGCCGGCCTCGCGATAAAGGTCGGCGAGGGGGATGGAAACCGACACGGCGCCGATTACCTCACCCACCCGGTAGTTGTAGGAATAGTGTCCTTTGGGGAAGCGGGCGCGGACGAAGGGGGGTGCCTCTTCGTAGCGGCCGTGGCATTCGAGGCAGCTTTTCTCTGCAACCATCGGGAGCATATAGCGGAAACTCCGCTTCTTCCCGGCCCCGACAATCTGGTAGGTTTCCGTGCTCTTGTCCGATTTGAAGCTGCCGAGCATTTCGGCTTCAAATGAATCGGGGCGGTTCTCCGGGTTGCGGTAGCGTAGCGATACCTGCCGCACGTAATAGTTGCTCCCCTTGGTCAGCCGCCTGGCCACATTTGTGGCAACAACTTGGGGGACCAGGTTGTAGTTTTCGTTGGGTTCGCCGTTCACCACGCTGGAGATGTAGTCGCGGGTTTCGATGATCTGCCGGGCGATGCTCCGGGCGTTATCAACGGCAATCCGGTTTATGAGCGACCGCTCCCGCTGGTAGACGAAAAACGCCGCCGCAAGGAAGACGAAGAGCAGAAGCAATGAGAGGATGATGTTGAACTTGGTGCTGATCTTCAGATTGGCGAACCAGGACATGGGGCCTCCGGCATGGTGTTACCAACTCAGTATAACCGGCGCGTGCCGGGTAGCAAGCACTACCAGATGTAATCCCGGGCGATCTCCCGCTTGTCGTGGCCGTGGAGGATGTGAAGAATCCGCAGTCCTTTAAGTTTAACCGGCGACAGCGATCCCAGGGGGATATAGACGATCTTCTTTCCCATGCGGGCCGCCAGTTGGCGAAAGAGGCTCCGTGGCGGACGGGCAGCCGCATACACCACATGCTTTTCGGGCGCGTAGTCCAGGGCCGCCAGAAGGAGCACCTCGGCCTTGGAGCGGGCGAAGGCGTAATCCGGGTCGTGCCAGACATCCATCATGCGCCGGGGTGGGTAGGAGAGGAGGAAGCCGCCGTACTCGCAGCGGCAGATGCCGGGACCCGCGATGTTGTCGGCCGGGGACGTGGCGTAGAAGGCCATGTCCGATTCCTGCTCGTGCTCCCCGAGCCAGGTCATTCGGTAGGGAAACCGGCGCCCCTCCCGGTCTTCGTCGAAGATCACCACTACCCCGCCCACCCCACCCTTGGCCCGCTGGTTCTCCCGCACATAGATCCTTCCGTCGGCCAGATTGCGCAGTGTCTCCTGCATATCGATGCCGTCCAGAAGCGATGCCGTGAAGGGTTCGGTGCGGGAGAGTTCCTCGGAGAGCTGCATGGCCCCCTTCCGCTTCAGGAACCGGCCGTAATCCTCGATGACCAAGTCTTCCGGCGGGTAGGAGCAGATTGAAGGGTTGTCGAACCCCTCCAGCCATTCTCCGGGGCGTTTCTCCTTCTTCCTCTTCAGAAATCCCAGGTGTGACAGCCCCTTCTGCCGTTTCTGCCGCGGCCGGAAGCGGATGCGGCGGGTGCCGCCCCAGATTTCCTCCGGAGAGATGGCAAGGGTCGGGATGTCGGTATCGTCCCGTTGCCAGGGATAGCAGGTGGCCTGCCGCCAGAAAGCATAGGCGAAGTTGTCGTCGATGCAGCCCCGGGCCGCTGCCAGGAGTTGAAAGAGGTCGGCAAGGAGCATGCCGGAGGTGAGGGCATAGTTGCGGGCAAAGCGGAAGAAGGCCCGCTTCTGCCAGAGGTGAACCGGTTCGCCGGTTTCCTGGCGGTAATGGCGGGACGCCTCGCGGAAGAGCTGGTAGGTGATCCGTTGCCGGTCCGGGAATTCCCCCTCCTTTCCGGCGTGGCGGGCGCTCCGTTCGATGGCGTGCTGCAGGATAACATCCTCGGGGATATCCTGTTTCCCGCCGGCGATTAACTCCAGGGCGCTGTAGCGTTTGCGCAGCGTCGCCCCGCTGTCTGCGGGCTCCGGGGGGAGGGGGCTGCGGCGCAGCTCATATACCGCCGACAGGAAAGGGAACTCGCCGAGGATCTCCCGACAGGAATCCGGGTGGAGGTTGGCGAGGGCCACATTACTGCGCCGTACCCGCTCAAGGGGAGGGGCCTGGGGGCGGCCGAACGCCTCCTTTACATGCTCTAGATGGAACATTCCGCAAATGAAAAGGATGCGGTCATGATTTTGGGCCAGTTGCTGGAGCCGAAAGGCCATTCCCTGCTCGCGCCGCCGGTCCTCATGGCCGTGGGGGTGTTCCGCGCATCCCTTGCGGTACTGTTCGTAGTAGGGGGTGAGACCGATCCGGTGGATGGCGTAGGGGTCGGGAAGTGCCTCGTGGTGAAGGGGGTAGGAGTCGATATCCACGTCGATCAGCTCTAGGGGGATGTCCTGTTCCAGCCCGAGCCGGGCCCCTTCGACGAGAGGATCCGCCGGCTCGATGATGAGGTAGACCGCTTCGTCCCGCTTCCCCTTGGTCCCGTAGCTGAGTACCGAAACCTCAGGCAGGCGCGCCACCCCCCGCAGATATTGGGCTTTCAGGGTTGGCGGCAGTTCAAGGGCTATGCAGCCGGGCTTGACGCGATGCACCGCCTCCCGCACGAGCCAGGCGAACTCCATCCGGTAGTGGATAACAGGGAGGGCATGGACCGGGCCGAACTGTTCTAAATGTAGTCTGTGGGGCATGATAGAACTCGTGCTCGTTCACGGCCGACTGGAGGCCGGCATTCCATGCCGATTGACGGCGTCGGACACTGCACACGCAAAAAGCCCAGCTTCCTCGGGACTCCATGGGTGTGCCCGGACCTTGCCGGCCTTTGATATGGTGGCGCTGCCGGGATCCGAACCCTGCCGAATGGTCACCCATGAAAATATTTAGTGTAATAACTATAGTCGGTTAGCGGTCATCAGCGGTCAACGTTCCTGTCTGTATGGAGACCGTTCCTCCATTCTACCCTCTTTGGTGAGTGTTTGGTACTACGTGCGAGACGCGCAGGGAGAAAATTTCTTTACTGCCGGTTCGACATCACGTGGCAAGGTGGTGCTGGTCCTGGGATGCCGGTGCCGGGCACTTTCTGGCCGTCATGGGCCAACGCCGCGAAACGGTATGCATTGATGTAGTGATCTTGCCAGGATGGGAACATGTTTGCTCCTCTCACATCAGATCCATCACCCGTGGAACCACTCCCATCCGCAGATTCTGCGGAGGGGAATGAAATGCGCTAATCTTCCGTTGTACCGGTGAAAGCGACACCGCCATGGTCCTCACACGCCTGAGCGGCGTCGGATTCTGAAGGGATGATATACGGTCAGTATCTCGTTACTGACCTTTGACGACCCGCTTTTTACCGGCCTTTTTTTTCACAATTTTAACTTCCGATGAATCACTGCTTGTAAAATACGTCTTAGGACATGTTTCTGAACGTGCAGTAACAGTGTACTTCTGATATTTGCTTGACGGTTTGTAATCGATTACTGTTCCTTCTGTGAGATACGAGAAGGCTTTCTTTGTGTCAGCACCTAGATCGATGCTGAAATTTGCTGTTTTGGGATACTCCATGTGGTCAGCAAAGTATGATTCCAAAGTGGTTTTGTAATTTTTTACACTAGCCACGAGAGCGCTACACTGTGCTTTTTCCTGGTATTCCCGATATTCCTCAGCGCTGGCAAGTTTCATGAAACAATCAACAACATCCGAGTTGTTCCATTCTCCGGTCTTGTTGTTGAGGTAGAGATGGTAACCGGCCAGACAGGCAATGGCTTGAGATTCGTCGGAATAATTTTGATTGATGTACGACTCAGCAGCCTCAATATCGGAGAAATCATTCTCGCTTTTGGAACGGCATAGTTCCGTAATCTCTCTGGTATCCGGCTGAGAATATACCTCGGCAATCTTCTGTTCCATCATTGCCCTCACCTCTGCAATGTCATCGGCCAGGGCAGCAAAGGGCAATGCCGCGAGGATAAGTGTGGTTGCGATTGTTCTGACGAACATAGCTGTATTCTCCTTGTGATGGCTGCTCACAGACTAGTGCGGGTGCTCCGCGCTACTTCTCACCCAGTATTCATCATACGCAAGATAGGACATGCCGATTCCGAACGCGGCAACGATGCCGAGCACCGCGAGCAGTCGTCTCAGCGAACAAATATACAACCGGGAGACAAGTATCGAGACTGCAGCATAGGGGTAAATTGAGCTGAAACCTCCGGAAAGCCGGATTCCCAGAATTCCGAGAGGGAGCGCGGCAAGAAACGCGAAGCCGCTGATTATGAACAGGTTATGGAAGTTGGTCACAGCGGCCTCGGAGAGCTATCAGTCCTATTTCTCTGCTTTCTTTTTTGCCTTCTTCTTTTTAGCGGGTTTTTTCACTGCTTTCTTGTCGGGTTTGCTGTCTTGCATCTCCCGGTATAATTCGTCCTTGCTTTCGGCAATTTCTGAGACAGACGTGCAGTTGTACTCAAATTCGCGGTAGGTTGCATCGTCGAAACAGGTTCCCTGTGTGACGCCCCACCATTTTATGTCATCCCTTCGAGAAAACTCACTACGGAGCATCGAAACGAATGATCCCCATGCTGCGTAAGAAGAATCGTAATACCTTCCCACAACACTCCCTTCCATCTCACCGGTATAACCATAGGTGGCAGTAGAAATTCTATCTGTTATCTAATAAGGATTCAGCCACCCCGCCGGGTCTCGGGTCGCCATGATGCCGTATACTGATGACGAAAGGCTGTCACTGTCTTCGCTGCTGTCCGTGGTACAATACAAAACCCTGGCAACGGGGTCTCCGTTCCAGGAAGAATCTATCCGCTTGCACCGACCTCCTCCGTGATCATCACGCCATGTCCTGAATTCCTCGACTTGCCGGCCGTCAAGCCCCATATCTTCTGATGCAATCGCATTCAATCCAGTGAGCCCCATTGCCAGAGCTGCAAAGCCCGCCAAGGTCAACATGGCCAACGACAAACGTTTTATCCCCATTATTCGCCCTCCCGAATTTCTGTACTTATTCCGCGCAACGTGTTTCTCCCAAAGCCGGTACTTCAGGGTTCTCATGACCGAGTTTCCGCCATCATCGGCCCGAAGCATTGAGACGGCATCTTCAGCTTTCCCCGCCACCCAGATACCACCGTTGGTGCGGCGGCGATCATATTGTTTATATACTAAGTCGATATGATTGAGATTTGTACTGAGGAGCGCCCGATGGTCATCAGACTCAGAGCTCTTGAAATTTGTTGAAAAAGTCCAAGTGTGCGGATTTTTGCCGAGTTAGTGCTTGTTTTGTTACGTTATCGGATACCTTATGTAAAACTTTAATTATAAATTTCCTGCCATAACCCTGAAAAACCACCAAAAACAAATGACAAACCCGACATACTGGTACGCTAATCATGAAAGCCCATGGATGTTCAATCCATGGGCTTTTTTGCGTCTATGCTCGTGTTGCGGCTTGTGGCCCTTGGCAGGCGGTTTGAGAGCGGAAATACGTTCCCTGCCAGTTTTTACCCCATTCTATTCATTGACTGCCTTTGCCACGCCGTAACCGGTGGTCTGCCGGACAAAGAGCTCTTCGAACATCTCCTCCTCGCGGCGGTTGCGGAAGATGACGGTGGCAACGATGGTGACCAGGAAGCCGATGGGTACCGACACAATACCCGGATTCTTGAGCGGGAACAGCGGTGCATCGAGGCCGACCAGCGAGGTGCCGTTTTTGTTCCGGGCATAATCAACTCGCGCTTTCTCCAGGTCGCTCAGTTCCTTTTCGGAAAGCACTGCTCCTTCGGCCTGTTTTTTCTCCATCGCCAGCATGACTTTCTGGGCATCGGCCGCGATTTTCTTTGGATAGGTCATGTTGGGAGAGACCATCAGCACTGCGATGGTAACCACTGTTCCGACAACCAAGCCGGCGATGATTCCCGCAGAATTGAAGCGTTTCCAGAACAGCGCGAAGATTAGGACCGGGAAATTGGCAGAGGCTACAACGGCAAGTGCCAGACCGACAAGCTGGGCAATGTTCAGGTTCTCGCAGGCAATTCCGAGGACGATTGCCGTTGTGCCGACAAAGAAGGAGGCGACCCGTGCCACCTTTATCTGCGTGCCCTGATTCGCCTTGCCGCCCCTGATGACATTGACATAGAGGTCGTGGGCGATTGCTGCCGATGACGCAAGGACCAGCCCCGATACCACTGCCAGTATGGTGGCAAAGGCTACGGCACAGACGAAGGCCAGCAGCAGGTCACCAACAATGGTTCCGGCGCCGCCGCCCACATACTGGGCGATCATGAGCCCGGCCATATTACCTCCCTTGTCGAGAGCGGTGATCTGCTGAGGGGTAACATAGAGGGCCGCGCCGAATCCCAGGAACGAAACCATGATCAGGAAGGCACCGATCAGGAACATGGAGACGACCACGCTTTTTCGCGCTTCCTTGGCATTGGGGACGGTGAAAAACCGCATCATGACGTGGGGGAGACCTGCGGCGCCAAGAATCCAGGCAAGGCCGAGGGATATCTGGTCCAGCGGGTTCTTGAAGAACAGCCCCAGCTCCAGAAACCGCTGACCGTAATCGAAACCCGGCTCGGCGGTGGCATGTTTCATGACCCCCCGTACGTGGTCCTGAATAGCCGGGCTTGCGGCTACGCTGTCGAAGAAACCGAGCAGGTTGAATCCGGATTTCCAGAGAATTGTGATGCTCAGCACAACACCGGTGAACATGAGGAGCGCGGCTTTGATGATCTGCACCCAGGTGGTAGCCTTCATCCCACCCAATGCAACATAGACAATAATCAAGGTGCCAACGCCGATAATCGAAGCCTTGTATGGAATTCCCAGCAGCAGCTGCATCAGCTTGCCGGCCCCGACCATCTGTCCGAGCAGGTAGAAAATGGAAACGACTACGGCAGAGAGGGAAGCGACTGTGCGGACTGCCTTTGATGATGAGCGGAAGGCAAGAATATCTCCCAGGGTATACTTGCCGGCATTGCGGCAGGGTTCGGCAATGATGAGCAGGATGGTCAGAAAACTGATAATGATCCCCACCGAGTACATGAAGCCGTCAGGACCGAAGAGCGACATCAGCCCCGTAATCCCGAGGAAGGTGGCGGCGGAGAGGAAATCACCCGCAATGGCCCATCCGTTCTGCATGCCCGAGATACCGCCGCCGGCAGCATAATAATCAGCCGCGGTACTGGTGCTCTTTGATGCCCAGACGACAATCCCTGCCGTTGCGGCGATAATCACCAGGAACATGCCGATGGTGAACCCCCGGTTGGTCTGCATCTTTTGGGGTGCGCCGACCGGGGCTTTGGCCGTTGTGACGCCGGGGTTGTTTTGGGTGTTTGGGGTGATCGAAGCCGCCATCCCCGCAAGAGGCGCTGGTTGTGCCGGAGGATTTGCCGCCAGAGCCGATGTCCCCCAAATGAAACCAATCACCAAAGAAAGAAGTATGGTTTTCATTGAAATTTCTCCTTGATGATCAGGTCGACCAATTCCTTCGTGAGAGGATCAAATTCTTTATTCGATCTGCGGGTGTAGTAAACGGCGATGGCCCACGACAAAACAAACTGGAACAGGCAAAACAGATAACCGAAGTTCAGTCTGCCGATTATCTTCGTGTTAAAGAGATCGGGCGCTGTAATTGCTCCGATAAGCAGGAGAAAGTACGAAGTTGCCCCCACAACCCACAGTCCAACCAGAAAGCGCATTTTTGCCCGGTGCAGTTCCACAAATTTCGGATGACTTGCGATGGCTGCCCAATTGATTTCCATTTCGGCCATTGGTTCCCCCTTGTTCTTTGAACGTCCACAATTCCCCTGTAGGTTATTCATTTTCACGCCTTGAAAACCCTCACCTCCTCACCATTGTTCACGTCCCGGGGATTCGGTCCTATCGGGATTCGAGGGCCTTTACCAGGCCGCGGATCATGTTGTTGTACGGCGTCGGCATCCCGGCCTGGGCTCCATATTCGATAATTTTGCCGTTGATGAAGTCGATTTCCGTCCTGCGGCCGGCTTCAAGATCCTGCAGCATGGACGGTTTGTGGTTTCCGGCGTTTTTGAGGTAATTGATGCAGTACGGGTAAAAATCGGAACCGAGGGAAAATTCGTTGGCCCTGGCCACGGCAACGCCTTCCTTGATCAGGGCATCGACCAGATCGGCGAGCATGGGATCGATGGTGATCTCGATCATGGTTTTGCGGGTGACCGCGCAGATGGCGTTCATGCACGAGTTCATCACCGACTTGCGCCAGACCATGTCCGTGATCTTGTCGGTGTGCCCCGTATCGAGCCCGCAGGCGGTGAAAACGTTGCAGATGCCGATGGCCGCATCCCGGGACTGGGGGTCCAGTTCCTGGATGAAGTGCGGACGATGGTGGAAGGCAAGCCGGATATGGCATGGGCCCACCGGAACGCAGCCGTAATTGACGACCCCCCGCATGACATGCTTGCGGCCGAGATGCTCCGCCAGCACCAGTTCGGTGTCGATGCCGTTCTGCCAGCTGATGACGTAGCGCCCCTCGGCGACAAATCCTTCCAGGGCGGAGGCGATCAGGGGGAGTGCCGTGGCTTTGACGGTAACGACAATGACATCGGGGGGATTGTTGACGAGATCATCCACGCTGGTGGTAATCCTCGTCACCCTGGCCTGGAGGTTGTCGACCCCTTCCAGAATTATCCCCCGATCCAGAGCTGGTTCGAGAAGACTCGGGATTACGTCGCAGAGGGTGACGTCATACCCCCCCTTCGCGAGAAAGGCGGCCACGATCGCCCCCACCGGGCCGGCACCGATCACTGCAAATTTCGTTGGCTTGTAGTTGCTTGTTTCCATATGCGACTCCTTGCGACCGGTCTGAACCACGGACGGCTAACTGGGGTTTTCAAGCATTCCGAAAGACTCCGCATCCAGGATCTTGATGCCGTTGCTCTGCATGATCCCGATTGCCCGGTCGTTGTCGCTGAAGCGGAAGATCATCACCGCCTTCCCCGACGAGGGGCCCGTGCCGGCAAAGGCGTACATGTAGTCGACGTTTATCTGGCTATCCAGAAACAGTTTGAGGATCGTGCCGGACAGGCTGCCGGGGATATCTTCGATCTCCACGGCGACCACATCGTCAACCCGGGCGGGAATCTGTTTTTCCATCATTACCTTGCGGGCCTTGGCCACGTCGGAGACCAGAATGCGCAGGATACCGAACCCGGCGGTATCGCAGATGCTGAGCGATCTCAGGTTGATCCCCACTTCGCCCAATGCCTGGGTGGCCTCGTAGAGACGGCCCGGCGCGTTATCAAGAAAAACGGAAAGCTGTTTCAACTTCATGGGAACCTCCCGGGTGCGCGGGGCGGTACCGGCCGCCCCGCGATGATTCAGGCAGCGGCACTTCCGCCACGGAGTGCGTTCAGGTTGACTTCGACTCCTTTATCCTTGGAAAGCGCCGAAACGACCCCTTCAACGACCTGTGCATCGATGGGGAGTTTTTTCAGCACGGAACCGACCATGACCATGTTGACCGCCTTGGCGTTGCCGGCCTTCTGCGCAATGGCAAGTGCATCAATGCCGTGGGCCCCGCCGCATGTCCTGGAGATCTGCTCCTCCACATCGGCGGGATAGGTCGCCAGGCCGGAGGCCACGGTACTGGGATTGATGGTGCCCTTGTTGTAGACCAGCATGCCGCCGGGCTTGAGATAGTGCACATAGCGCAACGCTTCCAGCGGCTCGAAGGAGATCAGGATGTCGGCGCTTCCCGGCATGACCACCGGCGAATAGACCTTGTCCCCGATACGCACGAAGGAAATCACGCTCCCCCCCCGCTGGGCCATGCCGTGCACCTCGTTCTGCTTGACATCCATGCCGCTGGCGAGGGCGCTTTCGGCAAGCACCTTGGAGGCCATCAGGACCCCCTGGCCGCCGACCCCGGCTATAACGATATTGAAAACGTTCATCATTCCCTCCAGTTCTCAGGCTTCTGACATCGCGTCGAATTTACAGAGCTGGGCGCACACGCCGCATCCGTTGCAGATATTGGGGTCGATCCCCACCTTCGGCTTTTCGCCGGATGAGGTCAGCCCCAGTGCCACACAGGAGGCCTTGAGGCAGGCGCGGCACCCGGTACATTTGTCCTGATCAACGGTGTACAGGGGCTTTTTCACCCGGTAGCGGAGGATGCAGGGGTTTTTGTCCACAAGGACGTAGGGACCGGGGGTCTCCAGCCCTTTCCTGATGGCCGCCTCGGTTTCCTCGAGGTTGTAGGAGTTGATCTCGACAACGTTGTCGATCCCGAGAACCTTGACCAGATCCACCATGCTCACCTGTTTGGCCGGCTCCCCCTGCAGGATCTGACCGGAGCCGGGGTTTTCCTGGCCGCCGGTCATGCCGGTGGTGCGGTTGTCCATGATGATGACCAGGGCATTGCCGTTGTTGTAGGCCATGCTCAACAGGCCGGTGATTCCTGAATGGAAGAATGTTGAGTCGCCGATGACGGCAACCGGTTTTTCCGTTCTGCCGGCAATCTCGTTGACCTTGGCCATGCCGTGGGCGGCGCTGATGCTCGCCCCCATGCAGATGCAGGTATGCATGGCGCTCAAGGGGGGGAGGGCGCCCAGGGTATAGCAGCCGATATCGCCGGAAACGTAGACCTTCAGCTTGCTCAGGATGGAGTACAGTCCGCGGTGAGCGCAGCCGGGGCAGAACGTCGGGGGGCGTTGCGGGAGATTCTCCACGGGAGCCTGGACCGCAGCTGCAACCGGCGCACCTGCCGCGGCCCGGACAATGTCGGCGTTGACTTCGCCGCAGAGGGAAATCCTGTCCTTCCCCACATGGACCGGTATCCCCATGGCGCGAATTTGCTCCTCGAAGATGGCGTCCATCTCCTCCACGATCATCAGGCGCTTGACCTTGCCGGCAAACTCCCGGATTTTCTTCTCCGGCAGCGGGTGAACCAGGCCGAGCTTGAGGATCGAGGCGGTGGGGAACGCCTCTTTCACGTGCTGATAGGATATGCCGGAGGTGACGATGCCGAGGTCGGTATCCCCCATCTCCACCCGGTTAAGGGGCGAGGCCTCGGCGAATTCCTGCAGCTTGAGCAGGCGCTCTTCGACCGTCACATGCTTGATCTTGCCGAAGTTGGGGAGCATTACGTACTTGGGGACGTTTTTCTCCCACGCGACTACCTTCGGCGCGATTTTCCCCTTCGGCTCCACGATCCCCTTGGCATGGGAGATCCTGGTGGTGGTGCGGAGCATGACCGGGGTGTCGAACTGCTCGGAGAGCTCGAACCCGGCCCGGACAAAGTCGTAGGCCTCCTGGGAATCGGCCGGGTCCAGCATCGGGATCTTGGCAAACTTCGCGTAATTGCGGCTGTCCTGCTCGTTCTGGGACGAGTGCATCCCCGGGTCATCGGCGGCCATGAGAATCAGGCCGGCATTCACTCCGGTATAGGTCAGGGTCATGAGCGCATCGGCGGCCACGTTCACTCCCACATGCTTCATGGTGGCCAACGATCTGCCCCCGGCGAGGGATGCGCCGATTGCCGATTCGAGGCCGACCTTTTCATTGGGTGCCCATTCGCAGTACACATTGCCCAGGCGGGCCACCTCTTCAAGGGTCTCGGTGCTGGGCGTTCCGGGATAGCCGGAGGCAAAGACACCGCCCGAGTCCTCAAAGCTCAGGGCTATCGCTTCGTTGCCGGAGATAATTTTTTTCATAGTTTCGGTCCCTTCTGCCTTGTGGTTTGCCGCTGCATACATTCAGTAAATTCATTACATGTACTTCAGTTCTTTCGCTTTTTCGGTAAGTTCGTCCCGGAACCGGGGGTGAGCCACGCTGATCAGCGCCTGGGTGCGCTGGCGGATGCTCTTGGCATACAGGTCCGCCACTCCGTACTCCGTTACGAGGTAACGGACATGGTTGCGGCTGGTAACCACCCCTGCGCCGTGTTTCAGGAGGGGCGTGATCTTGCTGACCACGGTGCCGTCCTTCATTGTTGACGTACTTGGCATGGTGATTACCGCCACGCCATCTTTGGAGCGGGCCGCGCCATAGACGAAGTCCATCTGCCCCCCGACCGCGGAATACATCCGCGGGCCAATGCTGTCGGCGCAGATCTGTCCGGTGAAATCCACTTCGATCGCCGCGTTCACCGAGACCATGCGGTCGTTCTTGGCGACCACGAACGGGTCATTGACGTATTCAGTGCGGTGCAGTTCGATCATGGGGTTGTTGTGGGCCCAGTCATAGAGGCGCTTGGTGCCCAGAAGGAAGCCGCAGACGATCTTGCCGTGATGGAGTGTCTTGCGGGAACAGTTGACGACACCCGCCTCCACCAGATCGATGACACCGTCGGAGATCAGTTCGGAGTGGATCCCCAGGTCCTTTTTGCTGAACAGGTGCTTGAGGACGGCATCGGGGATGGCGCCGATCCCCAGCTGCATGGTGGCGCCGTCGGGGATGAGGGTGGAGATGTGCCCGGCGATCTGCTCGACGATTGCCGGGTCCCCCTCTTCGGCCATGTGCCGTTCGGTGAGGGGCGCATCCACTTCAACGATGTGCGTCATGCGGGAGACATGAAAAAAGGTATCCCCCAGGGTCCGGGGCATTTTCTTGTTCACCTGGGCAATGACGATTCTGGCGGATTCCGCGGCCGTCATGGTGAGCCCCGCTTCTCCCCCCAGGGAGCAGAAACCATTCTCATCGGGGAGCGAGACATTGAGGAGTGCCACGTCAAGGGGAAGGTGGCCATTTTTGAACAACAACGGAAATTCCGAAAGGAGCACCGGTGTGAAATCCGCGCGGCCATCGTTTACTGCCTGGCGGACGTTGGGGCTGATGAACATCGTGTTGACCCGTACGTGACCTTGCATCTCAGGGGCAACGTAATCCTGTGGGCAGATGGTCAGCACCTGGGACACTTCCACGTCATGGAGTTCCGGCGCCCGGCGCACCAGCGCGTCCAGCAACTGCAGGGGGACAGAGGCGTTCCCCGTCAGATAGAGACGATCGCCGGAATTGACCGACTTAAGCGCTTCGTCGGCGGTCGTCACCCGTGAATTATAAATTTCGCGCCAATTCTTGATTTCTTTCCAGATGGTTGCGGCCATGACATGTTCTCCTTTTTACGCGAATTAACGCTGAATTTATTGGTCCGAGTAGTCGTAGAAGCCTTTACCGGCCTTGCGCCCCACGTAGCCGGCCTTGATCATGTTCCGCAGCAGCCCCGGGGCGGCAAAGCGCTCCTGCTTCATGTAGTCGTGGAAGATGTTGATCACGTGGTAACCGATATCGACACCGGCGAAGTCCTGGAACTCCAGGGGTCCCATGGGCATGTTGCAGCCGAGCTTCATGGCGGTGTCGATATCCTCGGCCGAGGCCACCCCCTCCTCCAGGAGCCGCACCGCATCGATGATGTAGGGGACGAAGAGCCGGTTCACCACGAAGCCCGGCGTGTCCTTGCAGGTGATGGCGGTCTTGCCGATCTTCTGCGCCATCTCCAGGGCCAGGCTTTTGGTGGCCTCGGCGGTCTGCAGGGCCGGGATCACCTCCACCAGCTTCATCATCGGCACCGGGTTGAAGAAGTGCATGCCGACGAAGTTGGCCGGATTCTTCACCAGGGCCGCCATCTCGGTGATGGAGAGGGAGGAGGTGTTGGTGGCGTAGATGGTGTCCGCGCCGCAGACCGCATCCAGCTTGGCGAACAGCTCCTTCTTGACGCCGAAGTCCTCGAACACCGCTTCGAAGATGAACGGCACGTCCTTCAGGCTCGCCACGTCCGTGGAGAAGCTGATCCGGCCGAGGACGGTCTCCATCTCGGCTTCAGTCATGGTCCCCTTCTTGACTATCCGCTCCAGGCTCTTGACGATGGTCTTTTTCGCCCGGTCCCAGACCGCCTCGCTCACATCCACCACCTTCACCTGGAGTCCGGCCATGGCTGCCACCTGGGCGATCCCGGCCCCCATGCTCCCTGCTCCGGCCATTCCTATGCTCTTGATATCGTCGAGTTTCATCGGTGTTCTCTCCTTTGATGATTGGTTATCAGTCACTTATTCAGGAAATTCGGTTTTCTCTTCTCGATAAAGGCGCGAAGCCCTTCCTTGGCGTCATGGGTCCGGTGGTTTTCCGCCGAATACCTCCGCTCTACGGCCAAAGCCTCTTCCATGGGGAGGTCGATCCCCTCGTGGACGGCAGCTTTGATGCAGCCAAGCGCCTTGCCGGCTCCGGCGGCCAGTTCCCGGGCAAAAGCCATGACCTCCTCTTGGAAGTTTTCCGGTGCGATCAGCCGGTCCACCAGGCCGATCTCCAGGGCCTCCTGGGGGCCCATGGTCCTGCCGCGCAGGAGAATATCCAAAGCCTTCGCAATGCCCACAAGCCTGGGAAGCCGCTGGGTGCCACCGGCGCCGGGGATGATGCCGAGGCCGGACTCGGGGAGGCCGATCAGGGCCTTGCCGGAGGTCATCAGGCGGTAGTCGCAGGCCATGGCCAGTTCGCAGCCGCCCCCCAGGGCGTGGCCGTTGATGGCGGCGATCACCACTTTTTTCATCCGGCTCAGGATGTCGTTGGCCCCCTGAAGCAGTTTGGAGAAATTTTCTGCTTCGGCCGAGTCCTGGGCCGCCATCTCCTTGATGTCGGCGCCGGCGATGAATGCCTTTTCCAGGGCGCTGGCGATGATCACCACGGTGACATCGTCCATCTGCTCCGCCTCACGGAAGGCTCTGAAGAGCTCAAGGCCGAACTCGCCGTTGAGGGGGTTGGTCGGCGGGCGGTTGAGGGTTATGGTCAGGATGCGTTCGTACTGCTGCATGGTGATGAATTGATAGGCCATTGGGTCTCTCCGTCTTCAGTATCGGTTCAGGGTCTAGCTGACTTTCAGGATGATGGAGGCGGCGGTGTCGCCGGCGGCGCAGCCGGAGAAGAGCAGATATCCGCCCCCCTTCAGGGACAGCTCCTCGATCCCCTCGATGATGAGACGCGCGCCGGTGGCGGCCTGGGGGTGGCCGAAGATGAGCGAGGAGCCGTAGTTGTTCATGCTCTCCAGATCCAGCCCCATGACCTTGGCCATGACGATGTCATTGGCGGCAAAGGGGTTGTGGGTCTTGATCGCTTTGAGATCGGCCGCCTTGATGCCGGCCTTCTCCAGGGCCATCTGCGCCGAAGGGGCCACGGCGGCGGCCATGTGCGCCTTCTTGGTGCGGGCAAATCCGAAAGAGACCACCTGGATTTCGATACTGGGGTTGTCGCTCAGATCCCGTGCCCGCTCACGGGTGGTGACGCAGATGCCCGCGTTGCCGTCGGCCGGATGGGTCTGGGCGCCGAAGGTGTGCACCCCGTCGGGGAGGACCGGTCTCAGGGAAGCCAGCCCCTCTCTGGTGCTGGTGGTGACCCCTTCGTCGGCCTCGAGGAAAATGGACTTTTTCTTGGATAGCTGCACCTCGGCGGGGAACATGTACCGTTTCTGGAATTCCCGGTCGTTGGCCAGGGCCTCCAGGTACTGCTCCTGGCGCCGCAGGGTCACGGCGTCGCATTCCTCGCGGGTAACGCCGTACTCCTTGGCGACGTTTTCCGCCGTCTGGATCATGGCCCCCCCGGCCCAGGGGTCCTTGCCGAAATTGTCCATGACCCAGTCCTCGGCAAGCTGCTGCCCGCCGGGACCATTCGGATTGGGCCAGGTGGCATGGGGGCCGTTGGAGAGGCGGTCGGCCAGGAGGCACCAGCTTTTGTTGAACAGTCCGGTTTCGATCCCCATGCCCGCCTGATAGATGGAGAAGGTGGAGGTGGAGCACGCCTGGCTCACCAGGATGCCCGGCGATCCTTCCGCACCCATCAGGGCCGCTGCCCAGGGGCCGCTGTAGAACCACTGCTTCTGGTAGACGGTGCTGCCCACCAGGACATATTCGATGGTCCTTGGATTCCACCCCTTGTTTTCGAAGAAACGCTTTGAGGTGGCAGCGCCGAGCACGATGGCATTCTCGTTGGCAAGAGCTCCCTGCCACTTGGCGAACGGGGTGCTGTAATATCCGCGGTAGGGAATGTACGCTTTGTTCAACATTGTGCTTCCTCCTGTCGGTAGTGGTATTGTCAGGCTGTTTGCCGCTTCAGATCCGGATCCTGCCGTCCACGGCGTAGACCCCATTTTCGAAGGCCATTATCGGGTTCATGTCCATTTCCTGGATCAGCGGCAGGTCGGTCAGGAGCTGGGAGACCCGCTGGATCAGGTTGGCGATCCCTTCCTTGTCGATCCCCTTCTCACCCCGGACCCCGTCCAGGAGTGCCGCGGTCTTGATGGAGGAGAGCATCTCGCCTGCCTCCACTCTGGTCACCGGGGCGATCTTGAACGCAACGTCCTTGAGTACCTCCACGTAGATCCCCCCCAGGCCGAACATCACCAGGTGCCCCAGTTCCCGCTCGGCCGTGGCGCCGATGATCAACTCCCGGCCGCCGGGGAGGAACTTCTGCACGAAGAACCTGAGCCGACCGAACTTCCCGAGGCGGTTCAGCATATCTTCCACCGTGGCGCGGACCGCTGCGCTATCCTTCAGGTTGATGGCCACCCCCCCCATGTCGCTCTTGTGATCGATCTCCTCGCAGTCCACCTTCACCACCACGGGGAAGCCGATCGCCTCGGCGGCGGCGACCGCCTCATCGGTGTTGTCCACCACCCGCCAGGGGGCAACCGGAATGCCATACGCCTCGAAGACCGTGTAGACGTCGGTGGCGGAAAGGACATTGCGTCCGGCCGCTTTTGCCTGGTCAATGATCCTTTTCGCCCGGGCAGCGTCCACGGTAAAGGTTTCGGCCCGGCCGATCTCCCGCTGCCTGATCCGGCCGTACTTGGTCAGTGCCCCCAGCGCCTTGGCCGCGTCGCTGGGGTTGGCGTAGAACGGGACTCCCCCCTGTTTCAGGATGTCCCGGGTAATCTGGAACCGCTCCTGGCTCAGGTCGGTCATGAAGTTACAGACAATCGGCTTTCTGGCCAGTCTGCTCACCTCCACGATCTGGCGGGCAACCTCTTGGGTGTCGGTGAAGGGAGCGGTGACGAAGTTGATGAAGATGCTGTCGACACTCTCCTCGTCCATGAGCACATCCAGGGCGCCGCGGAACTGGGGGCCGCCGGCGGTGGCCACCACGTCAATCGGATTTTCCAGGGCCGCTTCCGGGAGTTGGGTCCCTTTCAAGCGCTCGATGGAGTTCTCGGAGATCCTGGGGACGTCCAGGCCGCAGGAGACCAGCACATCGGTGGCGATGACTGCAGGGCCGCCGGTGTTGGTGATGATCCCGACCCGGTTACCATTCGGGATCGGCTGGGTGGCGAAGGCCATGGCGGCCCGCGCCATCTCGCCTTCGTCGGTGAAGGAGAGGATGCCGGTCTTCTCGAAAATCAGTTCGGTGGCGATGTCCACTCCGGCCAGCGACCCGGTGTGGGAAGAGGCTGCCTTGGCCCCCTGTTCGGTCCGGCCGGCCTTCATGGCAAGGATCGGCTTCTTTGCCGCCACCTCTCTGGCCACCTCCAGAAACTCCCGGGGATTTGAGAACCCTTCGGTATAGAGGATGACCGCTCTGGTCCCCTCGTCCTGACCGTAGTACCGGATTATTTCGGAGATGGAGACGTCGGAGGCGTTGCCGTTGGAGGCGTAGAGCCGCTGACCGATCCCCAGGTCGGCCAGTGCCTGCATGATCAGCGCGCCAACCCCCCCCGAGAGCGCCACGACCGAAATGTACCCCGGCTCCGGGTAGGTGAAGGTGAAGTTGCAGTACGCCTTCAGTTCGGGATCGGAGTTGATGATCCCCTGGCAGTTGGGGCCGAAGACCCGCACGCCGTACTCTTTGGCACTCTGGAGAAAGTCCTCCTGGAGTTTCGCCCCGTCCTCCCCCATTTCGCTGAACCCGGCGGAGTTGATGATGACCGCCTTGATCCCCTTTTTGCCGCAGTCCGCAATGGTCTGCGGCACGAACTTGCTGGGGATGATGATGTGGGCCAGGTCGACCTTCTCCGGGATTTCCTCCAGGGATTTGTAGGCCTTGAGGCCGCAAACCTCCGGAGCGCTCGGGTTCAGGGGGTAGATGTTCCCCTTGTACCCGTACTTCTGCAGGTTGCGGATGATGACGTTTCCGATGGAAAGCTCTTTGGTGGAAGCGCCGACAATGGCGACGGACCGGGGTCTGAATAGTGAGTCCAGCATGTTAGTTCCCCTCCTCAAGCTGTTCGATAAATGCTTCGACATTGGTTTTGGTCTGCTCGTCAGAGACGCAGCGCAGGTCGTTGAGATCGCCGGGAATGACCAGGGCGGGGATGCCGGTTTCGACCTCAAGCCTCTGGGGCATGCCGTAACGATTGTTCGAGTTGTAGGGGCAGGTCTTGGCATCGTGGTAGATGATCCCGTCGATGCGAAACTTGGTCAGCATCTCCCTGATGTACTGTTCCTTGTAAGCATCGGAGCGGACGATAAAGAGCTCCAGATAAGCTTTGGCCATGCTCCGGATCGGATCGCTCCCGTCGAAGGAGGGGAAGATCCAGCTGCTGCAGTAGGTGGAGGCGAGGACGTTCGCGCCCAGACTGGAGAAAAGCTCCGAGTGCTGCCGCAGGCGCCCCCAGACCGGCATGCCGTCCCAGTAGAACCGGAAGCGTTCCCCCTCAACGGCCCCTGATCCTTCGGCGATCCGCTGCTCCAGTTCGGCGAGCAGTACCCGGTAGTAATCCACCGCCTCCTGCGTCCCCCTCAGAACCACGGCCGGGCCCATATGGATGGTACCGTCGAAGAAGGTGAGCGGTGCCGGAGAGGCGGTGGCAGTTTCCAGAACCCGTTTCCAGAGTTCGGTGCACTCCCGGGACAGCGCCACCGTTTCCCGGAGCCGGTTCATGTCCAGCCTCGTGCCGGCGATTTCCTCCAGAGTCGGGATCAGGGACTCGATCTGCCGGGCGACGTCGTCGATATGGGCCTCTGTTACGTCGTTGACGTTCTTGGGAGAGGTGATGCCGATGGCAGGAACCCTGAATTCCCGGGCGAACCAGGTGAACCAGTCCTGCACGTCCCGGCACTGGTTGGTGTTGTAGACCAGGACGTCCGGCCGGGGGACCGTTTCGATGCCGGGATAAGCCTTGGCAAGGGGGGTGACCCCTTTCAGGTAGGAGCCGATGTCGGAGGTGAGGTACGAGCAGATATCCGGGGAATAGCCGATGGCATTGGCCGCCGGGATGAGATCGGTGGCAAGACGCGTAGCCCCCAGCATGGCCGCATGGTTTTCGGGAAAGTGGACGGCGAACCCCATGGCCCTGAGCAGTTCCGCGGGGCCGACGCTGGTGCACCAGGCGATCTTCTGTCTGCCGCCGCTCGTACCCGCCTCGTTCAGGCTGTAGAAGTAATCGGCCATTATCCTGTTCATCTGCTCGGTGGCCTGAATTTTCTTTCTCACGGACTTATTCTCTTCAGCCATAACCTGTGTCCTCGTTATCCTCTGTTTTCGGTGGCGGGAATGGAGCGCTGTTCTATCTACTCATGCTTGCAAATTTTTAAAATACTGTTTTTCAATTCGCGTACCATAAAGCAAAAATCAATAAAGCCTTTTGTAATACATCTGAATTATTGGTTTTTATTGTACAAAAGCGTTTTTTTATAATTCGGTTTGAATTGACAGCAGACGATATTTCGTTGGCCGCGGCCAGGAACAAAACCATTGGTCCAGAGGTAAGTGTCGAACAAAGAGCGGGATTTTAATGAATCTTCGAGGGGTGGGGAGTGAATGATTGGCTTTGGTGCCGGGAGACGTTATTTCGTCGGTGAAACGATATATCGTCAGCTGGAGCGATGATTACTAAGAGGGGGTCAGGTTAAATCGTGTTTTTTATACTATTTCGGCTTTGCGCGGTAACGGCAAGGTTGTGGCGAAGACGGATGCCGTGGCGGTCAACGCCGCGGCAAGAAGATAGGCGTAGTGGAAGGTGCCGGTTGACTTGGCAATCACTCCAGCTGTGGCAGGACCAAAAGACTGGCCGAAGGCGAAAAAAAGAGTGATGGTGGCAAAGGCTGTTGCCGCGCGGGACAGACCCAGGTAGTCGGCTACCGCCGCGGCCATGATGGCAGGAATGGCAAACACCGTCAGGCCGTACAGCACGATGGAAACGCCCAGCAGCAGAAAGCTGCCGCTGTTCAGCCCGACGAGGAGATAGGCGGCGGTTTGCACCGCGAAAACCAGTGCCAATCCCCATTTACGGCCAATCCGGTCCGAGAGCATGCCCATGCCGACACCGGAAAAGAGGCTGAACAGTCCGACCCATGACCAGTAAAGCCCTGCTTCCGCCTCGCTGAAGCCGTACTCCTTGACCATTGTGGTTACGAGGAAGGTCCCGTAAACCATGAAGGTGGCACCGAACGCCAGATAGAGCAAGCCGAGGCGGAGAAGGATAACGCCATCTCCTCGGTGTTCCCGACTGATTAGCTGCTCGCTGGAAGGGGGCACCGCCGGACCTACCGGCTCGAGCCCCATCTCTCCGGGGTGATTACGCAGGAACAGCCCGGTGCCTACAGCGACCAACAGGCAAAGCACGCCGAGCAGGAGCCAGTCAGTTCGCCAGCCGTTGGCTCCGTACAGACGATTCAGATACGGGACCAGAAATCCCGCCAGGATAATCCCGGCGCCATTGCCGGCGATGACCAGTCCCGCGGCCTTGCCCCGTTGCGCGCTGCGAAACCAATAGCTTATCAGTGCCATCATGGGTATGTTTGCAAATCCGCTTCCCACCCCGACCAGCACGTAGAGACAGAGGACAGCAGCAAAACCGGGGGCGGCGGAGATGCCCACCATGCAGCACCCCACGAGCAGCAGGCCCAGAGTGATCGTTTTGCGGGGGTGAAGGCGGCTCATTATGCGTGGGGCGAGCAGCACCGAAATCAGGTAGCCGATGAAGTTGCCGGTACTGATGAACCCCATCCGGTCGTAGGGGAGGGCAAGCCCAGCCTGCATTGCCGGAATAAGCATCGCATAGGCGTAGCGGGCCAGCCCAAGGCAGGAAAAAATCACCGTGAATCCGAGGGCAACAATAACCCAGCCGTAATGGATGCGAGTCGTTTGCCGGTTGCGGGCCTCTCGGCCGGAGAGGCACGGCGGGTCGCCGAGGTCAGGGATAACCGCACCGGGGATGCCGGTGTCAGCTTCGAGCTCAGGGTACAGGCGGGGCTCGACGGCCTCCTCCTGGACCGTTGCCGTTTCCCCCTGGAATATTACCCTTGCTGCACTTCTTGTTTCGCTGGTTGCTGTCGTATCCATATTACCGGCCATCCATGGCATAGAGGGCGGCCCCGACTGCTCCGGCCAGTTGCGGGAACTCCGGAACCATGACCGGCCGGCCGGTCATCTCTCCGGCCATTTCGGCGATATAGGAGTTATGCGCCACCACGCCACCGGTCATGACGACGTGTTCCGTGAGGGAATCCATCTCCAGCACCCTCTTGATGACTGAATAGAAGATTCCTTTCACGATGTCGCTCACCTTCTTGCCATGGCGGATGCTCTCAAGGACCTCCGTGGCAGAGAATACTGTGCAGAAGCTGCCGAGCTTGATCATGTCCGAGGATTGGCGCGCCAGGTCGTTCATCTCTTCAAGGGGAAGGTCCAGGCGGCTGGCCATCTCTTCGAGAAAGGCGCCGGTACCGGCCGCGCATTTGCGGTTCATCTTGAAGCTGCTGCGTCGACCGGCGGCGTCGAGCTTCACAATTTTGTTGTCCTGGCCGCCGATATCGATGATGGTTATGGCCCCGGGAAACCAGTGATGCCCTCCCCGGGCGATGCAGCCAATTTCAGTCTTGATTTCTGTGGGTATAAAACCAATGTTGGCTCTGCCGTAGCCGGTGGAAACGGCCTTGGCGATGTCGCCGCGAGTTGCACCCGCCATCGCCAGCGAGGCATCAAGGCAGGCGGCGGCAGTCAGGGAAAAATCGATTCCTGACTTTTTGACGGCATGCCCGACCAGGCGTCCTTCCTGGTCGATGACAGCGACCTTTGTTCTCGATGCCCCCATGTCGAGGCCTACAAAAAGCGGAGTTGTCATCGTTCCCTGTTCCTTTTCTCCGGCGGGTCGCTGTGAAGAGCTGCCCGGCCATCATCGTTTCATGGCGCTTCGCAGGAGGAATGCGCCCTCTTGATGCCTAATTTCTTCATCCTTGAATTGAGAGTGGTCGGTTTCAGGCCCAGAATTTCCGCGGCCCCGTTCTTTCCGCGAATACGCCACCCGGTTTTTTCCAGCACAGCGTTGATATGCGCCCGCTCCATCCCTTCGAGCGACATGGGGTGAGCGGAATCCGTGGTGGTACCGTCCTGCACATCGACCACGAGCGTCGCGCCGTTGCTCAGAATCATGGCCCTTTCCACCAGGTTTCTTAATTCCCGGATGTTGCCGGGCCACTGATAACGCTCCATGGCCTCCATGTTCTTCCGGGGAATGCGTTCGATAGTTTTGCCGAAGACTTTGCCGAATTCTTCAACCATGGCCCACACGAGCAGCGGAATGTCCTCTCGCCGTTCCCGCAAGGGCGGAACTGAAATGGGGAACACATTGAGCCGATAGTAGAGATCTTCGCGGAAGCTCCCCTCTTTCACAGCCTGAGCAAGACTCTTGTTGGTGGCGGCAACCACCCGCACATCCACCTTGATCGGCTTCGGGTTGCCCAACCGTTCGAACTGGCCTTCCTGAATGACCCGCAGGAGCTTGGACTGGAGTTCCAAGGGGAGTTCCCCGATTTCATCCAGGAAAATAGTTGAACCGTTGGCAGCCTCAAACCGACCGATCTGGGTGGTTACCGCGCCGGTATATGCCCCTTTTTCATGACCGAACAGTTCCGCTTCGATAAGTGCCGCTGGTAATGCGGCGCAATTCACCTTGATCATGGCCCGTGCCTTGCGGGCACTGGCGCTATGGATGGCCCGGGCGATCAGTTCCTTGCCGGTGCCCGTTTCACCAAGAATGAGCACCGTCGAATCCGTAGCCGCCACCTGCTTTATCTGGAGGAGGACATTGCCGATGGCTTCGGAGCTGCCGATAATCTCCTCATGTCTGTATTCAACGTCGATCTGATCACGAAGGTAAACGTTTTCCGCCTCCAGTCGATCCTTCAGCTGCTGTATTTCCGCCAGGGCGTGTTGAATTTTCTGATCGGCCCGCTTCCGTTCCAGGGCATTGGAAAAAATCTCCCACAACAGGCGGAGCCTCTGGGTAAGCTCATCGGGCCACTCTCGTTTTACCCGGTAGGAGACGAAGGTGATGGCGCCTACTATGGTGCCGCCGACGCTGGCCGGGATAAACATGATCGATTTTATCCCCCCCTGATCCCTGCAATACTGCTTTTCTCGCCAGAACCGGTCAGGCAACTCATCGACATCGGAAACCCTGAAGATTGTGCCGCTGAGAATCATGGAGATCCAGTCCGGAATCATGTCGGTAATGAATGGCGGCGGTGGTTTGATGTTTGGCTTGGCGAAAGAATGGGTAATATGCAGACTTGAGGCATCGGTTGAAAGGTGCCAGATACTGCTGCGGTCAAAACCGAGAAGCTCCACGACCTTCTGCAATCCCTCCTCAATCCTGTGGTCCACCTCGCTTACCGATAAGCTGATGAACGTAGAGGAAAGGTCGGATAGCAACGCCTCCACCTTGAGACGTTCGGACTGAACGCTTTCTTTTGTCTTTTGCTCGGTTATGTCCTGGACCACCAAGCCACAGCGCATCACGGATCCATCGTTCTCTTTGAGCGGATACGAGCAAATCAACCATATTCTTTCCTGGTACGATCCGTCGGGAAGCTGCCGGTGTACAACAATTTCAAGGTCGGTAAAGGAGCGATCCTCGGCGACGGTACGGGACAGAATCGGCTCTATGGTTGAGGCAACCAGGCGATCCACCTCGCTGATGGTTTTCCCGACGTGGTCTTCCGTTGACAGGTTGGCAATTACTGCCATGTGGTGGTTGAAATAGATATAGCTCAAGTCGAGATCAATTATTGAAATCCCGAACCGTGCCTGTTCGAACAACTGTTCCAGGTTGCTGAACTTACCCAGAAAAAAATCGGTATTGCTTGACGCGGGCGTGGCGGATAACCCCATGGTATCTCCCGTGCTTATGGATGATTGACCAGCGACCGTTGTGGGGCGATAGACCGTTTCGATTACCGGTGAAATATCGCGCCTCTGGAAAATAATCGTTCAACGCGAGCCACATATAAAACAGTGTATTCTCGTTTTAAAATATTTATCACATTATTTACAGTTATTTATGTAGCTCATTAAATATTATGCTTCATTGTGTGTATTGTATGCAAGACATTGTTTCCAAAATCGTAAGGCCGGTGCTTTAATGCATGTCCCGAAAAGACAGGACGGACAGTGACCAGTTGCCCCGGTTCAGGAGTCTTACACGCTTAGGCATCTGCTACACCACCTGCAAGGTTGTCGAATATGGAGCGGGATAGCCGTAATTCACAGCGTTAATCTGGGGGGATATGCAGGAGATTTCAGGGGGATAAGGATGGGTATGGCAGTGAAAAGGTGGCCTGCGAAGTTTGTAGGTAGTACCTCGACGGCATTGAGAAGATATTCAGCGCCACTGTGACAAGGACTATGTTGAGGTCAAAAAAAACCCCTGTAGTTCCACCAGCACCTTTCATGGTGAAAGTATTGGTGAAAGTCAGGGGCTGTCTCAGTATAACCGGCTGATTATGCTGAGATTAGTATGGCGGAGAGATAGGGATTCGAACCCTAGGTACCCGGGGGGTACACTTGATTTCGAGTCAAGCGCCTTCGACCACTCGGCCATCTCTCCTGAAGCGGTATTGTGTCTGATAAGAATCCTTCCAAAGGATCCGTTGCTGCAAGGAATCTTCTTATACGCTACTTTTCCCCAAAACTCAAGACTCCAGTCGTGGGGCCGATGCCTTGAGGGGGACAAGAAGGGTACATTGTGCTATCGTCGTCGTCGGGAGGAGACATGAACGGAGCGACGACACCGGCGGAGCAGGAAATAGCGTGCCAACAGGTGCTTACGGAGGATTCCTCGGTATTCTCCATTCAGTGGATGACCGTTTCGCAACAGCTCGGGGCCGGCGTTTCCCCCGATCTGCTGCTTGAACGCTACCTTTCCTTTATCCGGCGGTTTACCCGTTCCCTCATCCGTCCGCTGGTCGTGGCTGACGGAGTTGAGTTCTGCGTCCTGGGGCTTCCCGTAAGCCTTATCAGTTTCATGGCGCCCGTCCGGCGAAGGGATGAGCAGGGGGAGACCCTCTCCCTTGTCATACGTGGAGGAGCCCTGGTGCATACCGGCGGGGGTGACCTGTCGTTTTTAGTGGAAAAAGCCGATGGGGGGGTGCGGCTGACGCTGCGCCTTGCCGGTTCCCGTCCGCGTATGCTGGGTGGCAGCCCGCCTTCGACCATCAGGAAGTTAATCTATCGCTTCACCCAGGCATACATCCATAGGGTGGTAACGGTGCGGTTTCTTGCCGGGGTATATGGGGAGCTTGCCGGCGTCTCGCCCTGCGTGAGGATTGTTCCCGTTCATGTGCGCCAAGGAGAAGATATCTAGCCGGTTGCCAAGCCGTCTTGCCGTGTTACCCTAGTGGAGTTACAACGATATTCCGGGAGGAGGTACGTTATGAAAGACAAGGAGCGTATCGGTGTATGCCAGCGGACGGAGCGGAAGGGCGAGCGGGTGAAGGTGAGGAATCTGAAGACCGGCGAGATTGGCTTCACATCCTTCTGCACTGAGGAAGGTGGGACGATTCAGGTCACGCTGGAGAACGGCCAGCTTGACAGCTGGGTCTATGCCGACTGCGAGGAACTGCCCGAATAGGGTAGAAGGGTCTGGATGCGGTCCTGCCGCCGGTCCTAACTTTTCGAGTAGAGTACGGCAACGGCCGTTGCTTTTGTTTTGCCCACCGAGACATACCCGTGGGGTTCCGATGAGTCGTAATAAATGCTGTCGCCGGGATTGAGGCGCATGACGTCGGTGCCGTAGTGGAATTCCAGCTCCCCTTCCAGCAGGTAGATGAGCTCGAAGCCGTCGTGGCGGTAGAAAAAGCGGTCATCCCACGCAGTCAGCTCGAACTCCACGAGAAACGGCTCCATGGGCTTGTGGCGCATGCCTGGGGCCAGCGACCGGTAGGTGTAGCCGTGGGGTGCGTCGTTGCCGGTGCGGCGCAGGGTTGCCGTCTGCTGGGAAGCCCGGGTCAGAACGAGCTTCTGCTGGTCTTCTTCTTCCTCGAAGAAGTAATTGATTCCCACCTTGAGCCCCTTCGAGATTTTGAGGAGCGTGGCGATGGGGGGGGTGACCTGATCGTTTTCGATCTGGGACAGAAGGGGCTTGGAGAGACCGGATAGATCGGAGAGTTCCTGGAGGGTGAGCCGCCGCTCCTGGCGGAGCTTGCGGATTTTCTCTCCGAGCCTCAGTTCCTTGATTTTGGACTTGATGTCTTCCACGAATGCCTCCAGTCTTCCGCCCGTTATAGGGCAATCGAGCCGGGAGCGTCAAGAGCTTATATGGAGGTGCTTGCAACGGGAGCCGGCCGGGGGCGAAAGGGCGTTGACATCCATAGGCAATTTGGCTACTCTTTCAACGGTTTAAGGACATCCTCACCATGATTGCCGAGGCATTCCCGATGCACATTCGTCGTCTGTTTATAGTGCTGATTCTGTTCCTTACCGTACTGCCCGCATGCTCGAAGAAGGAGGAGAAGCTCTATTACGAGACGGGAAGGGCCGAAGCGCCGGTAAAGGAAGTGCCCAAAGACATAATGGCCACTCAGCAGGCCTTTGTGGCACTGGTGAAAAACGTGACGCCGGCGGTGGCAAACATCTCCACCATCAGCCGAAAGAAAATAGAGCAGCCCTTTTTTGAATTTTCGCCGCTCTTCGAGGAGTTCTTCGGCGAAAGCCAGCCCCGCTACCGGCGCGACAAGAGCCTCGGCTCAGGCTTCATCATCAACAAAAGCGGTTACATCATCACCAACGACCATGTTGTGCGTGATGCGGAGAGCATCAAGGTCAAGCTCTCCAACGAGAATATCTATGACGGCAAGATCGTGGGGAGCGACTCCAAGACCGATATTGCGGTCATAAAGATCGACGCCCGGGAAGACCTTCCAGTGGCGGTCCTGGCCGATTCCGACAAGCTTCAGGTGGGGCAGTGGGCCATCGCCATCGGCAACCCCTTCGGCCTCGACCGGACCGTGACTGTCGGGGTGGTTTCCGCCACCGGCCGTTCCAACATGGGGATCGAGACCTACGAGGACTTTATCCAGACCGATGCCTCCATAAATCCGGGCAATTCAGGGGGGCCGCTCCTGAACGTCCATGGCGAGGTTATCGGCATCAATACCGCCATCGTGGCCGCCGGACAGGGAATAGGTTTCGCAATTCCCGTCAACATGGCCAAGCAGATCGTTACCCAGCTCATCACCAAGGGGAGCGTGACCCGCGGATGGCTCGGAGTATCGATTCAGCCGGTGACCGACGAACTGGCACGTGAGTTCGGTCTCGGCAAGGCCCGTGGTGTGCTGGTGGCCGACGTAATGGAGGGAAGCCCCGCCGCCAAGGGGGGAATCCGCCAGGGGGATATCATCCTCGACATCTCCGGCACGGGGATTAAGGACGCCCAGCACCTCCAGCGGATAGTTGCCGCAACGGCTCCCGGCAAGACCTTCCAGATCACGGTGTTCCGTGGGGGGCGCGAGCTGAAGCTTTCCGTCACTTCTGCCAGCGCCGACAGCGCCGCGGCCCGTCAATCCCACCCCCAGGGAGGGGCGCCCGACATTGTCGGCCTGGTTGTGGAGCCCTTGCCGCCGGAGCTGCTTCGCCGCGGTGCGGCAGGCGTGATGGCCGCCGCCGTGGAGGATGGAGGAATTGCCGCTGAGGCCGGAATCCGGCAAGGCGATATAATCGTTTCGGTCAATCGCCGAAGCGTTGCAACTCCGGCCGAGTACGACCGCGCCATGGCCGAGGCCGAGCGCAGGGGGACGGCGATCCTCCTGGTGCGCCGGGGCGGCGCCAGCATCTTCTTTTCCCTCCGGTTGCGGTAACTGCTCCGTTCTGTGCCGGGATCTCGAAATGAAAGCCAACAAGAGGACATCCCATGAGTCTTATCGATAATTCCGAACAGGCAAAGCGACTTGCCCGGGCCATCATTTCGGACATTGCCATCTACAACCGCGAGAAGGTTGAGCAGGGCATCAAAGAGGATTCCATCTTCGAGCTCCTTGCCGAGGAGATCGAGGAGGGGCGCCAGCACTTCCAGACCCGGGTGGTGCCGGAGATCGCCGCCGGGACCATCTACGATATTGCCCTGGTGGATGTGCTGATCAAACGGGCCGGGAAGATTGAGTCTCCGATTTGGTAACGGAAATATCACGAAGAATTTTGCAGACAGGGCGCGATTTACGGTCGCGCCTTTGTCGTTTTTGAGGAATCATGGAAGAAAGATACGAATTAACAGCTCCCAGCGACGGGGAAGCTGGCCGGCTCGATCAGTTCGTGGCCCGTTCCATTGAGGGTATGACCCGTTCCACGGTGCAGCGGCTCTTGGACGAGGGGCGGGTGACTGTGGACGGCAAGGTGGAGAAGCCGTCCCTGAAGCTGCGGGGCGGCGAGTGCATCGTTGTCGTGGTGCCGCCGCCGGTGCCTGCGCTGCCCGAAGCGGAGGAAATACCCCTGGAGATTCTCCACGAGGATGGTGATCTGGTGGTGATCAACAAGCCGGCCGGAATGGTGGTCCACCCGGGGGCGGGGACCCCCGGCGGCACCCTGGTGAATGCGCTCCTCGCCCATTGCGCCGACCTGTCCGGGATCGGCGGCGAAATTCGCCCCGGCATCGTCCACCGCATCGACAAGGATACCACCGGCGTTCTGGTGGTGGCCAAGAACGACCGCTCCCACGAGGGTTTGGCCCGCCAGTTCCGGGAGCACTCCATCAAGCGGATTTACCTGGCACTGGTCTACGGCTCGCCGAGGACCGACACGGGACGCATCGAGGGGGCCATCGGTCGCCACCCCACCGACCGCAAGCGGATGTCGGGGAAGGCGAGGCATGGCAAGCATGCGGTTACCCACTGGAAGGTCCTTGCCCGCTATCCGGGGATGACGCTTTTGCGGTTACGGCTGGAGACGGGGCGGACCCACCAGATCAGGGTGCATCTGTCTGAGGCGGGGCATCCGCTGGTGGGGGACGAGGTCTACGGAGGCGCCGGCCGGGCCAACGACCTGCGGGACCCGGTGCTGAAAAAGCTCGTCCGCGAACTTGGGCGCCAGGCTCTCCACGCCAAGACCCTTGGCTTCATTCACCCGGCAAGCGGCGGCTACATGGAATTCGATACGGAACTTCCCGAGGATATGGTTCGAATCATCACTTATCTTGAACACCAAGGAGTATAGAAACAATGGAAACGAAACGAGCCGACAAGGTTCACTATCTGGAGCCGGAGATACTGACTGCCGCCGGGGTATCGGTCCACGGGTTCACCACCCGCCACGAAGGGGTTTCCCGTGCGCCCTACAACTCTCTCAATCTGGGAACCGGCACCAACGACTCGCCCCATTCCGTGGAAGGGAACCGGAGCCTCCTGACCCGTTCCTTCGGGGTGGAGACGGAGCGCCTGGTGACCGTGACCCAGGTGCATGGCACCGACCTTCTGGTTATCGATTCTCCCAATCCAGATTACTCATACTTCCAGAAGCTTGAGGCCGACGGCATCGTCACCAACCAGCCGGGGGTGATGATCGGGGTCTGCGTGGCCGACTGCGTGCCGGTGCTCCTGCTGGATCCGGTGAAGGGCGTGGCGGCGGCGCTTCACGCCGGGTGGAAGGGGACTGCGGCGGGGATCTGCCGCAAGGGGGTGGATGCCTTCATCAACCTCTTCGGTTCCGAGCCCCAGGACATCCTGGCGGCCGTGGGACCCGCCATCGGCCCCTGCTGCTACGAGGTGGACAAGCCGGTGGCCGAGGCGTTCCGGGCCGGCGGCCACGATTGGGATGCGGTCGCCACCATCAAGGATATGGCCCGGTGGCAATTGGATCTTGCCAGGGCCAACGCCCTGCAGCTGGGGGCTGCCGGCATCCCCGAGCGGAACATTGAAACGGCCGGTCAGTGCGTCTCCTGTGCCCCGGAGGTATTTTTCTCCTACCGCCGCGACGGCGGGGAGACGGGACGGCAGCTGGGCTTCATCATGCTTAAGGGGTAGAGAGCGGGGAGGAGTTCATGAAATTTGCCATTTCCGATCAGATTCGCGCCGTCCACGCACCCCCCATCTCCGAGGTGAAGGGATGGCTTGCCGGCCGTGAGCCCGATCCGGCACGCCCCCTGATCGACCTGTGCCAGGCGGTTCCCGACTATGCCCCGGCCCGGCAGATGGTTGACTATCTCGCGGCGTGCCTCGATGATCCGGCAATGGCGAAGTATTCTCCCGACGAAGGGCTTCCAGAGGCGCGCGAGGCGGTGTGCGCCCGCTACGGCCGAGTCTATGGCGCAGCACCTTCGCCCGAAGGGGTCTGTCTCACCATCGGCGCCAGCCAGGCCTTCTGGCTCGCCATGGTGACCCTCTGCCGGGCCGGTGACGAGGTCATCGTGCCGCTGCCCGCCTACTTCGATCACCCCATGGCCCTGGAGATGCTCGGCATCCGTCCGGTCTGGCTCCCCTTCGATGAGGAGCGGGGCGGCATCATCGATCCGGCGGCGGTGGAGCGCCTCATCACCCCCCGGACCCGGGCAATCATTCTGGTGTCCCCGTCGAATCCCACCGGTGTCGTCACTCCGCCCGACGTGATCCACGAACTCTACGCCCTGGCCCGGCGCCGGGGAACTGCTCTGGTCATCGACGAAACCTACTCCGACTTCATCCCCGGGGGCCCGGCTCCCCACGATCTGTTCGCCGATCCCCACTGGGGGGACCACCTGGTGCAGATAATGTCCTTCGGCAAGACTTACGCCCTTACCGGGTACCGGGCCGGCTGCCTCGTGGCGTCCGGAGAGTTTATCGGACATGCCCTCAAGGCCCAGGACACCATGGCGGTCTGCCAGCCCCGCATCACCCAGCACGCTGTCATGTACGGCACGCGCCACCTGGATGACTGGGTCGCGGAAAACCGTCTCATGATGGAGCGGCGCCACAACCTCTTCCGCTCCCTTTTCCTCAAAGCGGGGAATCCCTTCGAGCTGGCGGCCAGCGGCACTTTTTTCGCGTGGGTCAGACACCCTCTTGCGGGGAGATCGGGCCGGGAGGCGGCCCGGCGGCTCGCCGTGGAGACCGGCGTCATCTCCCTGCCGGGAGAGGTGTTCGGCCCGGGGCTTGAACCGTATCTGCGGCTTGCCTTCGGCAACATCCGGGAAGAGGAGATCCCCGGAGCGGTGGAGCGGTTCCGGTCCTTTGGCGTATGATGCCCCGGCCGGTGGCGTTCAGTTGTTCATGATGCCCCGGTAACGGTGAAGAAGAACGTCGCCCCTTCACCTGGAGTGCCTTCGGCCCAGATGCTCCCCCCGTGGCGGGTGACGATGTTGTGGGCGATGGCGAGACCCACGCCGGTCCCCTCGAAATCCTCGCTGCTGTGGAGCCGCTGGAAGACGCCGAAGAGCTTGTCGGCGTAAGCCATGTCGAAGCCGTCGCCGTTATCCCGCACGAAATAGACAGTCGTCCCTTCCTTCTGAAAACTCCCCACCTCTATCCTGGCGTTATCCCGTTTGCGGCTGTATTTCAAGGCGTTGGAGAGAAGATTCGCGAAAACCTGCCGGATGAGGGATGGGTCTGCCTGGCAGGGGGGAAGTTCTTCAATCGTAAGCTGTACCGTGCGTCCCGCTCGTTCTCTTTCCAGTTCTTCCAGCACGTCCCGGACTACAGTTGCAGGTTCTATTGTTTCCCTGTTCAGGGGGTGCCGGCTCAGGCGTGAGAAGGTCAGGAGATCGTCAATGAGGGCGGCCATCCGGGTGCCGTTGCCGGATATCTGCTTGAGATACCGCTGGGCTTCCTCCGGGATGGCCGGCCCGAAATCCTCCAGCAAAATGTGGGCGTAGCCGTTTACTGCCCGCAGGGGGGCCCTCAGGTCGTGGGAGATGGAGTAGGAGAAAGACTCCATGTGGAGAAGGGCCGATTTCAGTTGCGATGTCCGTTCGGTTACCCGCTCTTCCAACTCCTCGTTGAGGCGGCGGATGTCCTCGGTTCGCTCGGTCACCCGCCTTTCCAGCGATTCATTGAGGGTTTGCTGTTCGTGGACGTAGCTCTGGAGCGTGGACGCCATCTGCCGGACGTTGCCGATGAGCCCGGCAATCTCCCGGATGCCGCTTTGGGGCCATTGAATTTCCTTGTTCTGTATGACGTCCACGGGGAGGGTTTCGGACATCGTTTCCAGTTGAGCTATGGGGCGAATGAAAGCGGCGCTGGCAGCCTGGGCGGTGCCGACGGAGAAGACTACCAGAACGAGGAGCAGGGCAAAGCCGCGGCTGGCGTTATTTTCCAGCCTGTCCAGCAATGGTTTCATGGGGGTGGTGATAACGATGGTCCACGGCACGTCCGCACTGAGGCGAGAGTCCATGCCCATGGATGCCAGTTGCCAGCGGTGGAGGTCGCTTGCCCCCTTGAGACTGGGGATAAGTTGATAGAATCCGTCCGTTAGCGTGCGGCGCTCATTCCCCTGGCGATGGTCCAGGCGTGCCATCATTCTCCGGTTGGGATCGGTGCTGGTGATAACCTGCCGTTTCCGGTCCAGGAGAGTTATGTCTACGGCCCTGTTGCTTCCTATGATGCGCAACTGTTCCGTCAAGCGCGGCATCTCGATGACACCGGTACAGTAGCCGCGGAATTCCCCGTCAAGAACGATTGGCGCGAAGAGGGCCAGGCGCGGCCCTTTGGTTATGGTGCCGTAATCAACGTCTGAAATTGCCGGCTGAAGGGTCTCCCTCATGATGCGGTGGTAGGGCATGGTGGAGTAATCCCTGCCCGTGTTCAGGCGCCCCTGCTCGTCCCGCTCCGGCACGAAGGCTATGGAAATTGCTTTGTTGTTCTGGACCGACATCCTGATGAAGTGGGGTGCCAGCGCTTTCGCCAGCTCGGCCTTTTTCTGGATGGCGGCAGCCGGGGTGGTCTGGGGATCGCCAACCTGGGATGACAGGGTCTTGACATCATGGATTTTATCGGCGAGCCAGGTTTCTGTCATCTGCCGGGTCAGAATCGAAGTGGAGTGCAGACGCTGCTGAATCCGCTGCTCTTCCAGGGCGATGTCCCGCTTGATTTCCAGGATGACGTAGCCGATACCCGGAATTAGAATGGCTGCCACCATGGATGTCGCAAGGATGTGCTGAAAGCTGGGGGACGGTTCGCCGGGCCGCCTGAATGACTGCGAAAGATTGGCCAGTTGGAACAGGAGCGCGGCGGCGAGGGCATTGAATATGCCGTTGACGCCATGCTTGAGCGTCAGCAGGGTGGCCAGTGCAAGGTCGGTTTGAGCAACCACATGGTAAAGGAGGTAAAAGGGCATGCCGAGGCAGAACCAGTAGAGCGTGTCGAGAAGCACGATATTGCGGGACCGCCGCAGCATTAATCCGACCGCCAGCGCCTCGCTCACGGCAATCAGTATTCCCAGCGGGTGGTGCCAGTAGATCAGGCTGAAGCTGCCCGCCAGGGTCGCGGCCAGTACTCCGGCTCCTGTCCCGTAACGGAGCAGGGCGAGCATGACGAAGAAGGATCCGAAGAAAATGTTGACGCCAAAGAAGAGGGGAGGGTTCAGCCAGTTTACGACATACCCGATGGCACCAAGCAGGATGCCGGATGTGATGGTTGTGTATGTCGATACGGTTTGATTCCGCATGGCCCTGTTTGTGCTCCATAAATGGTTGGGAATGAAGAAGAAATTGTAAACTTATTTACTGGTAATTGGCAAGCAGAGAACTGAAGAGGCAACGCTTTCCAGTAGTTTGCCAATGCAGGGGCAACAGAGGGCGTTGATGCGGGGATGACAGGAAGGAAGAGTGTTTTAGAACTCCTGGGGCATGGCCTTGACCTGGGCGGCGGAGAATACCGGGCCGTCCTTGCAGACGTAGACGTTCCCCACGTTGCAGCGGCCGCACT
>MTLE01001838.1_pt1 | contig 46938 bp, 33 predicted proteins | sample 1982461 | NCBI WGS metagenome assembly MTLE01 (sample SAMN05712605, study PRJNA340218) | biofilm metagenome | isolation source: sample SPL anode biofilm adapted to -200 mV | place: USA | collected 2012-02-03
GAAGGCGATCACGTCGCGGATGGATTCACTGCCGGTCATGAGCATGATCAGGCGGTCCAGGCCAAAGGCGATGCCGCCATGGGGGGGGGTGCCGAACTCCAGGGCATCCAGCAGGAAGCCGAACTTGGAGCGCGCGGATTCGTCGGACATGCCCAGAAGCTCGAACATGCGCGACTGGACCTGCTCCTGATGGATCCTGATGGAGCCACCGCCGATCTCGTTGCCGTTCAGCACCAGGTCGTAGGCCTTGGCGCGGCAGCGCCCCGGGTCGCTCTCCAGGAGCGACAGATCCTCGTCCATGGGGGCGGTGAAGGGATGGTGCACGGCTGCCCAGCGCTTATCCTCATCGTCCCACTCCAGGAGCGGGAACTCGGTCACCCAGACAAAGCGGTAGTCGTCATTGCTGGTCAGCTTGAGCAGGGAGGCCAGGTGGTTGCGCAGCTTGCCCAGGGAATCGTTGACCACCTTGGGCTTGTCGGCCACGAAGAAGAGCAGGTCCCCCTCCTCGGCGCCGAAGGCCTCGTTCATGGCGCCGATCTCCTCCGGGGTGAAGAACTTGGCGATGGGGGAGCGCCACTCGTTGTTCTCAATCTTGACATAGGCCAGCCCCTTGGCGCCGTAGATCCTGACGAATTCGGTCAGGTCGTCGATCTCCTTGCGGGAGAAGCGGGCGCACCCCTTGGCGTTGATCCCCTTGACGATCCCCCCCTTGGCGGCGGTATCGGCGAAGACCTTGAAACCGGACCCCTTGACGATGTCGGTCAACTGGCACAGCTCCATGCCGAAGCGGAGATCGGGGTTGTCCACCCCGAAGCGGCGGATGGCCTCGTCATAGGTGATGTGCTGGATGGGGAGCTGAACATCCACCCCCTTGGCCTGCTTGAACACGGTGGCGATCAGCCCCTCCATCACGGCGATGATGTCCTCGCGGTCGATGAAGGACATCTCGCAGTCGATCTGGGTGAACTCCGGCTGGCGGTCGGCGCGCAGGTCCTCGTCACGGAAGCAGCGCACCACCTGGAAGTAGCGGTCGAAGCCGGAGATCATCAGGATCTGCTTGAAGATCTGGGGAGACTGGGGCAGGGCGTAGAAAGAGCCCTGGTTGATGCGCGACGGCACCAGGAAGTCCCGGGCCCCCTCGGGGGTGGACTTGGTCAGGAAGGGGGTCTCCATCTCCAGAAAGCCGTTGTCGGTCAGGTAGCTGCGGGTGAGCTGGGAAACCTTTGAGCGCAGGATCAGGTTCTGCTGCAGCTGCGGCCGGCGCAGGTCCAGGTAGCGGTGCTTGAGGCGGATATTCTCGTTGACCTCGCTGAACTCGTCCAGCATGAAGGGGAGCGCCTTGGAGCGGCTGAGCAGCTTGCATTCGCTGACCCTGATCTCCACCTCGCCGGTCTTCATGTTGGGATTGACCGTTCCCGCAGGGCGGGGAATCACCTCTCCCTTGATTGCCAGGACAAACTCGCTGCGCACGGTCTCGGCAATGGCATGGGCCTGGCCATTGACCTCGGGGTCGAAGACGACCTGGGCGATCCCCTCGCGGTCGCGCAGGTCGATGAAGATCAGCCCGCCATGGTCGCGGCGGCGCAGGGCCCACCCCATCAGAATCACCTCCTGGCCGATATGCCGGCCGGTCAGTTCGCCGCAGTACTGTGTGCGTTTCCAGCTACCCAGAGTCTCCATTATCTTCTCCATTCAATGTAATTAAATTGTATCTGAACCTGAACGCGGGAACCTGAAGCGCGTTTTCAGGTTGAACTCGCGGCGCAGGGCGGGGTCGGAAGGGAGCGGGTCCCCTGCCCGGCCTGCCGCGATCAGTCGATCAGCGTGCCGATGCTGCCCATGCGCGGCCGGAACGTTTCCCGGTCCCAGGACCAGTACTTGATGAAGGCCAGCCCCTTGATCTTGTCGCGGGTGACGAAGCCCCAGAAGCGGCTGTCGTAGGAGCGGTCGCGGTTGTCCCCCATGACGAAATAGGAGTTGGCCGGCACGGTCACCGGGCCGAAGCTGTCCCGAGGGTTCATCTCCTTGGGGATGATCTCCCGCTCCTTGTGGACCTCGTGGGGGTTCCGGTAGAGCCTGCCGTTCACGTAGACCTTCTTGTCCCTCCCCTCCACAACGTCACCCGGGATGCCGACCACCCGCTTGATGAAGTCCTTGCTGGGATCTTCGGGATACTCGAACACGATCACGTCCCCCTGGCGGGGGTCGCGAACCTTGATGATCTGGGAATCGGTGAAGGGAATCTTGGTGCCGTAGATGAACTTGCTCACCAGCAGGTGGTCGCCGATGGCCAGGGTGTCCTCCATGGAGCCGGAGGGGATCTTGAAGGCCTGCACCAGATAGGTGCGGATGACCAGCGCCAGGAGCAGGGCGATGATGATGGACTCGGCATATTCACGGACGATACTCTTCTTTTTCACGACCTGTTCAGCCTCCCGAACGGTACCGTTCTGAGCTGCTTCCACTTTTTCTTGCATGTTGCTTCCTCTTGGGGCGGAGGCGCGCCAGTGTATGCGCAAACCGCCTGACTGTTTTCTTTGGCTGTGCCCGTTACTCCACCTTGAGAATGGCCAGAAAGGCGTCCTGGGGCAGTTCCACGTTGCCCACGTTCTTCATGCGCTTCTTGCCTTCCTTCTGCTTCTCCAAAAGCTTGCGCTTGCGGGTGATGTCGCCGCCATAGCACTTGGCCAGCACGTCCTTGCGCATGGCCTTGACCGTTTCACGGGCGATGATCTTGTTGCCGATGGCCGCCTGGATGGCAACCTCGAACATCTGGCGCGGGATCAACTCCTTCATCTTGGAGACCAGGTCCCGTCCGCGGTAATAGGCCTTGTCCCGGTGCAGGATGAGCGACAGGGCATCCACCACCTCGCCGTTGATCATGACGTTCATGCGCACCAGGTCGCTCTTGCGGTAGTCCAGGTGCTCGTAATCCAGGGAAGCATACCCCTTGGTGATGGATTTCAGGCGGTCGTAGAAGTCCAGCACGATCTCGTTCAGCGGCAGCTCGTAGATGATCATGACCCGGTTCTGGGTCAGGTACTTGATCTCCCGCTGCACGCCGCGCTTGTCCTCGCACAGGGCCAGCACCCCGCCCACGAACTCGTTGGGCACATGGATGTTGGCCAGGATGAAGGGCTCCTCCAGGTACTCAACATGCTGCAGCTCGGGCATCTGGTTGGCGCTCTCGATGCTCTGCACCTCGCCGGTGACCCGGTGAACGCGGTAGACGACCGTGGGCGCGGTGGTGATCAGGTCCAGGCCGAACTCCCGCTCCAGGCGTTCTTGGATGATCTCCATGTGCAACAGGCCCAGGAAGCCGCAGCGGAAGCCGAAGCCCAGGGCCAGGGAGGTCTCCGGGTCATAGGAGAAGGAGGAGTCGTTCAGCTTGAGCTTGGCCAGGGCATCGCGCAGCTGCTCGTACTGGACGGTGTCGATGGGGTACAGGCCGGAGAACACCATCGGCTTGACCTCCTTGAACCCCTCCAGGGCGGAGGAACAGGGGCGGTGCTGCAGGGTGACCGTGTCACCCACCTTGGCGTCGGCCACCTCCTTGATGCCGGCGATGACGAAACCGACCTCGCCGGCAGCCAACTGCTGGGTCTCCACCATGGTGGGGGCGAACACGCCCACCTTGAGCGCCTCGAAGGAACTCCTGGTGGCCATGAGCTGGATGCGGTCCCCTTTTTTGAGGGTGCCGTCGAAGATGCGCACCAGGATGATCACCCCTTGGTACTGGTCGTACCAGGAGTCGAACAGAAGCGCCCTGAGGGGAGCCGACGCATCGCCTTTAGGGGGCGGGATCTTCTTGACGATCTCCTCCAGGATCTCATGGGTGCCGATCCCTTCCTTGGCGCTGGCCAGGACGGCGTCATGGGCATCGATGCCGATGATCTCCTCGATCTCCTGGATGACCCGCTCCGGATCGGCGGCCGGAAGGTCGATCTTGTTCAGGACCGGAAAGACCTCCAGGTTGTTGTCCAGGGCCAGGTAGACGTTGGCCAGGGTCTGGGCTTCCACCCCCTGGGAGGCGTCAACCACCAGGAGCCCCCCCTCGCAGGCGGCCAGGGAGCGGGAGACCTCGTAGGTGAAGTCCACGTGACCGGGGGTGTCGATCAGGTTGAGCACATAGTCGTTGCCGTCGTCGGCGCGGTAGGTGAGCCGCACGGTCTGGGCCTTGATGGTGATGCCCCGTTCACGCTCCAGGTCCATCTTGTCGAGGAACTGGTTCTGCATCTCCCGCTGGGAAAGGGCGCCGGTAAACTCCAGCAGTCGGTCGGCCAGCGTTGATTTGCCGTGGTCAATGTGGGCAATGATGGAAAAATTACGGAGTCTGCTGATGTCCATGAAATCCTTGGATATGCTCTGGGGTGCTCGAAAGTGTAATGTTGAACAATAAATAATTAGCGCCTGAATGTAAAGAGGAAAAGGGGTTGGCCACCGCAGGCAGCGAAGGGTATTCGTTGAGGCGTTGCATAGTTACGGGTTCCTCCCTGTCCCCTGTTCCCTGTCCGGCGGCAAAGAAGACGGTCACCGTGGCCAGGGCGCCGGTGGCGATGATCACCCAACCGTAGTGGCAGGGGAAGATTCGTGTGCAGATCGGTTTCATCGGCTCTCGCGGGGCGTGGGAACGTGCAGCGGCCAATAATCTATTCAGCCGGCTGCGCCGCTGTCAAGGGAATAGCCCATCCATCGACAGCAGCGCAGCGGATGGTACCATGTATGCTGAAACGACACACACCAGACAACACAGGAGGAGCACCATGACCCCAGGGGAACTGCTGAAACTGTCCGGAGCATACTGGAGCAGCTGCGCGCTGCATGCCGGCGTCAAGCTGGACCTGTTCACCCAACTGGCGGAGAAGCCGGCGACAGCCGGGGAACTCTGCCGCGCCACCGGCTGCGACCTGCGCGGCATCACCATGCTGCTGGACGCCCTCACCGGCCTGGAACTGCTGGCCAAGCAGGGGGAGCACTACGAGGCCACCCCCTTCAGCGCCGACTACCTTTCAAAAAAATCGGAGCGCTACCTGGGGCACATCATCCTGCATCACCACCACCTGATGGATGGCTGGACCAGGCTGGACCAGGCGGTCAAAAACGGCCGCCCCACCTGGTCCGGTCCCTCCCACTGCCAGGACGACAGCGTCAGGGAGAGCTTCCTGATGGGGATGTTCAACATGGCCAACCAGTCCGCCCCGCTGATCGTGCCCGCCATCGACCTGTCAAGCAGGAAGCGGCTCCTGGACCTGGGGGGCGGCCCCGGCACCTACGCCATCCACTTCTGCCGCCGCAATCCGCAGTTGCGGGCGGTGGTCTACGACCTGCCCAGCACCCGCCCCATTGCCGAGCGGACGGTGGCCAGCGCCGGCCTTGCGGAACGCATCAGCTTCCAGGCCGGGGACATCACCAGCGACCCCATGACTGGCGGCTTCGACGTGCTCTGGGTATCCCAGCTGCTGCACGGCGAGGGCCCGGCCTCCGCCGCCGCTATCCTGAAGAAGGGGGTCCGGGCGCTCCTGCCGGGGGGGCTGGTGCTGGTGCAGGAGTTCATACTGGAGGACAGCCGCACCGCGCCGCTCTTCCCGGCCCTCTTCTCCCTGAACATGCTGGTCAACACGGCCGAGGGGCAATCCTACTCCCGTGCCGAGCTCACCGGCATGCTGGCAGAGGCGGGGGTGAAAGATATACGCAGGCTGGAGCTGGAGCTCCCCAGCGGGGCCGGGATCATGACCGGGGTCATGGCCGGGGTCGCGGGATGAGGGCGGGGGATGTGTGCAATAATTGTGCAATCCGATGAAGGGAAAACAAAAGGGACTGTATTACGGTTAGATGGGTTACCGATACACAGGTTATCCACACCCCGTCACAGAGTTGTTAAAAAGTTATCCACATTTTGTGTGAACAACTCCTGTCAAGCACTAAATACGGTAGTCAGACGACCATTCCTCCAGGAAGCGGCACACATCCCGTTGAACCTGGGGCACAAATTCCCGAAAATCATCCTTCAGTCCGGTGAGATTTTTTTCCAGTTCAGGGGCGCCCCCTGCCAGCGGGTTGGGGCGCCTGACCCTGGCCGACATGCGCTCAAGCGCCCGGGCGACCCCCTCCAGATAGGCGTAGGAGGGGAGCAGGGTCTCGAAGATCAGCGGCACCAGGGAGGCCAGCCGCTCCGGCAGATGGGCGCGATTTGCCTCCACCATGCCCCGCGCCCGCGCCAGATAGAGCTGGAGCGGTTCCGGCGACCAGTTCTGCCACTCGTTTGCCAGCAGGTGATCGTAGAACATGTCCACCAGCACGCCGCGCCAGAGGCCAAAACAGGGATCGATGCGCTGTCTGCTCCGCCGGAACAGGGGATGGTTCTGGGCAAAGGAATCGATCCTGCGGTGCAGCAGGATGCCGCTGCGCAGGCGGGGCGGGTAGTCGTCGCCGATCCTGCCCTTGACGAAATCCCCCATCAGGTTGCCGGTCAGAAGCTGCGGGTCGTTTCCGGAGAGGTAGAGGTGGAAGAGGAAGTTCATGATCAATCCCATCCGTAGAGGCGCCCCCATGTGGGTGCCCGGCTATGTATTTCCGCGATGATACGTAAAAACAGGGCGGCCACATGGGGCCGCCCCTACGGGGTCGTTGCCGCATCCTCCGGCAAAAACGATACCAGCTTGATGCCGTCCATCTCAACCGGAATCCGCCGGTTGGCGCCCATGGTCAGGAAATCAAACCCCGACTCGGTGTTGCTGCTCCATGCCATGACTGCGCTTCCTTCATCTACCCCTTGCTCCAGGTTGTCCCGGATCATCTCCCGTACCCGGCGGGAGACCGTGCCCACATACACACCGGCACGCACCTCCACCAGCCACAGCCCCAGCCGTCCCCGCAGGCGGGGCGGTACGTTCTCAACCACGATGACCAGCATCCCCGATCCCCTCCTTGTTGGGTATGGCCGGCGCAACCGCCTCCTCGTGCGCCTTGGGCAGCTCCACTTCACCAGCTGCCAGCACCTGCTCGATGGTGGGGATAATCCGCTGCAAAAGTTTGGTCTGGCGGAACGAATCCCGGCAAGCCAGCCGCACCTCCCGCTCCGGGTTGCGCGGCTTTTTGGCGGCAACACGGAAAGCCACCGGCACCACCGTCTCGAACTTGAAGATATCGGCGATATCGTAGACAAAAGACTGCGGCTTGCCGGTGTGAATGAACCCCACGGCAGGCGCATACCCCGCCGCCAGAATGGCGGCCTCACAGATACCGTAAATACAGGCGGTGGCCGACGAGAGACAGCGGTTGGGCAGGTCGCCGCTCCCCCATTCGCTATGATCATAGTTGCGGTTTTTCCACTCCACACCGTACTGGCGGGCCAGCAGTTCGTACATCTTGCGCACCCGCACCCCTTCGATGCCGCGCAACTGCTCCACGCTGCGCCGTTCAGGCGGTTCCTCCTTGAAGCGCAGGGCGTACATCTTGCGCACCACCTTGAGCCGGGCCGTATCGTCCAGAGCCAGCTTGGCCTGGTACAGTAACCGATCTGAACGGGCCCCTCCCGGTTGTCCCGCCGCATACAGCCGCACCCCGGCCTCTCCGATCCAGACCAGCAGGCACCCTACCCGCGCCGCCAGTACAACGGCCGCATGTGACACCCGTGCCCCCGGTTCCAGCATCAGGCAGGCCACCGTAGCGATGGGTATGTGGGTACGTACGCCGGTGGCATCCACCACCACGAACGCCCCGTCAAGGACATCCAGGTTGCCACGCTCCACATAGACCACCGAGATGCGGTCCTTGATGGGGAGCGGTTTCAAGGGAGGCAGGATAGGTTCGGTCATACATCCTCCATATCATCGTCGGAGCGAACCATGTGTTCGCCCGTATTTCAAGTAGTTGCACTATCTACAACTACTCTGTTCCAATTCATCCCCGCGCATGCGGGGAACACATGGCGCCGGCATCGGCGGCCAGGGTCAGGGACGGTTCATCCCCGCGCATGCGGGGAACACCCTGTAAACCGGCGGTTCCCCGCACATTTTGACGGTTCATCCCCGCGCATGCGGGGAACACGCCGGTGTTCCCGTCGCCGCCATCCACAACCTCGGTTCATCCCCGCGCATGCGGGGAACACTTAAATTGCAGGCGCACGGTTACGTCGCCTACCGGTTCATCCCCGCGCATGCGGGGAACACGTGGGCGCAATGATTACCACATTATAAACTGACGGTTCATCCCCGCGCATGCGGGGAACACGGATGGTCGGCCACCAGATAAACGAACTCGCTCGGTTCATCCCCGCGCATGCGGGGAACACTGTTCGATGGCGATGATCTTCTCGGCTGCGTCCGGTTCATCCCCGCGCATGCGGGGAACACCCCCTCAAAAGCCGTTTGGGTTGATCTAAAATCGGTTCATCCCCGCTCATGCGGGGAACACGCTTTGCCCCTTGGTCAAACGATGCACGTTGACGGTTCATCCCCGCGCATGCGGGGAACACCACTGGCAAGCCGCACCATTCAATTCAAGCGCCGGTTCATCCCCGCGCATGCGGGGAACACACCTAGGCGGGACAGTTGGAGCGTTGCCCCGTCGGTTCATCCCCGCGCATGCGGGGAACACACAGAAGGAATACCACCCATAGGGTTCGAGAACGGTTCATCCCCGCGCATGCGGGGAACACTCAGGGAGACATCCTTCATAGCCATGCTCGATCGGTTCATCCCCGCGCATGCGGGGAACACTGAATACAGGTGGCCCAACTCATTTGTGATGTCGGTTCATCCCCGCGCATGCGGGGAACACTTGCTGGAGTCGGTCCCGGAACCTATCAGGCCCGGTTCATCCCCGCGCATGCGGGGAACACGGCAAGTCCGTGTCCGACTCGTTGATAAACTCCGGTTCATCCCCGCGCATGCGGGGAACACCTCGGTGCGGTTGCCGTATTTGTACTCATCGTCGGTTCATCCCCGCGCATGCGGGGAACACCTCACCCATGGGTAAGACATCGGCAGTATCATCGGTTCATCCCCGCGCATGCGGGGAACACGTTGCTCCTGGGTGGGGGACTACCCACCCTGACGGTTCATCCCCGCGCATGCGGGGAACACGATGAAGTTGCAAAAAATTCATTTGCTGGGCGCGGTTCATCCCCGCGCATGCGGGGAACACTTGCGCCTCTTTCCGGCTGGGAAGCACGGCGTCGGTTCATCCCCGCGCATGCGGGGAACACACTTTTTCACCTGATTCCCTCTATCCGTGGCACGGTTCATCCCCGCGCATGCGGGGAACACGGATACGGGCCGGGCCGCGGAGATTCAGGTTTCGGTTCATCCCCGCGCATGCGGGGAACACTGGCCGAAGTTTTCTTCTTCCAGAGTGAAGGTCGGTTCATCCCCGCGCATGCGGGGAACACCGCGATACTATTGAGGCTAATGGTGGCAAAGTCGGTTCATCCCCGCGCATGCGGGGAACACACTTCCTCTACTTCCATAAAATAATTGAGCAATTCTGTTCAATGAAAAGCCACCGGCTTTTTACCCTGTAAAACTGTTGCTGAGAGGGAATAAAATGCCATCGGGAAATCAACTCAGACTTAAGAGTGCCGAGGGGAATCTCATATCCGCCGCACCATCATCAATCCGCACCCAAAACTTTTTGCCGGACCAATGCCGCAAAAAAGCGCCTGTGAAAACAGCCCCGCGTCAACAACCTCAATTTCACCCTCGAAATCGACCGAACTGAAACCGGCCTCCTTGCCCTTTCTGGGGAGCGCATGCCATTGATAGCCCTCAGCCTGATACTTCAAATGTCCTTTGTGACCATCACAAGCCACGACAAACCCCAGCCGTTCGCCCTTTTCATGGAGCCAGCCTTCAAGCGCCCGACTCATCCTGGCTTTAAGTGCCAGATCGAGCAATTTCGCGGCACTCAAGCAGGTGCCGGCTCGTTCCACGAATCGTTCACTTCCCGCGATTATTCCCTTCAGCTTTTCTTCCACCTCCGGTATCTGTTGCCAGGCCGCAAGAATACGCCTCTTGATCTTTGACTTGTCCCCCTCAACCGGAACACCCATTTGACCGGCAAGTTCGCGCAGCAGGTGATACTGGGCATCCATGACCACATCATGGCGAACGGAATTTTTTCTGCCTTCCGTCTTACGGGCAATGGTCGGATTGGCCCTGAGCCTGAATGCCAAACGATCTCCTTCAGCCAGTCGCGGCGCATATGGTTTGCATTCGACAGAGAAAATCCGATGATCGTCTACCGGTTTCTCCGCCGAAACCATATAGAATACCGGCTCTCCCCCCGCCCCTTTATGAAAAGGAATCTGCTCCCTGGCAATCTCCTCACGAAAAAGGAATGAGCGTTTATCACTGTCCGGAAACAGCTTCCACAGCAACTGGTGGGCGCCGTAGCCGTTCCCCCGTATCAGCAGATGCAGATCCCGCACATCCGGCCTGATTCTGACTCTGGAGAAATACATCAGGCGCCCTCCTTTCCGATGCGCACATATTCCGTGCGTTGAACAAATTGCCATCTGCCACGAGAATAAGGCTGATCGTGCCGCATCAGCGTCTGCTGTGAAACCAGATCACCAGCCTCCCCCTCCCAGTAATATCGAACCGGATAGTTGCCATAGGTGAAGACGTACTCGTCTTCCCGTGACATCTTCCTCAGGGAGGACGCAACAAACAACGTGGCCCCAGACGGGATTTCTTTTCGTGCCACCCTGATCAAACCATCCGGGAGGAACATTGCACCGTACGGATAGGTATCCAGAGCCTCCCCGAATCCCTCGGCCGAGTGGATGAGCGGATTGAGTGGCGCCGCAAGCGGACATGATTTGCGGCCAAGGTAGAGATGAAAGCGAGGCTTCAGCAGCGCGCTCCTGATATCAGCCAACGAATAGGGAGCATTGGCTTCCGCCACGACCGCCACCAGAGAGAGCGCATCGCAGCGATATTCACGGCTCGACAGAATCGTTCCGAGGCGTTCCTTGCCGGTAATCAGCTCATCGCGCCGGGTGCGATACACGAACTTCCCCACCGAGTCCGGGGCCTGGGTAGTGTGATAGTCGCGCAGGGGGTGGCCGGCGCTGACGACTTTGACGGCAAAGCGGTATCCGGCCGCAAGCGCAGCCTGCCGGTCTTCCTCGTCTCTGCGGATACCGAGCGCCGCCGCCAGTAGCCCCAGCAAAGCCGATTTTCCGGGATATGCGGCGGAATGCCGGGATTCGCCCACCGCGATCTCGCCCCAACTGGCCAAGGGACCATAGAGGCGAAACAGAAGATATTCCATGATTGCCTCCCTATTCGGCCACGAATTCCAGAAGATCCGGCAGGGCGCCTTTTCCTTCGAACACGTTGATCTCGCAGCAGGCGTCGGCGCAGGGGCCATACACGGCATCCATGTTGGCGCGCTGCCTGGTTAGCGCGTCAACCGCTGCCGTCCCGAAATCCGCGCCTTCAACTCCTTGGCTGGTAACCGGCTTGAGAAAAGCAACCGACAGCGAACGGGGTTGCTGATCCCCCTTCTCGGCCAGGACGTAGCTCGCATAGGCACGGCTGGCGAAACTGTTCTGCTTCCCATCCGGCGACACCTTCACCGCCGCCTCGGTCAGAGCCTTGATGGCCTTCATCGCCAACTCATTGTCGCCGCCCAAGTTATCGACAAGCAATTCGCGATTGATGCAGATGTAGGAGTAGAACAAGCCGGCGGCAAAACCGGTTTCACCGATGTGGGCTGCCCCGGCATCCTCGCTGCCGTCGTTCAGATCATCCACAGCGGTAAAGTAATCGTCCTCTATCACCACCGGGTGAACGCTGATAGCATGGGCAACCTGACAGGCAGCCTCGACGTTGTAGGTGGGAGTTGAAGCAAGCATGCGGCCGAAAAGAGCTATATCGGCTGACTGCCCCTGTTTGCGTAACAGGTTGAGGTCAGCCTCTTCAAGCGGCTTGTTCTGCGATACCAGCAATGCCACGAGATCGTCGATTGCCTGAAGTTCCGACTGGCTGACATGGACCAATTGTTCGATTTCGAGGTCAACAAGCTGATCCTTTTCCTTGGCTTTTTTCAAAGCGCCAAACACACCGGCAATCTTCTGTGCCCATTCCTTGGCCTGTTTCTCCTTGATCCCCCCGGCGACGAGTTTTTCATAGACCATCACACCCAGAAGTTTGGTTCTTGTCCCAATGTGATTTCCAAGCGCCTGCTGGAACAACTCCGACGTCCTCCAGGCTCTTTTCAGACTTTGCGAGGAAACGCGCAGCCGGTCGAACCCGCCCATTTTAGCGGTTTTGGGCCGTCCCTGATCATCGCGGTTCAGGTTGGCGGGCGGGTAGGATGTCAGCATGTGGATTTGTACGAAACGGCTCATGGGGTGTTTCCTCCTTTGGCATCTGAATTTGATTGTTTCTTCGACAAGCTGCGGTAGTAGTCATTGGCCCAGCAGAATGCGAGACGGGCTTGCGGATTGCGGTCAATTCCCCGTTGATACTCGTGCATCCAGTGCAGCGCGTCATTTGCCAGGGAAAGGATGTTCACGTTTCCGTCGAGCATGCGGACCGCCCGCAGCAGCCTCCGGAAAAATTCACCCGGATCATTGCTTTTCTGTAATTGCTGGAAACGAAGTTCGCTCATACGCGGTTTGTCGCCACCATCTTTGGGTGTCGCCAACTGGGCAGCGAAGCTCGCTGTATTCTGGTCACCCTTAATATGCGCCAGAATCGCCGCCACCAGGGCCGATGCCGGCAAATTGCCGGATTCCGACCAACTATTCGGCATCATCGACAGGAATCGCGAAAATGCTCCGGTCAACAACACGTCGTCTGGGCTTTCCGCCCTCCGCAGCCGGGCACGATCTCCCCGGTTCTCGTCGAGCCAGTTCCACCATTCCAGCAACCTGTCGCCAGTTGCCGGAGGATTAAGAAAGCGATACGTCGCTCTTTGCTCCATCCGTCCCCTCCTTTTCCGGTACTGCCTTGGCTTTTATTGTCTTCATCGACTTGCAGCCGTTTATCAACCGCATCAATCCGTCCCGTTCCGCAATGACGCGCTTCATATCCATATCCTCGATCGGCCCTTCCAGCACCCAGGCATCGAAGAGTTGCAGCGGTATATTCAGCAAGGCGTTTTTCCAGGTCGCATACAGCTCAGCCGAAGGATCGCCCTCTTTACCCGCCACCCCTGCAAGTTGTTCCAGCAGTCCGTAGAAAACGGGTTCGCTTCGCTGCCAGAAATCCATGGACACCGCTGCCATATCTCCCTTGGCGTCTTCGGGTCGCCTGAACCAGGCGGCCTTGACCTGCTTGCGCAGGATATTGCTCACGTCCTGGGCGGCGTTAACCAACTCGGTCGCCCATAGCACCAGTTTTCCACGCTGAACCGGATCGAGATTGAACAGCGGAAAGGTGTGGTCATACCAGCAACGGGCCTTCATGTTGTCCATATCGAAACCGAAACACCACAGTCGGGTAGTGCGCTGGATCCGCAACTCGCGAGCCCGCTGCTCCGTGTATCTCCTGACAACCAGGGCAGCGCGCTCGCCATTCTCGTCATCAGCAAGCGTGAGCCCCAGCCAGTGACGATACCCCAAGCCGCCCTGCTGCCCCTTGATCGACAGAGGCGGTTTTTCCTTCTTGGGGTCGAAACGGTAGGGGGTAAGCGGGTGTACCCAGGCCCCCGTATAGTTCACGCCGTAGTTGCGGGTACGGTATCCGTCCACCAACTCAACATCATGCGCACCGCACAGGTCGCAGTCACCGATAACGACGTCGGCCGGAAACGTAATTCGGATACGCCGCGGCATCCCCCAGTACGCCTGCAGTTGATGACTGTTTTCCGGGGTAGTGTCGGTACCCTTTTTGTCCGATACGCGGGTAGGCTCCATCCACGGAAACACGCTCGGCGGGTTTTTTCCCGGATAACCGGGCACGTCTTCCCGGTCGAGCACGTTCAACCAGAGCATCCGCCAGAGTGACACCCAGTCGGGTGGCAGAACCAGGGTCGTCAACGGTCCACCACCTCGCAAACCGACCCTATGCCCCACCCCGCCCGATGGGGCGTTTGTCTGGAGGGTAAAAAGCGCCATTGCTGCGCAGGACTTGCAGACGTGCCCTACCGCGCCGCGTTTGACGAAGTGGTCCAGGTTGTCCTTCACCGTTTTACCGCCGGGCGCTTCGATCAGCAGTGAAGCTATTCCCTTTGGTTCGCCATCCGGCAGGGCGAGATCCTGCATGAAGGCCGGTCCCGTGGGTTTGTCGAAACCGAACGCATCTGCCACTGTATCGAGTTGCCTGCGCAACGACTCGGCGGAAGGCGGTTTTTCCCAGTACTCCAGCCACTGATCCTGATCTTCCGGTGCACAACAGGTCTGCAACAGTCCAATCAGGAATTGATACAGAGCTCCCTGAAAGTCCGGCCGCGGCGCGGCCAGCTCCATCACCGGGTCTTCCTGCTCAACAATCTGCCAGGGAGCAATCATTCCCCTGCCGCTGTCTGCCCGGACAACCGGTATCCAGGCGTCTTTAATCAGGTTCATCGCCATCCTCCTTGTAAAGTCCCCATCCCATTCGCTCGTCGTACCAGGCCGTCAGTTCTTCCGTAAGCGGAAACAGCTCGACCCATTTCAGAGCTTTCTCTTCTTCCTTGAACGCAACCAGCGAAGGCAGCATGCCGGACGGTAACGCTTCCCTCGCTCTCTGCCATTTCCGCTTCGGCACGCTCAGCATGCTCTTGTCCCAGGCAAACTCTCCGCAATCAGCATAGGGCCGCCATCCTTCGCCGTCAGCGACAACCAGGGCGATCCTCACCGAGTCGTCACCAAGCCGGGTCGGTATTCTCGATTCATCATCCCACCCGCCGCCGTCCGAACTGGCCCGACTATACCCTTTCGCGAGTTTCAGTACATTCAGGTTCGCCATGCTCAGCTTGCCGCTATTCTCACCAACCGCCTTCCAGGTAAGCTCCGCCAAACCGTCCGGTATCGCCGCCTCGGCTTCATCGCCATAGACGCCTTCAATCAGGAAGCGCGCATCGCCGGGCATGCTCAGCCTGCCGGCCTTGCCGAGCAATTGCTGTGTAAGCCAGAGTTGCCCGACGTGTTGGTAAACCGCCTGGGTGCCGGGCAACACAGCCTTGAGCCAATCTTCCTCCGGCTCCTCCGTTGAGGGCGGGCCGACGATGTAAAACACCGGCGCTTCTCTTTGATCAACGGCGTCATCCCCGTGGAGCCGGTTTCCGGCGGCATCCCGCACATGCCGGTGTTCGCGGCCCAGCCGCTGGATCAGGAGATCGATGGGGGCCAAGTCGGAGATCATCAGGTCGAAATCGAGATCCAATGATTGTTCCACCACCTGGGTGGCGATCAGAACACGACCACAGCGTACTTCGGCTGTTGATTCCTTTCCGAAAAGTTCCAATGTAGCAGACTCGATCCGTTGACGGTCGATCATGGCGAAACGGCTGTGAAAGAGGGAGAGTCTGTCTTTATCCATCCAATCCTGCTTTGCCAGTTGGCGATAGGTCCGGATAGCGTCACCGACCGTGTTGCGCACCCAGCAGACGCATTTTCCCCGTTGCACCGCCTCCCCGATGACACTCACCGCCTGCTCAGCCGAACCCAACAGAACGACGGATGAGGTTCGCTCAACCTCCCGGCGGGTGGAGAGCGTGGTTTCAGTCTGTCCCGATGCGGGAAAGTGAGTGGCTAAGGGATACGCTTGAAGTTGATTCAGTTCAGGCGCTTCCAGTCCGGTGCCGCTGGCGAAAGCTGACAGATAGTTTTTGCGCATGGTACGCGGAAGGGTCGCGGAAAGCAGGATGGCGCTGCCCCCTTGGGCGGCATGGTATTCAAGCAGGCACTGGAGCAGAAAATTCATGTAAGGATCGAAACTGTGAACCTCATCCACAATCAGTACCTTCCGGCCAAGTCCCAGGCAACGCAGCGACTGGTGCCTGGCGGGAAGAACAGCCAGCAACACCTGATCCAGTGTTCCCACGCCGACTTCGGCCAGGAGAGCCTTCTTGCGACTGTCCGCAAGCCAGGAGTTGCAAAAAGCTTCAGCAGTTTCCTCGTCTTTGGCATATGTTCGCCGACAATCCCGATTCTCCGGCAGATCAAGCGACCTGCGGAACCCGTCGGAAAGATGACGTGCGCCGTGGGCCAATGCCAGCGAGGGGAGAGCGTCCTTCGCATACAGTTTTCTGTAAGCCTTGGATAGACGTTCGTACATGGCATTGGCCGTGGCCATGGTCGGTAACGCTACGTAGAGCCCATCCGCAAGGCCATTGGCCATCAACCGGTGGGCCAGTGTCAGCGCGGCCTCTGTCTTGCCGGCGCCGGTAACGTCTTCGAGAATGAACAGTTGATTCGAACCGGTAAGTCCGCACTCTTCAGCCCACTGTTGCAGAGGTGTCAACTCATTGATGAAGCTGAACAGATGCCGTGTGCCGGCGTATGGCGCAATCACGGAAGATTCAAGCCGAGCGGCTTCAACTGCTTTTCCGGCAAATGGCAGAGCGTTATTGTGCCAGTACTGTTCTAACTGAATTTCGTATTGGCAGAACTCGTCCGGTTGCCGGCTGGAACCGAGCCAGTCGGCCAGCACAACAAGCCCGGCAAGCGCCCATGAAGCTGATTTGATACGTCCGTGAAACGCCTTGGCGGCCAGAATTTCAAGATCGATCTTGGAGACGAACAGCCCGGAAATCGCCAGCAGATACTGATATATGGCTTCTTCGTCCTGTTTGCTGAAATGATTGGAGAGGTTGAAAGGAGAATTATTGGGAGGGATTCCGTGATGACCGGTAACGATTGCCATCCACACATCGAGGGTTCTGCGTAGTTGTCTCGGATCAGGGCATTGAGCGAACCAGGCAGGTTTATCCCCGACTTCCAGCCGTTCACAGAGCCCCCCCTCTCCGCACCACAGACCGTACCCCAGCGAATCGTGTCGTTCAGTGTACGGTTTCCTGGCATCCAGAGGGACAAGGTCCGGTGAAAGACCGGGAGCCAGCCCCTGGAATGCCACTGCGAATTTGCCGATGTCGTGCAGACCGAGAAAAAAGACAAACAGGCGTTGCAGGAGCTCCGGCGCAATCGCTAACTGGCACGCCAGCCGCCCGCACAGCGGTTTTCCGGGATCAAGCAGCACCCATCCCACCGCCGCCACATCCAAACAATGGTACGGCAGCAGATGATACAGCTCCCCACTCCTCTCCGCCTTCCCCCAATACCTGTAATACCCTTCCACACATCCCCCCAAACCGGGCGACCACGCGGGGATCGCCCCTACGCCCCTCATCCCCCAAGCAGCCCCCCACCCTACCACACCGACCACCATCAAAAACCATTTCTAATTATTTTTCCGAGCCATTACATTCTCCTCACCGTCAAGGCCAGGAGAACGGGGAGACATGGACGATACCGATCCGCCACAGCGTCCGCCCCTACGGACCATTCATCGCCAGCCACACCCGCGCCGCCAGGCGGGCGTCACCCAGGGCCCGGTGCAGGCGGCAATCCTCCGGTATGCCGCCCAACAGGTGACGGGCCAGCGCCTCCAGCCGGTGGCTGGCCAACTCCGGAAACCTCCTGCGTGCCATCCTGAGGGTGCAGATGCTGTGGTTGGCAAGCGGCAGCCCCAAGAGCGCCAGCTCGTGGCGGATGAACCCCATGTCAAAGGGGGCATTGTGGGCCACCAGCGGCCGCCTGCCCACGAATGACAGGAACCGGCGCCAGACCTCCTCCGGCTCCGGCGCGTGGCGCAGCATCTCCCAACCTATGCCATGCACCCGCGCCGCGGCGGGGTGGATGGAACAGTTCACCCGCAGCAGGCTCTCCAACTCCCCGACAACCTTCCCTTCGCACAGCAGCACCGCGGCGACCTCGATCACCCTCCCTCCCCCGCGGGGAGAGAGGCCGCTGGTCTCCACATCGACGACAGCCAGACCTGATTCCATACACACCTCCCGATGAGCCATCCCCAGCCTAGCACATACCCACGACAGAATACGTCTTGTCAGTAAAAACCTGCTCATTTTTTCCAACAACCGGCAGCGGGTTCCGGCCGTGGAGAGGGAGCGGAGCGGCAACGGTAACGGGCAGGCTTTCCGCTTCATGGTACTATTTCATCACGAGCACAGTGGATGTTTGGGGAAAGGGGGATGGCAATGGCACAGGACGAACACAGGGTAGCGGCGGAGAAGCTCTGCTGGCGGTGCGACCCCAATCTGCTGGAATTCCGCACCACGCAGGAGCTGGGAGAGCTGGAGGAGGCCATCGGCCAGGAGCGGGCCTTCCGCTCCATAGAATTCGGCCTGGGCATGGCGGAGAGCGGCTTCAACCTCTACCTGGCCGGTGAGTCGGGAACCGGGCGGGCCTCGTCGATCATGGCGCTGCTCAAGAAGCGGGCGTCCGGCGAGACGACTCCCCACGACTGGTGCTACGTCAACAATTTCAAGAACCCGGACAACCCCATCGCCCTTTCCCTGGAGGCGGGCATGGGGCGGGAACTGGAACGGGATCTGGGCGAGCTCCTGGCGGTGGTCAAGCACGACATCCCCAAGGCGCTGCAGAGCAAGGAATACGCCCTGGAGAAGACCGCCATCATTGTGGCCAACCAGGAGAAGAACAACCAGCTGTTCGCCGCGCTGGACAGGGAGGCCCAGGGAAAGGAGTACGTGCTGCAGCGCACCACCTCGGGCCTGATGATGTTGCCCCAGCTGGAGGGGCGCAACATGACCAACGAGGAGTACGATAACCTGGATTCAGAGGCCAGGGCACGGGTGGATGCAGCCGGCAACGAGCTGAAGGGGCGGCTGGCAGATGTGCTCAGCCAGGTGATGGAGAACGACAAGGGGGTCAGGGAGGCGTTGGCACGGCTGGACCGGGAGCTGGGGCTGTCCGCCGTTGCCCACCACGTAGCTCCGCTCCGGGAGAAGTACGCCGCTCACCCCCGGGTGGTCTCCCACCTGGAGGCGGTGCAGGAGGATATCCTGCTCAACCTGGAGGAATTCAAGAATACGGAACAGGAGTCCCTGCCCACCGGAGGAGCGGCGGGGCAGGCAAACGCCTTCGAACGCTACGGCGTCAACGTGCTGGTGGACAACAGCGAGAACAAGGGGGCGCCGGTGGTGTACGAGGCCAACCCCACCTACCACAACCTGTTCGGCCGCATCGACCATGTCATGCAGGTGGGAGGCGTGGCCAGCACCAATTTCACCAGGATCAAGGCGGGCGCCCTGCACCGGGCCAATGGAGGTTACCTGGTGTTCAACGCCCTGGACGTGCTGACCAGCCCCTTTGCCTGGGATGCGCTCAAGCGCTGCATCCGCAATGGCGAAATCAGAATCGAGGATGTGATGGAGCAGTACCGTTTCCTCTCCATCGTATCCCTCAAGCCGGAGCCGGTGCCGCTCAAGGCCAAGATCATCATGATCGGCTCCCCCCTGATCTACCACCTGCTCTTCCACCTGGAACCGGACTACCGCAAGTTCTTCAAGGTCAAGGCCGATTTCGACAGCCACGTGACCCGCACCCCCGCCGTGCTGCGCGAGTATGCCCTGTTCGTGGCCAACCATTGCCGGGAGGAGAAGCTGCTCCCCTTCACCAGTGACGGCGTCGCCTGCCTGCTGGAATACGCGGCCCGCTGCGTCGAGGACCAGCAACGGCTCTCCTGCCGGTTCATGGAGATCAGCGACCTGTTGCGGGAGGCGGACTACTGGGCGCGCCGGGAGAACAGAAACCAGATCGACCGGGAAATCGTCAGGCGGACCATCGATGAAAAGATCTATCGCGGCAACCGCCTGGAGGAGCGCATCCAGGAGCTGATCACCGAGGGGACCCTGCTGGTGGACAGCGAGGGAAGCGAGCTGGGCCAGGTCAACGGGCTCTCCGTGATTCAACTGGGGGACTACAGCTTCGGCAGGCCCTCGCGGGTCACCGCCCGGGTCTTCATGGGAAGCGGCAGGATGGTCAACATCGAGCGGGAGGTCAAGCTCTCCGGCCCGATCCACGACAAGGGGCTTCTGATTCTCACCGGCTACCTGGGGGGAAAATACGCCCAGGAGAGGCCGCTCTCCTTCTCGGCCTCCATCTGCTTCGAGCAGTCCTACGAGGGGGTGGAGGGGGACAGCGCCTCGTCCACCGAGCTGTACGCGCTGCTGTCGGCCCTGTCCGGCGTGCCGCTGAAACAGGGGATCGCCGTGACCGGCAGCGTCAACCAGCTGGGCAAGGTGCAGCCCATCGGCGGGGTCAACCAGAAGATCGAGGGGTTCTTCGCCATCTGCAAACTGCGGGGGTTGACCGGTGAGCAGGGGGTGATCATCCCCGCGATCAACGAACGCAACCTGATGTTGAACGACGAGGTGATCCAGGCGGTGCGGGAGGGGACATTCCACATCTGGAGCGTGGAGAGCATCGACCAGGGAATCCAGATCCTGACCGGCCTCCCCGCCGGTGAGCGGCAGCCGGATGGAAGCTACCCCCAGGGGAGCATTAACTGGCTGGTGGACCGGCGCTTGAGCGAACTGGCGGAGAAGATGAAGGGCTTTTCACCGGAAAGAGAGAAGGAAAAACAGAGTCCGTAGGACAAGCTCCCCCGTGCCAGCCGGTGAGCAGCCATACAAGCGGGAGCAGAGGGTTCATGTTCTCGGCTTGGCCCTGCGGGTGGGGGGGGCGCTCCAGGGGTCGTCCGGCCAAGGGTGCTTGGGGTAGCGCCCCTTCATCTCTTTTTTGACCTGATGGTAGGAGCCGTCCCAGAACCCCTTCAGGTCGCGGGTCACCTGCAGCGGTCGGCCGGCCGGCGACAGCAGGTGCAGCAGCAGATCCACCCTCCCCCGGCAGATGGCAGGCGTACGCTCCAGACCGAACAGCTCCTGCAGCTTCACCGCCAGCACCGGCGTCTCCCCCTGGCAGTAGTCCAGCCTGATGCGGGAGCCGCTGGGCACGACCAGGTGGGTGGGGGCCAGCTCGTCCAGTGAGGCCCGCTGGCGGTACTCCAGGCGATTCAGCAGGATTCCCGCCAGGTCAAGCTCCCCCAGCTGTCGGGCGCCGCGCACACCGACCAGGGCCGGAGCCAGCCACTCCTCCAGGCTGTCCAAAAGCGCCCCGTCCGAGCAGTCGGGCCAGCCATCAGCCGGGAACTGGCGCCGCACAAGCTCCATGCGGGCCTGGAGCTGCAGGAAGCGCTCGTCGCGGTCCACCAGCCCCATACCGGACGAGCGCAGCGCCTCCACGAGCGCCGGCAGGCCCTGTTCCGGGGTGGCTACGAAGGGGGATGATGCCAGCACCAGCGCTCCCAGGCACTCCTCCCGCATGGCCACCACCCTCCCCTCCCGGCTGTCCCAGAGCACCCGTTCCCGCCGCTCCCTGCGCTCCCCCTGCTCCTGCAGCAAAAGCTCCTCCGTGATCTCATGACAGAGGTGGATCAGCCCCTCCCCCCCTTGGCCGCCATCCACGGAAACAGCCACCAGCAGGGGGCTCCTCCCCGCCATCCCCGGCACGGCCAGCCGCGCCCCCCTGCCGTTGGCCAGCAGGTAACGCCCCCCCTCACCCTCCCGCTGCATGGCCACCCGGTCGGGATAGGCCGCCAGCAGCAGCCGGCCGATGCCGTCCGGGTCGCTCCATTCCCCGCCTTCTCGGGAGGAGCGTCCCATCAGCCGCTCCAGCTGGCGGCACACCCGCTCCACATTTTCCAGACCGCCCCTGTCCGTGTCGCCAGCAAAGCCATCGCTGCCCCGGAAGCGGCGCAGCAGCTCCAGCCGGTCCGCCAGATCAGGGGCAGCTTCCCTCCCCTGCCCCGACCGGGGGGAGCGTTTGATGATGTCCCGCTCGGAGAGCAGGGCGGCCAGGGCGCAGCCCAGGGGCACAAGATCCAGCTCGCGGGAGCGCTCCAGCAGGCGGGACAGACGGGGGTGCAGCGGCAGGCGGGCCATGGACCTCCCCAGGGGGGTGATCCGCCCGCAGGAATCCAGCGCCCCCAGATAGGCCAGGAGCTGACGGGCAACCGCCAGGGAAGCGGCCGGAGGCGGGTCGAGCCAGGCCAGGTGGCCCGGATCGGCCACTCCCCAGGCCGCCAGCTCCAGCACCAGGGGGGAGAGGTCGCTCTCCAGCATCTCCGGCGGGGTATGGGGGGTCATGGCGTCGAAGCTGTGGCGGCTGAAGAGGCGATAGCAGATCCCCTCGCTCACGCGCCCGGCCCGGCCTGCCCGCTGGATGGCCGAGGCCCGCGATTCGCGCACCGTCACCAGCCGGTTCATGCCGCTGGACGGGTCATGGCGCTGTCTGCGGGACAGGCCACTGTCGATCACCACCCGCACCCCCTCGATGGTCAGGCTGGTCTCGGCGATGCTGGTGGCCAGCACCACCCTGCGCCCCCTCCCCGGCTGGATGGCCGCCTGCTGGCGTGCAAAGGGGAGGTCGCCGTACAGGGGATGGACGGAGATGGCGCCCCCTTCCAGCCCGGCCTGCTCCAAAAGCGAGGCACAGGAGCGGATCTCGCCGGCACCGGGGAGAAAAGCCAGGATGTCCCCCTCGGTCTCGGCCAGTACGCGCCGGATGGCCGCCGCCATGCGCGGGGCCAGGCGGTCGCGGGAATGGTCCTCCAGATAAATCTCCTCCACCGGAAACGAGCGCCCCTGGGAGGAGATCAGGGGGGCATCGCCCATCAGCCGGCCCAGCGCCCGGCACTCCAGGGTGGCGGACATGACCAGGATCTTCAGGTCGTCCCGCACCTGGCTCTGCAGGTCAAGGCAGAGCGCCAGACCCAGGTCGGCCTGGATGCTCCGCTCGTGGAACTCGTCCAGGATGACCATGGCCACCCCCTCCAGCAGCGGGTCGCCCTGGATGCGGCGGGTCAGGATCCCTTCGGTTACGACCTCGATACGGGTCTTTGGGGAGACGCGGCTGTCGAAACGGATGGAGTATCCCACCGTCCCTCCCGGCTCCTCACCCAGGCAGGCGGCCATCCAGCGGGCGGCTGAGACGGCTGCCAGGCGGCGCGGCTCCAGCATGACGACCCTCCCCGCCTGGGGGGGGATGATCTCCAGCAGCGCCAGCGGCACGCGGGTGGTCTTGCCCGCTCCCGGCGGGGCATGCAGCAGGACATTGGGGTTTTCGGCTACGGTGGTCAGGAGTCGAGGAAGGATCTGGTCGATGGGAAGCTGTTTCATGACTGGCAGGATACTGTCCGGCAAGGGGATCTGTCCACTGGTTTCAGGGGATGCCCCCCTCCCTTGTCGTTCCATCGCATATACGGGTAGGTGGGGACTGCCTGCGTTCGCGCGGACGGGCTGTTTCTGTACTTCCACGGCTCATTGCGCTACAGCCGATAAACTCGCCCTGCGGGCTCAGACAGTATCGGCTGTCAACGCTTCATCTCGCCGGGAAGTACGACGAAACAGCCCTGATTCGCTCTCTCCGACAGTCCCCACCTACCCTAACCGACTCAGGGCGTCGCAACTTCCCGCTGCTGCCGGAAACTGCGCAGGAACAGGAGACCCAGCGGCGGCAGGGCGATCAGGAAGGCGTACATCAAGAGATGGAAGGTCCGCTGAACCCCCACGCTGTCGGCCAGCCTCCCCACGGAGGGGCCGACGCAGGCGAAGCAGAGCCGAAACGTCAGCGACTGCAACGACAGCAGCGCCGCGCGGTTGGCGGAGGGGGTCTCCCTCTGCACGTGGCTGAGCATCATCGGCCCCCGCAATCCCCGCATGCAGGTCAGCAGATAGTAGAACAGGAAGCCGAACAGCCCTCCCATCACCCCCAGGCCGAAATAGCCGGCAACGATCAGGGCGATGAAAAGCAGGGTCATCCCACGGTCGCTCAGGTAATGGTGCGTGCGATGGCTGGCCATGGCGGAGAGCGCCACCATCAGGTTTGCGCCGGCCCAGACCGGGCCGAACCAGGCCAGGGGAACGCCGCTCTGGCGCATGTAGGGCTGGATCAGCCAGACCGGGAAGAAGGAGGCCAGCCCCAGCAACGTGTTGAAGATGATGGCGTAGCGCAGGCGCGGATTATCCCAGAAGGCGTAGCGGGCGGTATGAAGCGCCTCGGCCAAATGGGAGCGGGCCTGGATGGCGCTGTCCCGCGGGGTCTCCACCATTCCCCTGGTCACCACGAGGGCAGCGATCCAGACAGCCACCTGCAGGATGAAGGGGGAGAGCGGAAAAGCGGCGTAGAGCATGCCGGCAAAGATGGCGCCCAGGGCCTCGCCGCTCTGGGAAAAACCGGTCACGCGCCCCTCGCAGCGGGCGTAGAGCGCCTCGTTCCCCTCCAGCTTGAGGGTCTCGTAGAGCAGGGCGCTGTCGGACCCGCTGATGAACGAGAGCGAAATCCCCAGCAGGATCTCGGCCAGAAGCACGTCGCCGAAGGAGTCGGCCACCGTGTACATGCCCCAGCCCAGGATTCCCAGGAGCGAGGCAAAGGAGAGCGCTGTCCGGTAGCCCAGGCGGTCGCTGATATAGCCGGAAGGGTACTCCAAGAGCACCGTGGCAATGGAGAAGATGCTCTGCAAGAGCAGGATCTGGGTCAGGCTCAGGCCGATGTGATCCTTCCAGAACAGGGTGATGATGGCCATGGGAAAGAGCATCATCTGCAGGAAGGAGAAAGCGTACAGTTTCCGTATGTTGCCGTGGAGGTTACTCATTCGGCCTCTATGAAATCCAATTCAAGCCTTTCGGCCAGACGGCTCACCGCCGTGAAGGGCCGCGTACTCGGCAGTTTCCAGGTCGATATGGGCTTCGATCAGCTCCCGGTAGACCCGCTCCACAAGCTGCGGGCAGGCACCACATTCATGGGCCAGGGCGACCACGTTGGAGACGACCTGCTCGATGCGTTCTTCAATCCTGACCTGATCGGCGCTCTTCTTGAAGCGGGGCGCCTGCTTCACGTAGCCGATCCGCTCCGCCAGCAGTTCGACGATCTGGCAATCGATGCGATCGATGTTGGCGCGTACCTCGGCCAGAGAGTTGCACACCGCGACTGGTTTCATTACAAGCTCCTTTTCGGGAAAAATCTGTTCCTGGCGTTGTCCCACGTACCCACCGAACCACAGCTCAGGCCGTCGCCAGGAATCCTTCGTGAAACAGGATCGTCCCCTGGGGCACTGTTTCATCAAACGGCAGGACCATGAAAAATTCCTGGGTCGTATTCCATTACCTGCAACGGTCTGCTCCAGCAAAGAGTGGGAAGGCGAGTTGTTCCATCTTCACTACTTCAATGCTTGGCACCGGAGCTTGGCTTTCGCCGCATGTGAATAAGCGCAACCCGATTTCCATCCTTACCCTGCCGTTCTTCGATGGCATAAGGTTCAAATCCCAACTTTGCATACAGGATCAGGCCGACGACGTTTTGATTAAAGCAGGACACCGTAACTTCAATGGCACCATGCTTTAAGAACCCGAGGCCAACCATATGCTCTACAAGATAGCTTCCGACCCCCTGCCCCCGGACGGTCGGAGAAACAATGACGTTTCCTATAGAGCAACCTTTCGCACCCCAGCGGTAAAAATTGGCAAACGCGACAACCTGACCTTTCAATTCAATTACCGTGCTGTCCGAACGTTGAGAGATTGAATTCTGCAACTGCCATGGAGCCAAGGGAAATGCCGCTTTGGGAAAAAGGAAAAACAGCTCTTCTTCGCTTTGTGGAAAACCACAAACAACAGGAATATCAATATTTTCAACCAAACGATGAGTAAGCAGCATACCGTTTGAACCTCCACAACGAAACAGGTAATCCGAAAAGCTCTGTTCACCCCTTGAGCTGTATCGACTTGATCTCCTGGAACTCCTCCAGCCCGTACCTGCCCAACTCCCGGCCGTTGCCGGACTGCTTGTAGCCGCCGAAGGGGGCCAGGATGTTGAAGGGAGCGCCATTGATGTCCACCTGACCGGTGCGCATGCGCCGGGCAAAGGCCAGGGCGCGCCCCTCGTCAGCGGACCAGACCCCGCCTGCCAGGCCGTAGATACCGGCGTTGGCGATGCGCAAGGCATCGGCCTCATCCGTATAGGGCATGATGCAGAGCACCGGGCCGAAGATTTCCTCTTGAGCGATGGTCATCTCTGCACTAACCCGGCCGAAGATGGTTGGGAAGACGTAGAACCCCTTCTCAAGCCCTTCCGGCGGCTCGGCGCCACCCAGCAGCAGCTCGGCCCCCTCGGCGATGCCGGTGCGGATGTGCACCCGCACCCGCTCCCGCTGCCGGGCCGACACCAGCGGCCCCAGGCGGCACGTGTCGCCAAAGGGGTCGGAGGGGACGAAGCTCTTGCCCAGCTCCACCGCCAGGGCGACAGCCTGGTCGTACAGGCTCTCCGGCACCAGCAGGCGGGTGTGGGCGCTGCACGTCTGGCCCGAGTTGAGCAGGCAGGCGCCCAGGCTCCCCTTGACCGCCGCAGGCAGGTCGGCGTCGTCCAGGATCACCGAGGCCGACTTGCCCCCCAGCTCCAGGGCAACCTTCTTGATGGTCCCGGCCGCCAGAACAGAGAGGCGCCTCCCCACGGCGGTGGAGCCGGTGAAGGAGACCATGTCCACCTCGGGGTGGGAGGCCAACGCCTCGCCGATGGTTGCGCCCCGGCCGCTTACCAGGTTGAACACGCCGGGGGGCAGGCCGGCCTTCTCCACGATCTCGGCCAGGATGAAGGAGGAGAGAGGCGCCTCGGAGCTGGGCTTGACCACCACGCAGCAGCCGGCGGCCAGGGCCGGGGCCACCTTGGCCACAATCTGGTGCAGGGGGTAGTTCCAGGGAGTGATGCAGGCCACCACCCCCACCGGCTCGCGCAGGACCAGCGAGTTGGCGATGCGTTCCTCCTCCCGCTGCTCCGCGGCCAGGGCGGCGTAGCTCCCCATGACCGCCACCGGCAGGCCGGCCTGGATGCGCTGGGAAAACTTGAGCGGCATGCCCACCTCGGCGGTGACGGTGCGGGCGATCTCCTCGCTCCGCTCCATCAGCCCCTGGTGCAGCTTTGTCAGATAGTCCGCCCGTTCAGCCGGACTTGTGGCCGACCAGGAGTCAAAGGCGGCCCGGGCGGCGGCCACGGCCCTGCCCACGTCGTCCACCGTCCCGGCCGGGACCCGGCCGATGACCTCTTCGCTGACGGCGCCGACCACCTGGATGAAGGAGGGATCACCCGGCGCCGTCCACTGACCATTGATGTACAGCTTGTCGTACTCATGCATGTCGCACACTCCAGAGTAAAATCGCATTCAGAGGGGTCGAAACCGGACAGACAACGGAATGCTGATACACATCTACACAAAGCGGATTTGCGCATACTTGCGAAGCATCTCGTGAAGTTGTGGTGTATGGCCAGAAATCCTGCATTGGATGTGATCCTTGCTCCATTGTCTCTGTCTTTCGCGTTGGTTCCCCTTGGACGGCAAGGGAACGAGACTACAGGAAGGTGATCTCCACCGGCTTCCGCTTGATCGGGTTCTCGGTCTGTTCCCGCTTTACCGCCGGATAGCCGATGATCAGCGGCGCAACCAGCTCATACTCCTCCGGCAGTCCCAGCTCCTTCTTGATTTCCGGCTCGTCCAGCACGTTGTGGGCAAAGCCGATCCAGCAGCAGCCCAGCCCCTGCTCCTCGGCCAGAAGATTTATGTTCTGGGCCACCATGCTGCAGTCGTACACCTGCCAATGGGCTTTGCTGTCGCCATAGATGACGATCAGTGCCGGCGCGTTGTAGAAGATGTTGAACTCGGGGTTATTCATCCACTTCTCATACTGCCTGATAAAGGGGGCGTCCTCCATGTTGGCCAGCCACTTTTTCTTGGCGGTGTCGGAGATACGCTTCAGGCGTTCCCTGTCGGAAATGACGACGAAACGCCAGGGCTGGTTGTTGGAACCGCTGGGGGCCCAGACCGCTGTGTTGATCAGCGCCTCGATGGTCTCCCGAGGCAGCGCTTCTGCGCTGAATTTCCTGCAGGAACTGCGTCGCTTCATGATGGTGGTCAGACTGTCCATGGCTTTGCCTCCTTGGGGTTGTTTATCCTGGAAACGGCAGTTGGGGGATGCCGGAGAAAGCGCATCAGGGCTCTTTCGTCGTACTTCCCGGCGAGATGAAGCGTCAACAGCCGATACTGTCTGAAGCCCGAAGGGCTGAGTTTATCGGCTGTAGCGCAATGAGCCCCGGAAGTACAGAAAGAGCCCGTCCGCGCGAACGCAGGCAGCCCCCAACTGCCGCATGGTGTACAAACATCCTTCGACGGTGGGTGAGAACCGCCGTTTCAGGCTCAGTACAGCTCGTACTTGAGCAGACGACACTCGATCGGCCCGTTGAAGAGCACAAACCGCCGCGACGCCTTCAGTCCGATGTACTTGGCCAACTCCAGGTTGCCGGTAATCACATAGCCGGTCCACCCCTGGCAGCGCTGTTTGAGGATGTCGCCAATCTGGCAGTAAAGCTCCTTCAGCTCATCCTCCTCCCCCATGCGTTTGCCGTAGGGAGGATTGATGATCACCACCCCACCCTCCCCTTCCGGCCTGAACTGCTCCAGGGAGCTGTGGAAGAAGTGCACCTGCCCCTCGAAGCCTGCCGCCGCCGCATTGCGCCGGGCAATGGAAAGGGCGCGGCTGTCGCTGTCGTAGCCGCTGACCAGCCCCACCGGGAGCTGTCGGATGCCGTTCTCCGCTTCGGCCTGAATCCCCTTCCAGAGGCGGGGGTCGAAATCCTGCCAGCGCTGGAATCCGAATGAGCGGTTGCGCCCCGGCGGAACGCGGGCGGCCATGAGCGCCGCCTCGATGGGGATGGTGCCCGAGCCGCACATGGGGTCGGCCAGGGCTACGCTGCCGTCCCAGCCGGTGAGCGCGATGATGGCGGCGGCCAGGGTCTCGCGCAGGGGCGCCTCGTTGCGCTCCAGACGGTAGCCGCGACGGTCCAGGGCGTCCCCCGAGCTGTCCAGGCTGACCGTGCAGACATTCTTCACCAGGTGGATATTGACCCGCACGTCCGGGGAGGCCGTATCCACGTTGGGACGACTGCCGCATGCCTCACGGATGCGGTCCACGATGGCATCCTTGGTCTTCAGCGCCACAAAACCGGAATGGGTCAGGGCCGAGTCCCGCAGGGAGCAGTCCACCGCCAGGGTCATGGCGGGTGTGATCATCTCCTGCCAGGGGATGGCATGCACGCCATCGTACAGCTCTGCCGGCGAGGAGCAGGGAAACCCGGCCAGCCTGACCAGCACCCGGCTGGCGCTGCGCAGCCAGAGATTGGCGCGGTACAGACCGGCCCGGTTGGTGCTGAACGAGACCCCGCCCCGCCCCGCCTGCGCCCCCTCTATGCCCAGCAGGCGCAGTTCAGCCGCGGTCACTTCCTCGCTGCCGCGCGGCACGGCGGCAAAGCACTCCATCTCCCTGTCCGGCTTCGGCTCCGGGCGTGGCGCCCGTCTGAGGATATGCTTCTTCTCGGTCATGCTCGTTCCCCCATTTCCCGCTCCCATATGTCAGCCACCAGCCGTTCCGTCTCCTCGGGCGTGCCGCTGTTGTCGATAACCACTCGGCCATGGCGCTCCTTCTCGGCCAGCGGCATCTGGCTGTCAATGATCTTGCAGGCATCCTCCCGGCTGATGCCGTCACGTTCCATCAAGCGCTGGATCTGTATCTCGGGCCTCAGGGTCACCACCCAGATCTCGTCCACCCGACCGGTAACTCCCGCCTCGATAAGCAGTGGCGCCATGTAGAACACGATGCGCTCCCCCCGGTCAGATGCTGCGGCGATGCGCTCCTCCGCCAGCCTCCTGATCTCGGGATGCACGATCCCTTCCAGTTGGCGACGGTTCACGTCGTTGCCGAAGACCAGCGAACGCATCTTCCGGCGGTCCAGATTGCCGTCCGGCAGCAGCACACCGGCGCCAAACAGATCCACGATCCGCGCCAGAGCCGGACTCCCCGGCTGAACCGCCAGGCGCGACAGTTCATCGGCATCGATCACCACCGCCCCCCTCTCCATCAGAAAACGGGCCACGCTGCTCTTGCCGGTTGCGATCCCACCGGTCAGGCCTACCACACGGATACCCATCGTTATCGCTCCTTGCGCCCGCACCGGGGCGCCGCATATTCCATAAAAAGGGGGCCAGTGTAGCAAAGGGACCGTCAAATTAACAGATTTTTGGCTTGAGTTGCGGGAATATTTAGTGTACACGTTAACGTCTGCCACAGCAGGTCTCGGGCAGAACCGATACGGGCGGTTAGCTCAGCTGGATAGAGTACAGGCCTCCGAAGCCTGGGGTCGTGGGTTCGAATCCCATGCCGCCCGCCAATAAAATCAAAGGGTTAGTCAAATCGACTAATCCTTTTTTTGTGTGCGCCAGCACATCTGGTGCCGTTTCCTTTTCGTCACTATTCTGATATAACACCGTAACTATCACTATGAGGTGACCCGATGCACTGCAACTCTTTTTCCAGGCAGCACCGTTTTTCGCTCCATGTGGCAATGACTGCGTTGACCCTGCTGCTTCTGGGTTTGCTGGCCGGATGTGCCGCAACGTCAAGCGCCGTCACGAGCAAACTACCCGACTGGCGTTCCTGGCCATTGGAGCGCAAGATCGCCCAGATTCTTCTGCTCGGTTTCCCGGGTGAGGCGGTTACACCGGAAAGTCCTATTTCGGTGGCTATCCGCGAGCATGGCGTGGGCGGGGTCGTCCTTTTCGACAACAATGCCGACCTGGGTGTTACGGAGCGCAATATTACCAACCCGGCTCAGCTGAAGACGCTGATCACCGACCTTAAGGCATCGGCTGAAACACCGATTTTCATTGCCGTGGATGAAGAAGGAGGAATCATCTCCCGCCTCAAGGAGCGCTACGGGTTTCCGTCCACGGTCTCCGCCTCATACCTTGGGGAGAAGAATGACTTAAACCTCACCCGTTCTTCCTCGGACCGACTGGTCGACACCCTGGTGGAATACGGTTTCAACCTGAACCTGGCGCCGGTGGTCGACCTGAGCATCAACCCCGCAAACCCGGTCATTGCGCTGAAACAGCGCAGCTTTTCCGCCGACCCGGCCCTGGTTTCCGCCCACGCAGCAGAAGTCATCGCGAGCCACCACCGCAAGAATATCGTCACCTGCCTGAAGCACTTTCCCGGGCACGGCAGTTCGCGCGACGATTCCCATGTGGGATTCGTCGATGTCACCGACAGCTGGAGCGAGAAAGAACTGTTGCCCTACAAAAACCTGATCGGGCAAGGAGTGGTGGATAGTGTGATGACAGCCCACACCTTCAACACACATCTTGACCCGGACTATCCGGCAACGCTCTCCAGGAACACCATAGACGGCATCCTGCGCATGCGGCTCGGCTTCGACGGAGTGGTAATCAGCGACGACCTCTACATGGCAGCGATTGTCCAGCATTACAGCTATGAGACCGCTGTGGAAAAAGCCATCAACGCCGGGGTCGACCTGCTGATCCTGGCCAACGACAAGCTCTACAGCCCGGACATAGCTCCGCGCACCATCGATCTTGTGGTGAAGATGGTGGAGAGCGGGAAAATCAGCAGGGAGCGCATCGACCAGGCCTGCGGCCGGATCATGAAACTGAAGGCGAGATACCTCTTTGAATAACTACCGTGGAGGATCCGGGGGAAAGCTGACGGGATAGATGCGGCCCACGGAAAAAACGCCTGGACACGCCTCGCATCAACGCAAGAAGGCTGCACGGCATGCTCCGCGCGATCTTCTTGCAGGTGTTCGTCTCTCAGCGGCACATCGCCTGGGCAACCATCCGGGCCAAATCCGCCCTGCGATACGGTTTCTGGAGAAAACCCATGATACCGGCGGCCTGCAGTTCCTCCAGGCTGTTCTCACGGGCGAAACCGGAGGTAACCAGAACCCTGGCATGGGGATCAATGGCACGGATCTCCCGGAAGCAGGCCAGTCCCCCCATGCGCGGCATGACCATGTCCAGCAGAACCAGATCGATATCCCCGCCACGGGCAGCGAAGATCTCCACCCCTTCCCGGCCATCGGTTGCCTGCAGGACCCGATAGCCGAGACTCTCCAGGATATCCGCAGCGACCGTCCTGACCTGTTCCTCGTCGTCAACAATCAGGATGCAGCCGTGCTGCGCTGCCCCGGATGCCTCCGCTTCTTCCGCTGAGCAGGCGGGACTGACGTCGTTAACCGGCAGACAGAGGTTGAAGACGGTTCCCACGCCCTTCTCGCTCTGCACGCAGATACAGCCGTGATGTTCCCTGATCGTACCGTACACCGCAGCCAGGCCCAAACCGGTCCCCTTGCCGACTCCCTTGGTGGTGAAGAACGGTTCGAATATGCGCGGCAGCAGATCCTGAGGTATACCCTCGCCCGTATCCCGAATACCGATGCGCACAAAACAGCCCGGCTCAATGGGAAAGGAGCTGTCCCGGCAGTAGGCCTCGCTCAGCTCCACGTTTTCGGTGGATATGGTCAGCACTCCCCCCTCGGGCATGGCATGGCCAGCATTGACGCACAGGTTTATGATCGAGTTGACCATCTGGACCGGATCTCCCTTGATGGTCGACGGCGCGGCATTGAGTTCGCGCCTGATGGTAATCCCCTTGTCCAGGCTGTGTTCCAACAGTGTCAGGGCATTTCCGATGGCGTGGTGCACATCCATGGGAGCAATGACGACGTTTCCCTTGCGCGAGAAGGTCAGCAGCCGCTGAGTGAGTCCGGCGGCATTCTCGCTCGCCGTGAGAATGGTGGAGACATGCTTCTGCAGGGGGTGGCCGCTGCCCAGCTTCAACGCCAGCATCTCCGCGTTGCCGATGATCCCCCCCAACATATTGTTGAAATCATGGGCCACGCCACCGGCCAGTTGGCCGATCGCTTCCAGCTTCCTGCTTTGGGCCTGCTGTTCCTCTCGCAAGTATTCGTCGGTTATGTCGCGGAACACCAGGACGATGCCGACAATCTCCCCCTCGTTGGTGCGAATGGGAGCCCCCGAGTCGGCAACGCGGTACTCGCCACCGCTCCGGGAGATCAGGATCGTGTCGGTTTCCAGAGCGGTGGTATCCCCCGACGCCAGAACCGAACTCACCGGATCCGGGCAGGTTTCCCTGCTGACGGCATTGACCAGGCGCAGCACTTCGCCCAGACACCGGCCACCAGCCTCCGGGAACATCCATCCGGTAAGTTTCTCGGCCACCGGGTTCATGCCGGTGATCCGGCCGGACGTATCCGTGGTTATGACGGCATCGCCGATGGAACGGAGGGTGATGCGCAGGTTTTCCTCACTGCGGGACAGACTCCCGCGGGCGTCCCGCAAACGGCGGTTCGTGACCAAAAGGGCAATGATCATGACCGTAAACAGACAGAATGCCGCGATCACGCTCCATACCAGCTGACGGTAGGCCTGGTAGAAGGAGAAGGGGCGGTGGAGCACGATGCTGCCCGCGGGCAACCGCTGCTCGTCGATGCCGAATCGGGTCAGTTGCCGGCTGTCGAACATGTACCTGTTGTGGCTGGCCGTCTCCACCGGGATGTCCGCCGCCACGGCCTGGCCGGAGAGGATGCGCAGGGCCAATTCCGCGGCATGCTGCCCCTGGATCGCGCCGCTGTTCACTTTGCCGCCCAAGAGCCCCAGACCGAGGTTTGCGCTGGAGGTGGCCATGACCGGCACGGGCGACGCCTCGGCGATCATCGGGTAGATGGCGGTGTTGTCAAACACCCTGCCGTCGCGGTCCCGGTACCAAGCCGGGGCGATAACCACGCTCCCCTGGCGCAACCCCTTCAGGCGCTCCAACAACTCCCGGGTGGACAACTGCTCACCATCCAGATAAATGAACTCCATGCCGGGAAAATCAGCCTCGCTCTCCCGGGCCATCTGGCGCGTGCCCACCCCGGTAGGTGTCCCGTCGCTGACGATCACGATTTGTCTGGTTTGCGGGAAGAGACGGATGGCCAGGGATATGTTGTCCCTGATATCAAGCGTTTCGACCAGTCCGGTGAAAAATCGCTTCGGCACCGCCAACGCCGACTGCACATCGTTGACGCCGCAAAAGACCACCGGAACGGAGGGAAACAGTTCGGCATGGTGGCGTTTCACGAAGTTGAGGGCATCATCGTCGGAGGTGATGATGATATCAGGACGCATCTCATGGTACTTCAGGCTAAACAGCCGCTCCAGGGCAGCCAGCAGCAGGTCGCTGTGAAATCGTTTTTCATCCATGTACTCGACGTGGAGCTCCACCTTTCGCGGAGCCCTGGCCATGGTGGAGATGACCGCCGCGGTGACGTCATCGGTCCACCTGAACCCCTGGTGATAGGAGTTGAGCAGCAGCAGATGGTATGGAGGCTGTTCCTCCGCCGTCGCCGGGAATGGGAACGGGAAAACGACGCTCGCAATCAGCAGCAATATCAGCGTGAAAGCCGTGAAGACCCTCGAACAACTCTCCTCCAGGATCCTTCCGCGGGGGGAGGGTGCGGGCCGGTACTGCGATGGTTGCATTCTTGCGGCTAATGACATAAACAGGCCACCTTATCGTTCGAGACTCCCCGGAAGGGAGCCCTGTTTCGACTCGTGGAAGACGGGAGACATGCGGTCTGCGCGTGCGGAAACCATGCTGTTCCTGCCAAAGCATAACAGTTTACGGAGCGATGTAAAACAGCGCCTCCCTCCCCTTGTCATGGCACGGCAGAGGGTCAAGGGCCGCCCGCGACTCCCGTGATGCGTACACGGGAGCGATGAAGAACAGGTAGTAAAAACCCTGCTTCTGTGATAGCTTTCAGCAGGCAACAATCCGGAATCACCGGACAATCGCTTTCAAGCGGGACGCGCCCTCCCTCTGCACGGAACAGCCCGCGCTCCCCACCAACCCGGAGGCATATCATGGATCCATGTAGCACCCCCAGCCTGTATGGCGTCATCGGCTACCCCCTGGGGCACAGCTTAAGCCCGCTTCTCCACAACACCGCGTTTCGCGAACTGGGCATTCCCGGTATTCTGCTGCCCTGGTCCATCGAGCCGGAGCGGCTTCCCGCCTTCATCCAGTCGGTTCGACTGCTCAATATCCGCGGCGCCTGCGTCACGATCCCCCACAAGCAGAGCATCATCCCGCTTCTGGACCGGGTAACCGACCGGGTCAAGGCGCTGGGTGCGGCGAACACGCTCTACTGGGATGGCGATCTCCTCTGCGGTGACAATACCGACATCCTGGGCTTCATGTCGCCTCTGCAGGCGGACCCGCCGTCAGCGGAGCAGACAAGGGTTCTGGTGCTGGGAGCCGGCGGTGTCGCCAGGGCGGCCGTGGCAGGCCTGAAGAGCCTGGGGCTGAACCAAATCACCATAACCGATATCGTGGATGCATCGTCCGCAACCCTGGCAGAGACATTTGACCTGAAGACCATCCCCTGGTCCCGACGCAGCGAAGTCAACGCCCAGATCCTGATCAACACCACCCCGCTGGGCATGAAGGGCAAGTTCGAGGAGGAGAGTCCCTACCCGGCCGAAGCCCTGGCGGCTAGGCAGGGCATTGCCTACGATATCGTCTATACCCCCTTCGTGACCCGTTTCCTGCGCGAGGCCCAGGCTGCCGGGTGGAAAACCATCGGCGGCCTGGAGATGTTCATCTCCCAGGCTGACCACCAGTTCCTCACCTGGACCGGCAGGAACCTGCCGCAGGCCGCCAAGCAGGCGGTGGTTGACGCACTCACCGCCACGTAGCCTCTCCCGAGACGGAAAGGGTCTTATGAAAAAGATACTCGTCCTCAACGGCATCAACCTGAACATGTTCGGCAAACGCGATCCCGCCCACTACGGAACCGCGACCCTGGAGCAGATCGACGCCAGGGTCGCCGCCTGGGGCGCGGAACTGGGCTTCCAGATCGACTGTTTCCAGACCAATCACGAAGGGGAAATGGTCGAGCGCATCCACCACGCCCACGAGGAAGGGGTGGATGCCGTCATCATCAACGCCGGCGCCTGGACCCATTACAGCTATGGGATCGCCGATGCGCTGGCAATCCTGAAGGCGCCGGTCATCGAAGTGCACATGTCCAATATCCATGCCCGGGAAGAATTCCGGCACCACTCGGTCATCGCCGGACTGGCCAAGGGGCAGATATGCGGCTTCGGCGTCGGCAGTTATCGCCTGGCGCTGCTGGCGGCCTCCGAACTGCTGGACTCCAGGTAGACAGGCGACTGCCAGAGGGCGTGAAAGCGTCGTAAAAGGGGAGCTGTGCCGGGGGGAATGCGGTGGAGATGTTACGGGGCGGGAAATGAGACTGCCTGGAGGGCGGACGAATCCGCCCTCCGCGATCGTTGCAATCAGGGTGACGACGGCTCGCGCAGCGCCTCCAGCGCCTGCGCCACAACGAGATCGGGCGCTGCCGTGGCATCCAGCACATGATGAGCCGCGTTTCGGTAGAGCGGCTCGCGGGCTGCCAGGACCTCGCTCACCTCTTCCACGATGGGCCGTCCGGTGAGCGTCGGGCGCTGGGCTTCCTCGGGATTCGCCTCAAGACGCGCGGCCAGCACCGACGCCGGCGCGGACAGGTAGAGCACCGTTCCGTTGTCACGCATGAACTGGCGGTTGGCCTCGGACAGGACCATGCCTCCTCCGGTGGCCACCACCATCCCGGGCCTGGTCACGGCACGCAGCGCCTCACTCTCCCGGCGCCGGAAACCTTCCCATCCTTCCTTCTCCACAACCTCGGCCACGGTCAGGGACGTCGTCTCCAGCATGTGCTGATCGGTGTCAACAAACCCGCAACCCAGCGCCTGCGCCAGGCTCTGTCCGATGGTCGTCTTTCCCGAGGCGCGGGACCCGACTATGAAAATGCTCTCTGTCGTCATGGTACTCCCCTCTCCATTATCTGTATAAAGCCGCCGCCTTGGGTGCGGCGGGCGACCGTTGCACACTATCACCCGTAACACTTGCCAGCGCAAGACCTTTTGTCGCCTGCCCCCTGAGCACTGCCCCGATCCGAACCGGGCAGCACATGATCGGCGCGGCTGTCAGTGGAGCGGCACAAGGCGTTCAGCCCAGTTCTCCACCCGCTAAAAGCCGCACGTGGCGGACGAGCTACCAGAGATCGATTGCCGGCTGGCTCCTGTTCTGCCGCTCTATGGCCTGCTGCCAGCACTCGCGGTCTCTCACGACCAGCTTGCTGCTGCCGCCGGCATTGATCTTCCTGCAGTGAACGGAGAAATCTCCGTTGGAAAAGTGAATTACCCTGCCGAAGGGGCCGCCCAGATCCTGGGCGTCGACGGGGATCCCCTCGCCCTCCAGATACTCCAGAATGAACCTGCAGTTTACCTGGCCAACGCACATGAAGTTACTCGGTTCCATGTCGCGGTTGGTGATGGTCGCTCCACCGAAGACTTTTGCCCGCAACAGCCTGCGATTGGTTCCCCTGGCCATCATGTCGTTGATTAAAAGCTCCATGGCATGAATACCGTAGCGCCCCGCCTCGGAGGCGTGCATCGGCATGCTGCGCGAATAGCGTGTATTGCTGAGCATGAAGTGATTCATGCCGATCAACCTTTTCCGGGGATCATACAGGCAGGCGGCAATGCAGGAACCGAGCAGGGTGGATATCACCCCCGGCTTGTCCGTGGAATAGAACTCTCCCGGATCGATGCTTATCCGGTCACAGCCCTGATAGGTTTCAATTCTCATTAAGTTCCCTGTACAAGATAATCCGGCTCCAGGCGTTCCACTGATCATGACTGCCCGGTCCCTCGTAATCAGCGCCTGTTGCACCCCGCGCCTGCATCCTGGTCACCACTGACCTTTTTGCTGGCACAGGGACATGCGGTGCGTCCGCGGTCAACCGTGCCGGGACGCCTGGAATGGGGCGAAATATGCAGCCGCTGTCGCAAACAGGCTTATCGCGACAGCGGCTGGTGGTGCTTGCAATGAAAAACGGATGGTGAATAGCAGCGACGGCAGGAATATCAGGAAAACGACGCGTTGACACTCATGGTGTTTCCAGCCACGGCGGATGGTAACCGTTCTTTTCAATTCATCCGATGTATTCGGGGGTGGCGATGCGGAACCGTGTGCCTCCTCCGGCTCAACCGGCTCAACCGGCTCAAGCCTCTATCAGGCTTATAATCTCCTCAGAAAGAGATTCCGGGTCGAATTTGGCCACGAATTTGTTGGCGCCCGCCTGTTCGGCCTTAAGGATATTGGACGGGTTGCTCATGGAACTGTGCAGGATAACCTTGAGATGTTCGAAACCGGTTTTCTCCCGCAGGGTGCGCGTGAAGGTAAAGCCGTCCATGCCGGGCATTTCAATATCGGAGATAATCAGGTCGACCCGCCCATGCTCCATTTCCAGGTATTCCAAGGCCTTGTCGGCCGATGTCATGGCGATATGGGAGAAACCGATCCGGTCGAGGAGTGACTGCAGCAGCATGATGGCGGCACGCGAGTCGTCAACAATCAGCACATGCCGGCCGGCTCCCTCCCCCACCAGGGTTACACTGGAAAAATCGCGGTCGATGCCGATGACATTTGACAGAATCGATTCGATGTCCAGCAGCAGAATCGTTTCGCCACTATCCGCATAAGCGATTGCCACCAGCGCCTCGGCGTTGACCCCTTCCGGCTTGTGAATGTCGGCCCAACTGCGCGTCAGGAGGGTATCCGGGGCGTGGACGATAAAAGCCGTCAGGTCGCGATTGTATTCGCAAATAATGATGTAGGCCAGTTCGTTCCGGAAATCCTTGGTGGGAAGGCCGACGGCTTCGGAGAGATCGATAACCGCCAGGGCTTTTCCGCGAAAATCAAGCGCCCCCTTGACCGCAGGATGGGAATTGGGCATGCGGTCGATCCGTTTGGGGCATTCGATGATTTCGATTATCTTGAAAACGTTGATGCCATAGAGTTGATCGTCCGTCAGCCGAAAAGTCAGCATCTCCATCTGGTTGGATTGTGACAGTTTCGTGCGTTGGAGTGCTTCATCGAGTGTTGATTTCATAGAATCAAAACCTCCGGTTTTGGAAAAGCAGGATCCAGAGAGCCGTCACTCTCAGCTGGTTGGGTTTAAACCTGTATAACCTTTATAGCAGAATGTAAAGTCTGCGCCTACAACCGCGGCCAGTTTCCAGCAAACCATGCGTTTCGTTGCAGCGCGCCCTATGCGTGCCCCACAAAATGAAATCAAGAGGTTAGGCCTATCGGCCTAACCTCTTGATTTCTTTGGAGCGGAAAACGGGATTCGAATCAGGCAAAGCGCAAGAACTTTTTGGCAAGACACCCACAACAAAACCAACAAATCAAGCTACTTACAACTCAGTTTCCCTGCGGTTTCCGTCCAACGAAATACAAGTAGTTCCCTCACTATCCAGCCCTACCTGCGAAAGTTTTGCGAAAGAAGCCTTTGCGAACCGAAAAACTTGTTCAGGCAGAGTTCATGCTTCTGTCAACTATCCGCATCACCTGTTTATGGAACAAAAGACATCTCGTAGACGAGATCCGGCGGTGCGGCAACCGATTGAGGCTTATTCCTCCACAGATGAAAAACGAGCCTGGTGGAACTGTTGATATCTTTCAGTGTTATGCGGCACCTGGCGTCATAGGGGCTGATGTTGTTCTTCCGGTGCTGACCCACGTGGAAAAAGCTGGACTGGCTGAAGACGGTAGTGCCGATATTGTCGGCTGCACTGGCTGGCACAACGTTTTCGCAGAGACGCTCCACAAGATGGGCATGGTAGAAACCGGCATCCCAGGCATTGACCATGGTCAGGTTGATTATGCCCTGTTTCTCGGTGTCGCTTGCCAGAAACTCCCTCCATATCCTGCCGTTCAGACCCGTATAGGTCTCGGTGATCTTCCCATTTGAGTAAACGATATCCACCTGATCCAGAAAAGCGGTAAAAGGCGCAACTTTGCCATCGTGGGTCAATGACAGCAGGATATACGGGTTGGCGATGTAGTAGGGAACGACCGTAACCCAGGCCGTCTTCGGGGTGATTTGTCCGTATATCTTGGCATGTGGTGCCTTGAGCGGGTCATACCCCGGATGAAAGAAACCGAGTTGGGCATATTTCTGAATCTTCTCTTTCCGATACGCCCCGATCTGCTCCAGATCCATGGTATCGAGAACGGTGGGACCGTCAAACCGACCAGCTTCCATGAACGTCCTGTCGTGCGTTATCGCGACCGTTCCCGCAAAGGGGGTGTACGCATATGCCAGGTTCGGATCGTTCTTTTCCGAGAGGGTTGCGCCGCCATCGGCACCACCCTGTTTCCCGTCACTTTTGCCAAATTGCCAGTAACCAACTGCAATCAGTATCAGCACCAGCACAACAAGCATACCGGCGGAACGCTTCGAGCGGGGTGATGCTGGTATGTGAGATACCGGATCCTGTTGAACGACTCCGGCAGCGCGCCTCTCTTGCGCACGATAGTATTTCTCAAAAATCAAACCGCACGCGCAGCATTGTTCGCCGTTTTCCTGAATGGTTTGGCATTTGGGGCAAGAAAAGCTGTCCGCTGACAATGGCACCGTCAATTGGGGCTTATTCTCTGCATTCATTGTCTCTCCTCTCGTGCTTGAACGCGGAAAAGCAAAACCTGGAGCGCGGTATTGTTAACCGGCGCTGCGCATCACGCCCCACCTCCTCATACTTGCCACCAGGCTCATTCTGGCGGAACATCATTCAGCCAGGTTTCGGATGCGTTCCTGCCGGGCATCTACCAATGCAGCTTGTGTACAATGTCATTTTTTCAAGTGTGTTTGTGAGTTTACCTACAACCTGTTTCTGATCATAACCAGCGTATTTTATCGATATCTCGATCGCTTTATTCCGGTAACAGCAATCTGCAAGCATCGCATCCAAAACCTCACCGAAGCGGGTTGTTACCTGCCCACGTTTCAAACCGATCCCGGCTCCGATCCGTTCCATACTGCAACTGTTCATCAACTGTTCAATATGGGTCGGGATGCAGAGGCTGGGCACGCCAGAGAGAAGTGTTGCTGACAATGTTCCAATATTTCCATTGTTTATGGCAAGGGTCATCCCTGACAACAAGCCGGATAGTTTGACCTTTTCGGAATAGATACGCACGCCTGTACCGCTGTGTTTTTCCCTCACGTCAGCAGTAATCCCAGGAACAAATGCAACCACTTCCGCTCCGCATCTATCGAGAACCTCAAGGACCAGAGGCGTTTCAGCGCCAGGAACCAGATACACGAATATTCTCTGTTCACGTTGCCCGGACCAGTGGACAGTCTCACCTTCATCAACAAGAAACAGCGGCCCGATATAGCGCCCATTCTTGCGCCCTTGATAATGATCCAGCTCGGGCAGAGTCGCCAGGAGAGAAAGATCCGCCTTTATCGCCTGGTAAAGATATGACAACGGAGTTCCGCCAAAATCCCCGCGTACCTTGTTGACATTGTCCAGCAGCCTGTTTTCGGTCTCAAGCAGAGTCTCGCGGGTCAGTTTGAGCCAGGGACGAAAGCTGGGATACGGAGATGTCTCAGGCGGCGCTTCGAAGCCGGTACTCAGGCTCAGGCATGGAATACCGAACAGCCCTGCTGCCTGTGTTGCAATGGGAGCATATTGAGACAGCATCACATCAGGTTTGTGCAGGGCAAACAGAGTCTGCCACGCCCGTACCATTCCTCCAAGAAGTGCCGCATCACCAAAGCCTGCCTGCGACAGGATGTCCGCGAAACTGGCCGCCTCGCGACGTGATCTCGCAAGCCCCGTGGGAAGAGGCGCCTGGATGTAGCTGAAACCGTCAGGTTGAAGGAAATCATGGGCCGTGCCCAGCTCTTTGACCGCAAAGAGCACCCCATGCCCCCGTTTCCTCAGGAGTCGGGCAATGGGCACTATTTTAGAAAGATGCCCGAGACGCCCCCCCTGCTCCCAGGCAAACAGAAAACGCATCAGCGTTCCTCCGTTATCAGGGACTCGGCACTGTTCACCTCTCCAGTTCCCCGCGTCCCAGAACACCGACACAGGCGAGCAGGCGCAATCTGGCAGAGTTCCACTCGGCAAGGCTGCGAATCCGCTCCTGCCGCGCATCGGCCAACGCCGCCTGAGTGTTGAGGACTTCCAGGATATCGGCGGCCCCTTTCTCGTATTTCCGTTGCGAGACAGCCAGGGATGCCTCGGCGATATCCAGGAGTCTCTTCGATGCCTGAAGATTCTGGAGCGACGAGCCGGCATCGGCATGGGCCTTGACTACTTCCATCAGTGTGTTCTGCTCGGTTTCCTGCACTTCGGCGTGGTGCTGTTCCGCCTGGGCTTCGGCATTCCGAATTTTGTAGGTCCTCGAAAAGCCGTCGAAGAAGGGGAACGTCAGGGAGAGTCCGATGGTGGTGATCCGTGAGTCGGTACGCGACAGCCCCTGGCCGGGGTAGCCATTCTGGTAATAGTTGGCGGAGAAGTCCAGCGTCGGCAATCCCTCGGAGCGGGTTGCCGCTATCTTGCGCACCGATGATTCCCACTGCGCCCGCCCGGCCAGGAGCGACGGATGGGTTTTTGCCGCACGTTTCAACCAGTCGTCCAACGTCTTGGACTCCTCACTTTCCACGAAATCGCCGTTCAATTCGTCCGGAAGGGCAATAGCCGTCCGGGTAGGAACACCGAGGACGTACACCAGAACCGCCACGGCCTTTTGATAGGCTCCCTGGGCCCGGTTCCTGTCAAGGGTTGCCCTGGCCAGGGCCGTCGCCGCCTGCAGCCTGTCGCTGCGCGACACGACACCGCGATCCTCCCGCCGCTGGGCCGTTTCGAGGGTGTTCACCGCGATTGACTCGTTCTGCTCTTTCGCATGCAGGCTGGCCTTTGCCGTGACGGCATCAAAATAGGATTGAATGACATCGGCCAGTTTCTTCTGCAGTGCGGCATCGTGCTGCGCCAGCGCGGCAACCAGCATCTTGTTGGCCGATTCCCGGTTGGCCGCCCTCCCCCCGAAGTCGAAGAGCCGCCACCCCAGGGTGGCGTTGATGGTTGTGCCATCCTCTGTTGTCGAGGCAACACCCGATTCCGGATAGGAGTAGTGCGTTCTCATGAAGTTGATGGTACCGGACAGGGTGGGCAGGTACGCGGCACGCGCTTGCCCCACCTCGGCGGACTGGAGCTTGATGGCCGCCCATGCCGCCTTGATCTGGGGATTGTTGCACAACGCCAGATCAGCGGCATCGATGAGACTCAAGGGCGCGGCAAGGTCCCGCGTGACCGGACAGGCAACCGGTCCGCCGTCGCCGGGCAGGGTTGTTCCGGACGTAATCCTTCCGGGAAGGGTGCGCAGCGGATCGTCAAAGGGCGCCGCAGGGTCAAAGGCCAGGGCGGGCAGTGAAGCAAAGAGAGCAATGGATGCGATTGCGATCAGCGAAAGCATGGCGCGGCCCGGTACCGCTCCGCCTGCCACTGGCCGATTTCTCCGAAACCGCCTACCGTTCATTGAGGCTTTCCCGTTTGTGGCGCAAAAGCGGGCTCAGGACGTATTCGATGATGCGGCGGTCACCGGTCTTGATCTCCACGTTGACCGTCATCCCGGCCGACAGAGGCATCTCCCTGCCGTCCACAGTGATGGAGGATCTGTCCAGCATGATCTTCGTGGAGTAGATCAGGCCCCGCTTCTCGTCGGCGATGGCGTCGCGGGAAACGTGCGTGACCCTTCCCTTTATGGTGCCGTATTTGGTGTATTCAAAGGCATCTATCTTGACCTCGGCGCTCTGCCCCTCCTGGACAAAGCCCACATCCTTGTTCTCCATGAACGCCTCGACCTCCACCCGGCTCTCCCTGGGGACGATCTGCATCAGGGGGCTGGCCGCGGCAACCACACCGCCGATGGTATGCACGTTCAACTGCTGCACCGTACCGCTTACCGGCGCGGTGAGTTTCAAAAGCCTGCTGTGGGCGGCCGCGCGGATGGCGTCCTGCTGTGAAGACGCCGCGGTTTTACTCCCCTCGGTGGACTGTTCATGGGCCACACGCCTGGTCTCGGCGACCAGGGCATTACGCTGGTTTCTGGCGTCGGCCAACTGGCCGGCGAGATCGACGCGGGCCTGCTCCTTCTCCAGCCAGGCGTGGTAGGAGACGTCGCGATCTTTCAAAAGCGCCTTGTAGTCGGTGGCGCGTTGCGTGGCCAACTGCAACGCCAGGCTGAAGCGCTCGATGTCGCCGTCGATCCGCTTCAGCCTGGCCTGATAATCGCCGTACTGGGCATCAAGCTGCTGTTTCGCGGCCAGCCATTGCTCCGCCGGAACTGTGGCGATGGGAGGAAGCCGCGGTGGACTGCCGCCGTCGAGTGCCGCGAGCAGCGACCTGGCGCAGGCAACCTGGAGGATCGACACGGCGCGATCCCCGGCCGCCTTATCCCGCTCGGCATCGGATGCGCTGGCATCCAGTTCTATCAACAGGTCTCCTGCCCTGACCTGCTGTCCCTCTGCAACATACAGGGCTCTCACACTGGCCACGTCCACGCAGGCAATGGTCTTGGTGTAGCCGCTGGGAATGATCTTTCCTGAAGCATTGACGATGATGTCGATCTTGCCCACGATCGACCAGGTGATCAGAACAACCACCAATGCCATCAGAACCTTTGCCAGCAGGCGGGCGGCCGGCGAAACCGGCTTTTCCTGCAGGGACAGGGCTGCCGGCAGGAACTCGGCTTCCTGGGCAGCCAGCACTTTACCCTCGAGCTGATGGCGGTTGCGCCAGCAATGGCTGAAAATCGTTTTGTAGCGGCTGAGCACATCGCCGAAGGCTGCCATTCTCTGCCTGATACTCATGCTAATTCACCTGCTGCGTTGACTACCGGAGCATAGCGTATGGGCGACGGAGTCGCGGTAGGCATTGGAGTCGGCATCACGTGCGCGGACCGATCCTGGTTGCCCAGCTGCAACCGGTACAGATGGGTGTAAATGCCGTTCGGATTCAGCAGCAACTCCTGGTGGCTCCCCTGCTCGGCGATCTGCCCCCGCTCCATGACGATGATGCGGTCGGCATCCCTGACCGCCGACAGGCGGTGGGCAATGATCAGCACCGTTCTGCCCGCGCAGATCTGGCGCATGTTGTCCTGGATGATTTTTTCCGATTCGTAGTCCAGTGCGCTGGTGGCTTCGTCGAAGATCAGGATGCGCGGGTTGCTGATCAGGGCGCGGGCAATGGCGATGCGCTGCCTCTGTCCGCCCGACAGGCCGGAGCCATGTTCTCCCACCATGGTGTCGTACCCCTCGGGCAATTCACAGATGAATTCGTGCGCCCCGGCAAGCTTGGCAGCCTCGATGATGGCCTCGATCGGCAGCGCCGGATTGGAAAGGGCGATGTTGTCGCGGATGCTGCGGTTGAAGAGCATGTTTTCCTGAAGGACCATGCCGACCTGGTGGCGCAGGGAGGTGGTGTCGATGATGGCGATATCCTGTCCATCCACCAGTACCCGGCCGCGGTCGGGGACAAAGAGACGCTGCACCAGTTTGGTGAGCGTGGATTTCCCCGAGCCGGACCGGCCGACGATGCCGATGACTTCACCCGGCGCGATCTTCAGGTTGACGGCGCGGATGACATCCGGCGTGTCCGGGCGGTAGCGGAATGACACCTGATCGAATTCCACGGCCCCGGCAATGCGGGGAATACGGCTCTTCTGGCCGGATAGTTCGGTCCGGGCATTGAGGATGTCACCCAGGCGGCTCATGGAAATTCCCACCTGCTGGAAGTCGTTCCACAGTTGCGCCAGGCGCAGGATCGGTGACGAGACCTGGCCGGACAGCATGTTGAAGGCGACCAGTTCGCCGACGGTCATCTTGTTGTCGACGACCAGGCCGGCGCCTACCCACATGATTGCCGCGGTTACCAGCTTGCTGATCAGGGTCACCCCTCCGCCGGCCAGCATGCTTGCGTTGTTGACGGAGAGGGAGGAGGCGACATAGGAGGCCAGTTGTCGCTCCCAGGTAAAAACCCAGCGCGGCTCCACCGCCATGGCCTTCACGGTGTCTATCCCGCTGATGGTTTCCACCAGGAATGACTGGTTCTCGGCGCCGCGGTTGAACTTGACGTTGAGACGGCTGCGGATGATCGGCGTAAAGACCAGGGAGAGGACGATATAACAGGGGATGGAGACAACCACGATCAGGGTCAGCAGTCTACTGTACCAGAGCATCACCCCCAGGAAGACGACCGAGAACATCAGATCCAGGACAACGGTGATGGCATTGCCGGTGAGGAAGCTGCGGATGTTCTCCAGTTCGCGGATGCGCGCCACGGAATCGCCGACCCGGCGCGCCTGGAAGTAGGCTACGGGCAGGTTGAGCAGGTGCCTGAACAGCCTGGCGCCCAGTTCCACGTCGATCTTGCTGCTGGTGTTGGCAAAAACGTAGGTGCGGATACCGGTCAGCAGGGATTCGAACAGTGTGGCCATGACCAGGCCGACGGCAATCACGTTGAGCGTCTTCATGGCGTGATTGACCAGCACCTTGTCCATCACCACCTGAAAGAACAGGGGAGTGGCCAGGCCGATCAGCTGCAGGATGAACGAGATCAGCAGTATCTCACCCAGCAGCCTGCGGTATTTGACCACGGCGGGGATGAACCAGGAGAAGTCGAAGTTGGCCATCTCACCGGCGTAGGTTGCCTTGGAGGTGAGAAAGATCAACTGGCCGGACCAGCAGGCCAGAAACGCGTCCAAGTCGAGAATGGCGGGCGGTTTCCCCGGATGCTGGATCAGCAGACGGGGTGCGGCGGCCTTGGCCACACCCGGCTCTCCACTGTTGCCCTGGTCATATTTGGCCAGAATGAAGAAGCCGCCGGCAGTATCCGGGGCGATTGCCGGCAGCGGAGCGCGGTCCAGCCGCTCCACCGGCTGGGCCACAAGCCGGGCCTTCATGCCCAGGCTTTTTGCCGCCAGCAGCAGCTTCTCGGCAGAAAACGGCCCGGCGCCCAATTCATGTCTCAGTTTCGCCTCGTCGGCGGCAATGCCGTGCAGTCCGGCGATGATCAGCAGGGAAGCTAGGCCGGAGTCCATGGCACCTCCGGCGAGGCGATTATGCGGTGTCCGGCAAGGGGG
>MTLE01000255.1_pt1 | contig 46703 bp, 42 predicted proteins | sample 1982461 | NCBI WGS metagenome assembly MTLE01 (sample SAMN05712605, study PRJNA340218) | biofilm metagenome | isolation source: sample SPL anode biofilm adapted to -200 mV | place: USA | collected 2012-02-03
TGATCGTGCCCGCCGTGCTGTCCAAGCTGCCACTGTCATTCGCAGCGCTGCTGTTGCCCGCAGTGTCGATGGCCGTTGCCACCACGCTGTAGTTACCTTCCGCCAATGCGCTCGGCACGTCAGCGCTGTAAGTGCCATCCGTTTGCACGGTGGCGGTCAGAGTTTGTTCCGCACCCGCGCTGTCGGTGACCACCAAGGTGACGGTGCTGTTGACTAGTAAATCCGTGGTACCGGTAATGGTCGGCGTGCGGTCATTCGTTAAGGCTGGCGCATCCACCGTGATGGTTGGTGCAGTGACATCCAGGCTGCCCGCGTCATTTGCGGTGCTGTTGTTGCCTGCCGTATCTGTCGCTGTTGCCACCACGCTGTAGTTACCTTCCGCCAATGCACTCGGCACATCTACACTGTAAGTGCCTCCTGTTTGTACGGTGGCGGTGAAGTTTTGTTGCACGCCCGCACTGTCGGTCACGGTCAAACTGATGGTGCTACCAGCCGGAACATCCGTAGTACCGGTAATAGTTGGGGTGCTGTCATTAGTGAGTGCTGGCGCATCAACAGTAATGCTTGGCGGTGTTGAATCAATCTCTGATGTAGATGCGGTAACAGGTTCTACTACTGACAGAGCTCCTGATGCGGAAGAATCCACTGTAGTTGTGTCATATCCTGCCTCAGCAATTGTAGTGTCTCCACTACGCTCTACAGAAACAAACCCGCCATTTCCACTACCAGTACCTGTTCCTGCATCAGCTGTTGCACCCGCTGCAGCAGCCTCGAATGCTTTTGTAGGATCAACACCGTCGAGAATATTTTGTTGTAGTTGTGCAATATCGTTAGACGTCGAATTATTTGCTGTTACAACATCAGTTGCTGCCGTTTGTGGCAAATCTTGATGTTCTGCTTTTGTGTCTTCATGTTTTAGTGTTAATTGCACACCCTCATCAAGAATAACTACTGCGCCAGGTTGCAAAGTATCCCCAGCTTTTAATTCTTTCAAAGCACCATCTGGCAGACGAATTTTTGCTACGCCATTGATATGAGTAATAAGAGAAACTTCAGTGATGATTTGAGTGATCACAGTTTTATTCCTTAGAGGTGCAATTAATGCAATTTAACAAATGTTATCAGTTTATGACTAAATTAATGCCTCATAAATCAGATAGGTAACGCAGTTAAGTCGAGCAATCGTTCAAAAAAATCGAATAAAAAGGGTGCTTTCGCACCCTTTAGTTTCATACCTTAGCTATGCCTGCTAAATCGCTCGTGCTGGCTGCACAATCCCCTGATATCCATCGACAAATAACTGATTTATCAGATTTACTTGCTCTTCACTTTCTACTCGAGTGACCACCGTAATAGCTCCCGCATTATGTGCCGTACGACACACCGCCGCCAGAACACTCTGGGCATTCTCATCTTTACTGATGATACTCATATAGCCCTGATCTACTTTAACATATGCAGGAGTTAGTTCAGTCAGATACTCCAAAGATTGAAAATGACGACCAAATTGATCTATACCCCACATGACTTTGTACTGTTGGCAGATTTCACTCAACGACTTCACCGCATCACGCTGATGGATAATTGCATTTTCTGGTATTTCGATAGCAAGTCGATTTGTTATTGCATTGTTTTTCATGAAAAAATCGCTTAGATATTGCAAGAACGGTGCTGAAGATATACTACTGATAGTCAGATTGACTGACATGCTCATTCCTGGATTTTCTTGAAGCACAGAGACGGCATGGTCAAGTACATACCGATCCAGTTTTTCACCTAATTTAAACATTTCGACAGCGGCCATAAATTGAGCTGCGCTAAAACGTTGTCCCTGATACCTAATCCCAGTGAAAAGCTCTGCAGGCAAGGCAGATCCCCCGCTAATCATGGTCACTGGCTGCACGCGAAAATCAAATTGATTATGCTGCAACGCCTCCAAAATAATTTCTTTCCAGGCCAAACGACCAATAGTATCTGCACTTTCCGCTTGTTCTATTGTCACCGCGCCTAATCGTTCATTTCGTGCACGGCGTAAAGCATTATCAGCTTTCGTTAATAATGCAGATAGATCCTCGTCCGGATTTCTGATCGCAATACCAATAACTGAAAGGGCAGAATCAGAATTCAACGGATTAACAATAAGATCAGCTATAGCAATATTAAGTACACGAGCAGCATCCAGTAACTCTTCGCTGGTCAGCCCCGGTAATAAAACAGCATATTCGGTAGCGGTAATACGGGCTACAGCAGATCCTTGAAAAACAGATAATTTAGCGTTAAGGATGTTCGCAACTTGTTTAACCATTTGATCGCGCGCTACATAGCCATCTGTTCTATATATTTCATCCAAAGAATCGACAGCTATCAGCATGATGCCACCACGGCCATGCTCAGCAATCCATGCATTAATTTGTCCGATAAAATATGCACGATTACCTAACCCGGATACCGCATCTCTGAATGCTCTTTCACGTAATAAATCTGCAGCTTCAGCTTCTTCTTTAAATTGTTTTGCCAATTTAATCGTCAGAGTATTAATCGACTGAACAACCTGTCTTAATTCCAGTGTCTTTGGCAGTGGGATTGTCTGATTAAAATGGTGTTTTTCAATTTCAACCGCCTGCCGACGAATCCAATCAAGAGGACGCAATAAATAACGTAATGCTGAAATTACCAATGCGGAAACAGCAACAAAGCATGCAACATAGGCCCATAACAAATTAGACATTGCACGCCAAAGCTGGAAATAGGCATCACCTGGATGCCCCATTACTTCGAGTTTGCCAAGCTGAAGCCATCCTGAGGTTAATACTGACTCATAGGTTTCGCTTTTAAATAAATTCAGTTGTGTAAACCAATGGGGAACGCCCTCAATATCGGTCTTATTCTGCTTATCGATTGTTTGTTTGGATGCAAGAAGATCGAGATGTATCTTTTGATAATAACCACCATCAAAGGCGGCATTAATAACTGATTCAGCCCCAACTTTATCCCCTGCTTCCAGATAAGGTGTTAACGCTAATCCGACAGAATTAGCCGTATTAATAACCGAGATCCGTTGTTGCTCGGCCAGATAATCTCTGGTGGATTGAAACTGCACGGCATAAGCAATAATTAGTAACCCTGCAAAAAGGCATATCACGAAAGCGAGGATTTGCTTATAGAGAGTCATGATTAGTTATCCAAATTTAAAATTGGTCGATTGAAATGCTGCGTGTTAAATCTTTTTTGTAGATCAGTCCATAAACTAAGTCGATCAGAATTGCCAGCTAACTGGCCTTGTCCTTTAGCTTTCATCAACCATAGATGACTACCATTAAAACTGTAAATTGGGACTAAATCGGTACGTAAATTAGCCGGTTTAATGGCAAAGTCGAGATTGTCTAATATTACAGGCATGGAGGCTGGTGTGGCATAATTTGCGACTACCATATGAAATTGGTTATACCTTATCGCTTTAACATAGATGAGACGCATGCTCTCATCTGATAAGCCCATTTCACGTAATGTAAAGTATTTAGCAATACTAAAATCTTCACAATCACCACCGCCAACGGCAAGAAATTCAACAGGAGACGCCCAATAATCCGGCTGTCCCCATAGTTTGATATCATCAATAAATATCTGTCGGTTAAAAAAGCGGTTTGTTTCATCCAATGCCTGCTGCTGACTCCATTTTTGTGAGCGAGCACGTTGCACTAGTAATCGCCAATCTATTACCCGACGAGCGGCTCTCGAACCATATTTAGCCTGAACTAAGTCAGCCATTTGCCGATCTTTCGCATCAAGCACATCAGCGAATAGCGTTGGGTAGACCCCGACAGTTAACAATGCGCCTATTAATAACAACAGGGCGCATTGAAACCGTCGAAAACCGGGTCTGGTCAAGGACCACATGTTTATTTACTTCTGCCATTCAGCTGGAGCTTTGAAACTAACACTATCTAACAGGCCACCAGTAGCATTAAGGATCCGGTATTCCGAATATAGTTCATCATAGTCAGTATTTACTGCATTCTGACGTGCTTCAAATAGCTCGTTTTCGGTGTTCAGTACATCCAGTAATGAACGAGTACCCAGTAAGAATTGTTTACGATATGCCATGACGGTGTCATAACTTGCCTGAACATGCTGTTGCATAAAATCTTTCTGTTTCAGCAATGCCTCTCTGGCGTTCCAGGCTAAACCTAAACCTTCCTGAACTTGTCGCGACGCATTCAGTTTCACATCCTTCGCTTCAGTAATTTGAGATGCTGTAGCTCGTTTTTGTGCAATATCAGCACCACCATTAGATAGGTTATAACGAACACGCAGCATTATCTTACCGCTATCGATATCACCTTCCGATCCACTGGTGTTTTTATATAAATTTTTATCCGCCTCTATTGAAAGTTTGGGGTAAAAATTAGCTTTCGATGCTTCATATTGGTAACGAGTTGCTTCTACATCCTTATCAGCAGACAACAATGTTGGGTGCATTTTTTGTGCAGACGCAGTTGCTTCTGGTAACGTTGCTGGAATTTTCGTGCTATCAGGCACTGGTTGCGTTAAATCAAGTGGTTGATTATTTGTCACACGATAAAACTCTGTTTCAGCATCCAGCATATTATTTTCTGCTGCTGAAAGATTAGCTTGCGCACGCGCAACACGACCTTTGATTTGCATATAATCGGCGGTAGAACCAACGCCAGAATCTGTTCGCTTACCAATATCAGCTAAAATAGCTTGGTGAGTCGCTAGGTTTTCTTGCGATAGGCGATATAGCTCTTGTTGGCGTAATACGTTCAAATAGACTTCTGTAACTCGTAGCGCGGTATTATTCGCCTCGGCATACAATGCAAATCTCTGTGCCTGTGCTTCAGCGGTTGTTCTGTCAACATTACTACTGGTTTCAAAACCATCAAACAGCATCTGAGTTAATGAAATGCCCATTTCCTGACGGGTCAAGGTCTTACCGTCAGTGGTTGAGCCATCACTGTCATAATTTTCCTTTCCCACACCAGCAACGGCATCCACTTTCGGGTAATAACCCGATTTAGCCTGATCAATTTGGTGAGTACGGGTGACATAATTATCATATGCCTGCTTAACCTGAGGGTGATCAAGTAAAGCTTGCGATACAGTTGCATCCAATGATGCCGCACCAGCAGAATTTGACATTACCGCTACGAATACCGCAAGTGCCGATAATTTACCTATTTTGTCCATTATATATCTCCTTTCCTATCCTATCCTATCGTTCACGCAGTGCAGACTGCTTAGCACGCAAAATGGGTTTCATCAGATATTCGAGAACACTTTTCTTCCCTGTAACAATATCAACGCTGGCCATCATTCCCGGGATAATCGGTAATGGCGCCGCTGCATCACCAAGAAAACTACGATCAGTTCTGACCCGCACCAGATAAAACGCATTACCTTTATCATCCTGGATCGTATCAGCACTGATATGCTCCAGTTTTCCGTGTAATCCACCATAAATCGCAAAATCATAAGCGGAAAATTTCACCATTGACACCAAACCGGGGCGCAAAAACGCAATATCTTTTGGTAAAACTTTTGCCTCGATCAACAAATTATCTTCAGATGGAACAATCTCAACAATGTCCATTCCTGGCTGTACAACACCACCGACCGTATTGACCTTCAATGTCTTTATCGTACCGTCTACCGGTGAAATTACACTTGTTCGGGACACTCTGTCTTGTAATCCAACTTGCCCTTCGTTCAATTGCGAAAGACGGCTTTGTTTCTCTTCCAATTCTTTCTGCGAATCAACGCGGAACTTAAAGGCAACATCTTTACGTTTAAGAATAGCCTCTCTTAGCAAAGAGTTTTGTTTGGGTAACAATAATCTCGCATTTTCCAATTCACCTTGCATGTCATTGAGTTGACGCTGCATTTTTAATAAATCGACCTGTGAAACGATTCCCTCGCTAACTAACGGCCGATTCATTGCCACTTCACGCGCAGCCAAACCAACGCTTCGACTTAATGTTCTGATTTTGCTATTTATTTCTAATATTTCATTTTCTTTTTGTTCAATTTGCTGCCCCATAATAACCAGTTGATTATTTAGGTTGCTGATATTTTCCTGTAATGCACCTTGCTGACGCACAACATTTTCAGGGAAAACTTTTTCATATCCTTCAGGAAATACAATTGCTTTTTCATTAATAACAACCTGCTCACGCCAAGGCAAAGAGGCATCATTGACAATATTGATGCTCGATATCTCTGCTCTTAAACGAGCAACATCCCCTTGTATACTGACGAGCTCTTGTTGTTTTTCGCGAAAGTCTGAACGAAAACGAGTGTCATCGATGCGCAGCAATTCTTGCCCTTCTTTTACCATTTGCCCTTCACGAACAAAGATTTCTTTGACGATACCGCCTTCAAGATTCTGAATAACCTGCAACTGTTTTGAAGGAATAACTTTTCCTTCACCGCGGGTCACTTCATCTAGCTGCGCCCAGGCAGCCCAGATCGCTGCTACAATGAAAAAAAGGAAACAACTCCAAAGCAGAATTCTGGCTCGTCGCGGCGCTGTGAGCATAACCGCGGCAGAGGCATCATCAATTAAATCAAGCTGCCGTTGATTGAGTTCAGGGTTAGCCATCACGCATTCTCCCTTACCCGCACTTTACCTTCTTTAAGGTGCTGCAATACTTGCTCTCTCGGGCCATCAGCAACTACCATTCCTTGTTCAATGACAATGATACGGTCGACAATATCCAGCATTGATGTTCGATGTGTAATCAAAAGCATAGTTGTTTCTGCGGATAAATTTGCCAGCTCACGCTTAACCAGGCTTTCGGAGCGGTTATCCATATTAGCGGTGGGTTCATCCAGAATAAGAATAGGAGGATCAAGCAATATTGCTCTGGCTAATGCTATCGATTGCCGCTGACCGCCCGACAGATTACGCCCACCCTCACCTACCTGACGTTCAAGGCCATTAGGGTCATGATTAGTAAATTGACTTACACCAGCCCGTTGTGCTGCCCGCAATATCTGTGCATCAGTCGCGTGAGGATGCCCTAGCTGGATATTTTGACGGATCGAACCATAGAACAGAGTAAAATCTTGAGGAACACAGCCAATATTGTCACGAATAGTCGCCGGATGTAGTTGAGATAATTCAAATCCGTCGAGGCGAACCGAACCTGATAACGGTTTATAAAGCCCCAAGATTAGTTTCTCTAATGTCGTTTTACCCGCACCAATTCGACCAATAATGGCAATTTTCTCTCCGGCACGGATCCGCACCGTCAAATGTTTTAATGCTGACTGATCGGCTCCCGGATAACTGAACGAGACATCTTCCAGGTCTATCCGTCCGGTTAAATGGTCGTAATCAAGATAATGCTTATCTTCTTCAGTTTCTGAAGGGCTCTGCATTATGTTTTCCAGCAGGAGCAATGCCGATTTAGCCTGATTATAACGTGTTGATAAAACTGACAACTGAATCAAAGGCCCAATGGCTCGCCCCGCCAGCATGACGGCTGCAATCATACCGCCCATGGTTAAATTGCCTTCCGATATCTGATAAACCCCCAGCACAATCAAGGCAACTGTTGTCATTTGCTGAACATAATTTGCCAGTCCTGACACCATGTTGGTAATTTTACGCGTCGTAATGCCTGAATTGGCCATATGACTGACGGCTTGTTCCCAACGATGCTGGAACTGACCTTCTGCATTATGAATTTTAACCGACTCAAGTCCTGCAATTGCCTCAATGACCGTAGCGTATTTTTGCGATGATAAACGGCTACTCTCTTCAATAGACTGACGCAATGGAGCCTGAATATAAAAACTGTAGCCAATCATGCATACAATCGCGATCAGTGGCACCACAGCCAGGACACCGGCAAAGATCCAAATTACCAACAGGAATAAAAATGCAAAAGGTAAATCAATGAGTGCTGAGACTGTTGCTGAGGTAAAAAACTCTCTGATAGATTCAAACTCTTGCAAATGACGGGCAAAAGCCCCGGTAGAATTAGGACGGGACTCCATTCGAATTCCCATCACTTTAGAGAATATTTTAGCTGAAAGTAAAAGATCTGATTTTTTTCCAGCTATATCAATAAAATAACTCCGAAGCTGCCTGATAACAATATCAAAGGTAAATACGAGTGTAACCCCTATAGCCAATACCCAGAGAGAATCAAATGCCAGATTAGGGACAATTTTGTCATAGACATTCATGGTGAAAATCGGGCTGGCGATAGCAAAAATATTAATCAGAATTGATGCGATCAATACATCTTTATAGATAGGTAACGACTCTAGTAATGTACTCCAGAACCAATGACCTTCTCTTGGTTTCAAAACTTCGGGGGCTCGGGCATCGAACTGCAAACGACGTTTAATAAAAAAGCCATTTCCCGAGCACTCATCCGCTAATACCGCTAATGATACTGTTTGCTGACCAACACTTCCGGTCGGGAAAAAAAGAGTCGCATGTGTTTTTTGTTTATCGATTGCAAGCAAGACAACGGCCCGGCCATCACGCATCAACAATATGCAAGGCAGCAACAACGCCGGAATGGCATCTAAAGAAGAAGAGAAATAATCAACAACAAAACCAGCCCTGTGTGCAGCACGAGGCAATAATTCAGGAGTTAACATACCATCATGTAATGGTAACCCCGCTATCAATGCTTCTCGTGTATTCCCCATGCCATAATGCTGAGACATAAACAGCAAACAATCTAATAACGCATCTTGCCGTCCGCCTGCAATTGTCATAATTGTCCTTTTCTACCCGGATAAAACCTGAATATCAGGATTGAAGGTGTCGAATGTTACTATAAAATATTTTCTTTTCATAACATTACCTTCACATGTATCTTAGACCACAAATAGTTATTTTCTTTACTAAAGAATAATCTACGCAATAAAAAAGCGCCTGCATTACAGGCGCTTTTATTCAGAAAGATAATTTTTCTGAAATTACAGTACGTCGATAGCGTTCAGTTCTTTGAATGCTTGTTCCAGACGAGCAATCATAGTTTCCTGAGCTTTACGCAACCATACGCGTGGATCATAGTATTTTTTGTTTGGTGAATCTGCGCCTTCTGGGTTACCCAGTTGGCCTTGCAGGTAAGCTTCTTTCGCTTTGTAGTAGTTCAGGATACCTTCCCAAGTTGCCCACTGGGTGTCAGTATCGATGTTCATTTTAACTACGCCGTAGCCTACAGACTCTTCGATTTCTTGCTGAGTAGAACCTGAACCGCCGTGGAATACGAAGTTCAGAGTGTTAGCAGGAACACCAAATTTTTCAGAAACATATTTCTGAGAAGCATCCAGGATGCTTGGAGTCAGTTTAACGTTACCTGGTTTGTAAACACCGTGTACGTTACCGAAAGAAGCTGCAATAGTGAAACGTGGGCTGATTTTGCTCAGGCGCTCGTAAGCGTAAGCAACGTCTTCTGGTTGAGTGTACAGAGCAGACTGATCCATGTGGCTGTTGTCTACGCCGTCTTCTTCACCACCGGTGCAACCCAGTTCCAATTCCAGAGTCATGCCCATTTTGGCCATGCGTTCCAGGTATTTGCAGCAGATGTCGATGTTTTCTTCCAGAGACTCTTCAGACAGATCCAGCATGTGAGAAGAGAACAGTGGTTTGCCAGTTTCAGCGAAGTGTTTTTCACCCGCGTCTAACAGACCGTCGATCCATGGCAGCAGTTTTTTAGCTGCATGGTCAGTGTGCAGAATTACAGGGATACCGTAAGCTTCAGCAACTGCGTGAACGTGTTTAGCACCAGAGATAGCACCGATGATAGCAGCTTTCTGACCTTCCAGTTTCATGCCTTTACCAGCGATGAATGCAGCACCACCGTTAGAGAACTGAACGATTACTGGCGCTTTAACCTTAGCAGCAGCTTCCAGTACCGCGTTTACTGAGTCAGTACCAACACAGTTAACAGCTGGCAGAGCGAATTTGTTCGCTTTTGCTACTTCAAATACTTTCTGTACGTCGTCACCGGTAATAACGCCTGGTTTAACGAAATCAAAGATCTTAGACATTTCAAAGGTCCTATCAGGTGTTCAACTACAAAATGCGAGTTGAACGAGTTGCTAAAAAATTATTTGTTGCCGATTGGCAAAGCAACGGGAGACATCAGTCTCCCGTTAAATCATTACGCTTTAGCGCGTTCTTCCAGAATCGCAACTGCAGGCAGAACTTTGCCTTCTACGAATTCCAGGAATGCACCACCACCAGTGGAGATGTAAGATACTTTGTCAGCGATACCGAACTTGTCGATAGCTGCCAGAGTGTCACCACCACCAGCGATAGAGAATGCTGGAGATTCAGCAATCGCTTTAGCAATGATTTCAGTGCCTTTAGCGAATTGGTCGAATTCGAATACGCCTACAGGGCCATTCCACAGAATGGTTTTAGCGTTCATGATGATGTCAGCCAGTGCTTTAGCAGAATCTGGACCGATGTCGAAAATCATGTCGTCATCAGTTACGTCAGCAACTGATTTGATAGTTGCTGGAGTTGATTCAGAGAATTCTTTACCAACAACAACGTCAGTAGTTACTGGGATGTTGGTTTCAGCAGCCAGTTTCTTAGCAGTGTCGATCAGGTCGTGTTCGCACAGAGATTTACCAACATTGTGGCCAGCAGCCGCGATGAAAGTGTTAGCGATACCACCACCAACTACCAACTGGTCAGCGATTTTTGACAGTGATTCCAGAACGGTCAGCTTGGTAGAAACTTTAGAACCACCAACGATAGCAACCATTGGGCGCTCTGGTTTCAGCATTGCTTTACCCAATGCGTCCAGTTCACCAGCCAGCAATGGGCCAGCACAAGCAACTGGTGCGTATTGAGCAACACCGTGAGTAGAGCCTTCAGCGCGGTGAGCAGTACCGAAAGCGTCCATTACGAATACGTCACACAGTGCAGCGTATTTCTTAGCCAGCTCTTCAGTGTTTTTCTTTTCGCCTTTGTTGAAACGGCAGTTTTCCAGAACAACCAGTTCACCTGCAGCAACTTCAACACCATCCAGGTAATCTTTAGCCAGACGGACTGGGCAGGACAGTTTGTCTTTCAGGTAGTTCACTACTGGCAGCAGAGAGAACTCTTCGTTGTACTCGCCTTCAGTCGGACGACCCAGGTGAGAAGTGATCATCAGCTTGGCGCCTTTTTCCAGAGCCAGTTTGATGGTCGGCAGAGTTGCAACGATACGTGCATCAGAAGTTACTTTACCATCTTTCACTGGTACGTTCAGGTCTGCACGAACGAGTACGCGCTTACCAGCCAGATCCAGATCAGTCATTTTGATAACAGACATGTTAGTCCCCTATATTTTTTAGACATATAACGAAGTCAGTGCCATTGGTCTTATTTAATCTTCCTGAATAAGACTCAATTTATGAAGTTAGTACGCCAGCCGGATTACAGAGGGGAGACTTCAGTTGTGTGTGTTGTTTTTTTCCTGATGTAAAACCAGGGGGACTGAAGTCATACCCACAACAGCTATGTTGTGACCTACTAATCATTCAAACGCAAAGAGTTTACTGTGCTTATGCATCAAACGCGATACTTGACACAGATTTTCTGCGAAAAAAACGGGAGCCGCAGCTCCCGTTTAACATTGCATTTACGCCTGGAACAAACTTTCAACAGTTTGCACCACATTTTCGACGGTGAAGCCGAATTGCTGGAACAATAATTCAGCAGGAGCAGACTCCCCGAAGGAGTGCATACCAATGATTTTGCCGTTCAAACCGACATATTTGTACCAGTAATCGGCAATACCCGCCTCTACTGCCACTCGCTTAGTGACCGCGGCAGGCAGTACAGACTCTTTATATTCTGCAGACTGTGCATCGAACGCATCGGTACATGGAATAGAAACGACACGGACCTGATGACCTTTTGCAGTCAGTTCAGTTGCTGCCAGCATAGCCAGTTCAACTTCAGAACCCGTTGCAATCAGGATTGCATCTGGAGTGCCTTCGCTGTCACGCAGGACATAACCGCCCTTGTAGACATTAGCCAACTGCTCAGGAGTTCGATCCATTTGTGCCAGATTCTGACGGGAGAAAATCAGTGCACTTGGGCCATCTTTGCGTTCAACAGCATATTTCCACGCAATCGCTGATTCGACCTGATCACATGGGCGCCATGTGCTCATATTAGGCGTCAGACGCAGAGAAGCGATCTGTTCCACTGGTTGATGTGTTGGGCCGTCTTCACCCAAACCGATTGAGTCGTGGGTATAAACGAAGATGGTACGTTGCTTCATCAACGCAGCCATACGTACAGCGTTACGGGCATATTCCATGAACATCAGGAAGGTTGCGCCATAAGGAATGAAACCACCGTGCAACGCCACACCATTCATCATGGCTGACATCGCAAATTCACGCACACCGTAGTGAACATAGTTGCCTGAGGCGTCATCTGCTGTCAACGATTCAGAGCCAGACCACATAGTCAGGTTTGATGGCGCTAAGTCAGCGGACCCCCCCAGGAATTCAGGCAGCAATTTACCAAATGCTTCAATGGCATTCTGGCTGGCTTTACGGGAAGCAATTTTAGATGGGTTAGCTTGCAGCTGTTCAACAAACGCTTGTGATGCCTCTGCCCAATTAGCTGGCAAATCACCATTCACGCGACGTTTGTATTCAGCAGCCAGCTCTGGATGAGCTTCCGCATAGGCTGCATATTTTTCATTCCATGCGGCTTCTTTTGCAGCACCAGCGTCTTTTGCACTCCACTCGGCTGCGATATCAGCAGGAATAACAAACGGCTCATGGTTCCAACCCAGGAACTCACGGGCAGCAGCGATTTCAGCCGCACCTAATGGCGAACCGTGACAATCGTGTGAACCCGCTTTGTTTGGTGAACCAAAACCGATCACGGTCTTACAGCAGATCAGTGTTGGTTTATCAGTTTCAGCTTTGGCCGCTTCGATAGCTGCTTTAACCGCATCCGCATCATGGCCGTCAACAGCACGGATAACATGCCAGCCATAAGCTTCAAAACGCGCCGGCGTATCATCAGTAAACCAACCTTCGACATGACCATCAATAGAAATACCGTTGTCATCCCAGAATGCGATCAGTTTGCCAAGCTTCAATGTACCAGCCAGTGAACACGCTTCGTGAGAGATACCTTCCATCATGCAACCGTCACCCATAAATACGTAGGTGTGATGGTCAACGATGTCAAAATCAGGGCGGTTGAATTGCGCAGCCAATACTTTTTCAGCCAGCGCCATACCAACACCATTGGTAATACCCTGACCTAATGGACCGGTTGTTGTTTCAACGCCTGGCGCATAACCGTATTCAGGGTGACCTGGTGTACGGGAGTGCAACTGACGGAAGTTCTTCAGATCGTCAATGGATAGGTCATAACCAGAGAGATGCAACAAGGAGTACAGCAGCATCGAACCATGACCATTAGAAAGGATAAAACGGTCACGCTCGCTCCATTTTGGGTTAGCTGGGTTGTGGTTCAAAAAGTCGCGCCACAGCACTTCAGCAATGTCAGCCATGCCCATCGGGGCGCCCGGGTGGCCGGAATTGGCTTTTTGAACTGCATCCATGCTCAATGCCCGGATGGCATTGGCTAACTCTTTACGAGAGGGCATTTGTCACTCCTGCTTTCAATTGGGTCTATACATTTAAGTAAGGCGCGTATTGTCCCAAACTGATCACCGGTTGCGCAAATGTTATCTCGGTTATTTTATTGCGACATACCTCTTAGTTAATGATCTGAGGCTTAATTTTCCCCGTACATTGACGATATCTCTATTGACTGCGACAATAGTCATATAGATAGACGTCCAGATGTGGATACTGCTATTTGCAATCAGGTTATTAACCACATTGCAATCGCCTTCAACTTTTTACACAGAGAATTAAAATGGCAAGACTGTTTACCTCCGAATCCGTTGCTGAAGGACATCCAGATAAAATCGCGGATCAGATTTCCGACGCGGTGCTGGATGCCATTCTGGAACAGGATCCTAAAGCGCGTGTCGCTTGTGAAACTTTCGTCAAAACAGGCATGGTGCTGGTTGGTGGTGAAATCACCACCTCTGCATGGGTTGATATTGAAGAACTGGTTCGTAAAACGGTTTGTGATATTGGTTATACCCACTCAGATATGGGCTTTGACGCGCATTCCTGTGCGGTATTGAATGCTATCGGTAAACAGTCACCTGATATCAATCAGGGTGTTGATCGTGCCGACCCGAAAGAACAGGGTGCTGGCGACCAAGGCCTGATGTTTGGTTATGCATCAAACGAAACAGATGTATTGATGCCCGCGCCAATTACTTACGCGCACCGCTTGGTGAAACGTCAGTCTGAAGTACGTAAAAATGGCACACTGCCGTGGTTGCGCCCGGACGCAAAAAGTCAGATCACTTTTATCTATGACAAACAAGGTAAAATCGAAGGTATCGATGCCGTTGTTCTGTCAACACAGCATTCACCGGATATTAGCCAGCCAGATCTGATCGAAGCGGTACACGAAGAAATTCTGAAACCCGTATTGCCAGCAGAATGGTTGAGCAAAAGCACCAAATATTTTATTAACCCAACTGGTCGTTTTGTTATCGGTGGCCCAATGGGTGACTGTGGTCTGACTGGCCGTAAAATCATCGTCGATACCTACGGTGGTATGGCTCGTCACGGTGGTGGCGCTTTCTCTGGTAAAGACCCGTCGAAAGTTGACCGTTCAGCTGCTTATGCCGCGCGTTATGTAGCCAAAAACATTGTGGCTGCCGGTTTGGCTGATCGCTGTGAAATTCAGGTTTCCTACGCAATCGGTGTTGCTGAACCAACTTCTATCAGTGTTGAAACATTTGGTACTGGTAAGGTTGATGAAGAATTATTGACTCAGTTGGTTCGTGATCAGTTTGATCTGCGCCCATATGGCCTGATTGAAATGCTGGATCTGATCCAACCGATCTACAAACAAACTGCAGCTTATGGTCACTTCGGACGCGAAGAGTTCCCATGGGAAAAAAACGATAAAGCCGCATTACTGCGCGACTTGGCTGGTTTGAAATAATTCGTGATGTTAAGGGGCTTCGGCCCCTTTATTTTATCGATAAACTCCGCTGTTTTATCTGTATACTCCTGCCCAGAAGTCCTTTCCCATCCAGTAAATGCTAAACAGAACTAACATCACTAGCCTGATCCAGATCGAAGTGGTTGCCAGCCATTATCTGTCTTTAGCTGCCCGTTACTTCAAGCGTGAGTTTAATCACCCCAAAATCACGTTAGATCAGCGCGGCAAATGTGCCGGCACTGCGCGGTTACGCGACTGGCATATCCGGCTTAATCCTGTTTTGCTGCAAGATAACCAAGCTGAGTTTGAAAACGAAGTAATCCCGCATGAGATTGCGCATTTAGTGGTACACGCTATATGGGGACGGGTAAAACCACATGGCGCAGAATGGCGGAAGGTGATGCGGGATGTGTTTAGCATTACGCCCCGCACAACCCATAAAATGGATGTAACTAAAGTTCAGGGCACCGTTTACGATTATCATTGTGACTGCCAGCAACATCAATTATCAGTGCGACGTCACCGCGCTATTTTACGCGGTGACCGGCAATATTGCTGTCGTCGTTGCGGTGCTAATCTGCAACTACTAACTGACGTAACAGACTCATCCCCTCGCCCGTAAATTCACCCGCGTTGGCCATTTGACGGATCTGCTCCGCGTCATAACGGCAGGCATCATAAACAACCACAATGCTTTCATCGCCCGGTTGCAGGAAGTTTTGCTCACCAAATGGTGTATAGCGAGTTGCGCCGATACTGATGATCACCTGTTGCGGATGTTGTGCCTCTTTCAGTAAGGCAGCGATATCTTCCGCTGGGCCTTCATCCTGCTGATGGTTCATCTTATCGATAACCCAATTCAGCAAGGTTTCGTGAAAATAGCTGTATTCCACCGTCGGGCTGTCTAAACCATACGGATAACATTCACCTTCCCGACGTAAAAAGCTGGCGATATGGTAACAATCTAACTCACCACCTTCGGCGAATTTATCCAGCGCTATGCGCTGTGACGACATGCCTTTACTGGCAGATCCCCAGTTTTTCTTTTCACTGATCTTACGAGCACCGGGGCGACGAATAGAGCAGTCATTAAAAGCAGCAAATTCACGCGGAATAAGGTCTTTCACGATCTGATTGTCATATACCACATCGCAGATCAGACAAACTTCCGGTTCGATCTGCAGATTATCAGCGCCATCAGGAAACTGGATCTGATGATGAGAAATCGGAAATACATTCAGAAAGCTATTTTCAATGTGAGGCACATAAAAGGGAAATATGGCCTTGGGCTGAATCGCGTCTTTTACTTTAACATTCACAAAGTCACTGGCTTCGCCGGCTTGTTCCAGATGCCCGGCAAAATTACCTGCCACACCAAAACCAATCATCTTGGTTAAATCCATTGCATGCTCCTTCCTGAATGCTGCTGCATTCTCAACAAGATTACTGTCAAAAATCACAGGCATGTTATCCTTGCAACATCTGATTTACATCATAGATATGCAGTTATGGTTAAAAATATTCTGACAGTCGCAGTTTCCGTTCTTATCGGGCTAATAGTGACCCCCGTTCACGCTGACCAAACGTTTGTTCAGGCAAAAAAAATGGCGACGGAATTGTATAAACAGCACTCAGTCACGTTCTATTGTGAATGTCCTATCGTCTATAAAGGCAAAAAAATGACGCCTGATTTGCAGGCTTGCGGTTATCAAGTTCGTAAACAAGCTGAACGCGCCAATCGAATTGAGTGGGAACATGTTGTTCCAGCCTGGGAGTTCGGGCATCAGCGACAATGCTGGCAGCAAGGTGGCCGTAAAAACTGCATCAGCAATGACCCGGTCTTTGCGCAGATGGAAGGCGATTTACATAATCTGGTGCCATCTGTGGGTGAAGTAAATGGCGATCGGGCGAATTACCGTTATTCCGAGTGGAACGCGAAACCCGATCAATATGGCAAATGTCAGATGGTTATTGATTTCAAAGCCGATCGGGTACAACCTCCACCACACAGCCGTGGCGCCATATCCCGCACCTATTTTTATATGCAGGAACGATATCACTTATCGTTAGCCGATCAGCAACGTAAATTATTTGATGTCTGGAATAAGAAATATCCGGTTACACCGTGGGAGTGTCAGCGCGATGCGGCTATCGCTAAACTACAAGGTAACCACAACCGTTTTGTGAAGGAGCAATGCCGCTAAAATGCGCATTCCACGAATTTATCAGGATTCGCCACTGAGTGTTGGCGCTACCGTTAGCTTACAAGAAGATGCGGCAAACCATGTTGGTCGCGTGTTACGCATGTTACCAGAGCAGGAAATTTGCCTGTTCAATGGCCAAGGTGGTCAGTATCAGGCCACGATTATTGAAAGCGGTAAGAAACAAGTTATTGTTCGGGTTGATAGTTTTAACGATCACTCGGTAGAATCGCCACTTGCGATCCATTTAGGCCAAGTCATCAGCCGTGGCGATAAGATGGAATTCACCATCCAAAAATCGGTTGAACTGGGTGTTAATTTGATCACGCCGTTATGGTCTTCCCGTTGTGGCGTTAAATTACAGGGCGATCGCCTGGATAAAAAAATGGAGCAGTGGCAAAAAATTGCCATCAGCGCCTGTGAACAGTGTGGTCGGAATACCGTCCCATTGGTGCGCCCCGTCATGTCACTGGAAAACTGGCTGGCTGAGCCAACAGATGAACTTAAACTAACCCTTCACCCCAGAGCTGCCTATTCAGTAGGCACACTGCCTGTACCGGAAAAGGGTGTTCGACTGGTGATTGGTCCGGAAGGCGGTTTGTCGGATGACGAAATCGCATTAACAGAACAATATCATTTTCAGGAAATGCTGCTTGGCCCGCGTGTATTACGCACTGAAACTGCAGCTTTGACCGCCATAACCGCGCTGCAATGTCGTTTCGGCGATCTGTCTTAGGAGAGCAAATGAGCATTAAATTGGGCATCGTGATGGACCCTATTCAGTCCATCAATATCAAAAAAGACACCAGCTTTGCCATGTTACTGGAAGCCCAGCAGCGTGGTTATGAACTCTATTACATGGAGATGAGCGATCTCTATCTCGAACAGGGTATCTCTTATGCTACCATGCGCCCGCTGGAGGTCCGTCAGGACTACACCTGCTGGTATGCGCTCGGTGAAGTCGTTGATCAGCCATTGCATGAGCTTGATGTGATCCTGATGCGTAAAGATCCACCGTTCGATACTGAATTCATTTACGCCACCTATTTACTCGAACGCGCAGAAGAACAAGGCACGTTGATTGTTAATAAACCGCAAAGCCTGCGTGATGCGAATGAAAAATTATTTACCGCCTGGTTTGCCGAACACACGCCAACAACGCTGGTGACCCGCTCGTCTGCTAAGCTGCGGTCTTTCCACCAGCAACATCAGGATGTGATCTTAAAACCGCTGGATGGTATGGGTGGTGCCTCTATTTTTCGCATGAAGCATGACGATCCGAATGTGGGAGTCATTATTGAAACGCTCACAGAACATGGTTCTCGTTATTGTATGGCGCAATCTTATTTGCCTGCGATCAAAGACGGTGACAAGCGCGTATTGGTTATTGATGGCGAGCCTGTTCCCTATTGCCTAGCCCGCATTCCGTCACAGGGTGAAACGCGTGGTAATCTGGCAGCCGGTGGACGCGGTGAACCTCGCGAACTGACCGAAGCGGATTGGAAAATTGCACGCGCTGTTGGTCCGACGTTGAAAGCCAAAGGGCTGATTTTTGTTGGCTTAGATATTATCGGTGATCGACTCACTGAAATTAACGTGACCAGCCCAACCTGTGTGCGCGAAATCGAAGCTCAATTTGATATTAATATTTGTGGTTTACTGATGGATGCCATTGAGCGTCGTATCAGCGAAGCCAGTTAAGGAACCTTCTTTAGGAATGATGCACTCATTACAGAATTATTTTCTGGTTGCGATGCCAACGCTCAACGACTCTGTTTTTGAGCGTTCCCTTATTTATTTATGTGAACATAATGAAAAAGGCGCGATGGGAATTGTGCTGAATGTGGAACTGGATATTGATATTTGCCAGTTACTAACGCAGATGAAACTCGGTAACACTTCTTTCATGTTATCCGGTAAACCGGTGATGTCTGGCGGCCCAGTGAATACTGATCGTGGTTTTGTCTTGCATACGCCTATGAACGGTTTTCATGCTTCGTTATCCATCACTGATGAGCTGATGATGACGTCATCATTGGATATTCTATCGACGCTTGGCACTTCTGCTGAACCGAAAAACTACATGATAGCGCTCGGTTATGCCGGTTGGGAACCAGGGCAGTTAGAACAGGAAATTCTGGATAATGTCTGGTTAACCATTCCCGCTTCATCAGAGATCATCTTCAATACTCCAGTGGAAGATCGCTGGTTAGCCGCGAGTAAATCAATCGGCATTGATATCTGGCAGATTGCGCCGGAAGCAGGCCACGCATGAAGGAAATCGGATCTCGTTCACTCATGGGGTTTGACTTCGGTACTCGCAGTATTGGGATCGCCACGGGGCAGGAAGTGACCGGCACCGCATCACCGCTCACCTCATTGAAAGCCAACGAAGGCATTCCCGACTGGGTGCAACTGGAAAAACTGCTGAAGGAATGGCAACCCGATCTGCTGATCGTTGGTTTGCCTCTTAACATGGATGGCACTGAGCAGGAAATGACAGTGCGAGCCCGTAAATTTGGACAACGCTTGCACGGACGTTTTGGCTTTCAGGTGGAATTCAAAGATGAACGACTGACCACCACCGATGCCAAAGCTCGCTTGTTTGAACAAGGCGGCTATAAAGCATTAGGCAAAAGTCGTGTTGATGCTGTTTCTGCGCAATTGATATTAGAAAGTTGGATGGAATCGCACTACTCTACATAATCAGGGTGCATAACACAGCGCATAACAAAACTCCCGCCGAAGCGGGAGTTTTAGTTTATTAATAGGCATTATCTAACTGATAGAGATTGTGCAAAACCTTCGTATCCAGCTCAAGTTCTGTGGCATACATATTATCCACCGGATAACTCTTCACGACACGAGCACCACGCAGTAAGCCATCAACATTCGCATGCATACGGTTACTGGCCTGACGGTTATCGTTGTAAGTCGTATCCGCTTGAATGGCGTTACCATACACCTGTTCCGTCAATTCACGATAAGCATCCAGCCGTGAAGCTCTGATTGCCTGCAGGATCTTTTCCGAACGCGTCGGGCCGGGTTGCACATCGACAATACCGTAGCCGACAGAGCGCAGCACAGGAAATTCATCTGGTGTTTCACGGGCGTAATGTGTCACCCGATGTGTGGTACAACTGGCTAAGAACACAGAACTCAGCAGCAACAATATCCAAGACCAGCGAGACATAGTCGCCTCCTAATGTGTCATCATAAGGGGTCTGCCGTATTGGTCATACGGAAACTCACCACGAACAACCATACCTTTCGTTACCAGTACAGTGCGCCCTGAATCAAAATTACCCTTTAACATTTCATTCGGTACAAAACCTTGAGATGTCGCTTCAACCATGCGAGTACGCATATTGATGATGCGCATATTGAGCACCAGACCTAAATCATTTCGTGACATTGTTCCTGTCAGTACTCGCCCTGCGGGGATGCGTTTTGACAACTCGGTCCAATCACGGCTCATCGTAAAATCACCCTCAGGAGTCACTTTAATGCTACCGGTTATCTTATAATCGAGTACAACTTCACCACGCCGGTGTAATTCATGCACAAAATCTTCAGAAATTTGCTGCCCTATTGGGCTCGTACTTTCCAGAGAACTGAGGTTCACCATTGATGTCACAGCGATAGGCGATAAAATCGTGTTTCCTGGGATTTTCGTGGCAAACAGGCGATCCGTCATATCAGATACCAAACGATTTAACGCCAGCCCATTTTCTCTTTTTGGCCCGTCATAGTTCGTACCGGTTCGATCAGCGCATGCTGACAGAGTAAATACGGCGGTTAAAATAACCATTAACGGTCTGTATTTTTTCATTATTAGACCCAACCCTTCTCCTGGCATAACCCTTTATCGACCATTCAAACGATATCTTGAGGCCGGATGTCAATTTTCCGCTGGTACAGATTGTGCATAGCAGAACTATCTTTTCTCTCATTCGCCAAATGCCATGAAACGTTGGATTATTTTGCTGTTATGCATGATCGCTCTGCCATTGCAGGCAGCCTGGTATAAAACCACTGGCAGTGCGGCTATCGTCAATAATGATGAGGAATACGCACGTCAGCAAGCTATTCAGGATGCATTGCGTCAAGCCATGCTCAAAGCCGGCGCTTCTGTTTTCAGTATTCAGCGGCTCAGTAATGGCGCGCTCACCCGGGATGATTTTCAGATCCGGGCAAATAGTGAGGTTCGGCAATATCAGCTACTGGAAGAAGAGATCCGTGACGAACGTATTTTCGTTAAAGTACGCGCGTACATTGTCGCCGATCGCTCCGGTTGTGCTGGCGGCTTATATGCCAAAGATATTTCGCTGATCCGTTTTAATTGGCAACACAAAGATGATGGCCGTTATGGTCAGATCTATCAATTGGATCGGGCGATCACTCGTTCATTATTTGATCGTTTAGGACAACACCGTCAGGTTTTTGTCACTCGCAACTGGTTAGACAACAATCTCGGCGTCGACCCTGGCAAGTTACAACAAGGCGACAGTTCGTTTGCCAGACAGATCCAAAATCTGGCCGTGCAGACTGACAGCCAATATCTGGTTTTCGGCAGCATCGTTGACGCGTCAATTCAAAAACCAGAACAAGGCATCATAGATAATGTTTTTCCTGGCGCCTGGTTTAAAGATCCATTGCGTCGCTTTACGTTGCAACTTTATCTCTACGATGGTTTAACCGGACAGTTGCTGGAACAACCGTTTTACCAAACACAGGCACATTGGACCTTTGATCGCGAAGCCATAGTTGACCCGATGAGTCAGGATTTCTGGCAATCATCGTATGGCATGGAAATTACCGCGACGATGAACCGGATAACGGAGGAATTAAAAGGCCGTTTACAATGTGAGCGCCCGACTGCGCGGATCATTCGGGTCGAAGGTCTCGATTATCATATCAATCTTGGTAAGAGCAATGGCCTGAAAGTAGGTGATCGCTTCCGCATTCTGCATAAAGCGGATTTCACGGATACCTATGGACAAGAACATCCGCTACGCAATGAAGCATCGGGCATTATGGAAGTGAAAAAAGTGTATCCGGAAAATGCTGTGATTCGGCCATTATCGCAATATGCCGCCGGGAATATTCAGGTCAATGATTTAGCTGAACTGGAGTGATGAAACAGATAAAGATGGCGTCCTCGACAGGAATTGAACCTGTGGCCTGCTCCTTAGGAGGGAGCCGCTCTATCCAACTGAGCTACGAGGACGTGAGTGAGATGTTACAATAAAAATTAAATTTTTCAATGAGATCTGGCGGTATCTGTATGCATTACGTTATCTGACTACTGGAGCTGGGGTATTTATTAAATGCGGGTTAGATTTATGATCGACTATCTAGGTAAATGCCCCCCGCAGTAGTGCTACAATCGAAACAAATTCACTTAGCGTTGTGTAGCATGAGTAAACGAATCAAAGTTAATAATATTTATGAAATCACCTGGCCTCATGCGTGTGCTAAATGCGGTGATACTGAGCATTTGGAAAATGCAGCCTCGATAGAAAACAAACTTACAAAAAAGATCGCCAAGGTTGATCCTCAACTGGAGTACTTTGTTTGTGAAGAACACGCAAAATGGCTGGCGCTGGCTAATCTGTCTATCGATAGCAGTGGAACGATGACGTTAGTGCGTTTAATGTCTTACTTTGCAACAACGTTATTCGTTATATTTCTGGTGACATTACCGCTTCAACTGATGAACAACTCCTTTTCCGAAATCTCAGTTCCTTATGTGTTGCTCATCTTTGTTGCGTATGTGCTGTTTAGTCGTTTTCTACGGAAGCAACTTCCGATACACAAGACTAAATTCAGTACAAAAGAGTATGTCCTAACGTTTGAAAATCATGAATTTGCTGAAGATTTTGTAAAAATAAATCAGCAACACACCATAGTTGAACGTTTAGACTGAACATTTAAGTAATGCAATATTCCCCTTTCCCCTGTTTGTTTATGATCATTAGATGGTGAGGAAACACATACCATGCGCAATGTTATCATTTCAATGTTACTTCTTTGTATGGGATGCACCCAACTCCCAGATAAAGTAAAACCAGTGGAAAATTTTAATTTAAATCGCTATCTGGGAAAATGGTATGAAGTTGCCCGGCTTGACCATTCATTTGAACGCGGTTTAAGCAAAGTCACTGCAGAATACTCATTAAATGACAATGGTAGCGTGAAAGTCATCAATCGCGGCTATTCAGAACAAGATAAAAAGTGGCAGGAAGCGACAGGCATTGCCTATTTTATTGACTCGCCAAACAATGGGTTACTCAAAGTCTCTTTTTTTCGGCCTTTTTATGGCACTTATGCCATCTTTGAACTTGACCAAGACAACTATCAATATGCCGTTGTATCTGGCCCCAATCATTCATATCTCTGGATCTTAGCTCGCTCACCTTCGATTTCAGAAACAGTGAAAAAACAATTAATACAAAAAGCAGCTGACGCAGGATTTAAGACCCAAGATCTTATCTTTGTGGATCAATAATGAAGCCGAAAAATGAATGTTCTAAGGGATAACGCTAAGTATGGTCTTTTATAGTCTGGCAGTTATTTGACCTGCTTATTCTCTGCGAAACCAAAGTGAATATAATTTTTAATTCCTAATAAAAAGCAAAGCAGTAATGCAATAGCACTAATGATTTGCCCAGCCTGTTCTTCCGGGAGTGTTTCCAACGTAAGCAAAACTTCATGCTGACCAGCAGGAACAGAAAACTGCAGTAATCCCGTATCAGATGGCGTGATAGACAATTTTTCTGGCAGACCATCAAGTGTGGCCGACCACCCCGGATAATAAAAATGATGTAAAGTCAGTCGGCTTAGTGATGATGTGTTGACTTGTAGTGCAATAGAACGTGATGGCCAGTGTTTGATTTGCCAACTGATATCTGTTTTATCACTTTGCACTTGCGGCGTATCTCGCCCAAAGCTATCAATTCTTTTATGACTAAACAACTCTGCTGGTACCCAATAAGGCCGATATTCTACTGGGCTTCTACTTGTGATTAAGTATTTAACAAGATTATCTTGATCAATCCGGTTAAAAAATATTGCCCGGTAACCAAAAATAAGTTCGCTCAACAGTAATACGCCCATTAATAGAAACCATATCGCAAAGGGTTTATGACCGTGTAGCCGAAACTTTATCTCCTGAAATTCTGATACTGCCAATGCGAATACAGTGACAGCAGCAATAGCAAGTATTGTATTAAATCGCCAAGGAAATTGAATTTTTTGTAATATTGGGAACCACTCCCATATAAAGCCACTAACAGGGAATGCCATTAAAAATGATAATAAAGCGATGACAAGCCAGTAATTAATTTCTTTACGAATAGCTAAATGCGTTTGTAACCTACTAAATAACCAGGCACCGTAAGCTAAAGAACTTAACAGCACAGTGATAAACGTCAGATAACGCCAGAATGATTTACTATGCCCGTAAGCCGGGCCGGTCAGCAGAAAGTTATTACTATAATAAAACATGCCTGAGAACATGCTTTTCATAGAAATATACTCCTGTGTCATCATGGCTGGCACCCAATAAATGGCTGATAAACCAACTGCAAGAGCAATAGCTAGCAGATGATTTCTATATATTATTTTTCTTTCTTCTTTCTCAGCGGTAAATAAAAAATGGCCGATAAATACGGGCATAAAAATAATCAATGTTGGCAAATGAGTTAGCATTAACAGCGCTAAACTAATCGTCAGCCATAAAATAGATGACGATTTTCCATCACGAATTTTAAGACTAAATAGCAGAATAAGAGGCATCCATACAAATGTCCAAAGTTCAGCAAATGCAAAACGAATATAAATATCCACGACAAAATGATATGGCAACACCATATAAATAAGGGCAATAATTAAGGCGAACTGAGCACTGGTGAACTCTTTTAACCAAAAATATGCAGCTATTCCTGAAGCAATGAGTGCAAGTGATGCACTGATCGCCAGTGCATGAGAAGTTGCTGTATCTATATTAAATGGCAGTGAAATAAAGCTCGTGACATAGTAAGGAAAGGGGGCGTAAAAGAAAAACATCGGGCTGCCAAACCCAGCATTCATATGCTGCATCCAACGGGGATATAACTCTCCCTGCCAGAGTTGTTCAGTGAAATGATGACTAAACATGACATGAAAGAAAAAATCATGCCCGCTCGGAGTACTACTAATTAATAGCGGGATTGTTAAAAACAATCCGATGCCGATAATAACAGCAAGATGAGATAAGCACAGTGCTTGTTTTTGAGCCCTTGACATCACTGAATACCTCTTCGGAAAAATTCAGTTGTATCCGTTGTTACCTTACCTGATAAATCAAATTAGACCTACTTTTCTGCTCTCGTATCTAGTTTAGTTGGTTCCATAAAGAAATAGCGCTTTAATTGTTCGTGATATTCATCACACATCTTTTGGCCTAACCAGCTGAATTAGCGGTGTTTTTTCGGAATTTTCATCCGAGTCATAAGCAGATATAGATGATTTCTATATCTGTATAAAAAAAAAGCATTTCATCATTGTTCTAATGATGATTAACATGCGAGAGATCCGGTCTATAACAGGAGTAACCTCATGGATGCTAAAAGAGTCGCGCAGAATATCTTCGACGCGTTGGGTGGTAACGAGAACATTGTGTCACTGGTCTATTGCGCCACGCGTTTACGATTCGTGCTCAACGATGATTCGATTGTCGATGAACATGCTCTGGCACAAATCAGTGAAGTCTCAGGAACTTTCCGCACGGGTGGTCAATATCAGATCATATTAGGAATGGGGACCGTGAAAGAGGTGCATGATGAGCTGGCTCCGTTAATTGAACAAGCACAGCAAAATAGTGAGACTGACTCTCTCAATCCGGTTCAGCGTGCAGTCAAAGTGCTGTCTGGATTGGTTGGTAAAGATTGATGATTTAAGCCGGGATACCTATTCCCGGCTATTTCAAACTGGAGCTTTAAAAAAGTAAATGCCGGTTTTTTTCCAGACTTTGATGAATCATTTCCAGCACATCCTGAATGTGCCGATCATCCTGTTTTTCTCTGATGATATAAATGCCCACACTCCCTTTTGTATATTCTTCTGTCAGCTCCAGACTCACCAGATTAAATTGCTTGAAAAAGCCTTCCATCGATCCGGGAAACGGCAACAGCCCGTTACTATTGCAAGCCATATCAATACAAGTGACGATCGAATTACTGCGATACAGGATCTTTTCCGTAAGATGTAGCTGAGTTCGCTCAAGCTTTTTCGGTTGAAAATCTTCGACCACATGCGAATGACGCACCTCATCCGGCGTGATTTCAATTGTTGGATAATCCATCAGATCTGCGCGCGAACATGATTTCATGGTCAGCGGGTGATCTTTTCGTACAAACACTTTATCTCTGGAAATAAACAACGGAATAAATAACACCCCTGCCCGCTTGTTGAGCCCGGGTATCTCATGACCGATAAACAGATCAATATCACCGCTTAAGAGCAAGTCCATTTGTCGCAGGTGGTTACCGATATCGATATGGATATTGGCCGCCGAGTGCACCTGCCGATAAGTGTCTATCGTTTCTCGCAAAAAGAGATACCACCACGCGTGCCCGGAACCTATCTTCAACTCCCGCTCATGGCGCTCTTTGAGCATTTCCATTTTTGTCAGCGTGTTATCATAGATACGCTGCATGATCCGCGTTTGTTCCAGTAAAACTTCGCCAAATTCGGTGAGCTTCATCCCGTTAGAAGTTCGCACAAATAATTGAACTTCTAGCGAATCTTCCAGCTTCTTCATGTTGTGCGTCAGCGTTGGCTGGCTGAGACATAATTTTTTCGCTGCATGACTCACATTTTGGAAAGTAGCTACTTCAAGGAATTGCTGCAAAATCTTATCCATGATCACTCTCTGACATCCTGATATAGATTAATTCTATATCACAGCACAAATAAAGCATTTCTTTTTAATTCATAAGCTCTCTAACATCACTCCCGTTCAAGCATCATAACGTCTGGCTGATTATGCTTATGGATGATTTCTCAGTCAGACTCACTAATAACGATGACGAGAGGTTACTATGAAAAAACACACCCTGGGTCTTATCGCAACGATGGTCGCTGGCGCACTGAATACTGCGCATGCCGATACGCTGAAAATGGAATGTGCCAGCACCAGCACCGGTAAATCCTACTGTGATTACATCAAAGCCCGCTTTGAAAAAGAAACACCGCACAAACTGGAATTTGTGCAGTTACCTCCCGCATCCGATGAAAAACTAGGTTTATTCCAACAAATCTTCGCCGCCAAAGACAGCAAGGCAGTGGACGTATTTCAGGCTGACACCGTTTGGCTGGGTGTGTTAGACAAGCACCTGTTAGACCTGACGGATAAAGTTAAAGATCTGCAACCACTGTTCTTCCAATCGGCCTGGAACAACGATGTTGTTAACGGCAAAGTGAAAGCCATTCCAGCCTTCCTCGATGCAGGAGCCATGTATTACCGTAAAGATCTGCTGGCTAAATATAACGAACAACCGCCAAAAACGTGGGAAGAGTTAGCCCGTATTGCAGCAAAAATTCAGAAAGGTGAACGTGAAGCCGGCAAGAAAAACTTCTGGGGTTTTGTGTTCCAGGGTAAAGCCTATGAAGGCATGACCTGTGACGCACTGGAGTGGATTGCTTCATACAACGGCGGCACCTTCGTTGATAAAGACGGCAAGATTACCGTGAATAATCCACAAGCAGCCAAAGCCCTGAATACTGCCGCCAGCTGGATCGGCACAATTTCTCCGAAAGGTGTTCTGGGTTACATGGAAGAAGAATCCCGCGCAGTATTCCAGAATGGCGATGCCGCTTTCATGCGTAACTGGCCATATGCCTATGTACTGGCTCAAGATCCAACCAGCCCGGTTAAAGGTAATGTAGGTGTCATTCCCGTGCCGAAAGGCGGTGACGATGGTCAGCATGCGGCAACTTTGGGCGGCTGGCAATGGGCAGTGAGCGCATACACGGAGCACCCAGATGCGTCAGTTAAGCTGATCCGTATTCTGACAGATGCTGAATCACAGAAAATGCAGTTCAAAACGGTCGGTGTAGCGCCTTCTCGTCTGGATGTATATGAAGACCCTGAAGTCATTGCATCTGCCCCTTATCTGGCTGAATTCAAGGATGTATTCGCCACTGCAGTTCCTCGTCCTGCAGTTGAAACCAAGTCTCAGTTCCCGAAAGTGTCGAAAGCTGTTTTCAACGCAGCCTATGACGTATTAAGCGGCCGTTCGACCGGTGAAAAAGCCGTGGCCGATCTGGAAAGCAAACTGAAACGCATCAAAGGTAAACAGTGGAAGTAAGCGTGATGGTGCTGCCCCGATTTCGGGGTAGCACTGCTGTTCAGCTTTCGAACCACAAGGAGTAAACGCTGATGAACCACCATTCTGAATCATTGCCTTCCAAGGGAAGTAGCTCGAAGGCAAATCTGCAAAGCGAAGTCATTCCTCAGAAGAAAAAACGCAGTCTGCAACAACGTCGTAGCCGTGCGGCATGGATCTTGATTGCCCCGGCGCTGATCCTACTGGCATCAGTGGCTGGTTGGCCATTACTGCGCACCCTGTTTTACAGTTTTACCGACGCCGCATTAGATACCCCGGATGTTTATAACATGGTGGGCTTTGATAACTACCTGTCTTGGGTTGATGGTGAAAGTTTTGGCGTATTAGCTGACCCACTGTGGTGGAAAGCGGTATTAAACACCCTTTGGTTCACCGGGATCTCTGTCTCGTTTGAATTGTTCTTCGGCATGTTATTGGCAATGCTGATGAACCAGAAATTCCGCGGGCAAGGCTTAGTTCGTGCGGCCATTCTGGTGCCATGGGCCATTCCAACTATCGTTACCGCCAAGATGTGGGGCTGGATGTTCCACGATCAATACGGAGTTATTAACGACTTGTTGACTCGGATTGGCATTATTCATGAACCACTAGCGTGGATCGCAGAAGCCGATCTGTCTATGTGGGCCGTCGTGTTCGCCGATGTCTGGAAAACCGTTCCCTTCATGGCGCTCATGTTGTTGGCTGCCTTGCAGATGATCTCAGCCGATCTTTATGAAGCCGCTCGTGTCGATGGTGCGACTGCATGGCAACGCTTCACCCGCATTACCCTGCCGTTGATTATGCCTGCCATGATTGTGGCACTGATCTTCCGGGTCATGGATGCCTTGCGTGTGTTCGACCTGATTTATGTACTCACCTCCAACAGTGAAGCCACTATCTCGATTTCTGGTTATGCCCGTGAACAGATGGTCTCTTATCAACAGATGGGCTCCGGTTCTGCCGCTTCCGTTTTGGTATTCATGATGGTTGCCGGTATCGCTGCCTGCTTCCTCTACATCGGCCGTATGAATGACGAAGGCAAGGAGAACAAATAATGAAATTAACTCGTCGCCAACGCCATATTACTCACCAGACGTTGATTTATGCTGCTGCAGCGCTGGTCAGTGTTATCTGTGTGTTCCCGTTTTATAACGCCATTTTGACATCACTGCGTACCGGTCAGGAGCTGTTTCTGACTAACTATCTGCCAACGTCGTTCCATTGGGAAAACTACGTGAACGCGCTGATGGTGAATGGTATTGCCCGCAGTCTGCTGAACTCGTTCATCGTTGCCTCCGTGACAGTTGGGATCTGCCTACTGGTGTCCATCACCGCGGCCTTTGCTCTGGCTCGTATCAAATTCAAAGGGCGTAAATACATTCTGTTCACCATCCTGTGCGTCTCTATGTTCCCTCAGGTAGCGGTGCTGTCAGGTATGTTTGAGCTGGTACGGTTCCTCGGTTTGTATGACTCACTGGGCGCGCTGATCCTTTCTTACACTACCTTCTCACTGCCATTTACGGTGTGGGTGCTGACAACATTTATGAAGTCACTGCCTGTTGAGTTGGAAGAAGCAGCAATCGTGGATGGTGCCGGTCTGTGGGTCATCATCAGCCGGATTTTCGCTCCCATCATGGGGCCATCACTGGTCACTACCGGTCTGCTGGCATTCATTGGTGCCTGGAATGAATTCATGTTCGCACTGACTTTCATTATCTCTAATGAACAACGCACCGTGCCCGTCGCTATCGGCATGTTACAGGGCGCCTCTCAGTTTGAATTGCCATGGGGCAACATCATGGCCGCCTCGGTCGTGGTGACGCTGCCGATTATTGTGATGGTACTGATTTTCCAGAAACGCATTGTCAGCGGGTTGACCAGCGGTGCGGTGAAAGGTTAACGCCGCATCCGCCCGATTATCTGAACGAACTTTTGTGATTAATGGTGTTCCCCATAGGAACGCCCCACAGTACAGGATGTAAAGCCATGTCTCATTTAAGATTAGAGAAATTAAACAAACGTTACAGCGAACACGCTCAGGTCATCAAATCACTCGATCTGCAGGTAAACAGCGGTGAATTCATCGTGATTGTTGGCCCGTCCGGTTGCGGTAAATCGACCCTGCTGCGCATGATCGCTGGTCTGGAAGATATCTCCGCTGGCAGCATGTATATCGATGGCACCTATGTGAACGACGACACCCCTTCCGAGCGTGGTATCGGCATGGTGTTCCAGTCATACGCCCTTTATCCGCACATGAGCGTTTATCAAAATATGGCGTTTGGTCTGGAACTAGCCGGTAAATCAAAAGAAGAGATCGACGCGAAAGTACAAAATAGTGCGCGCATTCTGCAATTAGAGCCGTTGTTGCAGCGTCGCCCGAAAGATCTCTCCGGTGGCCAGCGCCAGCGTGTTGCGATTGGTCGTGCCATTGCCCGCGAACCGAAATTGTTCCTGTTTGACGAACCGCTGTCGAACCTGGATGCCGCCCTGCGCGTACAGATGCGCATGGAGATCGCCAATCTGCATAAACGTCTGGGCTCAACTATCATCTATGTTACCCACGATCAGGTGGAAGCCATGACACTGGCTGATCGCATTGTGGTGCTGAACAAAGGCAACATCGAGCAAGTCGGTACACCACTGGAATTGTATGACCACCCGGCCAATGAGTTTGTTGCGCAGTTTATCGGTTCCCCAAAAATGAATTTGATCCCCGCCAGTCTGGTTCAGGCTGGTGACACAGAAAGCGTAGTGCGTCTGGATAACGGCAAACAACTGGTGCTGCCTATCAGCACACCTCGCCATGCGGAAGGTCAGAGCGTCAATTTAGGTATTCGTCCGGAACATATTCTGTGGGGCAATGTGCGGGAATCGCAATATCAGGCCAACGTCATGTTTGTTGAGCACATGGGTAACGAAACCTACCTCTATCTCGACAACGGTAATGCCAGCGAGCCATGGGTCGTGCGCAATGCGGAACGTTCCGTCATTTCTGCCGGACAAACGGTGGGGGTGCAGTTACCCGTAGAACATTGCTACTTATTTGATGGTGACGGGAATGCGTTCCAACGCCTGAGCTCGACACAAAACAAACATTAATCAATTTCTCTGGCAGTCGTTCGGGCTGCCAGTCTCTGGTTTCCATTACGAAATTAACAGGCCGTGCATGATGGACAGTAAAGTATTAGCTAAAAAATGGTGGCATAACGCGGTGGTGTATCAAATTTACCCACGCAGCTTCTGCGATGCCAATAATGATGGTATCGGTGATATAGCCGGCATTATCAGCAAACTCGATTATTTACAGCAATTGGGGATCAACATCATCTGGTTGTCTCCCGTTTATAAATCGCCCATGGACGATAACGGTTATGACATATCAGATTATCAGGATATCGCCGCCGAATTCGGCACGCTGGCTGAGATGGAAAATCTGATCGCGGAAGCAAAACAACGCGATATCCAGATTGTGATGGATTTAGTGGTTAACCATACTTCTGACGAACACCCATGGTTCGTTGAAGCCAAAAAATCCAAAGACAACCCCTACCGGGATTATTACATCTGGCGCCAGCCACAGGCTGACGGCTCTGCACCGAACGATTTTCACTCCTACTTCGGCGGTAGCGGCTGGGAGTTTGATGAAACCACTGGTGAATATTATTTCCACCAATTTTCCAAACGCCAGCCCGATCTGAACTGGGAAAACCCCAAAGTGCAGACAGAAGTGCACAACATGATGAACTGGTGGCTGGATAAAGGCATCGGTGGCTTCCGCATGGATGTTATCGATCTGATCGGCAAAGAGATCGATCAAAAAGTCATGGCGAATGGTGCCCGATTGCATCCATTATTGCAGGAAATGAATAAAGCCACCTTCGGACATCGTGATGCCCTGACCGTTGGTGAAGCCTGGAGTGCGACACCTGAAATCGCCAAACTGTATTCTGATCCGGCACGTAATGAACTGTCGATGGTATTCCAGTTTGAACACATCACTATCGGCTGGCACCCGCAGCATGGTAAATGGGAACCACAAGCCTTCGATCTGATCAAACTGAAAAAAGTCTTCACCAAATGGCAAACCGAGCTGGCAGATAATGGCTGGAACTCGCTGTTTTGGGATAACCACGACTTGCCACGCGCGGTGTCTAAATACGGTGATACCGGTGAATTTCGCGTGGAATCAGCCAAGATGCTGGCGACCGCCCTGCACTTCCTCAAAGGTACGCCTTATGTCTATCAAGGTGAAGAGATCGGGATGACTAACGTGCGCTTTGATTCGATTGATGATTATCAGGATATCGAATCGCTGAATCTGTATTACGAGCGCACTGCCGCTGGCGTACCCCATGAAAAAATGATGGAAGGGATCTACGCAAACGGCCGCGATAATGCCCGCACGCCGATGCAGTGGAACAATGAAATCAATGCCGGTTTCAGCATCGCCAAACCATGGCTGAAAGTGAACCCGAATTACACCGAAATCAATGTGCAAGCCGCATTAAATGAACCAGATTCTGTCTTCTTCCACTACCAGAAACTGATCAAACTACGCAAAGAACAGCCGATCATGACCTACGGGCAATATATCCCGTTGCTGGAAGATCATCCTGACGTCTTTGCTTATTTACGGGCGCAAGATGATGACCGCATCGTCGTGATCAATAACTTCAGCGCGAAAAAAATCACTTTATCGTTACCTGCTGAAGTTCAGTACATCAAAGGTCAGAGCCTGATCAGTAACTATCAGTCACACCACAACCTGGCGGATGAAATCACCCTACAACCTTATGAATCTTTTGCTGTTGCCTATAAGCAACCAATGGCATGAATTTGGCGCATGAATTTGGCAATTAGGGATTAATGTTATGAGCAAACAAGTTACTCAACGCTGGTGGAAAGAAGCAGTTGCTTACCAGATCTATCCGCGCAGTTTTATGGATTCCAACGGCGATGGCATCGGCGATCTGAATGGCATTACCAGCAAGCTGGATTATCTGAAAAACCTTGGCATCGATGTCATCTGGATTTGTCCAATGTACAAATCACCGAACGATGATAACGGTTATGATATCAGTGACTATCAAGACATCATGGATGAATTCGGCACCATGGCCGACTTCGATCGCCTGCTCAGTGAAGTACATAGCCGTGGCATGCGCTTGATCCTCGATTTGGTGGTAAACCACACCAGTGATGATCACCCTTGGTTTCTGGAATCCCGCTCCTCGAAAGATAACCCCAAACGTGATTGGTATATCTGGCGTGATGGAAAAGATGGCAAAGAACCGAATAACTGGGAAAGCATCTTTAAAGGTTCTGCCTGGAAAAAAGATGAATTAACTGATCAATATTTCATGCATTTATTCTCCAGTCGCCAGCCTGATCTGAACTGGGACAACATGGATGTTCGTAAAGCCGTCTATGACATGATGCATTGGTGGCTGAACAAAGGCATTGATGGTTTCCGTATTGATGCCATCAGCCATATGAAAAAAGAAGATGGCCTGACTGATATGCCTAACCCGGATGGTCTGGAATATGTGCCCTCTTTCGATAAGCATCTCAATGCTGATGGTGTACTCGATTATCTCGACGATATGTGCAAAAACACCTTCGCGCATTACGACATCATGACTGTGGGTGAAGCCAATGGTGTCTCAGCACTCCAATCGGATGAATGGGTTGCTGAACGTCATAATCGCTTAAATATGATATTCCAGTTTGAACATGTGAAATTATGGGAAGGCGATCCAACCAGCCCGCTAAACCTGTGTGAGCTGAAAAAAATCTTCACCCGCTGGCAAGAAGAACTTCACGGTAAAGGCTGGAATGCGCTGTATGTCGAGAACCACGACATTCCACGTGTTATCTCTAAATGGGGTAATACCGATCGTTACTGGCGTGAAAGTGCAACAGCGATTGCGGCTATGTATTTCCTGATGCAAGGCACCCCCTTTATTTATCAGGGGCAAGAGATCGGAATGACTAACACCAAATTCTCATCCATTGATGATTTTGATGATGTCTGGTCAAAAAACCGTTATCACAGCATGAAAAAAGAAGGCATGACGGATGAAACAATTCTGGGCTGGTTGTCGCTGACCTCTCGTGATAATGCACGAACTCCGATGCAGTGGAATGCCACCGCCAATGCCGGTTTCAGTACAACGAAACCATGGCTGAAGGTAAATCCTAACTACATCACGATCAACGTGCAGCAACAGGAAGCACAGTCAGATTCAGTACTTAATTTCTATCGTCAGATGATCCGTCTGCGGAAAGCGGAATCAGCGCTGGTATACGGTAACTATGAATTATTAATGGCCGATGACCCGCAAATCTATGCGTTTACACGGACATTCAATTCACAGAAAGTGGTTATCATCTGCAATATGAGTGATCACGAAGCGCTCTATCATCATGAGGAATTTAAACTCTTTCATGATCATCTGTGGTTGAATAACTACTCAGTGTTACCGCACACAGCCGTAAATCGTATCTTATTACAACCTTATGAAGTCCGTGTTTATCGGGTAAGTTAATTCGGCAGTAATAAAGATTAACAGTAAAAATAAAGCCGCTCGATTGAGCGGCTTTATTATTTTAGATGAACAGATTAATGCTGCAGGATCTGACTCAGGAACAAACGACCACGATCAGATTGCGGATTGTTAAAGAACTCTTCAGGTGTATTTTCTTCAACAATCTGGCCTTTATCCATGAAGATCACGCGGTCAGCCACTTTGCGCGCAAAACCCATTTCATGGGTTACACACAGCATGGTCATACCATCTTTTGCCAGTTCAATCATAACATCCAGTACTTCGCTGACCATTTCAGGGTCCAGTGCAGAAGTTGGTTCATCAAACAGCATGATTTCCGGGTTCATACACAAGCTGCGGGCAATCGCCACACGCTGTTGTTGACCACCAGAAAGCTGGCCTGGATATTTCAGTGCCTGATCAGGAATGCGAACACGTTCCAGATATTTCATTGCCGCAGCTTCGGCTTCCTTACGTGGAATTTTGCGCACCCACATTGGTGCCAGACAGCAGTTTTCCAACACAGTCAGGTGTGGAAACAGGTTAAAGTGCTGGAACACCATGCCGACTTCACGACGCACGTGTTCAATATTTTTTAAGTCGTTTGTTAACGGTGTACCTTTAACAATAATGTCGCCCTGCTGATGTTCTTCCAGTCGGTTAATGCAACGGATCATGGTTGATTTGCCGGAACCAGACGGCCCGCAAACAACGATTTTTTCACCTTTTTGTACACGCAGGCAAACGTTCTTGAGAACATGGAATTCGCCATACCATTTGTTGACATCATTCAGTTCAACAACGATTTCATTTTTCCCGATAGTCATCAATATGTCCTCAGCGCTTATGACCTGTATGTAACAAATTCTCTAGATACATAGAGTAACGAGACATACCAAAACAGAAAACCCAAAAAACTAACGCAATAAAAGCATATGCTTCAGTGGAATAACCCAACCACGCAGGATCAGATAACCCAGCTTTCGCAACTGCCAGCAAATCAAATAACCCGATAATAGTTACCAGACTGGTATCTTTAAACAGCTCAATGAAGGTGTTTACCAGCGATGGGATGGTGATCTTAAGTGCCTGCGGCATAATGATCAAACCCATTGATTTCCAGTAATTCAAACCTAACGCTTTAGCTGCTTCATACTGCCCTTTCGGAATCGCCTGCAAGCCACCACGAATAACCTCAGCCACATACGCCGATTCAAACAGAATGATACCAATCATAGCCCGCAGCAGTTTATCCATGTTCACTTCACCAGAAAGGAACAGGGGCAACATCACTGACGCCATAAACAGCACAGTAATCAGTGGTACAGCACGCCAGAACTCGATAAACACCACTGACAGTGCGCGGATCATTGGCATCTCAGAACGACGCCCTAACGCCAGCACGATCCCGATAGGCAATGCGGCTAACGTGCCCACAATACCTAACAGCAGGGTCAGCATTAATCCGCCCCATTTATGAGTTTCCACTACATCAAGGCCAAAAGCACCGCCATAAAGCAGGTAGAACACCACAAATGGATAAACAATAAAGAAAATACCAGTCAGAATCGTTTTGTGCGGAGTTTTAGGATACAGCAGCGCAGCAACCTGCAATGCCGTCAGCGCATACACCCAATTCACACGCCAGTGTTCACTTTCCGGATAGAAACCATAAATAAACAGGTTCAGTCGATTAGTAATAAACACCCAGCAAGCACCGCCTGACACACACTGGTCTCGGTTGTCACCAAACCAGTCAGCAGAAATAAATGCCCAGTGAATCAAATTCCAAATTTGTGGAATCAGCACATACAGCAAAGCAAGTGAAACAAGGCTGTTCAACCACGAGGAGAACATGTTCTTACGTAACCAAGCAGCAAAACTGCTCTGTCCAGCTGGCGAAGGCAAACTGGGTTGTTCGCGATATACAACCATATTAACGCTCCACTAACGCATTCTTCGCGTTGTACATATTCATCAAAGCAGAGGTAATCAAACTAATTGTCAGATAAACCGCCATAGTCATCGCAATGATTTCCACCGCCTGACCCGTTTGATTCAGTGTACTTCCCATAAAGACAGACACCAGATCCGGATATCCAACCGCAGTCGCCAGAGATGAGTTCTTCACCAAGTTGAGGAACTGGCTGGTTAATGGCGGAATAATCACGCGCATTGCCTGAGGGATGATCACAAATCGTAATGTTAAACCGCCACGCAAACCAAGTGCGCTCGCAGCTTCGACCTGACCTTTGGATACCGACATGATCCCAGAGCGAACAATTTCAGCGATAGATGCCGCGGTGAAAATCGTCAGCGCAACAGCCAATGAAAATAGTTCCGGGATAATGGTGAAACCACCTCGGAAATTAAACCCTTTTAATTCCGGTAATTCCCAATGCAAAGGCATGCCGCTGAACAAGAATGTCAGTAATGGCAAACCAATCAACAAACCAAGACTGCTGTAAAATACCGGGAATATTTGGCCAGTCAGATATTGACGTTTTTTCGCCCATTTGCGGAGCACAACGATGGCAATAATTGCGATGATAAATGCACCAACAACAAACGAAAAACCAGATTCAATGACAGGGGCCGGAATAGATAACCCTCTGACGTTCAGGAAAAAAGCATCGCCTAATGACATACTTTGTCTTGGCGCGGGTAAGTTACGCAGCACGCAGAAATACCAGAAAAAAATCTGTAACAACAAAGGAATGTTACGGAAAGTTTCGATATAAACAGCCGCAGCCCGACTTAATAACCAGTTTTTAGATAACCGTGCAATGCCGACCACAAAACCCAGAGCCGTCGCGAAAACAATACCAATCGCGGACACTAGCAGTGTATTAAGCAACCCGATGATGAATGCCCGGCCATACGTATCATCTTCTGAATATGAGATTAACGTTTGAGCAATCCCGAAGCTGGCTCGATTATCAAGGAAAGCGAAACCAGTCGCGATACCGCGGGTTTCCATATTGTGCAGGGCGTTGCTAATAAAATAGAACAACATCCATGCTACACATGCAACAGCCACTGTCTGGAAAATAATTCCGCGAACTTTAGGATCATAAATCCAGCGAGTAGCTACTACATTATTTTGATTTTTTGAGTTTTCAGCAGGCATGCTAAATTTTAACTCCAGTAAAACGCTTAACTTAAAAGGGCGGAAAGGCTCCGCCCATTCCTGATGCTATTAACGTACTGGTGGCGCGTACAGGAAACCGCCTTTGTTCCACAGATTATTTTCTGTACGAACAATTTTCAGTGGTGAATCCTTACCTACGTTACGATCGAAAACTTCAGCGTAGTTACCTACTTGTTTCACGATCTGATAACCCCAGTCTTTAACCGCACCCAGAGTCGTTCCGTCCGGAGCATCCAAGCCCAGCAGACGTTTCACATCAGGGCTGCCAGAGGTTTTCATTTCGTCTACGTTTTTGCTGTTAACACCCAATTCTTCGGCGTTGATCATGGCAAATACAGACCATTTAACCAGCAGTTCCCATGACTCATCGCCTTGGCGAACCATTGGGCCTAAAGGCTCTTTAGAGATAATTTCTGGTAACACATCAACAGAATCAGGTTTAGCCAGTTTTACACGTACAGCGAACAGCTGTGATTTGTCAGAAGTCAGCACGTCACAACGACCAGACTCAAAACCTTTTACGGTCTGATCAGAGTTGTCGAATACAACTGGTGTGTATTTCATGTTATTTGCATGGAAGTAATCAGCCATGTTCATTTCAGTGGTAGTACCACCTTCAGTACAAATGGTTGCACCATCTAACTCTTTAGCGCTTTTCACACCCAGAGATTTGTTCACCATGAAACCCTGGCCATCATAATAGGTGGTTGCAGTTGATTTCAGACCCAGAGTTGCGTCACGAGTCATCGTCCAGGTTGTGTTACGGGACAGAATATCTACTTCACCAGATTGCAATGCAGTGAAACGCTCTTTACCACCCAGCGGGATATATTTCACTTTGCTTGCATCAGCAAAAATGGCGGCAGCCACGGCACGGCAAACGTCAACGTCCATGCCTTCCCAAGCACCTTTCGCGTTAGGGCTGGAAAAACCAGGCAAACCATCATTCACGCCACACTGTACATAGCCTTTTTTCTTAACATTGGCCAGAGTATCACCTGAAGCTGCTTGAGCATTTCCAGCGATCAATAAAGCTACAGCTGATGCAACACCGGTTAAATATTTTAGTTTTGACATATTTCTTCCCTGCGAGGTTGAGTGAATAGCATTACTTGATTAGTGCTGACCATGCCAGACAGCACCCGTAATCAATAAAAGCAACTATCAGGCCACATTGCAAAGCAGAAAACCCCGTTGTTCCGGCGATTTAATGAACAACATTCCTTTACAGCACCATCCGTGAACACCAAAACAGTGCAAGCAGTCGAAAATCAAGATTTTCATGACAATCACGGCTATTGTTTCGATAGTTTGCTTTAATACCCAGAAGTAAAAATCACCACAAACCAGTTTGTCAGCATAAACCACTGGAAAGACTTCAAAAGAGATCACTTCAAGACGATAAGATAGCAAAAAAAGACTTTTTAAGGGATAAAATTTTGCAAATCAACCGTATCGTCTATTTTTTCACCCCACAGAGGGGCTACTTCTACGCTATATTCTGCTCTGGCATAACTAAATTGCAGTCGCCATGCATGTAAATAAGTTCGATCTGCTACTGAACCGCCATAGCGCTCATCACCCAGAATCGGCGCACTAATGCTCTTTAATGCGACTCGAATTTGGTGAGTTTTCCCAGTGTGCGGGGAAACGATATATAAACGATGATGAGGAATAGCCAGCGCAACACTCTGAAAATAGGTAATCGCGGGATTGTCGAAGGAATGCAGTAGCTTCCAGCTACCATTGCGGCTTTTAGCCATATCACCTTTCACCCACCCTTGTTTCTTTTTGGGCGATCGATCGCTGATAGCTAAATAGGTTTTTTTTACACGTCTGCCAGCAAATGACTGACTTAGTTCCGACGTCGCTTCTTTATTTTTTGCCAGCAAAACCAACCCTGAAGTGACTTTATCCAAGCGATGTACCGGGTAAACATTCTGACCGACAGCTGCTGACACACGAGAAACTAAACCCGGCACACCAGCATCATCATGCATATCAACACCCGCCTCTTTATTTACAACAAGGAAATCCGTTTGTTCCAGCACGACCGAAAATCCGCCGCATAGCTCAGACATAATGAAGGCTCTTAAAAATGGAAGTGAAAATTACAAAAAACAGTACGCTATTATTACAGGCAAATCATAGTCAGGGAAACCAATGCCAAAACAGCAGATAATAAGTACTAATACAGCCGCTACATTGATAGGGACTATAATGTTTATTATGTTTTTGCAGATTTCCCACTGCTTTGAGTATTTGCGGCTCTGATTGATGGGTATAGACCCCCAATAATTACAGCCACGTTCCCTGTTCAAAGAAGTAAGGATTGGCCTATGTATCTCATAAAAAAGCGCATCCCACTTTTTATCACATCTCTTATCCTCCTATCGCTTTATGGTTGTTCATCCAGTGACTCCGATAACACCAATTCTTCCGCCAAGATGAAACAAAACAGCATTTCATCGACGCAAAAATGCATTTCCTTTGACACCAAAGGTCAACATAAAGAGGCATTTCCTTACTGCAAGATAGCGGCAGAAATGGGTAATAGCTTTGCTCAGACATTGGTCGGTTCGATGTATTTTCGCGGGGAAGGCATAGCTCAAAGCTACGAGCAAGCCGCTTTCTGGTTTGAAAAAGTAGCCCAAGATGGCGATGTAAATGCCCAGGCACTTGTCGGATCGCTATATTTTGAAGGTAAAGGTGTTTCTCAAAATAATACTCAAGCCACATTCTGGTTTCAAAAAGCTGCAAGACAAGTCCGTCTTCACCCCATGGTTCTTGTCGGTGCCATGTATTTTGAAGGGCAATGGGTAAACCAGGATTACATGCAAGCAGCGCGTTGGTATCAGCTTGCAGCAGAACAAGGCGATGATAATGCGCAGTTCCGTCTTGGCACCATGCATTATGAAGGACAAGGTATATTACAGAACTATCAGCAGGCCGCTTACTGGTATCAAAAATCTGCAGTACAAGGGAATTCAAATGCTCAGGCGTTTTTAGGCGGAATGTATTTTGAAGGGCGAGGTATTATGAAAGATTACAAACAAGCCTATGCCTGGCTTTCTGTCGCAGCTAAGCATAATCAGGAAGCGATAAAATCGCGGGATTCTGTGGCAGCACAACTACCGCCTGAAGAACTGTTTGAAGCACAAATGCTGGCGACTGAATACCTGAAGAAATACAGCATAAAGTTATGAGTAGTTCGCACCAATTCGGTTCCGCGGGATCAGCGCCTGAAGAAGCAAAAAGCCCAAATGTTAGATTGGGCTTTTTGTTGGATCTAAAATCAGATTTGCTTTATGTCTAACCGTTCAATTAACAGAAATGACCAGTTAACCAGTCACGATACTGTCAAGATATCCAAATAGCGGTGATAATAATGAATAATTGTTATTCACCTGGTGTTACACCAATAGATCTTAACATCTGTTTAAGTTGTGCAATGCCCTCTTCACCTGGAAGAGAAACAGCCACATTAAGGATGTTGGGCGTGAAGTGCTCTTCAGACCATGGACATGATGCAGTAATGACCCTAATTGGATAACCATGGAAGTGAGGCAATACAACGTCATGACTAATAAAATGTTCTCTTTGTAATTTTTCAACATTAACCACAACTGCTCTCCAGTAGTTTATTGAGTCTTTGTTATATCAGACTTAATAAGCTCTTAATCCAACTTACATCACCAAATTTAACTTTAACTACCTGATTTATTGTGATGATTGTGGAAAATGGCAGATACAAACAGATCGTGAATAAATGTACTAGAAATAGAGCAACGATCACCGATTGAAGATATATTCAACAGATATGTTGCCGCATTTAAAACCGCAAACTATCTTTGGATCAGTATCCCGTGTTCAACAAAACCGTGATTGTTTGCCTCAGCAGTTTACTGCTTGGGGCTTTTTTATACGCTTATGACAAGAAATAACGATCTGACGTTGGAACATAAACGCCGTCTGAATCTAATTCCGAATCATCTATTTCCAACGCAGATGTATCAAGCAAGTCCAGACAACCGCCCGCATGTTTCGTTATAAACACATTGCTGAGTGTTGTTCGTTTTTGAGTGGGATCAAAAATAAAAAACTTATAAACAATGACTTTTCCCATATTCAGCACCAAGTCATAGCGACTAATGACAATCCTAGCTCATTGCCGAGCATATTTTCCTTCGACCATGCTATTCAGCAGATTCATCCCTGCGCATTAGCATGCAAAGTCCATCATCATGCAACCAATTGCTGTAGTTTCAACCGCACTTTTAGCCTTTTCATGTGCACACCGATTAGGTATGTAAAAAGATACTTGATGTATTGAGCTAAGGTGGATGAAATTTCAAACGCAGAGATGGGCGATCAAAAGAATAAATACTTTAACAAAGAAGAGAAACGAATAATGACAATAAATTTGCGGATGTGTTTAAGAAGTATAAATCAATTCGTCTTTAACTAACTGATGAATAACATAAAGTGGCGGAAGGATAGGGATTCGAACCCTAGAAGGGCTACAAACCCTTGCCGGTTTTCAAGACCGGTGCATTTAACCACTCTGCCATCCTTCCGAATTGCGGCGAATATACTAAAGCTCATTTTATTTGTAAATATGAATGCATTCAAAGCCCGACTAAATGAGCACATATTGAGCTAAATCATTCGTGAAGCTCAGAACATACTGTTTGTTTTGCCCTTAGCGTCGTTTTGTTTATTATAAATCACATACTTGTTTTGTGGTTAACTCATAGCATGCTTGCCTTCAGCCGACTTTTGCAGCGTTTTATTACTGATACACACGTCTTTTTCGCCTTAAAAGTATCATGTGCCCTAGCTTTTGTGTTACTACCAGGGCTTTATCTGGATATGATCCACGAGACAGTAGCCATGTCATTAGGCATTGTCGCCGGCGCCATAGCCGAACCGGACGATTCACTTTCCGGGCGGATAAAATCGCTGTTGCTGACATTGGCTTGTTTTTGGATTGCGACGCTATCAGTGCAGCTACTGTTTCCATATCCATGGCTCTTTGCTGCCGGGCTATTTTCTTCAACCTGGTTTTTTATCATGCTGGGCGGCTTAGGCAAACGCTACAGCAGCATCAGTTTCGGTAGCTTATTGGTTGCGGTATATTCGATGATGGGTGCAGCACAAGCACCTACCATTTGGTTCCAACCGGTATGGCTATGCACTGGCGCATTATGGTATGGCTTTATCTCTTTGTGTTGGCTGCGAGCTACGCCAAACAAACCATTACGGGAACAACTTGCCCAGACCTGTTTTTCTCTGGCCCGTTATTGCACGCAAAAGGCCTGGTTGTTCCCAAGTAGTGCCGATGATCAACCATCAATCCATCAAAAATTGGCTATCTTGAATGTCGATTGCATGTCGTCAATTAATCTCTGTCAGGAAATGATTGCCCGCCGTTCAGAACACCCTAATCAGGAGCTACAACAACTGATTGCGCTTCAGGCCATTAACGAACAAATTCACGAACGGATCACATCAAGCCATTATCTCTATAACCGTCTGAAAGAAGATGTACACAGCAATCGTTTACTGGATGGGTTCAGAGAACAGCTACGACAATTGGGTAGCGCTATTCAGCAACTGGGCTATGCCACATTGATGAATAATCACTATGAGGTATCACCCGGCCTGCTGTGGGGCATGCAAGCACTAGGCGATCAATTACAGTTCAGTCATGAGAAAACGCCGTTTTCGGTATCTACTGTCAATGCATTGCGTTTTTTACAAAAAAATCTGCAAGAAATAGTGACCTTGTTGATTCATGTTGATGAAACTATAAACACAACTGCGAACCCCCAAAATAGTAAAACAACGGTTAAACCAGATGCCATCTCAGCCTTAAAACAAATTGCCTCACACTTTAATTTCAAATCGCCACTGTTTCGGCATGCTTGTCGGATGAGCGTGTGTCTGGTTGCGGGTTATGGATTGCTGGCTTTATTTGATATTAAACAGGGTTTCTGGGTTTTATTGACCTGCTTATTTGTATGTCAATCCAGTTATACCGCAACCCGACGTCGCCTGTTTCAACGTATAGCCGGCACCTGTAGCGGCCTATTGCTTAGCTTACCCCTACTCTGGTTTTCACCAACACCGAGTGTTCAACTGGTGTTGATGGCTATAGCCGCAATACTGTTTTTCGCACAGTTAAGAAGTAATTACAGTATGGCTGTCATTTTTATTACGCTATACGCCATGACCGCATTTGGTCTGCTCGGGATAGAAGAAAAAAGCATCATACTGCCGCGCTTTGTTGATACGTTACTCGGTAGCATCCTTTCTTTTGGTGCAGTGACATTGCTGTGGCCTGAGTGGCAATATCAACGCATACCCGAGTTGTTAGCCAAAGCAACGCGGTGTAATTCCGAATATATGAAAGCGATCGTTTCTGCATTACAAACCTCTGAGCAAGACTCGTCATTTAACCAAAAACGCATCGCTGCACATCATGCCGATAGCGCGCTGGCTCAAGCTTGGGTCAATATGCAAACTGACCCCAAACAACAACGCCGCTACACTAAATTATGTGCTGCACTCATTTATCGAAACCACAGCCTACTCTCTTATGTTTCGGCACTCGGAATACATCAGGAACTGCAAGGTTCACTGTTTGAGCCCCAACTGATTCGATATGCCGAATTCCTGTTTCAAGCGCTTGAGGAGTCAGTTACAGCTTTGTCAGGCAGAAATAACGACGCCCCTATCGATTTGTCTTCGCTATCGATCGCGTCTCCAACCAATTCGGAAGCTAATGCCGATCAACGGGCAGGATTAATTCAGCAAGAAATGAATCTTATCGGTATTATGACCAGCGAAATATTAAAACTATCCCGATTGCTAAGGCCGTTGATCCAAAGTCATGGCTCAGATAAATCCCGTTTTTGGAGTAGATAAATGCTGGTGATTGGCAACAAAGAAATTGAAACTGACACTCATGGTTACCTGAAAAACATGAGTGACTGGACACCTGAATTAGCCGAACTGATTGCGGCAGGTGAACAGATCTCGTTGAGCGATGCTCACTGGGAAGTCATCCACTTTGTTCGCGATTTTTACACAGAATATAAGACCTCCCCCGCTATTCGCGCATTAGTAAAAGCGATGGCCCTGAAACTGGGGGAAGATAAAGGTAATAGCCGCTATCTATATCGCCTGTTCCCTGAAGGCCCCGCCAAACAGGCCACAAAAATTGCTGGTTTACCTAAACCCGCTAAATGCATCTAACAAACGAAAAAACACTTTCATATCTCGTCAGTAAAAATTCTTTTAGATTAAGGACACGCCGTTAGTGCTGGAAATATCGAACTATGTCGCCATCCCTGACGATGAAATTGAACTTTCTGCTGTCAGAGCACAAGGCGCTGGCGGGCAAAACGTCAATAAAGTGTCCTCTGCTATTCACCTGCGGTTTGATATTAACGCCTCGTCGCTACCTGAATTTTATAAGCAACGGTTGTTAGAACTACGCGATCAACGGATCAGCAAAGATGGCGTGATCATAATTAAAGCGCAGCAATTCCGAACACAAGAACAAAATAAAGATGATGCGCTGCAGCGCCTGCAAGAGTTGATAAAAAGTATCGCTGTAGTCCAAAAAGCAAGATTGCCGACGAAGGCAACCCGAAGCTCACAACGCCGACGCATGGACAGCAAAACACAACGGGGCAAGATAAAAGAATTGCGGGGCCGGATTACAGAATGAACAGATCGGTAAACTAGCTGCATTAACAGGCGCGACACGGAAAGCAATACGGCACTATGAGTATATCGGTTTAATCCCCTCTCCGCAGGGAAAAGGTAACTACCGCATTTACACCATGCTAGACGTCCATTTGGTGAAGATGATCCGTCGGGCACAATCCGTTGGTTTTAGTCTTGCTGAACTCCTCAACCACAAAGAGGAGTATTCCATGATATCTTCATACCAATTTAAAGATTCTACAGCATTGATAACCGGAGCATCTTCTGGGATCGATCAATGCTTCGCCCGAGAATTAGCTCAAAAACGATCAAACTTGATCATAACGTCCCGCTCCAAAGCCGAATTGGAAATCCTAGCGTCGGAGCTTCGACAAGAATTCTCAGTAACAGTTGATGTAATGACTGCCGACCCTTCCATCCCCGGTGGCGCTCAAACATTATTTGACCAAGTACAAGCCCGTAAACTGTCCGTAGTTCTGCTTATAAACAATGCTGGTTTTGGGAAATGGACACATTTTCTAGATGAGAGCTTAGATACCTACGAACAAATGCTCTCCATAAACATTAATGCATTAACTTAACTCAACTCACTTATTTGTTTATTCCGTCAATGCTGCATATTCCGGCGCATCGTGA
>MTLE01001503.1_pt1 | contig 46674 bp, 36 predicted proteins | sample 1982461 | NCBI WGS metagenome assembly MTLE01 (sample SAMN05712605, study PRJNA340218) | biofilm metagenome | isolation source: sample SPL anode biofilm adapted to -200 mV | place: USA | collected 2012-02-03
CCCGCCACTTTGTATCCCGCGCTGTGGCGCGATATTGGCCCGGAAACCGCCGCCGCCCGCAATTTGCTCTTCGGGTTTCGCGCGCGCTTGTTTGCGGAGGGCTTCGTTAAAACCCTGGCGGACTGGTGCGCCGCCAAAGGCATCGAGCTGACCGGCCATCAAGACCAGGAGGAAGTTGTGAATCCCGTTTGCCTCAGCGGCGACCTGATCAAGTGTTTCCAATACCAGCCCATTCCCGGGATCGATGAAATATTCACCTACGCCCGCGGCTCGGCCATGTTCAAAATCGTGAGCTCGGCGGCGGTGAATTATGGGCGCGCGCGCGTCATGTCCGAAACCTATGGCGCGATGAATAACATGCCCGTCTCCGTACTTTATCAGGAGGCGATGGATCAATTCGCCAAAGGCATCAACTGGCTGGTGCCGCATGCCGTGTGGAGTGATCCCGCGCACATTATTTTCCCGCCCGAACTTTCCGGGCGCACCGCGCCGTATGCAGCCGAGTTGCCCCGGTTCAATGACTTTGTGGGGCGCTGCCAAAGGCTGCTGCAAACCGGCCAGCCGGTGGTGGACATCGCGGTTCTGTATCCCATTCACGACCTGCAAGCAGCGACCAGCTTCGACGGCCCGCTCAGCGGCTACAATGGCGTCATCATTCCGCCTTGGACCGATTATCAGCGTGTGGGCGAATGCTTATCCCGAGAACTGCGGCTGGATTTCACCTATCTGCATCCCGAAACCTTGGACGCCCATTGCCAGGTGAAAAACGCGCGCCTGCGTTTACTGGCTCCCGCCATTCCACAAGATTACCGGGTAATGGTTTTGCCGGGCGCGCAGGTCATTTCGGCTGCGAATTTGAAGAAGGTCCTGGAGTTTTACGAATCTGGCGGGCAAGTCATTGCCACGACTTGTTTGCCCAGGCAATCGGCGGAACTAGGCGAAGACGACGCTGTGCGCCGGATGGTGCGCCAGATTTTCGGACGCGAAGCGGCGGCGAGCGATCCGTCGCCCCAGTTTCCGCAAATCCGGGCCTCCAGCATATCAACTCAATTCAACCCACCGAATACGCCTGGCAAAGCATTCGACCACGATCCCAACACGGCGTGGGAGCCCGGCGCTCCGGGAGAGCAATGGTTGGAAGCCGATTTTGGCCAAATGCATAAAATCGGAAAAGCGGCAATCAGCGAAATCCAAAGCCACACAGCGAGTCATCGCGTGGACTATTGGGATGGGCGGGGCTGGCGCATTGCCTGGAAAGGCGCGGGCATCGGCCCACGACAAACTTATGAGACTTCAGGAATATTGGCCAGCAAGATGCGCCTAGTGGTTACTGGAACCCAAGGACAAAACCCGCGAATTGGGGAGTTTGTCATCCAAGACACAAAAGGCACCAATCTGGCGAGCCTGCCCACTCTGCCCCCCAACCACCAACGAGTGTACCACCATAAAAATCGCTCCGGAGGCCGGGCGTGGTTTGTCGAAAACCCCACCACGGAGTCCCTGTCATCCATCTTTTCCAGCGCCCTGCCTCAGCCGGATATGGGTTGGACTACCCGCCCAGTAGTGGCGGGCGGGACGCTGGCGTGCTTGCACAAAGATTTCGGCGCGCGCCAATGCTATTTCTACGCCAATTCCTCCACGAACGAAGTGAGCACCGAAGTGACGCTGCGCGGAGAAATGGCTTTGGAATGTTGGAACCCGCACACCGGCCAAATCTCGCCACAGCCAGTGGCCACTGTCAACGGCGCAACCCGTTTCCCATTGAAACTGCCGCCGGTATCGGCGCGTTTTTTCCTTTCCCGCACGCCATAAAAACAACCGTTGGCGAAGGGTTCGCCATCCCGGTTCATTTTTTCTTTTTATCCACCGGCTTGCCGGTGGCGGCCGCGTCTTTGGCGGCTTTTTCGTCCAGGTTGTATTGCTTCAATTTAGGCGCGCTGTTCTCTTCCTCCTCCAGCAGCTTCTTGGCTTGCTCGGGGGTGCGCGTGATTTTCGGGCTCAGGAACACCATGAGTTCGACGTCCGTGGTCGTTTTGTCCTTCTTTTTAAAGAGCCAACCCAACCCGGGAATGCTGCCGAGGACGGGCACTTTGCGAACGATATTTTGCTGCTGCCGATTGATGATGCCTCCCAGCACGGCGGTTTGCCCGTTGGTTAACATGAGTTCCGTGCGGAAATTGCGGGTGTCGATCACCACCCCGCCATTGATCGTTTCGCCATTGCGCAAGGTCGAGGATTCCGCGCGGATTTTGAGCGCCATTTCCTCGGCGTTATTGATGCGTGGGGTGACTTCGAGAATCACGCCCACGTCCTTGTAACTGTAGCTATCGTTGCGGCCGCCGACGTCCGTATTCAAGCTGCCGGTGAGGAACGGGACCTGAGCGCCAACGAACAGCTTGCCCATTTCGTTGTCCGCGATGTTGATCTTCGGCTCGGCGAGGACCGTGGCGTCGGTGTTCTTGCGCAACGCCTGCACCAGAATGTCCAAGTCGACCTTGCTGTTCAGCACGCCTTTGGTGAGGGCGTCCGCCAGCGCGCTGCCCGCGAAAACTTTGTTATAGCTGCCGCTGTTATTGAACATGATGCCGTTGTCAAAATCATCCCCGGTGAACTGCGATTCCGCGGCCGTGGCCGGGGTCCAACGCACACCCAGTTTGTCGCGGAAATCGCTCGATATTTCGAGAATGCGCGCCGAGATCATGACTTGCGGCGTGGGCGCGTCCAACTCGTTCACGAGCTTCATGATTTGCGGGAAGAAATGCACGTTGCAGGTGACCAGCAGGCCGTTGCCGCGATGATCGGGCACCACGCGGATGCGCCCCACCAGATCGCTCACCGGCCGGGTGCTCTTGCTATCGGACGACCCCCGGTAATAGGAATTGTCCTGCTGCCCACCGAGCCAGGGGAAATAGGCCTCTTCCTTCGCCTCCTGCTCCAAACCGAAAGCGCTCTGCGAATTATTTTGCTGCTGGTTGGGATTACGCTGATCGTTGTTTTGCGGATTTTGCTGCGCGTTTTGCCGCAATGCGGGCGCACCCGCTTTGGCGAACAGAATGTTGATGCTGTTCGCCACGTTGATGGCTTTGGCGAACTGCAAGTTCACGCGCAAGGTGGTGTCGCCGGCCTCGGAGGGCGCGTCGAGTTTTTTAATCACTTCTTCCACCGCCGTCAGGTGCTCCGCCGAATTGGCGGTGATGATGAGCGAATTGGAAAAAGGCTCGCTGGTGATGCGCACTTTGCCGTAAAGGCGGCCCACGTTTTTATCGGCGGTTTCCGAAGGATAATCGTCGTAATACCAATAAGTCCGCTGCTGCGTTTTCTTCAGGAACAACTCGTTCAAGACATCTTCGAGGTCGGTGGCGCTCACGAATTTGAGCGGATATATTTTCGGCGCGAGGCTATTGTCCGTGACCGGTTGATCGAGGGTTTCGATCATCTTGGCCACTTTCTCCATCGCCGAGGGCGGCCCTTGCACGATGACGGTGTTGCGCCGGCGGTCCGCCACGACGCTGAGTTTCTTGTTATTGCCGCCGCGCTCCATGGAGGAATAATAGTAAAAATAGCGCGACATGCCGCTTTGGTCCTGGTTTAAATCCTGCAATTGCTTGGCCACATCTTCCGCGTCGGCGTTTTTCAGGGCGAACGCCTGCATCACTTTCTCCTGCGCCTCTTCGGTATCCAAGGAGCTGACCAGTTTCACCACGGCTTTGTAATTACTTTCGCTCGAGAGCACGATCAAAGCGTTAGAGCGGCTATCGGCGGTGATTTCGATATTATCCTTCGTCCCGCGGGTGGCGGCGCGTTGATACAGTGGCTGGATTTCCCGCGCCAGGTCTTCGGCGCTCACGTTCTTTAACGGCACCACCCGCAACGCCATGTCTTGCGGTTTCTCGGTGTCCAACTGGGCAATCAATTTTCTGATTTCCGGCATCCGCGATTTCGGCGCCGCGACAATGAGCCGGTTCGAGGCTTTGTCCGGCCAGATTTTCACCGCCATACCCGCGTTTTGCGGAGCGCCCGCCCCACCACCGCCACTGGGACTGCTCATCGGCATGGGGCCATCGCCCCCGATCATGCGCGGCCCGCTACTGGGTGAAGAAGACCTGCCGGAGGACGGCGTGCCCGGCTGGGCATTCACCACCAAACTCACCAAGCTGCCCAATTCTTCCGCCTCCAAATGCGCCAGCGGAATGATTTCCACGACCGAATCAGCCACGGCGACCACATCAAACTCTTTTACCAAGTCGACCAGCAGCTTGATGTTGTCCGTGTAATCCGTGGCGATGACTTGATTGGCCCGCTCATCTACTTCTATGGTGCCTTTTTCCGACATCACCCCGCGCACTTTCTCGCGCAACTCCGCAGGCTGGATATGCTTTAACGGGAAAAATTTTACGATCCGCTGCCGGCCTTCAGGCAGATCCGCGCGCGTGCCATCGACGATTTCTGGATTCATCTTCGGCTCTTGCCCTTCGGGCACTAGGAAGATGGATTGCTTGGTTTCCAACGCCACAAAACCTTCCATGCCCAGCGCCCGATAGACCAGGTTGATCGCATCGCGCGGCGGCATTTTTTTGGAGCTGACGATAGTCAATTGACACTGCACGCGCGGATGTTTGATCACACTTTTCTCGGTCGTCTTCGCCAGCCATTGCACTACCATATCGATGGGCGCGCCTTGGAAGCTCAAGGTCACGCCGTCCGCGTCTTCCGCCTTGGCCACGGCATTCGTGCCGGCGGAGGGGGCGGCGGAATTAACTGCGGCTCCCAGTCCCGGAAAAACTCCGCTGGTGTTTGGGATACCTCCAACTGGAGCTACACCGGTGGGATTTGCGGAAACCTCGCTGGCAACCGGGGTCGCCGCTGGGTTCGCTTTCGCATCCGCCGCTGGTTTTTCTGCGGCAGGCGTTTCCGCCGCTTGCAGGGTCTCAACTTGTGGCGGCATATTATTCTGCCGCGCGCCCAATAACGCGACACAGATGAGGGCCAGGGACAAACCGTACTTGCGATGGGGTTTCAAGGTGGGGTTCACGAAGTTTCCTTTCATTTCGGCATCAGCGACTCGCCGCCTAGCCCTTCAAAAATGGTTAATTCTTTCTTCTGCCCGTCCTGCTCGATCAGGATGCGATTGGAGCCAATTTGCAGCAGCTTGACGCCGCCCATTTCTTCACCGACTCTCAATAAACCCGTCTGCCCGGTGGGTGAACGAAAGAGCACGTCTTTGCCTGCGATGCCCAGCAAGGCCATGGGCGGCGGGCGCATAATCATGCCGAGGATTTCGCTTTTGATGATTTGCTCGATCCGCGCTTGCACCATCAACGGCAAACCCATATCCATGCCGCCGGGCATGCCGCGTCCTGGAGGCATATTCGCGCGGGCTGACGGTGGCATTCCCGGTGGCGCGACATTAGGCCCTGTACTGCGCTTGGCCACCGAGCTGCCCGCGGCGGTGGTATCATTGCTCGCCGGGGCATTGGTCGCGGGTTTGCCTGTTAGCTCACGATAGGCGGCATTAGTGCCGGCCTTGGGTTCCACCCTATTCGTGTTCGCACTGGCCATGTTCGTAGAGGCTCCATTCGTGAACGCACTCTTAGCTGCCGCCAGATTGGTGGCGGTTACGTTGGTGGAATTGGAGGTGTTAGTTGTGGTGGCCAGCAAATTCGTCGGACTGGAATTGGTGGCGACAATGTTAGTGCCCGAGGTTTTGGCCATGGGGGCATTCGAGGAGAAAGCGCTATTCGTTGGGGTGTTTCCAGCAGGTGCGTTGGTTGAGTCAACCGAGGGCGCTTTGGGAATGACCACCCCTGCCAGCGGATTTTGCCACACGGCCAAGCGTGAAAGTTGCACCAGCACCAAAACTCCAAAGACCAGGCAAAGTCCCTTGAATAAAAGTGGAAGACGATTATGCACGACGCACCTCCCCGGATTTCCATTGTTCAAAGTCGAGCAGAACCAAGGTCAGGTTGATTTTCACCATGCCGGGCTTGTTGGCCTCCACACTGAGTTGCACGGCGTCAACGACGATCGGAAACCCGAGCGTTTCCAGGCGATGCAGCAAGGTCACGATGGCCTGCGGCGGCCCCATGGCTTCCATTTGCATCGTGGCCAATTCGCGGGCGGAAGGCCGGGCGGCGGATTCACGGATCGGCCCCAACTGTACGCCTCCGCTGGCGGCGGCTTTTTGAATCGCCGCGCTGGCTTGCGCAACGAGTGAGGTTCGCGACAATGCCAGCGGGTCAAATCTAAACGTCGCCTTCAGTTTTTCGACCATCTCCTGCTTGTCGGCGTACAACTGCAAATCAGCCTTCAATTGCCGGGCTTCCAGCATTTGGCGTTCGTAGAGCGCGCGGCGGGCTTCGCAACTGTTCCAGGCGCGCATCCCGAAAAACAGGACCAGATATGCCAGCAAGCCCAAACCTGCCAGTCGCAACACGCGCTTATCGTGATTGGAAATGCTCATGGTAAATCCTTTCTAGATTCCGGGCTCGGCGCAGCGGCTTTCGCGCGACTTTTAGGCAACGGAACCGGCTCACCGATGGGAGGACCGCCTTCTGGCGGGGGGATAAATGGCGCGGTTGTTTCTACCATGCCAGGAGGCCTTGCCATTCCGGATGGCGGTTTGCTAATTGCTCTTGGACCGGGCATGGGAGTGGAAGGCATGCCCATGGGCATCGGCATTCCCATATTTGGAGGCATGCCGCCTCCCGTTGGAACCATCGGTTTGACGGGCGCGTTGGTGGCGTTTTCCGGTTTGGCCATTTCCCTGAGCCAAACTTCGCGCGCGGCCACCGGACGCCACTGGGCGATCAACCGCATATTCATTTTTTGCCGGTCCGGCGTGGGGCTCTGTTCCTCCATCACGACGTTCGTGAAGAAGCCGCTATCAACCAATTTGCCGCGAAAATCCACCGCTTGCTGCATGTCTCGCACATAACCTTTAAAGGCGAAATCGCCCCGGCGGCTCAACGCCAGCGACTCGAGTTTCATGCCCGGCACCGCCGACTTCGATAAAGTGGCCACCGCCTCGAGGTAGGGCGCTTGATTGGTGCGCAGATATTGCAGAAATTCGTACTCCCGATCGATATTGGGCAATTGATCGCGTTTAGTCTTAGTCTCCGCAATCTGCCGCGCCAGATGCGCTTGAAATAGCAGTGGTTCCACATAACGCAGCGCTAACGCCCCTACCGCGAGCGCCGCCGCCAACGCGGCCCACCGCCAGGTCATGGGTTTAACCGCCACCTTCACTTCTTCTGGTGCCGCCGCCTCAAAAACCAGCGGTGGCGCGCCGCCATTTTGTTCGCAAAAATGCCGCAACCCCAAAGTCGCCGCAGTTTGTCCTTTTCCGACCTCCGCCCCTAACGGCACGCAATCAACACCGCCTAGGGCGCTTCCCAAATAAGCCGCCAGTGCCGCCGATTCGGGACCGGTGACAAATATTTTCTGTCCCTTCCACACGCCCCGAACTTGCGCGGCCAAAACCTCCCACTCTTCCCGCACGGCCGCTTTCACGGCCTCATGTTCCCCGCTGATCGCGGAGGATTGCGCGCGCCATTGAACCGCTTGTTCGCGAGTGCCGCCCAACTGTTTTTGGACGGCGCTTAACACATTGTCATCGCCCCAAGCCAGCACTCGCAAGGTTCCCGGCAACCCCTGCTCGAACCCCACCCATTCGGAAATCTGCGCGCCGATATCCAGCACCGCGCATGCGTCGGGCGGGCCGGGACAGTGGCCGCGCCGAGCCAGGGCACCTAGCGTAAAAACCACGTCCAAACCGCATTCCGCGAACATCGCGGCGTACTCTTGGAGAATTTCCTTTTTCACGGCGGCGACCACCCATTCTTGGGAATCAACCGCGCCCACGGCCGTCTTCACACGCTGGCAACCCCAGGCCAGTTCATCGGGCGGCAGCGGAAATTCGCTTTCGATCTGCAACCGCATGAGCCGTTGGAATTCCTCGCCGCTGGCGGGTGGCACTTTGACCCGGCGCAGGGAAACGCCGCGCGCGGCGATGGCGCAATAGGCGCGCGGCTTCGGCAGCCAGGGGGCCAGGCGCAGGAATCCGCGCAGGCCTTCCACGACGCGTTCCTTGCACGCCGGCGTTAATTGCCCATTTTCCTGCCGCTCCAGCGGCAGTTCCACGCCATCCTTTTCGCGCACCAGCTGGAGCCAGCCGGGGCCAATTTCGAGGTAGAGGGGCGGTGGGTTGATCATTGACAACACGTTCACAAATCCTCCCGATAAGACAGGGTTACGACATCCGTGGAACTCACCCGAACAATGACTTGGATCCGCTCGCGCGCCCCGGAGGACGTGACCTTGCCTTCGCACAAAATGCGGAAGGTTTCGGAGCGGACCGCCACTTTCGGGCAGACTTGTTTAAAAATCTCGCGCGTCATGCCGGACACTTTCAGCAAATACGCGACGTTGGGGAAATAGCCGCTAGATTGGCGATAATTGACGGCCGCTTGGGCCAGTTCTGCTGTCATTCCCGGCAAGCAGGCCAGCACTTCAGGGCTGGCGGTGTTGATGTTCACCGCACCAGCTTGTTCCTTATTGTTGCCCGCGGAAATCTCATCCGCGATGCTCATCAGCAAATCGGTGCTGATCAATTTCTCATTGGAGCCCGCACTATTGTTTTGCGTTTGAATCACGGGCGGCCCTCCTCCGGCGTCCGGCGGCGGATTGCCCCCGCCCCCATCGGAAGCGGGTTGATTATTCGGCGGCTGCGCACCGGGCCGTTGCGGCTGTGGGGGCGTGACATCGAGCAAGTCGGCCAAGCTTTCAAACTTCTTTTGCCCGCGATACGCCACAATCGCTTTGGCGATATCCGAAGTAATGCCCGAAACGGCGGATAATTCCGACTCGCTTGCCGCTTGCACATCAATCCGCGAATCCCCCGAAGCGCTCGTGCCTTCCACCTGCGAATCCACGGTCACGAGTCCAGACAGACCGGAGTCCAATTGCCCATCGTGATTATCGGCCGGCAGAGTTTCGTTGCCATCGTCTTCCTCCTGATCGAGCAAGCCGTTTTGGTTGGTGTCCTCGCCAAAGAACATGCGCGCGTTCACCCCGCGCACCATGAGCAATTCGCGCACGGTTTGAAACGGTGCCTGTCGCGAGCGGCGCGGCGGTTGCAAACTGGCGTAATACTCCGCGTCCGGCGCCATGGCCATCGCCTGGTTGCCGGAACTGCGCCAGCTCACGATGGCGGCGGCAATCTCTTGCGATAGGCCCGGCAGTTTGGCCAATTCCTCGGCGGAAGCGGTGTTCACATTCATGCGGCTCTCCTCGTCCCCCACCCCGTAAACCACGCCGCCGCCCGCTTCGTCGCGCCGGCCTTGCCGAAACACGCGGTAATGGCCGCGCCCCAAAACCACATCGCGAAAATCGCGCGGCGAGTCGAACAGCAGTCCATTGTGGTTCACCTTGCTCCGACGGCGGTTGGCTGCGTCCTGGTAAAGCATTGCCTTGGTCCGTTCGATTCCCGCCAGAGCCAGATAATGGGCTTGCATGCGGTCCCCGTAATTTTTCGCGACCATCAAATCCATGCGCCCGGCGTGCAGCACGCCAATCACCACCACCGACAATAGCGCCAAACACCACAACAACGCGACCAGCACCGAACCGCGCGGGCGGTGCGAAGCCGGGTTTTGGGAGGGAGGAGGCATGGGCCAGCGCATGCTAATTTCTCCCTCCTGGTGACGTGTTGTCGCTGGGCGAATTGGCAGAACCGCTATTAGCATCTCCTGAGCTTCCACCACCGGAACTCCGCAATTGATCGCGCGAGGCCGCCGCCAAGTTCAGCCGGGCAATCGTCTGAAAGGCCATCGGGGGCTCATTGGTCTCGCCGGGTTTCTTGGACGCATTGCCCATGTCCAACCAGAGAGTGATGCGCACGGATTCGGGCAAGCCTTCCTGCAATTCGAGATCGGCTTTTTTCTCCGTCTGGTTGTTGGATTTGTTGGTGGGCTTGCTGGATTTTTCCGAGCCGTCGGCATCGCCCCATTTATTGAACCATTCCAAACCATCGAAATACTCAAAGCGCAATCCGGCGACGCCCCGCACGAGCACCTCCCGCCGGCCGCCGGAAAGCGGCTTGATCGCCAACAACGGGTTGCGCCGCCGCCAGAGGCAGAGCTGGCCCGTTTCGCGATCTTTGTCCAAGTAGTAACTGACCTCGCAAAAGTCGCCTTCATGCGGCCGGCGCGGCGTGTAATTGTGCGTGGCAAAATCGAGATTCCCCGCCTCAGCATCGCCAATACTGCGCGCCATGCCCACGAAAGGCATGTCCTCGTTGATCGGACAGGCGTTGCGCAAATCCGCGCTGATCATGGCCATGGCCACCCGGGCGTTCTGAAACACATCAGTGCGCGCGTCGACCATTTTTTCCGTTCTGATGCCCGCGTCAAAGCACACGTACGCGCCCGTTAAAATCAGCGACATCAAGGTCACGCTAATTAGAATCTCGATCAGCGTGAAACCGCGGCGCCGCAAAGAATGGAGCGAGGCGAGTTTCATCGGCGCCCCCGTTTCTTGGTTTCGCCCCGTTTGGAGTCCGTTTTTTTGCTAGAAGAATCGATCTCGCTTAAATACGGCGCCTCAAAAAGCATCGTGCGCAGTTCGTAAACCGTCTTGCCCGACTTCGTCTCCTCAATCGTCACCGTTACGTTGTGCAGGCCTTCAATATCGGCCGCCGCCACCGATTGGCGCCATTGGCACGTCGGCAGACAAGTGCCGCATTTGCCATCGGTGTCGCCGTTCACCAAGGTTTCCTCAGCGCGCAGTTGCTCGATCAAACCGGCGGCAATCAAGCTGGCCTGGGTTTGAATCTCGGATTCTTTGGACGAAATCAGCGCGGTGGAAAGCCCTTGCGTGAGCCCCGCCAAACCGATCCCGAGCACCAGGATGGCGCACATGACTTCGAGCAAAGAAAATCCGGCGTTATGGCGCATTCATTCCCTCCCCATATCGATGATTCGCACGCGCGAGGTCACGGGATTCAAGCGCAAGGCGAGGCGGAATCCCTGCCGATCGCGCAAGATGATTTCCGCCGGTTCCGTGGTGCAATCCGGTTGGAACAAAATGGCCTCCCCGGCTCCGGCAGCCACCGTGGGGGTCTCTTCCGAAGGGACGCCAGGCCCGGGGGGCATTGGATCGGACGCAGCCTCCCCGTCGCCATCCCGGCGAATCTGAACGGTAATGCGCGAATCAATCTGGCCTTCACCGCCGGGGATGTCGCGCACGGGCACCAGACCGCCATCGTCGTCCGTCGAACGCCCGGGACGTTCCACCGTGTATTTGCCGGTTTTGGGATCGATGCGCAAACAGTGCGGGCGATTGATCGCCACCGCCCGGCTGGAGGCGAGAGCAATGGCGCTGGCCAGTTTGCGCCCGGACGAACGCAGTTGCGCGTCGTCATAAGTGCCCTGCATTTCCGGCAAAATCATGGCGCTGGCGATGCCGACCAGCACAATGACGACCATTAACTCCACCAGGGTAAATCCCGGCGGCTTAGCATGGGCGGCACGGCATTGGCGGGGGCAAATGCGCATGGGGGTGGAAATAGCAGGGCTAAAGGGCGCGCTTACCAATTGCCGATATCGGCGTTGTTACCCTCGCCACCATCCGCGCCATCGGCGCCGCGCGACCATAAATCAAAACTGGTCGGGTGATGCGTGCCGGGGTTGCGGTATTGGTAAGGATTGTTCCAAGGATCGGGCCGGAGCAGCTTGATGTACGGGCCGCGCCATTTTTTGGCATCGTCCCCGGCCGGCGCTTCGAAGAGCACTTTCAACCCTTCCTCGGTGTTGGGCAGGCGATCCAGGTGAATATGAAAGCGCTCCAGGGCGGACTCCAATTCCGCGATGTGCGCCTTGGCGGCGCTGATCTTGGCGTCCTGGGTGGTGTTCATGAATTGCGGAATGATCGTCGCGGCCAGCACGCCGAGAATGACCACCACCACCATGATTTCAATGAGCGTGAAGCCCTGCTGGCTGGCTTTCCGTGAGTTTTGCCTCTGCGGCATCAGATGTTTCATTGTGCTTGAGTTTAAGTTTGGGTTAAAAGTTTAGTGAATCGCGCGGCTCATCTTGAAGATGGGCAGCAGCAAGGCGATGACCATGAAGCCCACCAGCGCGCCGACCACCAGGATCAGCACGGGCGCGAGCAACGAAATAAGCGTTTTGGTGCGCGCGCGCATCTGGCGCTCCTCGATATCCGCGACCTTCAAAAGCATTTCGTCCAGCTTGCCGCTTTCTTCGCCGACGTCGATCATCTGCACCACGGTGCGGGGGAACACGCCCAGCCGGCGCAACGGCATCGCCAAGGAATCACCACCGCGCGTTTCTTCGGCCACTTGTGCCACCACATTGGCGAGCGCGAGATTGCCGATGGTGTTTTCCACGATTTTCAACGCGGGCAACAGCGACACGCCGCTTTTAACGAGCGTGCCGAGGGTGCGGGCAAAACGGCCCAGCGAGGCCGCGCGATAAACCGAGCCCAGCACGGGTAAGCGCAATTTCAATCGGTCCCATGCCAGCGCGCCATCAGGCTTGCGCACATACCAGCGGAAACCCGCCACCGCCCCGGCCAGCGCCACCAAAACCACCGGCCACCAGTGCTGCAAAAACGCGCTCACCCGCAACAGAATCAGGGTTGGCAGTGGCAAGACTTGCAGCATCTCCTGCAACATGCCGAAGAGGCGGGGCAAAACCACGGTGAGCAGAATCGCCACGGTAACGAAGCCGAATCCCAATACGAACAGCGGATAGGAAACGGCCGCCACGACTTCGCCGCGCACTTCGTCTTCGTGCTCGAGCAAGTTTGCGAGGTCGGCCATGACTTTGGGCAGCACGCCCGCTTCCTCGCCCACACGCACCATGCTGACGTAGAGTTTGTCGAATAACTTGGGGTGCTCTTCCAATGCCGCGGAGAGCGCCGCGCCTTTGCGGACGGACTCGGATATTTTGAGCACCACTTCGCGCAAGGCGAGATTTTCCTCGTCGTCGCCCAAGCTTTCCAGCGCCTGTGGAATGGGAATCGAAGCGCCGAGCAGGGCCGCCATTTCGCGCGTGAACGCGGTGATGTCTTTGCGTTTTACTTTGCCCTGGCGGGCGCGCGGGGCGGCGGCAATGCTGTTATTGCTATTGATGACTGGCCGGGCGGGTTCGGCTGCCGCGGCAGCGGCCTCAGCCAGTTCCGAAGGAAACAAGCCTTTGCGCCCCAGCAATTGCAGGGCTGCCTTGCGGCTGTCCGCCTCGATGACTCCATCCACGGACCGGCCGCCACTCTCGACTGCGCGATAACGAAACTGGCTCATTCCAGCTGGTCTCCCGAGGATACGCGCAAGATTTCTTCCAGCGTGGTGACGCCCGCCGCCGCCTTTTGCAGCGCGTCCTGATGCATCGTCAGCATGGTGCTGTGGGCGGCGGCCTTGATTTCGGCGCTGGAACGTTTTTGCAGAATTAATTCGCGCAATTCGGGCGTGATGGCGAGCAATTCAAAAATCCCGATGCGCCCGCGATAGCCCGTGCCCCGGCATTCCTCGCAACCTTTGCCGGTGTAATAAGGGCCCTGCAAATGGCGTGCGCTCAAGGCCTCCATTTTCTTGACCATGCTGGTGGTCACCGCCGTTTCCGACCGGCAATCCGGGCAAATCCGGCGCACCAACCGCTGCGCGAGCACGCCTTCCAGCGAGGATGAAATTAAAAACGCCTCGACCCCCATGTCCAGCAAGCGGGTCACCGCCCCGGCCGAATCGTTCGTGTGCAGCGTGCTGAACACCTGGTGGCCGGTCAGCGCGGCGCGAATGGCGATCTCCGCTGTCTCGGAATCGCGAATTTCGCCCACCATGACCACATCGGGGTCCTGGCGCAAAATGGCCCGCAACCCGGTGGCGAAGGTGAACCCGCGGCTGGGGCGCACGGGGATCTGCGCCACGCCAGGCAATTCGTATTCCACCGGGTCTTCGATGGTGAGGATTTTCTTTTCCGGCGTGTAAATCCCTTTGAGCACCGCGTAAAGCGTGGTGGTTTTGCCACTGCCGGTGGGACCGGTGGTCAGAAATAGGCCGTGGGGTTTCTCCACCATGCGCCACATGCGCGCGGCGCGGTCGGCATCCAAGCCTAGTTCCTCCGGGGTGAGCAACTTGGTGGTTTTTTCCAACAAACGCATCACCAGGCTTTCCCCGTAAATCGTGGGCATCGTGCCGACGCGAATATCCACGCGCAGGCCGCGGTGGTTGATCTGGATATGCCCGTCTTGTGGCATGAACCGCTCGGCAATATTCATGTCCGCCATGATTTTCACGCGCGAAACCAAGGCGGCGTGCAATTGCTTGGGCGGCGGCGATTTCTCCTGCAACAAGCCGTCGATGCGGTATCGCAATTGCAAGGATTCTTCAAACGGCACCAAGTGGATGTCGCTCGCCCGCTCGCGCAAGGCGGTGGAAAGGATGAGGTTGACCAGGTTGATGACCGTCGGCTCGTTGGCCATCACCTCGATGTCGTGCAAATTGCGCCCTTCGGCGGCGGCCCCGGCATCAGGGCTGAGGTCCTCGATCATCTTTTCGACGGTGACGAGGTAGCACTCGGCGATTTTCTCAGCGATGTCGCTTTCGGAAGCCTCAACCTCGCAGACTTCCAAGCCGCTCAATAAACGGATATCCTCAATGAGGCGAGAGTCGCCGGGGCGCGCGGTGGCTACGCGCAAAACGCCATTCCGAATCGATAGCGGCAGAATCTGGTGGGTTTTGACGAATTCTGGCGGCAAGGCACGCATGGCCTCTGGGGTGGCGGTTAAACCACCGCCAACTATGGACTCCGAGCCTGAAGCAGGACTCTCTTCGCCATCGAGGGGTATCACCCCTGATGGTCCGCTTGGATTGGAATTACCCATCATATAACTTGCTACGGACCACTTAAACTCAGCCCCCAAACAAACCCGATTTCCCGTGCTTGAATCGATTGGATTGGCGCTGTTAAAAGCACTTTTATTTTCTGAAAATCAAACCCATACCATCAGCCACAACACATACTTGCGGAAGGTGGTAATATTTATGGGTGCCGATACCCAAGTTAACACCACACATGCCTTTTAGTTACACGAATCCACGGAGTACTCTGACCCATTTGACAACGTTAGTTACAAAACGTTTCGATAAAAACCGACACCGCAAAACCGAAAATTGTACAGCCACCAATAAATCCAGCGTTTTATATTGAATACCAATGTATTACAGCAACCACTTGGCACTTCGACTAGATTTAAAACCAGAACCGACTCATTGATTTACGCTAGTTAGACGGCAGGCCACTAAAAAAACATCACTTATTAGATTATAATTTGTCGAATAATTTGGAAGCCGAAGACTGCTAGCGGCAGTCCCAGAAAGCCGAACCAACAGGAAGGTATAACTCCAAAAGAAAGAACGGAAACTAAGGGGCAGGAGTGGCGGATTCTTCGCTGGCAAACTCCTTTATCGGCAGGGTGAAGAAGAATGTGGCACCTTGGTTGATCTGGCTTTCCGCCCAGACTTTGCCGTGATGCGCCTGGACAATGTGCTTCACAATGGCCAACCCCAAGCCTGTGCCGCCTTGTTCGCGTGAGCGCGACTTATCCGCCCGGTAAAACCGTTCAAAAACCCGCTGCACCGCTTCTGGCGGCATCCCTGGGCCATCATCCTTAACCCACACTAATACTTGCCCCTCGCCTTCAGGACGCGCCCCGACCAGCACCTTGCCATTCATACGCCCGTACTTGATGGCATTTTCCACGAGGTTATAGAAAACCTGCAACAACCGATTAGCGTCCGCGCAAACTTGCACACCGGCGGGGATTTGGTTGTCCAGCGCCACATTGCGGGCTCCCGCCTTCAAGGCTAAGTCGTCGATCACGCGTTTGACCGCCGGCGCCAGTTCCATTTGTTTGAAGTTAAATTCGACCCGCCCGGATTCTAATTGAGAAAGGATCAGCAAATCCTCGATCAAGAAGGTGAGCCGGTCGGCATGGCGCTCAATGATGCGCAAAAATTTTTCTTGAGCGACGGGTTCATCCTTGGCGCCGTCGAGCAAGGTTTCCACGCAGCCTTTGATCATCGAAAGGGGCGTGCGCAATTCATGGCTCACGTTGGCCACAAACTCCTGGCGCAAGTTTTCCAGGCGCTTAATCTGGGTCAAATCGTGAAAGACCAGGATTACGCCTTGCGGGGTGTTTTGGGAATTGCGGTAAATCGTGGCGTGCGTGTGGTAGGTGCGTTTGGTGCCGCCGGGGAGTTCGAAAGGGATTTCCGCCTCGACGACTTTATCTTCCACTTGGGAAACCAGCGACTGCAACTCTGGCGATCTGAAAACTTCCACCAGCGAGCGGCCAGCCAAGCCGTTTTTAAGCAGGAAATCCTCCTGCAACGCGCGATTCACCAGGCGTACCCGGCAGGCGGTGTCCGCCACCAAGACGCCTTCGTTCATGCTGTTCAGCAGCGCGGCCAGCTGGGCTTGGTTATCGGCGCGCGCGCCTTCGCACTGGATTTTCCAATCCTCGGCGCGTTCATTGGCTCGCGTCAATTCCTCATAGGAACGGCGCGAACGCCACCACCACCAGGCATTGGTTGCCAGGGCAGCGAGCGCGAGCAGCGTGATCCAGAAGGCGGCCATCAATCGACGAAACGATAGCCGACATTGCGCACAGTCTCAAGCATCGTCGCGGCGCTCCCAAGTTTTTCGCGCAACCGGCGCATGTGGGTATCCACCGTGCGGGTGTCCACCACGCGCTCGTATTCCCACACATCGGTCAGCAATTGGTCGCGGCTCTGCACGCGGCCACGGCGTTGCATCAGTACGGCCAAAAGCTTGAATTCCGTGGCCGTCAATTCCGCCACCTTGCCATCGACGGTCACTTTATGGCGGGATACATCGAGCGTGAGCGCCCCCGCCTGGTAACGGTCTTTGGCGGTTTCCTCCTCCTTGCCCCGTTGGAGCAATTTCTTGATGCGCAGCACCAGTTCGCGCGGGCTGAATGGCTTGGTGACGTAATCGTCCGCCCCGATTTCCAAGCCGAGGACGCGATCAATCTCGGCCGCCTTGGCGGTCAGCATGATGATCGGCAACTGGGCGGCGGAAGCATCGCGACGGATCAATTTGCACACCTCCATGCCATCGATCTCCGGGATCATCACATCTAGCACCATCAAATCCGGCGCTTCTTGGCGGGCTTTTTTGAGGGCTTGGGCGCCATCTTCGGCGGTAATCACGTCAAAACCGGCATTGCGCAGATTGAAAGCCAGCAGTTCAATGGCATCCGGCTCGTCGTCAACAATCAGGATTTTGGATCTCATGTGGGAGTGCCGCTCGATTCTTTTTTGGCGGCGTTTTTCAAGGAATGGCGAATGTCGTGACCTTCCAGCCAGAAAACAATGTCTTCGGCCACATTGGTGGCATGATCGGCAATGCGTTCCAGGCTTTTGGAAACGACCATCAAATGCAGGCAACGGGTAATCGTGTGGGGGTCCTCGGCCATGTAGCTGGCCAATTCGCGGTGAACCTGTTTATTCAGGGCGTCCACTTCGATGTCGCGCATCACGATGGCGCGAGCCAAGGCGGCGTCCGAGTGAACAAAAGCATCCAGCGACTGGCGGAGCATGTCCGTGGCGAGCCCGGCCATGCGGGGGATGTCGACCAGCGGTTTCAAGGGCGGTTCATCCAATAAATTCAGAGTGCGCTTGGCGATTTTGCAGGCCTCATCCCCTACCCGCTCGAGATTTTGGGAGATTTTCATGGCCATCGTGATGAGCCGCAAATCCGTGGCCACGGGGGCTTTCAAGGCCAGGAGTTTGATGCATAGATCGTCCAGCTCCATCTCAAATTGATCGAGCACGTTGTCCGAATCGCGCACTTGGCGGGCGAGCTTGTCATTGCGCTCCACCAGCGCTTGCACCGAAAGGGCGACCGCGCGTTCGGCGTGGCCCGCCATGGTAAGCAGTTTCTCCCGAAGTCCGGCTAAGTCGATATCGAAGTGGCGTTGCATAATGGTTTTTTCGCGGGGGGGGGGCACGATCAACCGAACCGGCCGGAAACGTAATCCTCGGTTTGTTTGCGGGAGGGATTGGTGAAGATTTTCACCGTGTTATCGAATTCAATCAATTCACCCAGGTAGAAAAAGGCCGTGTGATCGGAGATGCGCGCCGCCTGTTGCATATTGTGTGTCACGATGACTATCGTGTAATTGGCCTTAAGCTCAAGGATTAATTCCTCGATCTTGGCGGTGGCGATGGGGTCCAGCGCCGAAGCCGGCTCGTCCATAAGGATAATGCTCGGCTCGATGGCGATGGCCCGGGCGATGCACAGGCGTTGCTGCTGGCCGCCGGACATTTCCAGGGCGCTTTCGTGCAAGCGGTCTTTCACCTCGTCCCACAACGCGGACTGGCGCAGGCTGCGCTCCACGATTTCGGCGATTTCGGCCTTATTGCGCAAGCCCATCAAGCGCAAACCATAGGCCACATTGTCGAAGATTGACTTAGGGAACGGGTTCGAGCGCTGAAACACCATGCCCACTTGTTTGCGCAATTCGATCACGTCCACTTCCGCTCCGTAGATGTCTTGGCCGCCAATAAGGATCTGACCATCGATGCGCGCGTTGTCAATGAGGTCGTTCATCCGGTTCAAGCAACGCAGCAAGGTCGACTTGCCGCATCCCGAAGGCCCGATGAAGGAGGTGACCAACTTTTCCCGGATGGCCAGCGATATGCGCTTCAAAGCTTGGGTTTCACCATAAAACAGGTTTAAATCCTTCACCTCGATGAGCGGCTCGGCCGTGCTCGCTCCCGGGTTGGAAGTCGCGGCTACTTGAATCTGCGGCAAGGGATGAGTCGTCGTCATAAGCGTTTAATGCGTGGCCCGGCGTTTGGCGCGAATGCGGGCGCGGATCACCACCGCCGTCAGGTTCAGGGCAAAGGTGAGCAACAAAAGCACCATCACGGTGGCAAATAAAATCGGCCGGGTTTTTTCAATATCGGGGCCTTGGGTCGACAAAATGAAAACGTGATAGCCAAGGTCCATAAAGCGATCCGTCAACCCATGCGGCAAGGTGGACATGGAGGCCACTGCGCCGGTAAATAGAATCGGGGCGACCTCGCCCGCCGCGCGGCCAATGGCCAGAATCGCCCCCGTGAGGATGCCCGGAAAAGCTTCGGGAACCACGATGCGGATGATCGTCTGCAATTTGGTGGCGCCGAGCGCCAGGCTGGCCTCGCGCAACCCTTGGGGAATGGCGCGCAAGGCTTCTTCCGTCGCGACAATCACCACCGGCAAAGTCATTACGGCCAGAGTCAGGGAGGCCCACAACAAACAATCTTTACCCCACATTGGGCTGGGGTTGCCCGGTTGCACCACGCCATCGATCCCCCGGCCAATGAAATGCACAAAAAAACCCAGGCCGAATAAGCCAAACACGATGGACGGCACGCCCGCCAGATTGTTAACCGCCCCACGAATGACCCGCGTGCTCCAGGAGTTAGAGCGCGCGTACTCGGTAAGGTAGATGGCGGCGATCACGCCCACGGGCATCACGAACAAGCTCATAAGAATCACCCGGTAACAGGTGCCAATAATCATGGGCAAAACGCCCGGGTTGCGCACGTCGAAGACGTCTTGGCCAACGCCCGTGCTAACAAACTGCCAGGTGAAGCTATCCCAGCCGTAATAAACCACACTTATCAGGATGACGGCTAGCATGGCCAGAATGAGGCCGGTTGCCAGCCCGGTCAGGCTGGTGAACAACCACGAAACCGCGTCGACACTCCGGCGGTGGAAAGGTTGAATCGCCTTGGTTTGCATTAATTCTTGCCCTCCAGGCGGCGTTTCAAGCGATGCACCACGAGATCCCCCGCAAAGTTCGAAATGAGCGTCACCAAGAAGAGCATGGCGCCGATAAGAAAGAGCATCCGGTAATGCACCCCGCCGTGCACCACTTCGGCCATTTCCGCCGCGATGGTGGCCGTCATCGTGCGCGTGCTATCGAGCACATTCCACGACATAATGCTGGCATTGCCGCTAGCCATGAGCACCACCATGGTCTCGCCAATCGCGCGGCCGAAACCGAGCACCACGGCGGCGAACACGCCGGGCAACGCGGCGGGCAAAACCACCTGCCAAGCGGCTTGCCAGCGGGAAGCCCCCAAGGCCAAAGCCGCTTGGGTGTAGCTGCGCGGCACACTGGTGAGCGCGTCTTCGGCGATAGAAAACACCAACGGAATGATGGCCAACCCCAAGGCGATACCAGCAACGAGAGCGTTCAACCGGCCCTCATATCCAAAGAGTTTTTGCAGCCAGGTGGCCAGCAGCAACAGCGCAAAAAAGCCCAAAACCACCGAGGGAATGCCCGCCAGCATTTCCAAAGCGGGTTTCAAATATTCTTTCCATTTCGGCGGGCACAATTGGGATACGTAAATTGCCGCCCCCAAGGCTAAGGGCACACTGAATAAAAGCGCCACCAAAGTGGCCTTGATGCTGCCCACAATGAGGGGCATTAAATTATACTTCGGAACTTGGGACACGGGCTGCCAGATGTAAGCTGGCTGGGGATAATCCGTCCATTGATGCGGTAAAAACAGGTATTTTCCGGAAATCGTATTGAGCGAGGCGTCTTTATCGTTGGACGCTTCTTTGAGCGCATCCACCTTCAGTTCCATCAAGGTCGTCAAAGTCTCTTTATCCATGGAGGCATACTGGCCGGGAGTCAGCTCCAAGTAGGCTTGGATCTCAGCCGGTTTCATCGTGTCTAAATCCGATACCGGCCGGGCGCTGGTTGCTTTGGCGGTGCTCATTTGCCCCATCACCAGCGGCAACGCTTCCCGTCCGACGAAAGCGAAGATCAGGAAAACCATCACGATGGCGGTCAGCGAAATCAGGAAAATGGCTTTTTCCGCCAGCCATTCGATGGGATGAGCCTGGTGCCCACGTTTAAGGCCCATCCAACCCACGGATCGGCGCGCGGCCCGGCGGCGGCGTGGCGCGTGATCGGTTTCTTTGACTTCTGAGTTAGGGGGCATGTTCTATTTTGGGTGGCACCCCGCCGAAACGGGGTGCCAGTTCATTATTTCGTATGTCCCGCCCATTAAATAAGCCAGGCGTGGAGTAACAAGCGTAAAAATGCGAACTACTTGCGCCAATTCGCCGGCAAGGGGTAGTAACCGACCTCTTTGACTACCTTCTGGCCGTCGTCACTGCGGACCCAAGTTAAATACTGAGCGATTTCGCCTTTATCCAAAGCGGGATTCACATACACATACAGATAACGCCAGATGGGGTAGGTGCCGTTAACCACCGTTTCCTCGGTGGGCAGAACCGCCGGGGAATCCGCCGTTTTCTTCACCCCAATGGCCACCGCGCCCACGCCGTAAGCGGCGCCACCATAGCCAATGCCATTAGCATCCTTGATGATGGATTGCAGCACCAAAGCCGTTCCCTGCATGGTTTGAGCGGAAGCGGCAAAATCCTTGCCCTTAAGCACATGCTCCTTGAAAAACTCGTAGGTACCCGAGCTGTTTTCGCGGCTGTAGAGGCTGATCGGCGCATCTTTGCCCCCGACCTCTTTCCAGTTTTTAACCTGACCCGTGAAAATCTTCTCCAACTGCTCCAAACTCAATTCCTTGACCGGATTCTCGGAGTTGACATAAACGGAGAGACCGTCCAAGCAAACCTTGTATTCGGTCGGCTTTTTGCCAAACGCTTTGACGCACGCTTCGATTTCCTTGGCTTTAATCGGCCGGGAAGCGTTGGCTAAGTCGGTGGTCTTATTCTGCAAAGCGGCAAAACCGATGCCGGACCCGCCACCAATGACTTGGATTTTGGTTTCCGGGTGCGAACCCATGTAGGTTTCCGCCCATTTTTGAGCCAGCAAAACCAAAGTGTCCGATCCCTTGGCGGTAATATTACCCGCCATGACTGTTCCCGCCGCCGCCACCGCAACGGCGGCTACCGTTAGTTTCGTAACAATTCTGCGCAGGCACACGTTATTCATAATGGTCATTTTGTTGTATTAACGGCTACAATCTAGCGATCGCACCGGGCGATATCATGGCGAAAAGGTTACAATTGGGTTACAAACCACCATTGCGCCAGTTGCAGCCAAGAGGTTATTCATCCGCGAACATGCTATCCAGAAGCACCGCCCGTTGAATCCGGCGGCCGACTTCTGATTGAAAGAGGCGGTCGATGGCCGGCGGCACTTCGTTGAATTCACCGCGGGTCACTGAAACACTTGGGGGGCAATCGGTTTCGATTGCAGAGTTATGCGCAAACCACGCCAAAGCAAAAGCTTTGGCTAAGCTTTCTTGGATAACCGTATGCCATTGACGCCGAAACGCTCGCAGTTGAGCCCATTCGGGCGTGGCATGGCCACTGAGGTAGCGCACCATGGAATCATCGGCAGCCCGGATTTCGATGTCTTCCGAGGCGTAAATTCCCGCCGCATAACAATAGGTCAACAACGCCAAAAGCGTTTTGGCGCGAGATTTGGCTTGCTGATCCGTAAAATCGCGAAAAGCCTTTTCGCCCACTTCCGTGGCCGCCTCGAGGGCTAAACAAGCCAAACCACGGCGGCCAGCCCAGTCGCTTAAATCCAAAGGAATCCGGGCTAATAAGGGCGCGGAACTGTTTGGGGTTTTCATACTCACCTCCAGTTGTGGTTGCATCATGCTTTCCATATCCACTCCCAACATGGCAGAAGCGTGTTACAAACCCGTGTCGGAGCCGTAAAGAGTGGCCAACGAAACTTCCCCAGCGGTTTTGATATGGCCTAAGCGGGGTAAATCATAAAAACACAGCCCTAACTCGGCTGAAAACACGATAACTAACCCTACTTTGACTTCGAAAACGAGATCGGCTCTTCCTTCGAAGCCATGGTGAGCGATTTTCTCTAAGCCATTGCCGTTTCAAGCCAAGCAATTGAAAATTTTTCACTAATCCCACCCCCACAAACTTCAGTAAAAACCCTTAATCACTTTATTATCAAGGCCATATAAAAAAGGCTTTCCAGATTAAAGAAAAACACGCAACTGCCGATATCTTGGAAGAAGGATACTTAAGCAGGGGAAATATAGCGTATGAAGTGTCCTGAATTGCGGGTTATTATACCATGGTAATTCTTGGATTATCCCTTGCAATGTCTAACGAGCAGGTGTTTCAGGCCTGCTAGTTGAGGCGGGCCAAACTAGGAGGTAATGGAGCTCTGTAGTTCTGGCCCGATATCTTCGCCAGAATAAAGGAGACCGGAATGCCTTGGCCCAAAAATGCAGGCTTTGGCCCCAAACGCCGCGCCCGCAAGGTGTGATAGCGAAGAGCATTGGCTTGCGATCCAACCGCGCAGCTAAGCTCATGACAGAGAAAGATGACAGCACAAGGGTTTTCCCTGAATGCCAACCCATAGGTATTAAACCGCCATTGGCAGTTGCTGCAAGTATTCACGGTAGTGGAACCTGATATGACAAACGACTCGAATCCAGGCGCTGAAAGCTTAGGCCAAGCGCTCATCGATCCAGCCGCGCCCATCGGCTTGGATTGTTTTAAAATTATTGGGCCGTTAACTGTCAATACGGCCGAGGAGTTGCGCCTGCGTCTCCTCGATTACCTGCGGCAATCCAAACAGGCCGTAGTCGATCTCGCCGCGGTGGACACTTGCGATTGCGCCGGGCTGCAATTGCTCATCGCCGCCCAAAAAAGTGCCGCCGCCATGGGTGGCTCGCTCCAAGTTAGAGACATCGCCTTGCCGGTGTCCGACACGGCGACCCGAATTGGCCTGAATCTCAATTGTCTCTCCGTGCAAACCGCTCTCCCCTCTGGCACCCTATGAGCAAAACTATCCTCAGCGCGGACGATTCAGCCAGCATGCGGCAAATGATCTCGTTTACCCTGCAACGGGCGGGCTTTGCGGTGGTTGAAGCGGTCGACGGCCAAGACGCGCTTAACAAGCTTAGCGCCAATACTTTTGATCTCCTAATAACCGATCTTAATATGCCGGTAATGGATGGTTTGGAACTGATCCGCCGCACCCGGGCGCTGCCCCAGTACAAGTTCAAGCCCATCCTCATGTTGACTACTGAATCTCAAACCGAGAAAAAGCAAGAAGGCAAAGCCGCTGGGGCCACCGGCTGGATTGTCAAACCTTTCACCCAAGATCAACTCGTGGCGGTGGTTAAGAAAGTCCTGCCACAATAAACCTCCCCCCCCCAGGATATGTCTGCCTCCAATCCCTTTGCCGCGGCCTTCCTGCAAGAAGCTGCCGATCAACTGGCGCTTGTGGAAGAAATTGTGCTGGAGATTGAGGATGACCCCACCGATCACGAAGGGGTCAACCGCCTTTTCCGGGTGTTTCATACCATCAAAGGCTCGGGCGCCATGTTTGGATTCGATGAAGTGGCGGCCTTCACTCACCATGTGGAATCGGTGCTGGACAAAGTGCGTGCCGGTTCCCTGCCAGTCTCCAAGCCATTGGTAGACATTGTGCTGGCAGCCAAGGATCTGATCGCCGATCTGCTTTCGGGAAACCCGAGCAGCGGCAACCTGGCCGCCCAACAAAACCTGCTAGAACGGTTAGCCGCCTTGACGGGCAAATCCCCCACTCCCAACAGTCCGAATCCGGCTCCCAGCCCGGCCCAAAACGAAACGCCAAAAACCGGCGTCATTAACACCTTTCATGTTTATTTCAAACCGGAATCAGGCCTTCTGGGCCGGGGCATCGATCCCGCTTCGCTGCTCGCTGATTTAAAGTGTTTGGGTGCCTGCGAGATCACCGCCAACACCGGCGATGTTCCCACTTTGGACCTGTGGAAAACCGATACTTGTGATTTTAGTTGGGATATCCAGTTGCGCACTGATCGCGAGGCGAATGCCATTCGTGACGTATTCATTTTCGTGGAAGATGACAGCAAAGTCGTCATCGAGCCGATAACTACCCAAGCCAGCCTCCAACCAGGACCTGCAGCCGGTGACCACGGGCTGGCAGCGCCTAATCCCGCGGTGCCATCCACCGCTCCCGCGGCCGAAACGAAGATCTCGGCTCCCGTGACTCCCACGCCAAACAGCGGGACAAAAACGGAAGCAGGCAAAATGGCGGCGGTCAATAACTCCGTGCGGGTGCCCGCCGAAAAACTGGATCGCCTGGCCAATCTCGTGGGTGAACTGGTGATCAACCAATCTCGCTTAGCCCAAGTCGCCAACCGGCTGGATTGCGGTGAACTCGCCGCGCCGGCGGAAGATTTGGAACGGCTGGTCTCCGAATTGCGCGACACCGTGCTCGGCATCCGCATGATGCCCATCGGCACCACCTTCAGCCGCTTCAAACGCTTGGTGCGCGATCTCTCCGCGGAACTGGGCAAAGAAATCGATTTAGTCACAGAAGGCGCGGATACCGAACTCGACAAAACCGTGCTGGATCAATTGGGCGACCCGCTCATTCACCTGATGCGCAATTCGATTGACCACGGCATCACCACCCCGGAGGAGCGCGCCCGGGAAGGCAAACCGCGCCGCGGCTTGATCCGTTTGTCCGCCCGGCATGAAGGCGCGCACGTGGTGATCACGATCGAAGACGATGGCCGCGGCTTGGATAAAGAAGCGATCCGCACCAAAGCCATTGAGAAAAAACTTATCCCCGCCGATGCCGTCTTGTCTGATAAGGAGCTCTACCGGCTGATATTCCTGCCCGGCTTCTCCACCGCCAAAACCATCACCAATGTATCCGGCCGCGGCGTCGGCATGGACGTGGTTAAACGGCAAATCGACGCCTTGCGCGGGGCCGTGGATATTTCCAGCCGGGTTGGCCAAGGCACGCGCATCGCGCTCACCCTGCCGCTGACTTTGGCCATTATCGATGGCCTGCTGGTGGAAATTCAACACGAGCAATTCATCATCCCCATGTCGGTGGTGATGGAAAACGTGGAACTCAGCAAAGTGGAGCGATCCTCGGGCAACGGCCGCAATTTGCTCACCGTGCGCGGCGAGCGGGTGCCCTATCTGCGGCTGCGCGAATTATTCAGCATCACCGGCAACGAACTGGAAACGGAACGCGTCGTCATCGTCAATATCGCCGGCAATCGCGCCGGTTTGGTAGTGGACCGCGTGCTCGGCAGCCATCAAACGGTGATTCAATCCTTGGGCCGTTTTTACCGCGACGTGGAAGTCGCCTCGGGCGCCACCATTATGGGGGATGGGCGGGTGGCGCTGATTTTAGATATCGCTGGCCTGGTTCGCTTCGCCGACGGCGGGGGCAAACCTGCCGCGGCCGGGGATGAAACCAGCCTTTCCGTTTTCAGCCAATCAACCGCAGCTTCTTATTAGTTCCTTACCTATTACTATGAACATGACTATTGGAAAAAAAATTGGCCTGGGTTTCGGGGTCTTGCTAACCATCCTTGCCTTCACTGGCGGTTATGCCATCGTGCGCATGACTAATGCCGAATCGGGAGCGAAAATACTTTCCTCCGATTATGTCCCAGAAAGCGCCATCGCGGGGCAAATCCAAGCTATCATGAGCGATTTGCGCCTCAACTCCCGCACTTATGGGCTGACGGGCGAAGCGAGTGAGCTAGCGCGGACTCGCAAAAATATGGAGGACGTCAAAACCCAATTAAACGCCCTCGAAAATTTGGTTAAAAACAGCCAGAACCTAGGCAAACTCAAAACCTCCGCGGACGAAGCCCGCAAGGCCTTGGCCAATTACGAAAAAGGCATCGATGAGACCGCCGCCACGCTCGATGAATCCGCCCGCCAAGTCACCGAGGCCACCCGAGTTGCCACCGGAACCACCGAGGCCATCGAGAATCTGCTGGCGGCCGAGCATGCCGGATTGACCGCCGACCTCAAAGCCGGCGCGGCGGCCAAAGTCACCACCCGGCAAACCGCCATTCAAAATATCGAAAACATCCGCGAAGCGCTTGACGCCACCCGCATTGCTTACTTTCGCTCCCAAGTCCAGCGCGACACCAAAGTGCTGCAAGATGCCATAACCCAGTACGGCAAGATCGACTCGTACTTTGCGGCCCTGCAAGCGGGCGCTGGGCAAGGCGTCGAAAATTCAGCCGCCGAAAACGCGCGAAACACCTTCAAGGCCTATGGTGATTTCCTCTCCAACCAGTTGAAAAACATGCAACAACTCGATGCCATCAAGGTGCGCCGCACCGAAGCCGCCGCAGAGGTCGTCAAGGTTTGCAGCGAGATCAACGCCACGGCCGCCAAGGACATTGCCGAAGTCTCGAATGAGGCCGCCAAACAGCTAGGCGCCTCCTCGAGCCTGCTGAAGTTTGTGGTCTGCGTCGCCATTCTCATTGGTGTGGGCGTGTCCCTGTTCATCACGCGCTTAATAACTCAGCCCCTGGCCAAAATTGTGCAGGCCATCCAATTCGTGGCCAATGGCGATCTCACTACGAAAACGGAAATCAAATCCAACGATGAAGTCGGCCAGCTGGCCAAAACCCTCAACGGCATGATCGACAATTTGCGCCACATCGTGGGAGACGTGGCCAGCGCCTCCACCAACGTTGCCGCCGGCAGCCAGGAAATGAGCGCCACCGCCCAGCAGTTGTCGCAAGGCGCCAACGAGCAATCGGCCGCCGCCGAGGAATGCACCTCCTCGGTCGAAGAAATGGCCTCCAGCATCCAACAGAACGCGGACAACGCGCAAAAGACCAACCGGATTGCCGCCCAAGCCGCCTCGGACGCCCATGAAAGCGGGGCAGCGGTCGTTAAAACGGTCAGCGCCATGAAGGAGATTGCCACCAAGATTTCGATTATCGAGGAAATCGCCCGCAAAACGGATCTCCTTGCCCTCAACGCGGCGGTCGAAGCCGCCCGCGCCGGGGAGCACGGCAAAGGTTTCGCCGTGGTGGCCTCGGAAGTGCGCAAATTGGCCGAACGCAGCCAGACGGCCGCCGCGGAGATCAGCCAATTGTCCAATAGCGGGGTGACACTGGCGGAGAGCGCCGGCCAGATGTTAACCAAGCTGGTGCCGGACATCCGCAAAACGGCGGATCTCATCCAGGAAATCAGCGCCGCCAGCACGGAGCAAAATAGCGGTGCCAGCCAGATCAACCAAGCCGTGCAGCAACTGGACCAAGTCATCCAGCAAAACGCGGCCGCCTCGGAAGAAATGGCCTCCACAGCGGAGGAACTCTCCAGCCAGGCCGAGCAACTGCAAACCGCCATCGCTTTCTTCAAGATGGATCATGACGGCCGTTCGCGGCGGGAATTCGCCGCGCGCAAACCGGCCGCCACCAAACCCGCCGCGGCGCCGCATCCGGCCCCCCGCAAAAACGGCGCCGTTGCGCTGTCCCCCGGGAATGCAGCAGCCCCCAAAAACGGCGGTTTGCAATACGACTTGGGCACGCCCGCCAACGGCGACGCGCACGACAAGGAATTTGAGCGCTTCTGACCATACTGCAACCTTAACCACTAATCCATACACACCTAAAATACGCCATGAAAACAACTGCCTTTAAATTAACCATGGGTAAAAAGATTGGAATCGGCTTTGCCGTTATTCTGGCAATCCTTATCGCCACCGGTGTGTATGGCATTCTGAACATGCGCAGCGCCGCCAGCGGCGCGCGCACGTTATCGCAGGAATACGTCCCGGAGTTTAGTTACGCCGCGGATCTGCAAAGCGCCATGGGTTCGGTCATGCTCAGTGGCCGCACTTATGGCTTCACGGGCAATAAAACCGATTTGGAAGATGCCCGGAAGCAATTGATTGCAGTCAAAAAACAGGTGGAAAACTTGCAGCAGCTTGCCGACAACCATCCTCAATTGGTCCAGCTAAATAAAGAAATTAAAACCCTGCCTTCCTCTGTCGCAGCCTACGAAACGGCCTTGGCCGACACGGAGAAAGCCAATGAAACGATGGAGAAAACCCGCGTCAACGCCACCCAGCAAGCTAACGCGGTCAACGAATCCATCAACGGACTGCTGGCTTTCCAAAATAGCAGTTTCGCGGACGAGATCAAAACCAACGCCCCCGCCGCCAAGCTAGCCATACGCCAGGATAAAATCACCTGGCTCAATCAATTGCTGAGCGAATTTGCGTCCCTGCGCATGGACAACTTGCGGTCTCGCGCCGCGCGCGACACCAAGGATCTGCAAAAGGCCCTGGATAAACGCTCCCAAATCGAAGCTTTGATCGCCAAAATCACCCCCACCATTGTGACGGTCGAAGGCAAAAAGCAAATGGAAGACTGCAAACAAGATGCCAAGGCCTATTGCGACATCCTGGCAGCTCAGTTGCAAGCCATGCAAACTTTGGAAACCGTTCAAACCCAGCGCACCGCCGCTGCTAACGCGCTGACTTTGGCAAGCGAAAATATTATCGTTGCGGCTCGCAAAGGCACCATCGAAATCACTGACGCAAGCGCCAAGAAACTCAATCAATCAGCGGTCACCATGTCTATCGCGGCATTTGTGGCCTTGGTGGCGGGCGTCGTTATCTCGCTAATCGTCACTTGGATCATCACCAAGCCGCTGGCCAAAATGGTGCTTTTGGTGCGCGGAGTGGCGGATGGCGATTTAACGCAAAAGATGGAAATCAATTCCCAGGACGAAATCGCCCAGCTGGGAGAAACCTTGAACAGCATGGTGGATAATCTTCGCCATATTGTGGGTGAGGTGGCGAGCGCTTCCTCCAACGTCGCCGCCGGCAGCCAGGAAATGAGCGCCACCGCCCAGCAGCTATCCCAGGGTGCCACCGAGCAATCGGCCGCCGCCGAGGAATGCACCGCCTCGATGGAAGAAATGGCCTCGAGCATCCAGCAAAACGCGGATAACGCGCAGCAGACCAACAAGATTGCGGCCAAAGCCGCCACCGACGCCCAAGCCAGCGGCGAAGCGGTTGGCAAAACCGTCGCCGCCATGAAGGAAATCGCCCACAAAATCACGATCATCGAGGAAATCGCCCGCAAGACGGACTTGCTCGCCTTGAACGCCGCGGTCGAAGCCGCGCGCGCCGGGGAGCATGGCAAAGGTTTCGCCGTGGTCGCCTCCGAAGTGCGCAAATTGGCCGAACGCAGCCAGACGGCCGCCGCCGAGATCAGCCAGCTTTCCAGCGGGGGCGTGGCCTTGGCCGAAGGCGCGGGCGAAATGCTGGTCAAATTGGTGCCCGACATCCGCAAGAACGCCGATCTCATCCAGGAAATCAGCGCCGCCAGCACCGAGCAGAACAGCGGCGCCGCGCAAATCAACCAAGCCATCCAGCAACTGGACCAAGTGATCCAGCAAAACGCCGCCGCCTCGGAAGAAATGGCTTCCACCGCCGAGGAACTTTCCAGCCAAGCGGAGCAACTCCAGAGCACGATCTCGTTCTTCAAGACTGGCGAGGGTGACCGCCAGCGCGCCACCCGCTCGATCAGCAAGCCCGTGGATCGCCCGACCACGACCAAAGCGGCGCCCCGCCCCGCGGCCAAACTCGCCACCAAAGCCACGCCCGCCCCGCGTCACGAATCACCTTCGAAAACGGGAGGCGTGCAAATCGAACTCGGCGCTCCCGCCGCCAGCGACGCGCACGACAAAGAATTTGAACGTTTTTAAAGCAAACCGACTTTAGAGCCTACCCTTATGAGCGTAAAAACCATTTCGGAAACCGCCCAGTACATCACCTTCAAACTGGGTGACGAAATCTTTGCCATCAACGTCAGCCAAGTGCGTGAGGTGCTGGATTTATCCCAGATCACCAAAGTGCCCACCGCCCCCGAATGCATGCGGGGCGTGGTCAATGTGCGCGGCAGCGCCATCCCCGTGGTGGATTTGCGCCGCAAATTTGGCCTGCCACCCGCGCCGGACACAGTGCAAACCCGCATCGTGGTCATGGAATTGGAACTCGATGGCGAAGCCGTGGTGCTGGGCGGGCTGGCCGACTCAGTCCATGAAGTGATCGAACTCGAGCCCGGCCAAATCAACGAACCGCCGCACATTGGCATGCGGTGGAAGACGGAACTGATTCAGGGTATGGGAAAGCGGGGCGACCAGTTCATTATCATCCTGGATATCGCCAAAGTATTTTCAACCGACGAGGCAGCGCTGTTGCAGACCCAAAGCAACAGCCAGCCAGTGCCTGTGTGACACCATCTAGCATTTTGCCAGGCGGCCGGCTGTTAGCTCAACCCGACAACCCATTGGAGGCCTGAAATTAGCCACCATTCTTATCGCCGGCTTTGCCGCCATTTCCCTGCTGGAAGCCTTCATTGGCCTCATCGGCATTATAAGTCGGTTTGCACCATCAACGATTGCCAAGCGATCTCCACGGCGACAATAGGGTTGGAATAGTCAACATTGATGGGGCCAACATGCTGGCCCTTGAGCCTCATCGCGGCTGGTTTAATTTTTGAAGGAAAATGATCACCCCAGCCCCAAGCCAGGTGGCATCGAAATTGATTTGGGCTCCAAAACCGGAGCCAGAGTGCCAAACAAATAATTGCAGCGTTTTAATAAAATGGCGATAATTGCTGGCAAACTTCGCCGAAAGGAGAATTTAAAACCAGTGGCAGCTCTGCGCGTCACACGAAAGCCATATGCAAGCGAACAGCGATGAAGCATCGGGACAAAGGTTGAAGAGCCATGAGTGAACTAAGTTATCCAAGCGCCACCACTACTGCGAACCCCTGCGTCCATACGGGGGTCGTCCTATCCCGCCAATGTTTCGCTCAATTCAGCGAATGCATCACGCGGGAGACCGGCATTAGGATGCCGCCGGAAAAGCTGCCTATGCTGCAAAGCCGGCTGCAACGGCGGTTGCGGCAACTCAGCCTGCGCAGCCTGGAAGATTACCAGCGCTTGCTCTTCGATTCCAGCTCCGCCAACGGGGAATGGACCGAATTCATCAACTTGGTCACCACCAACAAGACCGACTTTTTCCGCGAACCCAAGCATTTCGAGTATTTGGTCAACCACGCTTTGCCCAGCCTTGATCCTGGTTCTGGCGTGCCTTGGCATGGCCATTTTTGGTGCGCCGGTTGCTCCACCGGGGAAGAGCCCTACACGTTGTCCATGGTCTTGGCCGAATTCGCCGCGCGCCGTCCGGGATTTGATTTTTCCATCTTGGGCACGGACATTTCAACCCGCGTATTAGAGCATGCCCGGGCGGGCATTTACGAGGAAACAGTGACCGGCCCGATACCCCCCGATTACCGGCACCGCTACCTGCTGCGCGGCAAATCGGAGCGGCGGCGTTTTCGCGTCGTGCCCGAATTGCGCCAGAAAGTGCGCTTTGGCCGCCTGAATTTCATGGCGGAACATTACGGAATGCAGGACCGTTTTGACGGGGTGTTTTTCCGAAATGTCATGATCTACTTTGAAAAACCCACCCAGCAAATGGTGTTGTCGCGCATTTGCCGGCATTTAAAGCCCGGAGGATATTTGTTCGCCGGGCATTCGGAATCCTTGGCGGGATTCGACCTTCCGATCCGGCAAGTGTCCTCGTCGGTTTTCCGGCATACTCGATGAACCCGGCCAGCGACCAATTGCTCCCCATCTTTTTGCGCCCCGGCGAGCTGGTGGTCTGCCGCGAACCGAGCCTGGTCACTACGTTGTTGGGCTCCTGTGTGGCGGTCACGATGTTTAGCCCCGGCAAGCGGATCGGGGCCATCTGCCACGCCTTGCTGCCCCAGCCCCGCCAGCTGGATCTCGCTCACTCAGCCAGCCCGGAAATCTACAAATACGTCAGCCTGGCCATTCCTGCGATGCTGGATAAACTGGGCCGCCACCAGATTGTGGCGAGCGAACTCCAAGTAAAGCTTTTCGGCGGTTCCAGCGTGCTGGCCACGCCTTTGGGTGAAGATTCCCCTTCCAATATCGGCGCCTTGAACGTGCGCCATGCCAAGCACGTGCTGGAGGCGGCTAATTTGCGCCTCTGTTCCAGCCATGTCGGCGGAACTCGCGGCCATAAACTTTTGTTTAACACCGCCACCGGTGAGGTTTTGATCAAACACTTATCGCACCATGCCAAATCGAAAAACCAAAGTATTGATCGTCGATGACTCCGCCTCGGTGCGGCAAACGCTCAAGCAAGTGCTCGAGTCGGACCCGGATATCGAGGTGATCGCCACGGCGGCTGACCCTTTTGCGGCGGCCAGCCACATGGCCCATGAAGCTCCCGACGTGATCACCCTCGATGTCGAAATGCCGCGCATGGATGGCTTGACGTTCCTCGAGAAAATCATGAGCCAGCACCCCATCCCGGTGGTGATGTGCTCCAGCCTCGCCGGCGAAGGCTCCGAAACGGCTTTGTGCGCCCTGGAACGCGGCGCCGTGGATATCATTGAAAAACCGCGCGTCGGTGCCACCAAATACCTGGAAGAATCGCGCATCCGCATCTGTGACGCCGTCAAATCCGCCGCCCAAGCGCACTTGCGGCCGCCCCGCGCGCCGGGCATGAAACCGGTGAATCCCAAGCTTTCGGCCGACGTCATGCTGCCCAAACCCACTTCACAGGCCATGATTCAAACGACCGAAAAAATCGTGGCCGTGGGCGCTTCCACCGGCGGCACAGAGGCCTTGCGGTTGTTTCTGGAAGCTTTGCCGGCCGACGCCCCGGGCATCGTCATCGTGCAGCACATGCCCGAAAAATTTACCGCGCATTTCGCCCAGCGGATCAACGAGCTTTGCCGAATCACCGTGAAGGAGGCGGCGGATAACGACTCGGTCTTGCGCGGCCAGGCGCTCATCGCCCCCGGCAACAAGCACATGCTGCTCAAACGCAGCGGGGCGCGGTATTTTGTCGAAGTTCGCGATGGCCCCCTGGTGAGCCGCCACCGGCCTTCGGTGGACGTCTTGTTTCGCTCCGCCGCCCGGTACGCGGGCAAAAACAGCGTGGGCGTCATCATGACCGGCATGGGGGACGACGGCGCCAAAGGCATGCTCGAAATGAAGGATGCCGGGGCTTACACGATTGCCCAGGACGAGGCCTCGTGCGTCGTTTTCGGCATGCCCAACGAGGCGATCAAGCTCGGCGGCGTCAACCGCGTGCTCCCCTTGGGCAACATTGCCAATGAAGTCGTCCGCCTTTGTTTATAAGTCCGAGCCAAACACGGAAATCCGGCGCAACCACGGCCTCGGGACTTATTTTGGGCGAAGTTCCGCAACTTTTCGCGCTGACCGGAGATTAACCCTGGGCACTTTGAATTTGCATGTGCCTGGAAGTTGGACCATGATCTGGCTATGCGCGAACGAGCAATCCTCCTGGCATCCGTGGGGTTGAACCTGGGCTTGGCCGCCGCGTTGTTCTGGCATTCGCCGCCAGTCACGCCGCCGGCTGAACCGCCGTCCACGAATGCCCCGGCACCGCCCCCGGCCGTTAAAACCCGGGTGCTCGTGCGCAAACAATTCTTCACGTGGAGCGAAATCGAGACCAACGATTACGCGGCCTACATTTCCAACCTGCGCGAAATTGAGTGCCCGGAACCCACGATTCGCGATATCATCGTTTCTGAAATCAACCTGCTCTACGCCAAACGGCGGGCCAAGGAAGTGCCCTCCCTGGCGCGGCAATGGTGGCGTTCCCAGCCGGACCCGGAATACGTGCGCGCCGCCACTGAAAAGCTCAATGCCCTGGAAGCGGAACGGGTCAGTTTGCTGGATAAATTGCTGGGCCCCGGCTGGGAAGCCACCATGCCCGAAACCCAGATTCCCGTGGTGGATCTCTACGGCCCCAATCTGGATGATCTCGCGCCGGACGCGCGCAAAGCCGTGGAGCAGATTGCCAAATCCGCCCAAACCCGCGAGGACGCCTATATGCAGGCCTGCCAGAAGGAAGGAACAGCGCCCGATGCCGCCGAGCTGGCGCGGCTTCAGCAAGAAGCCCGCTCGCAGCTGGCGCAATATCTTAACGCCACCCAGCTGCAGGAATATCTGCTGCGCTATTCGCCTTTGGCGGACAAGTTGCGATCCCAATTGACCGGCTTTGAGGCCACCCCGGAAGAGTTTCAAAAAATCTTCAATAATGCCGATTCGCTGGAGCAAGTCCTGTTAGCCACCCCCAGTGGCGATGATGCCAACGCGCGCAATTTGCGCGCCTCCATGCAGCAACAAAGCGAAGTTGCCCTCAAACAAACGCTCGGTGAAGACCGTTATAAAACCTATCAATTGACGACCGACCCGGCTTTCGCCCAAGCCCGCCAGATTACCGAACAATACGGCGCGCCCGCCGACGCGATCGAGCCGATCTACCAAATCAATCAACTATTGCAGGCTGAGCTCCAAAAAATTAAGAACGATCCCAATCTGAGCGATGACGAACGCGCATTGGCCATTCTGCAGGCGCAAAGCGACGAGGAAAAATCGATCCAATCCGTCATCGCCGCCAAGATCGTCCAAAAAAAGCCCGGGACAAACGAGGGCGGGCCGCCGATGCCGGGAAATCCGTGAAGCGGCTTTAGCCTTGGCTGAAGCGCTTGCCTAGCCTCGCCCCGCACAATATCGATGGTTGACACTTTGGCCACGAAAACCTATTCGTGGCAGGTATGAAGAAAAAGGCCGCCATCCTCTTAATCCTCGTGGTGTTGGTAGTGGCCATAGGGTGGCAAACCTCGAACATCCCTGATCCCAGATACCAAAACCGGCCCCTCAGCCAATGGATAAAAGATCTGCCGACCCAGTTTCACCAGCCGATTGGCCTAACTCCCTTAAGCCAGGATGAAGCTAGCTTGGAGTGGCAGGCAGCCCAGCAGGCGGACTTTGGCCGGCCATTAACCCCCGCCAATCGCTCTGCGCTGGAGGCCATAAACGCCCTTGGCCCCAGGGCCGTTCCTTGGCTGGTGGCCCACTTTCACCCCAAGCCGCCCCTCCGACTGCGGCTGTTTCAGTTTGCTACCAAGCACAAGGCGCCCAGTTTCATTACGAATTTCATGCAGCGACACCGATGGTATGAGCAGTCTCCGGATCCCTTCGCCGCGTTGTGCCTGCTAGGCTCCCGAGCTCATTCGGCCGTGCCCCACATGCTTAAACGATTGGCGGACCCAAACGAGTCCGTTCGCCAACGTGCCCGGCAAATAATTGAAGCCGCGTTTAAACGCGAGGCTGACGTTCCTCCCTTGTTGGCCATGCTTACCAACCCTATCACCCGGGTGTATGCCTTCCCCTTATTGGCGGCGAAAGCCCCGCACGCGATCCCTAAAGCTGAATTGCTGGCCGGCTTCCATGACCGAAATCTCGCTTTGCGGCAAGCATCCCTCGCCGCCGCCGCCCGGATGGGCACAAACGCGGTGGAATATTTGCCGCAAATCAGCGAGTTGTCGCGGCATAAAGAAAGCTATTGCCGATATCTCGCCGTTTCCGCCCTGGGCTCGGTTGGCGCGCCCGCCGCCGAGATTTTGCGCGAATTATATGCGCGCCCGGGTGAGAATGAGGAATGGAAAGCACACGTTGTAAGCGCCACGATGTCTCCGCAGGGGGACATCACCCAAGGACGCGCTTTGCTGGCCCAATATTGTGCCGAAAAACCTGGCAACGCGGAGCAATTGATGCGCTATATCGCGGGGCGTGCAACCCTTGAAATATGGGATATGGCCAGCTTATTGCAGGAATTAAACGCGGTTTCCCCGCAAACGATCACCGCATTCCTGGAATCAATGCCGGCCATGAGCGATTATGCTCAAGCCCGGACCTGTGTTATTTTGGGTGGCTTGACGGGAAAAGCGCCACTGATCGTCCCGTTTTTAACGAGCAAGCTCAAAGACCATGATTTTTCGGTGCGCTGTAACTCCGCTTTGGCCCTGGGCAAATTAGGCCCCAAGGCGGCCAGCGCGTTGGGCACTTTGAAAGAAATGCAAAATGCTGAAAAGCCCCTGGAGCGAGCTTGCGTGAATAAGGCCTTGCAGGCGATCTCACCGGCGCTTGCCACGCCCGCTCAATAGTGGAATGAGGGCACCCGTGGCACGCCCGCACCGAGCATTCCTATTTGGCCAGGCTCTTTAATAGCGCTGAGATGTTGGCGTTTTCTTCCCCGGCCATCTGTGCGCGTTTGGCCTGGAATTTTTCGTACTTGGCCAGCTCTTCCGGCGTCCAGCTGTTCGCTTCGTAATAATCGCCACCATAGGGCACGCCAAGATCGATCCAGCAGGCCAGCTTGTCTTTTTCTTCCTGGGTTAACTTCACTTGACCGTGGCCTTGTTCCAGCAAGACAAGCAGCGGGCTTTTGCAGGCACCGGCGGAGTACGGTGGCAGCATGGAAGGTTCGGATTGCGGGCTGATCCACTTCACCCACGGGCCGTCGCAATTCCCCGCGTAGCCTTGGTTTTCCTCATCCCGGTTTACGAATTTGGACTGCGTCAGGCAAAGATAAGCATCGCTCCAGCGGCGTTTGGCGGGAGCATCGTTGAGGGTTTCCCCGCGCAAGCTAAACGCTTTGGCCTCGGGATTGCGCGAAGCTTTACCCCGTTCGCTGTCCCCCTTTTCCGCCCAATCCTTCACCTGGCCACGATCCGAATGGCAAGTCACACAGTGGCGGTCGAGGATGGGTTGGATTTCGCGAGCAAAGCTAAAACCGCGCGGGGTGCCATAAAACGGAGTGAGTTCCTGCGGCCCCACTTTCGCCGCGAGGGAGACGCCCTTATGCGCGGGAGGGGCGCTGTTCTTGGATTCGTGGCAGCCGGAGCAGGATTGGTTTTCGCCCGGTTGCAGCGTGCTCCAACTGCGCATCGTCTGGACCACATGGCCCTTGCTGTTCACGGCTTGGAAATAGACCGGCGTGCGCGCGGGCACCACAAAGAACGCCGAGCCATCCGCGTAGACCGGAGTTTCGCCCAAGACCATTTTCACGTCCCAACAGCCGTTGCCGATGGCAATGGGCGTGCTCACCAGCGCTCCGCCGGCCACGCCTTCATTGAAGTTATGCCCCACCCCGGCGGCGCGGAAATCCAATGCCACCACCCGCATTTTTTTCACGGTGCCGCGGGGCACATCCTTGAGCCCCGGCCCTAGATAAATGTCCTGCACATAGTAGGTGCCATTGGTTTTGCGATAATCGACCATGCTGGGACGGTGTGCAATCTGCGGACGCGCCACCACGGGCACGGCTTGGCGGCAGGCGTATTGGCGGTCGGAAACCAGCAATTCCCGCCGACCGTCCACATCCATCCAATACAAGCTGAAATGGGCGGGCTCCGGGCGGCCTTGGTTGAATTGCCAGCCGCGCGGGGCGTAAGTGACCACAAACTCGCGCTCGCTTAAGGCGTAGGGATATTGAAACAACTCCCCTTCCTGGCCGTAGCCGTCGATGCGTTCAGCGGGCGTCTCCCGCACGGGGGCGATCAATTGCGCGCCGGTGTTTTCCTGGCGCCCAAGCGCCGGATCGAGCCAGCCCAGCTTGCCCGCTTGCGCGGAGTGATGCCCCGTAAAAATGGAGATCACCTTCGCCGAACCGGGAATGCCCCGCGCGTGGGCAATCGTGGTGGGGAACCACGAATTATTCCCGTAAAACTCCGTCTGGCCAGTGCCATCGGGATTCATTTGGAACAACCCTTGGGGGAATATCTGGCCCCGATCATTGTAATCCCAACGCGTATATAACACGCGGCCATCGTCGGCCAGCGCCGGGTGAATGGCGTGCACCTGGTCGAAGGAAAGCCGCCGGAGATAACGCCCCTGGCGGTCGCAGGTGTACAGATTGCTCACCTCGGTCCACCAACAATCGACGGTTTGCACGCAACGCGTTGAGGAAAACACAATGCCCTCGCCCGGCACGTAACAGCCTTCGTAGTCAGCGAAACCCAGGCCACTGGTAATGGGCCGAAGCTGGCGCGAGTTTAAATCCCATTCGTAGAGGTGGTAGTCATCCTGATTAAGCGATTTTTTCCAAGCCACCAGCACCTGCTGGCCATCCAACGACACGTCCGGATCGCGCATCGCCCCGGCAGCATCTTCCATCAGCACTTCGGTTTTCGCGTATAAGCCTTCCAGCTTGAACCGGCACAATGCACCCCCTGGCGCGAAATGGCGTTCATTCTGGGCGTCCGACTGGCCTTCGGTGTAGGCAAAAAAGGAAGGCAGCAAGGTGCGATTTTTAACGAACACCCATTCCGGGCGGGTGGCGAGCAAGTTTTTCAAGCGCTCAGCCCGACGTAATTCGCACGCCGCGGCGTAACGGGTTAAGGCATCACCCGGCAATGCCGTCAGCTTATCGGCTCCGAGATCCGTTTGCACCTTAGCCAGCAATGACTGCTCCACAGCTTCGGCTTGGCCGGGGGAAAACCACTCGGGGAAACGCCCGGCGGCATCTTGAGCCAGCCAATCCCAGGCTTCGGGAAAATCGAACTCCAATGCGTTGAGCACCCTTTGCACGGCCTTTTCGCGCTCCGCACCTCCAATGCGCGCGGTTTCCATGGCGGTTTTGGCGGCCTTTACAGCTTCCACCCAAGTGGCCTGAGGGGTGTAATAAGGGGTGGCCGCTGGCACAGAAAGCCCACACCGCAGGAAGCATAACCCCAGCAGACACACCGTCCAAAACCACCCCATATGCCGAAATCGGTTCATGCAAATAATGACGCTGTTCTCCCGAGCAAATTCAAAGGGTTTTAGCCAGCGGACCAGTGCCCCCGCAGCGCTACCTCTGCCACAGGTCCTGACGACACGGTTAGCGATGGATTTTAGCATATTACCGGAGATTTCAGCAAAGAACGCCCGATTTGTCATGTCACCCAAAATGAGTACTCGGCGGCCCTGGGCAGTTGAGTAAATAATGGGAGCAAGAAAACGAGAACTTGGAATCCTGCTACAGAAAAAGAATGACCTGCCAATGAAAGCCGGCTTTTACCCGGGATGAACCTGGTCCGTTGACTCAGCAGGGGCGGCTTTGGGCGGAAATTCGCCCTCCCAGTGGGCCACCACGGCAGTGGCCAGGCAGTTGCCTACCAGGTTGACCGTAGTGCGCGCCATATCGAGCAACTCATCCACGCCCATGATCAAGATGACGCCTTCCAGCGGCAAATCGAACGTCACCAGCGTGCCCGCCAGGATGACTTGCGAGGCGCGGGGAATGCCCGCCATGCCTTTGCTGGTCAGCATCAGAGTGAGCATGATCATTAACTGCTGGCCCAGGGTCAAATGGACTCCCGCCGCTTGGGCTACGAAGACCGATGCCACGGCCAGGTGTAACGTGGAGCCATCCAAATTGAAGGAGTACCCCAAGGGCATAACGAAGGATACAATGCGTTTGGGCACGCCAAAAGCCACGAGCCGGCGCATGGCGTCCGGCATGGCGGCATCCGACGAGGTGGTGGTGAAGGCCAGCACGGCAGGCTCACTGATCACCCCCAAAAACCGGCGCACCGGGATGCGCGCCCATAAAGCCGCGGGCCATAAAACGCAAACGCAGAAGACGATCAGCGCCAAGTATAGGGTAAAGATGAGCTTGGCTAAATTGGTCAATACTGAAAGGCCGCTATGGCCCACCGTAACCGCCATGGCAGCGCCAATGCCAAGGGGGGCAAACTTCATGATGACCCCGACAAACTTGAACATCGTCTCCGCCAAGGCGTCGCAAAAACCCAGCATGGTGGCGCGGCCGGGGCCTTTGACCTGCGCCAGGGCCACCCCGAACAACATCGCAAACACCACGACCTGCAACACGTCGTTGGCCGCGGCGGACTCAAAAAAACTGCGCGGCGCGACATGCTCGATGATGCCCTCCCAAGTCACTTTGTTGGCGGCGGGGGCGGCGGCCTCCGCCCGCGGCGGCAAGCGCACCCCGGCCCCGGGTTGGAAATAATTCACCGCCAGCAAACCAATGGCCAAAGCGAAGGTGGTGACAACTTCAAAATAGATGATGGATTTGAGGCCCAGCCGTCCCACTGCCTTGAGATCGTCGCTGTGGCTGGCGATGCCGACGACTAAGGTCGAGAAAACCAGCGGCACCAAGATGCACTTGATGAGCCGCAGAAAAACCGTCGAAATGACCTTGAGGTGCTGGGAAAATTCGGGGAAGAAATGCCCGATCGCCACGCCCATGGCCATGGCAATAAATATCCATTGAGTGAGACTGATGCGTTTGATTCGTTCCCACATACCGCAACATCATGCTGCCGCAACTCACCCACCGCAGAGTCAAGGCGGGGTGAGACTAATGAGCTATCCTGAAGACAGCAACCGGATTCTTATTAAGTGAGGCGAGCCTGGCTTATTTTTCCTGGCTCCGAATCTGCTGGATTTCGGCGGCAGCACTGTCGCCATTGGTGGCGGCAGCCTGCAACATGGCATTGGCCGTCATCAAACCGCGCGCTGCCACTTGTTGCTGGGCGGGGGTTAGATTGGCATCTGCCGCCAAAGTCTGGAGGAGGATCACTGCTTTGGGGGAATTGGTGGTGCGCAAGGCTTCCAAGGCTTCGCGGACGCTAGCCTGAGTCTCAGCGTTTGCTTTTTTGAAGGCTTGGTCAAAGGCTTGGGGAGCTTCCGCCAGAGGCAGCGGTTTTAAAACGGCGCCTTCTTTGCTGCAACCCGCCAAGCTTAACCCACCCAAAACGCTCGCACAAACGAGCGAACTAATGATGTTTTTTTTCATGGCCCTTAATTTCCCTTATTTATAATTTGGGCATTATCTGCGGACGCTCCCCCGTATACCAGCGATAATCCACATTTTTTCCATTATAATCCGTGAACGGGATGGTCGAAACATTGCCCGCGACCCACATGGTGCTGCATCGTTTGCCGTGACGGAACCACTCCCACTCGAAATGATATCCGCCATAAAGCGAACTAATCCCACCCATGGTGGGCGGTTTGCTGCCAATCCATTGCGATAGGATCGTCTTGGGGCCACCCGGGAATATGGCCAGGCTATCTTCATCGCCTTCCATCCGTTGTTCGGCGGCGTCCTGACAGAATATAGTGGTTTGGGGCGAAAGCATTTGGGTAAATTTCAACCGTCCTTTGGATGCGTTGAAAGATTCCGCCAAATACTTGCACATGCCGTAGGTGGAGTTTTTCCAAAAATCACGCGGAAAATTTCGGCCTACATCCCGCCATTCATCCACGATTTTGGCGGCGGGACAGTGAAACACATCACGTCCTCCCCGGCCGCCGATGTAGCTCATATAAGCCACCCCCCAATAAGCCAGGTCCGAAGAAGGGCTCAGAATCGCCTCGGTTTTGGGGTTCGCGGTCCACTGGCCATCATTGGGGATCTTAATCCCGGAAGTGGAGCCTGTGTCTTTGAGCACATGCACCGAATCGTTATTGTCTTCGGCGTAGAGCGTAACCCCCACATGCACTTGGTGCAAATTGCTAATGCACCGCGCGCGGTGGCCTTGCTCTTTAGCTTTGGCCAAGGCGGGCAAAAGCATGCCGGCCAGGATGCCAATGACGGCGATGACGACCAGCAACTCAATGAGAGTGAAACCGCCCGCGTGAGGCACGCGATGGGTTGATTGGATCAGAAAATTTTTCCGCATCATGATATGACTATATATTAAGAAGGAAGCGATTGCCAGCCGATAGGGCCACAATCTCAATGCGTCCAACCTATACACGGAATGTCACAATCGGATGGCGAGGAACTGCCGAATACGTAAAACCGCGCCCAACAATACCGACAATATAGAAATAATGGGAGGCAAGGTATTGCAATCCAGGACGCAGGTGATAGAAACCCGCCCCCACGAATACACCTAACCAGCTCAGCAGAAAGCCAATACTGCCAGCAAAAGGATTCTGCAAGCAGCGGCCTAGGCGGGAGCCTGAGGGGGCGCGGCTGGCTCACGTTTGACGGCTGAATCCGGCGTGTTGCCCGCAAAAGCTCGATGGGCTCCGGCCAAATTCTGCAACTCGCTGATTTCGCGGCGCAATTGGCTGGCTTGATCGCTCAACTCGCGCGCGGCGGATGCGCTTTGGGCGGAACTGGCGGCGTTGGAATGAGTCATTTTTTCCATGTCGGCCACCGCTTGATTGATTTGGCTGATGCCTTGGCTTTGCTCGGCGGAGGCGGTGGCAATTTTGGCAATCAACTCATCCACCTTCCGGATGCGTTCGGTGATGTCCCCCAACCGTTTTTCCACCCGGATGCTGATCTCCACCCCCCACTGGCTCTTGGCGGCGGCATCTTGGATCTTGTCGGAAGTTTCATTGGCCGCTTCGGCGCTCCGTTGGGCGAGGTTGCGCACCTCCTCGGCCACCACCGAGAAGCCCAGCCCGGCTTCCCCTGCCCGCGCCGCTTCCACCGCGGCATTCAGCGCCAGGAGATTGGTTTGAAACGCAATTTCATCGATGGTCTGAATAATTTTCGCAATGCCTTGGCTGGCGCCTTCAATCTCACGCATTGCTTGATTCATTTCCCGCAAGTCAACCGAACTGGCATCGGCGGCGTTGCGGGTCTCGCCGGCCAGCCCTTTGGCAAGTTGGGCATGGCTGGCGTTTTGTTGGGTGCGGCTGGCCATCTCCCCCAGCGAGGCGCTAGTTTCCGCCAGCGTGGAGGCTTGCTCGTTGGCGGCCTTGGCCAGCATGTTGCTGGCAGTGGAAACTTGCTGTGAAGATTCATCCAAGCGCCAGCTGGTATCCACCAGCCGGCCACTCAATTCAGACAAACGGCGCGATAGGCGGCGTTCCACCCCTAAGGCGACCACCACAATGGACAGCACCACGAGGCCCGCAAAGCTAAAGCGCCAAACCATTCCGCGATATAGCGATTGCGCGATCTTTTTAGATTCGGCCTGAGTTTGGGCCGAAACCATTTGATGGTGTTGCCGCACTTGGGCGAAAAAGCTGTCGTACATGGGCAATAACTTGGTGAAAAAACGCTCGATCGCGGGACTTACCTCACCCCGCAAAAACAACTCGCGCACCCCTTTGTTTTCGGCAATCAGCTTTTCACAGAGGGCCTGAATGGGAGTCGTGGAGATGCCTTCGGAAACGAGCAGCGCTTTCACTTCATTTTGCTTGGTCTCGATGATCTGAATGCTTTTCTCCATGTCATCGGGATCTTTTATCTGCAATAAATGCTGCATCTCCGCTTGCATCTCACTGGAACGTTCCAAAAGTGAATAGCTGCGATCCAACTGCGCCAACACGCCATCCATGCGCTTGCCACCGTCCTGAACAACGTGCGTCAGCAAGCGAAAAGAAAGGCCGGCGACCACTAAACTGGCACCCGCCAGCAACAGCAACAACAGCAAGAATTGCCTGGGCAAACTCATGATAATATTGGTTCGCGTGGATGATTTAAGCCATGCTGCCAGCAGGGGTTGCCACTGCCCATCATTGCAATTTGGAAATGCTCAATCCCAGCACTAATGAGCCAATCGGTTTGCCCCCATCCAGGATGGGAACGGCGATCTGGACCTGCTGCAACCCCGTCGATTCGTCGACTTCCACCGCACCCTGCCAAGTTTTCCCGCTCATCGGTTCATCGTGTTTGGGTTTGCCTTTGTGGCTCCAATTGCTGGGCTTGGCCAAGAAGGCCACTTTCATGCCTTCAGCCCCGGAAATAAACGCTTCGGCAATGGCATCGTTCTTTTTGTTCTTTAAAAACTGGCCGGCTTCGTTTTTCGCAAAGGCCCGCACATAGGGATCCAAAACCGATAACGTTTTCCATTTATCTTGCGTCATAGCGGCCTGATCGGCGGGTAAATTGGAGTTATGCTCCTTGACGGCTTTGACGATGATCGGATCGCTCGCCCAGGTTTGGACCGCTTTAACTTGCTCGTCGATCTTGGCTTGAACGGCAGGTTCCGGCGCTTGGGCGTGAGTGGCGACTTGGAGGCAAAAACCGATAGCCAATGCGAAAAAGTGATGCAATTTCATAGTATGTAGGTTTCTAGCCAGGCCAAGGTGATTCCGTTCCATCCCGTAAATCGCTTAACCACGCATTAGTTAAACGACCTTGCCAACATCCTCCTAACGACGTGCATTTGCACCCGAGCCCGAGCACTAGATGTATTATCGACTGGAACCTAGGAGCCTTTAGTCAAATCTATGCCCCAGAGGGAGACCTGACCACTAAAACCCCGGCCACCCACACAAACAAGTTCTTATCTAATTCATTATTAATATGTTATATAATTTTCACACACTCATCGAGCAAGTTTTTTTTCTTTATCTGTCCGCTTTGCACCAGGATCTAGACTTTTTTGAAACAATTGCTCTACCTGCGGGGTATGGTTTTCGTAACACCGCCACCATGTGGGCTTCGGTTGATTAAACCCAGGCGGACATTAAGAAAACAACGACCATGAAAACCATGCACCGGTTTGTGACGCATCTAATGGCCAGCAGTCTGGTCGCCCTAACGCTATTCTCCGCCCAAGCGCAAACAGCTCCTCAAGAGCTATTTCGAGATCATGGTGCCCCGGCTGGCACCGCCCATGAGGTTTTGCCCCAAGGAGCCATTGTGCATCTGCAGTTGGGGAATCTTTACCAAAGCCTGCTCCGGGTGGAACAGTTTGCCACTAACCTTATTCCCAGCCAGGTTTTACCCCCGGAATTGCAGCCCATTGCGCAAGCCGAACATCCGCTGCTGATGCTCGCGGGCATGCAATTACTCGGCGAACCGTTGAGCGAGTCGAAAGTACGGGAGCAATTTGGACTGGACCCAGCCAAACCGGTGACCGTTTCCGTCTTTGCCGGCGATCCCCGCAAGTCGTTTATCATCACCCTCGGCATAGCCAATCCCAAAGCGTTGGAGGAATTTGTCCATTCCATGAACCCCGAAACATGCGAGGAAATCACGCTTTCAGATCATCCGGCGGCGCACCTTGAGCTTCAGATCAATGGCTTCCCGCTAGAACTGTTCGTGGTTTGTTCAACGAATACCGCCTATATCTGCGGGGACCGCAACTTGGCGCTCGCTTTGCATAACACCCCGGCGGGCCAACGCCTGAGCCAAGATGCTTTCATGCGGCAAGCGCTGCCGGGCACCGTCAATAAGGACTTAGCCCTGTTGATAAACACCACCTCCATCAAACCCATGATGCTGCAGGCGCAAGGCCTCGGCGCGATGGTGGTGCCCATGATCCAAATGCAGCGGCAGCGCCTGATCAGCCAATTGCCGCCGGAACAGGTTTCGCGCCTGAGCGCTCAACTCCACCAGCATCTGGGCGTGCGCGATTTGAATGAATTTGCCGACTACGCCGAGTGTGTGCTCACGGCTTCTTTTCAGCAATTGAACGAAAATTCGGCCAAAGGAATGTCCAATTTCGATGGCGCTTGCTTCACCCTCGACCTCGGCCCGGCCCTGCCGCAAGCCACCGCCAGCATCTACTCGAAGTCCTACCAGCCCGATCAAACCACCCAAAGCCTGCCGATGGCGGAAGTCCGTAAAGCCATGACTTGGCTGGGCAACGACTTGAACTCCTTCTCCGCCACGGGCCGGCAACCGGAAATCAAGCCTTCCCTAGGCACCTTGGCGTGGTTGGACAAGATGAAATCCGCCATGGCGGCCAAAGGCCTGAAAACCAGTTTGCTCGACCAATGGCAAGATGAGGTGAAAAACCTCCCCGTCAACCAACCCCTCGCCACTAAAGTGCCTTGGGTGCTCACCGCCAAAGTGCCATTAAATAACCCGCCGGACATTAGCAAGTATCAGAGTCTCGATACTTATTTGGCGGATTTTTCGGCCAATTTCTCCCTGCCGTTTTGCCGCTCCGTCAACGTCATGCCAGGCAAAGACATGGCGGCTCTGGAATCCTTCCTGAAAGGCGGCGTCTCCACCGCCAATGACGGCGAAAAA
>MTLE01000036.1_pt2 | contig 46653 bp, 34 predicted proteins | sample 1982461 | NCBI WGS metagenome assembly MTLE01 (sample SAMN05712605, study PRJNA340218) | biofilm metagenome | isolation source: sample SPL anode biofilm adapted to -200 mV | place: USA | collected 2012-02-03
GGTTTAGTATTGTCGTCTATCCGGCATGTTGTAATGATCTGTTTAAAACATTACTAAACGCCGCCAGACTAATCAATATATAAATTCGTATATAACTATTATTTTAATCTTATAAACAATAATAAATTTCAGAAGTTAAATCATCGGCACGCCATTAAAAGGCGTGATCCAGCGGCAGTTTTACGGTAAAGGTTGTGCCCCGACCAAGTTCGCTTTCGACACTCATCTCGCCGCCATGCTTCTTCACTATATCGTAACTGATTGAAAGACCGAGCCCGGTCCCCTTACCGACCTCCTTGGTGGTAAAGAAAGGCTCGAATATCCTGCTCAGGTTTTCCGGTGCGATCCCCTTGCCGCTATCGCTCAGCCTGATGATGATATCGTTCCCCTGGCGGCGCGTTTGGACGCCGATAACGCCATGCCCCACGATGGCATGGGCCGCATTGGCCAGAATATTCATGAAAACCTGGTTCAACTGCTGCGGATAACAGTTCAACTGCGGCAGGTCGCTATCGTAGTCACGCTCGACTTCGGCCACGTATTTGATCTCGTTACGCAGCATGTTGAGGGTGGTTTCCAGGCAGTCGTTGATGTTGAAAGGCTTGCACTGGGTATCATCCACATGGGAGAAGCTCTTCAGGTCCTGCACGATCCGCCGCACCCGCTCGGCGCCGTCAAGGGATTCGGCAAGCAGGTTGCCAATATCCTCCAGAATGAAGTCGATCTTCAACTTCCTGCGCAGCTCGGTCAGCGTTGCAACAGCACCGACGTCGCCCAGACCGTGCAACGCTTCGATAACAGCGGTTTCGAAGACATTGATCTTATCCATGTATTTCCCCATGGTGGAGAGATTGCTGGAGATAAAACCCATGGGGTTGTTGATCTCGTGGGCCACCCCGGCGGCAAGTTGGCCGATGGAGGCCATCTTTTCCTGTTGATAGACCTGGGCCTGGGTCTGCTGAAGCTCGGCATAGGCCTTTTGCAGCTCTTCGTTCACCTTGAGAAGTTCGGTGGTTTCGTGGATGGTCACGACAACGCCGCGAATCTCATCGGAGCCGATCTGTTTAAGCGTATTGGACAGCAACTCGAAATGGCGCTGGCCGTTGTCATAGACCAGATGTCCGCTCTTGCCGTCATACTCTGAAATTTCCATGCCGATCCGGCTGAACAGTTCCAGGCATTCCACGCCGACGATCTGTTCGTAGGAAAGCATGGCAAAGGTACAAACGGCCCGGTTACAGCGCCGTACACAGCCCCACTGGTCGCAGATCAGCACCATCTCGGAAAGGCTGTCCATGGTGTCTTCCCATTCGCGCCTGCCGCTCTCCACCTGGGCGAACAGCTCGCTCAACTCGCTGTGCTTGAGCTGCAGCTCCTCCCGGCTCTTGGCAAGCTCCTGCTCATTGATCTTGCGTTGGGTTATGTCCTCTTTCACAGCCAGGTAATGGGTTATTGTGTCTTGTTCGTCCTTGACCGGCGAGATGGAAACCAGCTCCCAGAAAAGTTCCCCGTTTTTCTTCCTGTTGTGGAATTCGCCATGCCAGGTCTGGCCCGAGGTTATGGTGCGCCAAAGTTCACGATAAACCTCGGTCGGCGTTTCCCCGGATTTCAACACCCTCTGGTTCTGGCCCACGATCTCGTCATAGGCATATCCGGTCAGGCTGCAGAACTTCTTGTTGACATACTCGATGTTGCCCTGCGGATCGGTTATGACAATGGAGCAGGGATTCTCCGATACGGCCCACGAAAGCTTGCGCTGCTCCTCCTCGGCCAGCTTGCGGTCGGTGATGTCCAGCAGAGTCTCGATGGCCGCCACCGGCCGGCCTTTGGCATCAACCACCGGAGCGGCATCAAAGAACAGATAACGGCGCTGTCCGCCCACATTATCAAACCACCCTTCCGATTGCAGGCCTCCCTGGATGTGTTGCGACAAACGCGAGCTTTGGTACAGGTCATTGAGGCAGGATATGTCTTTGGACAGCAACAGATCGGCCAGTACCGGGCGTTGTTGCGGATAGAACGCCTGCCACTGACGCGTGGTGCCAAGCATTTCTTCGGCCCTGATGCCGGACAGGTTCTCCAGGGCGCTGTTCCACACAATGACGCGGTGCTCGGGATCGAGGACAAAGATCGGCACGGTGGCATTGTTGATCAATCCCTCGGCAAACGCCTTTTGGTCGTGCATCAGCTGCTGCATCCGCCTCAAGGGGGTGATATCCGTGAAATTGCCACGTTTTCCCCGATAGTTTCCCATATCGTCATGGACTTCGTGGCAGAGGTGGGAAACCCAGCGCTCCTCTCCGTTCTTTGTGACGATCTTCAACTCGAGCTTCCGGGATTTTCTGGTGGCTGAATCGGCCTTGTGAGTATGTCCATCCCAATCCACCCGGTAATCGGGGTGTATGATCCGGTCCAGCAGATCGGGCTGGGCGTAAAACTCGCTCTCGGCATAACCGGTCACTTCAAGGCAATTGGCCGACATGAACTGAATGCTGTTGTCCGCATCGCGCCAAAAAGCCACCTCGTCGGTAAATTCGGCCACTATGCGGTAAGTCTGCTGGGTAAGCCGCATCACCTCCTGGTGATAATCGAAATCTTCGACAAGGGAATTGAACACCTGCGCCAAACTCCCCAGTTCGCCTTCGAATCCCTGGGGCAGAAAACGCGCCTTGCCCTGTTTCGCCGACATCGAGCCGATGTGGTTAATCACCTGTTGCAACGGCGTCATCATCCGGCCCAACACATTCCAGATGATCAGGGCTGCCAACAGCGCAATACCGGCAAAGGCGGAGACAACCCCGATACCGGTGGCATGCAGCAGTTCATGGATCTGGCCGGCAGAAACGCCGGCGAAATTTTCATTCAGCTGATTGTCAAACAGAATAAAACTGAGGACGGAGATCAGCGCCATGGCCGCCACGGTCAGCAGCACGGCATAGAGGGTGAATCGTGTTCTGAGAGTCAATCCGTTGGGGTCTATCGATTTCATTGACAGCCTCGCAGCGGTTTCTGGCAGAAGATTTTAAATAATAGCAGGACTGGACAAACCGCACAACCGGGACAAAAAAATCTTATGGTGCGGATAGAAAAAAAAGACTTATATAACCTTGAATGATTATAGGTGGGAAACAACTACAAAACCCGTTTGATCAGCCCGGCCAGCCTGTAAGCACGGCACTTTCGAACGGCAGGAATCCGTTCAACTTCCGCACGTTTTGATCACACCTGGGGCAGGCGTAATCCACGGACCTGAGATGGCACAGATCGTGTTCTCCCGGGCAGATGCCCAGATTTTTAAGCACGCCTTGATTAGTCTTGAGAACCACCTTGTCGGGAAAGCCTATTTCATCGGTGTCCGCCCGCCCTTTCAGCAGCGACGCGGCCAGTTCGCCGGCTTGCCGGCCCAGGTCGCCCCGCTTGATCTCCAGCACGGCCGCGGCACCAAGGCCCAGGTAGGCGCTGGCAAAGGACACCACCGGCACCCGCTGCTTCTGGGAAAAGTTGAAGTAGGCCTCGGCGGTCTCCCGAGTGACGGCAATTGTGTCCGGCAGCATCCAGAGGGCGTCCACCTGTCCGGCCAGGCTGGAGAGCTTGGAGAGCGTCTCTTTGGGGTTATGCACCTCGCGCAGCACCAGTTCCACCCCGGCCTGCTTGGCCGGTTGCCGGGCCTGCCGCAGGTACCAGCCGCTCCGGGCCGGGTTATAGAGCACCCCGATGCGGTGCGCCTTCAGCTTCCGGAAGATGGCCATGTAGTTCTCGGGCTGGATGTACATCCCGATGCCGGTCAGGTTGGGCTGGTTGACGCTCGGATTGGTGACGCTCAGGGACATTACGGCAATAACAGGAGTCTGGTGAACCTTTTTGGCGGCTGCCAGGGCATTGTCGCCGATGGCCAGCACCAGGCCGGGCCGGTCTTCGCGCACAATGCGGACCACATCGGTTTCGGCATAGTCGGAGAGCACCACCATCCGCTCGGTATGGCGAAAGGCGGCCCGGAAACCCTGGAGCACCTTGTCGTAGGCCGGGTCGTGCTTGCTCTGCACCACCAGTACGTCATAGGCCAAGGCCAGGGAGGGGCAGAGCATGGTCAGGGCGAGTATGAGAGAGGCAAAGTATCTCATCAAAACCGCACCTTCATGCCGCCTTCGAACCAGCGCCCGGTGTTGGGAAATACATCAACCCAATACTGAGAATTATTGAACAGGTTATGCCCGGAGAAGAACAGCTCCAGAGAGTTGTTTTCCCGCTTCAGCAGGGTGGCGCCCAAGTGCAGGTCCCATACCAGTCCGTAATACCTACCATTAAAGTCCGGTTCAACATTGGAATCCCACCAGATGTGCCGCCCCGTGAGGTCACCCCGGTAGGTGTGGTCGTCGTAACGCAGGGCCAGTTGCACCGTCTGGGTGGCTGCGGGGAGGTTGACATGGGTGCCGTTGCTGGTGCGATGAGTGTCGGTGTAGGTCCAGCCCGCTCCCAGCGAGGTGTTGAAGACCGGCACGGTGCGCGCTTCCAGTTCACTCCCCAAGGCAACGTGCCGATTGGAACCGGGATCGGACTGCACATCCCAGAGCTCGTTACGAAACAGGGTGCACTTCAGCCAGAGGTAGGGCACGGCGGTGCTCTCAAAACCGATCTGAGTGGTCCAGACCTTCTCCGAAGGGAGATCAAGTGTCAAGGAAGGGAGGCTGTAACCGCGGGCAGTGTAGGCCCGGGCCAGGGTAGTATCGGTGATGCGCCAGACAGCCCCCAGGGATGCGCTGAACTGGTCGCCATTGCTGACAGTCCGGTCAAAACGGACTCCAGGGGAGACGGAAACCGGACCAAAGGTCGCGGTGTCGTTCAAGTAAACGCCCCAGCGATCAACGATCCTGTCCAGCGTATCGACCGGGACATAGGCATAGTTGTTTTTCAACTCGAAGTGTTCGTAGTCCCCACCGGCCACCAGCAGGTTGTCGCTGCCGCGCCAGACCAGCTTGGCGCTGCCGCCACTGGACTGTTCCCAACCGTTGATGATGTATTGGATGGCATTGTCGGTTATGTTGTTATCAGTGGTGAAATACTTCCTGAAGGTGTGATGGCCGAGCAGTTCCAGTTCGAGCTGGCTGGTCACCTGTTTGCGCATGCCCAGAGTGGCGTCCAGGTAGTGGAATGATTTGTCTTCCTTGTTGTCGCCAGCAGGATACCAGAAGGTCCCGCGGTCGGCCCGGTCGTACTTGAATGTTGACCAGATCTGGCCTTGGTCCGGAAGATTCCAGGTGAGTTTTGTATAGAGACCGTTGGATGAGATAGCAGTGTGGGGGGTAAAGCCGTTGGTGCCAAGATACCATCCGGAGAGGTAATAGCCTAGTCGGCCGGTGGTGCCGCTGACCTCGGCCCTGGTGTCCGCCGTGGTCCGCTCGCCGATGGATGCCGTGACAGAACCGCCGAGGGTGCGTTCAGGATCAGGCGACTTGGTGATGACATTGATCACCCCGCCCAGCGCCTGCCCCCAGCTTGACGAAGCAGCCCCTTTGACGATTTCAATGCGCTCAATGATCTGGACTGGCACCAAGCTCACATCGGAGAAGTTGTCCGCGTTGTTAATTGGAACTCCATCTACAAGCACCAGAACATGCTGGACTGAAGAGCTCTGGACATGGACCAGGGCAACATTACCCACGGAACCAACATGTTCAAGCTGAATACCCGGGACGGTATCAAGCACATCGGCCAGGGTATGGGCGTTGAGTGCCTCGATCTCCGGACGGGTGATAACGGTAATGTTTTCCGCGGTCTGTGAAAGGGGCTTGGGGGCGCGGGAGGCGGTGGATGCTTGTTCCTGCCAGCCATTGAACAGGTCAAGGGTGTCGTCGGTCTCCTCACCCCGGGCAGGACCGGAGAAGACACAAAGACACAGACAAAGAACAACCAGAAGGACCCGTAAGGTATTTAAATAATTAGTGGATGGCATGGTATATTTAGTGCATGTACATTAACAAACTTAATAATTAGTTGTCCATAAAAAAATGGGCAAATCACATTAAAGGGGGGAGGAAAACATGCGTGAAGAACATGACGACCTGCTTGTGTTGGAAGAGGGGAGTGACACGGAAATGCCTATGACATGCATATGCACAACAAGTGTAACAAAAATTAAATAGTCACCCGGCGGGGAGGGGCAACCCTCCCAGTTCCTCACTCAAGTACTCTAAGTGATCCCCCGGAATACATAGCACCCAGACATTAAAATACGGCAATTTGGCGGAGAATGGCCGTCAAAGCACGGCAGGTCTGTCCGCCTGTCACCCTGAGCTGGGTGCTCAAGAAGCTGGTCATTTGTCTATTATGACGATTCAAAGAGCCTTCCGGCAACGGCAAGTTGCTCCGGGGTTCCCAGCAGCAGCACCAGGTCGTCCTGCTGCAACTCCCAGACCGGGTCCGGATTGGGCACGATCTCGTCGCCACGCTTGATGACCAGGACCGTGGCCCCGGACATGCTTCTGATGGTGCCTTCCCGCAACCCCTGCCCTTCCAGTTGGGACCCTTTTGCCACCCGGCAGGTGGCAATCTCGGCTCCGGCCAGGTAGCCGCTGATGCCGACCGCGTGGCTGTGGCGCCTGCTCATGGAGCGCAGCATGTCGTAGCCGCCTTTGCGCACCTCTGCAATGCACTGTTCTATATCCGCTTGGGGCACCATGTAATTACGCAAAACCCGGGAGAGGATCTCCACCGAAGTTTCAAACTCCTCCGGGATGACCTCGTTGGCCCCCAGCTTGTAAAGGGGCTCGACCTCCAGCAGGTAGCGGGTCCTGACAATAATGTGGAGGGCCGGATTCAGGTGGCGCCCAAGCGCAGCCACCCTTCTGCTGGCTGCGGCATCGGAGATGGCCACCACCAGGGCGCGGGCCGTGCCGATGTGGGCATGCTCCAGCACTTCCGGTGTGGAGGCATCTCCGAAAAGTATCCGTTGCCCCTTCTTACCCTCTTTTTTGACCGTAAATGGATTGGTTTCTATGACCACATACCTGATCCCCAGGTTTTTCAGCGACCTTGCCAGGTTTTTGCCGTTCACGCCGTAACCGACTATGACGACGTGGTCGGCCATGGGAATCGGCTTCTGGCTCCTGGCCAGCACCCCCTTGCCCCGCGTCAATCGATGGGGCAGCAGGCCGACTACGGAATCCGCAACCGGGCCGGAAAACCTGAGGCAGAGCGGCGTCAGCCCCATGGTGGCGATGGATGCCGCCAGGAAGATCTGGTACAACTCCGGGGTGAGCAACCCCAGCTCAACCCCGGCCTGTGAGAGCACAAAGGAAAATTCGCCGATCTGCGCCAGGGACAACGCGGCAATGACCGCGATCCGCATGGGCACCCCCAAGGCCATGGCGGCTCCGGTGGTGACAAGCGCCTTGATCAGCAGGATGGCCGCCACCAACGAGGCAATCAAGAGCGGGTATTTGACCAGGATGGCCGGGTCCAACAACATCCCCACCGAGATGAAAAAGAGGCTCATGAAGGCTTCCCGGAACGGGATGATGTCGCTCAAGGCCTGGTGGCTGTATTCGGATTCGGAGATGGCGAGACCAGCGATAAATGCGCCCAGGGCCAGTGACAGTCCGGCCAGGGCCGTGAGCCAGGCCGTGCCCAGGCCGATGAAGATGATGGTGAGGATGAAGAGTTCGCGGCTTCTGGTCCTGACCACCTGCTTGAAGATCCAGGGCACCAGGAACCGGGCGCCGTAATGGGCCGCCAGCACCACCCCCGCCGCCTTGGCGCCGATGACCAGGATGTTCGAAAGGCCGTTGCCCCCGCCCGCAAGAAGCGGCGTCACAAGCATCAGCGGCACGATGCACAGATCCTGGAAGATGAGGATGCCCATGGCCATTTTGCCGTGGGGCGCATCGGCCTGGCCGGAATCTATCAGCAGCTTCATCAGGATAGCGGTACTGGAGAGCGCGACCAGGAACCCGAAAAACAGCGACTGGCTGAGCGGAAAGCCAAAGGCCGCGCCAACGGCGGCAACCGCTACAATGGTGACCAGCACCTGCAGCCCCCCACCCCATAGCACCAGATGCCTGATCCGCATCAGCTCCTTCAGTGACAACTCGATGCCGATGGTGAAGAGGAGCAGCACCACGCCGATCTCGGCCATCTGCTCCACCTGGTGGGTATCGGTGATAAAGGCCAGGCTATGGGGACCGGCCAGGACGCCGGTTACCAGGAAACCGATGATGGAAGGGAAGTTGAGGCGGCGGAACAGGATGACGGTGACCAGCGCCAGGCCAAAGAGGATCTCGATGTCTTTCAGGGCTTCATAGGGCATGGGGCAGGTTCCGGTTCACTCCCTGATTTCCTGGCCGGGGCTGACAAAGGATATGCCCTGCCCGGAAGTGGCGCCGATCATGACGCATTCGATGATCGGAGCATTTATGATCTTGTTGGCCGACCACCTGACAATGAAGTTGGCCCCGAATCCTCCGCTGACATCCTTCTCCTCTATATGGACGAAGCTGGAAGCCAATGGCCCCAGGGCAAGGGGTTTTTCCAGATAATGCCGGACCAGCCTGCCGGTTGTGTCGTAGTAATCGATTGACGTTACCAGGATTGAAGCCGACAAGTCCGTATTACGGATGCTCAGGGTCGTGGCCAGTTGGAAAGGAAGTTTCCTGGGACCGGTGAAGACATTGGAGTAGACCGGCACATAGACGGTCTGCCCCTTGGACAGCCTGGCCCCGGACGCTGCCGCCCAACTGCTTTCAGAGGTCAGCACGGCGGCCAGCAAGATCAGGACAATGGGAATCGCGGCCAGGAAAACATTTCGATAACGCATGACAGTCTCCTTGCATGTCAGGTCAATGCAACAATCTCGGACGTACTAATTTTAGCACCATATAGATTTTATGTTTCCGCGGCAGGCACTGAGCCGTGGCGCCGGCAGGCGGCGCCACGGTTCAGACAACTATTTCTGATCGATTGCCGTCAGGCGCCAGGGATTGCTGCCCACAGGCCTGGTAAAGGTCCAGTATTCCTCGAATTTCACCGGTTCGGTCTTGCTGCCGGAGACTACCGCCCCGGTCGTGTCATTGGTTGTGTAGTCCAGCAGATTGGCATAGATCGAGGTGGTGACGTAGTCCTGTCCCGACTCCTGCCAGGCCTCGACGATCTCCACGTTCCTGACGGCGATGTTCTCCAGGCGGTTGATCTGTCCGTCTTGCCGCAAGCGGTCCAGGTCTCCCTGGAAGATCCGCTGCATTTCCTCGGTCAGTAACCCCGTCACCGGCGCCAGGTCACGATTCATCCAGCTCCCCTGGATCTTGAAGAAGGTATCCATGACCGAGTCGTTGAAGCGCGCTTTATCAAAAGACGGGTCCATTTGACGGATTTGGGACAAGCCCGTCTCCACGTCATTGCCACCCTGTGCATAACCTTGCTGTGCGCTGGAAATGGGAGTCACCGTTCCCCCCTGGTAGCCGCCGTACCCTTGGGAGGCGTATGATGCTGCCCGCCTGTTTTTTACAAAGCGGAAGATCAGGTAGCCTATGCCGGCCAGGAGAAGGATATCAAACAGGCCTATGCCTCCGCCGCTGCCCATGCCGTTACCGGCAAAACCGAGCCCCCTGAACAGCATGCCTCCCAGCATGCCTCCCATGATCCCGCCTGCCATGCTCCTCAGGAATCCGCCGCCACCAGGCTGCTGAAAGGGACTTGGCTTGGGCGTATACAGGGGACTCGACTGACTCGGTTGGCTGTAAGGCGAGGCCGGCCTGGAATAGCTGCGCGAAGCGCGGCTACCGAATGAGCGGCTGCCGCCGGCCCTGGCATGGGCGTTCAGCTCCAGTGCCGTAATGCTCAGGAACATGACGGCGGTCAGCACTGTAAATACTTTTAAAACGTGTCTTTTCATCATTATTCTCCTTGGTATTTGCCATCTCCGGCTTAACCGGGATCGGCGGACTTGATCTCATTCTTCGATACTGTTTTCCAGATGCGGTTGATGGAGCTTGACCGGCGCCCCCTGCCTGATCCTCAGGTTGAGCATTTCGACGGCCACGGAAAAGGCCATGGCAAAATAGATGTACCCCTTGGGTATGTGCATATCGAAACCATCACCGATAAGCGCCACGCCGATCAGGAGCAGAAAGCTCAGGGCCAGCATCTTGATGGTCGGGTGTTTTTCCACAAAGCTGCTGATATTGCCGGAGAAAAGCATCATGAACCCGACTGCGATGACGACCGCCGCGATCATTATGGAGAGCCGGCTGGCCATGCCCAGGGCGGTGATGATCGAATCCAGCGAGAAGACGATATCCAGCAGCAGGATCTGTACGATAACGGCGCCAAAGGTTGTGCCCACACGGGCCGCGGAGATCGTTTCCTCGCCTTCCAGCTTCTCGTGGATTTCCATGGTGCTTTTCCAAAGCAGAAACAACCCGCCCGAGATCAGGATCAGGTCGCGGCCGGAAATCTCGTTGCCCAATATGGCAAATAGCGGCGCGGTGAGCCCCATGAGCCACGACAGGGAAAACAGCAGCGCGATGCGGATGAACATTGCCAGGCCCAGCCCCAAAAGCCTGGCTTTATTCTGCTGATTGGCCGGCAGCTTTCCGGCCTGAATGGAGATAAAGATGATATTGTCAATCCCCAGCACTATTTCCAGTGCACTCAGCGTAACCAGCGCCATCCAGGCCTGCGGATCGGTCAACAACTCCATTGCCTGTGCCCCCCTTTATCCGAATTGACAGACATTGTTAATCCATGCACAGCTTGCGCCGTTTTGAGGTCCACAGGTCGATAGCCTCCCGCATGATATCGGAGACACTTTTGGATGTGGACTTGGTCAACTTTTCCAGCACCTTTTTTTCATCATCATTTATGCGCATGGAAATCACATTCTTCAACTGTTCTTTTTTGGTTTTGGTCTTTTTGGCCGATTTCGTACCTCTGGGAATCTGTTTCCTGCAGCACTTCATATTACGTCTCCTTTGAATTTGATATGGCTGTCCGGGTACTGGCCGGGCAGAAGAACCTGAATCAGCGTGACATCGCCTCCAGACGGGCGATACGTTCCTCCATGGGAGGATGGGTTGAGAAGAGCGACACCAGGCCTCCGCCGCTCAACGGGTTGACGATGAACAGGTGGGCCGATGCCGGACCGGCCCCCTGCATAGGGATCATCCTGCCAACGGAATGAAGTTTTCTCAAGGCATTGGCCAAAGCCAGCGGTTGACCGCAGATGCGGGCTCCGGCCTCGTCCGCCAGGTACTCCCGTGACCGGGAAACCGCCATCTGGATCAGCATGGCCGCCATGGGGAACACGATGGCCATGACAAGGGACGCGACAAGCCCACCGGCACCCTGGTCCTCGTCATCTCCCCGGCCCATACCGAACATGGCGCCCCACTGGATCATGTTGCCGACCATGGCGATGGCCCCGGCAAAGGTGGCGGCAATTGTGCCCACCAGTATGTCGCGGTTCCTGACATGTGCCAGCTCGTGGGCCATGACACCTTCCAACTCCTCGGCGGTAAGGATACGCAGAATCCCCTCTGTGGCGGCAACGGCGGCGTGGTTCGGGTTGCGTCCCGTGGCAAAGGCATTGGGTGAATCGTCAGGAATGATATAGACCCTGGGCATGGGCAGCCCGGCCTTGCCGGCCAGCCTGGCGACCAAGCCGTAAAATTCCGGTGCCTCGGCAGCAGACACTTCGCGGGCGCCGTACATCCTGAGGACGATCCTGTCGGAAAACCAGTAGGAGAAAAAATTCATGGCAAGTGCCATCAGAAAGGCGAGGATCATGCCGTTCTTGCCGCCGATGGCGCTTCCCATCAGGACCATGAGGAGGGTGAGGAGTGAGAGGAGAATGGTTGTCTTGAGTCTGTTCATTGCTGTTGCCTCCGACGAAATTGTTGATCGCCGGGAGTAACAATAAAAAAAACCTTTACCCCCGGCATGGATGCCTGGATAAAGGTCTTGTTGACAGGTTTCTGCCCCGGTCCCGGGTCTTTCGACCGTATTGACGGAATCCGGGTCGGCCTTTTCGGTGGCCGATAACTACTCCCCTTTATTTCCTAGTGATAGTAATTACTGGGTACATGGATGTCAAGGGATTTCGCTTTTTTTTCATGAAGCCGGCCGTCTTGCCCGCCTCCTTATTGGTGATATGGTTTAAGTAACAACGGATGATCATGTTTTTAGCAGGCTGTTGGAAAGGAAATGGCAATGGCCGGAATACCCGCCTATCCATTGAAAATATTTTACGATGGTTCCTGCTCGGTCTGTGCCGCGGAAATGGAATTCTATCGGCGCAAGGAACACGGCGATCGTATCCATTTCATCGACATAAGTGCCGCGGAATTCGACCCGGCACCATACGGCATCACCCTTGAGGCGTTCATGCACGAGATGCACGCCATCGACCAAAACAATCATGTCTATCGCGGGGTGGAGGCGTTCCGCGCCATCTGGCAGGCGTTTCCGGCCTCCACCCGGTACGGCTTGCTGGGCGCCCTGGTTACCCTGCCGGGGGTGAATTCACTGGCACGGCTTGCGTATTGGTGTTTTGCCAGGATCAGGAAATATCTGCCGAAAAGCGGCGATGACTGTAAAGACGGGACCTGCAGGATCGGCAGGAATGGGCCCCACCGATGATCGCACGACCTTACGGCGGATTAGATAATCAGGTCGGCGTTCATAACAACACGCCTTCTTGACACACAATGACACAATTTGATACACACAGATCCAATTTGGCATCTTGTGACAAACAGCTGTCATCGGTCGGGTTACGGGTTGGGACGTGAATGACGGCAGGAGATCACTGAAGCATGAAGGTTTCATACTCCAGTCTTTGTAGATCGTAGTCCAGCAGGTACATGCCGCACATGATGGCGATGCAGAGCGAAAGGGCAAAACCGTAACCGTAGAAAAACGGGCCCAGGCTGATCGAAATGACTGAGAACACCAGGTTGAGGGTTGCGAAGAGCGCCGTCAGGAACAACGCCCGGCCCCGGCGGTCAAGGTAAAAGTAGATATTGAGGACCCCCAGAAAGACCACCTGAAAGCCGGCTGCTGCCACGTCGATATAGAGCAGCGGCAGATAGACCTGCGGAATCCCGGCCAACTCAAGCAGTTTTGCCCCCACCAGAAACACGCCGATCGCGGCCGTGGCCTGGATCTTGATGATGTCGTAGATCCCTTCCCGTGCCATGCGCACCATCTCATCCTTCATCCCATAGATGTAAGAGAGCGAACCGCCTTCGCGCACCGCATCGTAAAAGCGGTCGTAGTATTCGACAAAGTCGGTTTCCATCCTCACCAGGAAAACCGCCATGCCCGGCAATATGGAGAGGTAGGCCAGGAAAACAGGGAAGTCGTAGATCTCCGAAGCATTCAGGGGGCCGATCACGTTTGTGCCGGTGTAGGGATGAAACCAGAAGACAAACTTATCGGCCCAGATGCCCAGGTTGTAGAAAAAACCGGTGAAGACCAGGGAGAGGTAGATCCTCCCCCGGCCCAGGAAATCGAACTCAATGAAGCCGCGGGCCGGATAGTTGCGAAACAGCACGAAGAGCATGCCCAGCAGCAGGGCAAACTGGCCGATCAGGAACGCCAGCATCAAGCCTTCCAGCCGCCAGACCCGCATGAAAAACGCCAGTATCAGGGCAGTGCCGTAACCAACGGCAAAGTTGACCAGGATCGACTTGTAGGCCTTGAGCCCGGAAAGAAGGATGGCGCCCACCCAAACGCAGCTCAGGACAACAAAGGTGGTGGCAAACAGCAGCCTGAAGAGGAGCGTGTTCTGTGGAAACAGCACGATGGCGAGCGGAAACGCCAGGATCCCGCCGATGGCGGTCACCAGCAGCAACAGGCCGTTCAGGTTGGGCAGCAACCGGTGGTGCTCCTTGTCGAAAATCCGGTCGGCCGAGTAGCGGGTGAACGCCAACTGCACAAAGCCGGTAAAGATCAGCGACAAGGCGATCAGATAGGTGATGGAGGTCTGGAACTGCGAAACCAGGAAACGGGGGATGACCACTGGTATGGAGATGATGCCGATCACCAGGACCGCGATGATGGAGAGCACCCAGGGCCCGGAGCTGATTATCCCGGCATAGGCGTAGGTACGCAGGATGGCGAAAAATGAATCCCGCTTGAGAAGCTTGCGCAGCTCAAATCCGATGCCGGCCATCAGTTCATCCCCTCGCTGTACAGCTCACGATAGCTTTCGAACATGCTGTCGTGGGAATAGTAACGTTCGACCCTGGAGATAGCCGCCTGCCGCGCCCGTTGCCAGAGAACCGGATCGGCCAGCAGGCGCAGCGCCTCATCGGCCAGGGCTTGGGGATTGTTGATCCCCACCACGCCGCCGGCAGGGCCGATGGCCTCGTCCTCTTTGCCAAGCCCCATGATCAGCTGCCGACAGGAACCGACATCGGTGGCCACCACCGGGATACCGGCGGCGAATGCCTCCAGCAGCACCAGCGGCAGCCCTTCGCTGATCGAACTCAATACCAGCACGCCGGTTCCGGGTAGGACCTCCAGGGGATTGCGGAAGCCCATGAAACGGACGCGATCATCAACGGCAAGGCTCGCGGCCAGGGCGCGGCACTCGGCGGCATACTCGGGGTCTTCGCTGTCCGGGCCGATGATCCACCCCTCCACCTCGGGCAGGTGGTTGGCAATGATCCTGATGGCGCGGATAAAGGTCTTGATGTCCTTGATCGGCACAATGCGCCCCAACAGCGTCAGCACCGGGGCCGGAGCATCGGGCGCGGCTTCGCGCAGCCGGGCAAAGCGGGCAACATCGATGCCGTTCGGAATGACGCGGGTATGCTCCGGAAGGGCTCCGTCATCGATCTGGCGCTGGCGGGCGCCGTCGTAAAGAGACACAACGGTTCCGGCTGCGCCATAGCAGAAATTGCCAAGGGTTTCGAAGAAGCGGATCCAGAGGTCGCGGTAATAGCTGATCTCGGTGGGGTCCTTCTGCAAGGCATTGCGGTTATCCTTGATCCAATCGCTGTTGAAGATGTCGATGCGCCGCTCCTTGGTGTAGATGCCATGTTCGCTCAGGATCAGCGGCCTGCCGGTGTGGTGATGCAGCAAGGCCCCCAGGAAGCCGGCATAACCGGTGGAAACCGTATGATAGACCTGAGCCGGAATCAGGCTTCTGGCTATTTCCGCCAACACCCAGATCGGCGTGTGCATGTTCCTGACGGTCCAGAAATAGTCCCCGAAGGACGGGTCGCTGCACCGTTCCTGGTACAATGCGGTAATATGCTCCCAGGAAAGGCGGCTATGCAGGAATTGTCCGTAATCCACGCCGGATGAAGGGTCCAGGTAAAAATTGATATCCTTGAAGGCGTTGTCCAGAAGGGACGGATCAGGCTTGATGAACCAGGCATGCAGGCGTTTGATCACCTCAAAGGCCGCACGGTTGCCCTCCTGGGGCGTCAACCCGGGTCTGTCATGGACTTCATGCAGATAGTAGGTTTCAAAGTGGACCAGGTTGGCGGGCAGTTCGTACTTCATTTCGCCGTAATCTTCGCGGCGGCTGCCAAGGAAGATCGCGCCGAAGCGGTACTGGGGAAAGCCGCGGATGATCTGGTTGACCCAGCTCGACACTCCGCCGCTGACATAGGGAAAGGTCCCTTCCAACAGCAGCATGACATCGACCCGGTCGGATTTTGGAAATGATTCGCCCATGTCATCCCATCCAGAACTGGACTACCGGACCAATCCCAGGCTTATGCCGCAACAGGGGATCGGTCCGGAAATAGTCTTTCAACTGCGCAAAATCACGGCGGCGATAGGCCAGCTCCGCCAGGTACGGTATCACCTTGTCGCGATGGATTCCCTGCTCCAGGGCCGCCGTGATGGCCCGGCCGGCCGGTTCCACCTCGCCCTTCCGCAGGTAGAGCCGGCCGATCAGGACCAGCAACCCCGAGTCCTGATCGCCCAGCTCCATGGCTTGGCTGGCGTAGGACAGCGACTGGTTGACAAAGAAATCCGCCAGTTCATCCCGGGCCAGATCGTTGTAGACCATCTCCCAATAGGAAAAGGCCAGGTTGCGGCACTGATCGCGCTTTTCATCCGGCGTGGCGGCCTTGCCCAGCGCCAGGAGCCCTTGGGTGATGGAGTTGCTGATCACCTTTTCGCGCCGGTCGTAGAGATTGAATGCCAGGAGCCGAATCTCCTCATCGCTGTCACCGGACGCCAGTTGCAACAGCCGGCTGGCATTCTGGCCCGAACCGGCGCTAATGGCCAACAGGGCCTTGAGCCGCAGTTGGCGCGGGATGTCAACGGCCTTGATCCGCGACCAGGCGCCCCCCTCCCCCATTCCAGGCCCTGGCCCTCCGGACTCGACCATGAACGGCGGTAGGGCCACAGTGGAAAACTCGGTGCGGCCGCCGCTTTTCAGCAGATATTTGTAGCACAGAAGCGAGATGAGTATCCCCAGCATACCGAAAACAGGGATAAAGAATCCGATGCCAAAGAAAAAAAACCACAGCCGTCGCCTGGTTACGGGGTCCTGTTCAGCCATCAGGGGAGTGAGAAGAACGGCAAGGGCCAGACATGCCAAGCCGTGAATGGACAGAAAAAGCAGCAACTGCAGCGCCTCCGGCTTGGAGCCGAAGATGGCCAGAACGGCGATCAGCTCGACCAGCAGGCAGTATACAGTCAGTTTGAGCCAGATCATTGGGGAGCCACCGCAAGGATTTCGGCCAACTGCTCGAACGGCTCGCCCCCACCCACCAGGTAGGAGTGGATGGTTATGCCCCCGCTGCCGGCCGTTATGCCGAACTGTTTCTTCAACATGCCGTCCAGTCGTGCCTGGTAGCCCTCGATGGCGGCCAGACCGGAAAATGGCATCAAGGTCACGAACTGGACCCCCCACCCCAGGTCGCGGCGCCAGGTGTGGTCAAGGCCGCGTTGCTGACGCTCGATGGCGATACAGAGCTGGTCCAGCAACGGCGTGGGGCTGATGTTCACCATCGCAAGTGAGCTGCTCACGCCAAGGTCCCGCTTGAGCCTGACCATTTTTATCAATTCGGACGCGAACATCAAGGGACAATCGGGATAGATGGTCAGGACTTCACGGGAGAAGACGGCTGCTTCGGAATGGTCTGCGGCATATGCCAGCAACACCCCGATAATCTGCAGGGTTTCGCGGTGGAGATAGAGAAACGGCATCTCACTGATCAGCAGGACTCCCAGCAGATTGCCCCTGCTGGTGCGCAGCGGGGCAGCGACCAGGTAGGCGCTGCGCTCGCCCTGGGCAAGGCGATCAACCGACTGATAGGCGGTTGTTCCTTTCTCCAGCACTGAGCGCAGCAACAGGTCATCCCGCAACAGCGGAGCGCCCTTACCGCACGAAGCAAGGGGCGAATCCAGCGGCACGCCCTGTTTGCACAGGTAGATGGAAGCGCTTTCCAGGCTGCAGTAATGAACCAGGATCGAGATCAGCGCCGCTCCGGTCTCGTTGTCCAGTTGACCGCCATGGCCCGCCTGGAGCGCCCGCAGGTCCTTCATGGCGTCCCTGAGCGTCACAGGCCGGCTGATCAGGTTCTGCTCCATGCGGTCATGGGAGAGGCGCACCATGAAATAGGCCCTGGACAGCTGCTCAAAGCGCTCGCCTGCGTGGTCGCTCAACTGGTTGGCCCGGCGCAACCGCCGCTCCCAGAGAGTGCTGAATTGGCCGCTGATCAGCGTCAGCAACACCCCTCCCAACATGAAGGTAGTTGGAAAATCGCCGGCCAGAATCCCCTGCCTCAGCATAAACAGGTAAGTCAGGCAGATGACGGAAATCGAGAACATGCCGGCTGCGATGCCATAGCGCAAGGCGATCAATAGCGGCGCAAACCAGATCCAGGGAAACTGGCCTTGCACGAAGAACGGATCGCTCCGGCTGAAGAAGTGCCCCAGGGCAAGGGCCGCTACGGTAATCAGCAGCGCCTCCAGCCATTTTTCCAGGCTCTGGTAGAGTTGTGAATCGAGAATCGGTTTCATCTGTCCGGCATGGCTCCTTTACAATGTCCCGCATATCTATTCAGCACCATCGGATGGCTTAAAAATCCCTGTCATCCCCGAATGTTTCCATCGGGGATCCAAGACTTTAAAATCTGGATTCCCGATAAAACCCTCGGGAATGACAACTTTTTGTCATTGTGCTGAATAGTTAAAGTCCCGCTTTAACAAAGGGGGATTTTGCCTTTATCCCCCCTGCCCTCCTTTTCAAGGGGTGGGGCAACAAGTACAATTTATTTCCCGGCTTTTGCCGCCAGCATTTTCTCCAACAGGCTATCCAGGACCTGCTGCCCCACGGAACTGACCGCATCGCGACTCCAACCGCTTTTCCCGGCTGTGCCGCTCCAGACCACTTTTCCCTCGGGGAGTTCGATCAGTTGCAAGGCAATGGCTGCCACCGGTTCACCATCCAGTCCCACCTTGTAGCGCCACTCGTTGACTGTCCCGGCAAGGGCATAGCGCACATTTTTCTGCTTTGCCCATGCCAGCGCTTCGGCCTGGCGGCGTTCACCACGGTCCATGGCTGTTTCATCCGGCTTGGACTCCACGCCATAGCGCTCCAGCCGCTGGACGCCACGGCTGTAAAGCAGAGCTGCCGTGATCGATTCGGCCCGCTCGCCCGCGTAGGGGGTTTCGGTGTTGTTGACAAAGGGCAGCAGCGCCCACGCTTCGTTTTGTGCCACCGGAGCGCTGCCCCCCTGGTTCAGCGTGACGCACCCGGCAAGAGCGCAAGCCGCCACCAGCAATAATACCAATCTTTTCATATCGCCTCCCGTATGCCTCGTTAAATTCAACTACTTCACTACAGTTTAAGGGGTTGCCGTCAGGACAACCCGGTTGTTGTCTTCGTTGCCTTTGCTGTCCACTGCCCGTATCAGGAAATAATAGGGAACATTGTGCTGCAACCCGGTTATTGTTGACTGATATGGATATACGGTTTGCAGCGCCTGCTCCGGGTTGACGCTGTTCCAAACCGACGAATACCCCTCGCCCACCGATGGATTCAGCACGACCCTGGTGGCTGTTGCCAAGGCGGGATCTGCGGCAAAATCGAATGGCGAGGTTCTGTAGTATAAAACATAGCTCACCTTGTTCATATCCAGGGCAACGTCCCAGGAGAGGGTGATGCTGCCGGCAACGGTGGCCGCAACCTTCTGAATTCCCACGCGGGGAGTCGGAGCCAGGATCGGGTTATAATTGAAGGCATTATAGGCGCTCGACCATTCGGGCGGTGCCACATCGGTCATGTCTTCATTGTTTTTGACAAAGGAATTAACGAAGTCCACCGAAGCGGATGTGATGTAGTGCCTGAAGCCGACTGCCAGCGCCTCCCGCACATCCGTCATCAGGATGTCATAGCCCGTGTTCGAGTTCCCGAGCAGCGTCTGGATATCGATGCCGGCCTTGGGGGCGTCAAAACCATTGGCATAGCCCAGGGAGAGCACCTTGAAGCCATCCGGGCGATTGGCCTCTGCCATGAGTTTGGGAGCCACATTATATTTGTTGTCGTAATAGTAGGGTGAAACCGTGGTCGAGGAGTTGTTGTCCAGGTAATAGCTCTCGAAAAACCCCAGATCGATCACTCCCCGTGAAGTGACCTGGTAATGGGGCCGCCGCGGATCGAAATAAAACAGGCCGCGATTCTGCAGTATAACCTTATCCGGATAATCGTTTCGCAAGCGCTTCATGAAATTGACGAAACCTTGCGCGGTCCATTCGGAACTGGTGTGGTTGGTATAATCGCATTCCGTGTAGAAATTGGGCGCCGCCGTATCCACGGTATCCAGAAAGACGCCGTCGCAACTCAAGCCCCTGCCATAATCGCTGGTAAGCATCTCCCTGAGCCCGGGGGGCGTATGCTGTTCCTCATTCATCAGCATGGAACTGACCTCGGCATACCATGCAGGATCGCCGGCATTGACAAAGCGTACGGCAAAATAGCCGTTCTGGTCCGGTATCTTATCCGGTGCGCCCTTGCAGCGCACCGCGTTGTCGTTCAGATAATAAGACGCATACCCCCCATAGGTTGGCGTTCCCAGCGGATCAAGCCCGACCAGGGACATGCCGCTGGCTCCGGCCCCGCGGGGGTCTATGGAAGGGCCGCTGCCATCGCCCCTGAACCTGGACTTAATCTGCTCGTCCGTAAGCCCGAAGGTGCGCGAATCCTCGCCGATGGAAACATAACAGAGCACAACTGGATGAACATCCGGTTTGCCGGGGACCGGAGCGCCCTGTTTGATCTGCATGATCTGGGAGCGGGTGATGTTGCCGTTAAAAGGATGGACGATCACCAGGGGGTAGGTTTTCAGGGTTTGGATGGTGGCGGGGTCCAGCGCGCCATAGGTAATGGCGTAGGAATCCGCATCCGCTGCCATCTTGCGGACATTCGCCCCCTGGTTCGGATCTGGTGCGATTATGGGCGGATTAACGGTGCCAGGGCTTTGGGGCATGCCGGGCGAGCCATCCACGGTTCCCTTGCCGCACCCGGACGACAGCGCCTGCAGGGCCGCAAGGGCAAGCATCGGGATTCGACGGCTATAACCACATGGCATTTTCATAAAGCTCCCAAGATGAACAAAGGCATTTTTGCCTCAAGATTGCCTCGTGATTACCAGGATTCAAATCTTTAATCTTGAGTAATCTCGAAGTAATCTTGTGGCTGATAAAAGGTTTTGAGCCAATAGCCCGTAAGTTGTAAACGGATATCAATCAAAATGGTATCGATACCGCAGATCAAAACGGCTGATCATGTCGCTGGTGCCGAATGACCCGCTCTCCTGGGAAAAGGCGCTTTCCAGCTTGTCCAGGCCGAAAACCGGCCCCACCAGACCCACTTCATAACGAAAGCCGAAACTGCTGGTGCTGTTCCAGTTTGCGTCCGCCGCGCCAAAGGGTCTCCAGTGGCGGATATAACCGCTGCGCCCCTCTTCCCCCACAGTGATGCCGAAACCGGTCTGGGCAAAGGACAATGGGACATAATAGGCAGCATCGGCAATCCCGCCCGGTATGAGCCGGAGCGCCTTGCCAACGGGCGTGCCGGTGCGGGCATAGTAATGGTAACCGCCGAAAGCCCTCAGGGTGGTATCGGGCCAAGCCACCAGAAGACGATGGTTCAGTTCGCCTTCAAAGGATGTGCCTTGCCCCAATTCATGGCGGTCCTGATCCCGCAAACTGCGGACGGAATAGCGCAGCATGACGGAATCACGGGGAGTAAGCGCGTCCTGGAGAGCTATGCTGGCCTCGTCCTTCATACCGCCCACCTTCAGCAGCACCGTCTCGGAGGCCTCGGCGCCCATGCGCAGGGCCAGATCCAGCCCAAGCCTGCCGGTCAGCTTCCAGTCGGTCCGCAGGGTAGCCATGACATGGCTGGATAGCCCGTCGTACAGGCCGGCCGAGGCTTCGGCCGTCCCCTTTTCGTGACGCAGCGCCATGCCGATCCGGACGCTCTGGGCGCTTTCGGAATAGAAACCGAGAATGCCGGTTTTCAGGTGACTAATGTCCGTATTCGCCGCATCGATCCGCAGAGCAAGGCGCGGTGACAGTGGCTGCGAAAACGACAGCCGCTGTTCCAGGAAGCCGACCCCGGCCTGATCCATCACTGCCACGCGATAGCCGAACCAGGCCGGGTGGGTATTGAATAGCTCGCGAACCTGCTGATCGAGCAGATAGTCCCGGTCGTTGAGCTGGAACTTTTCAAAGGCATGGGTTTCCGCCTCGCCGGTCCAGCCGATCCGCCGCAACCCCTCGATTGCGTCCCGGTAGGGGAGAAGTTCCAGATCCTGGGCCATCAGCCGCCCGATACGGTCATGGTCGTCAGCTTCCAGGGCCAGGGCAAGCTCCACCCATCTGGGCCTGCGCGTCATCTTTGCATACTCACCCCAGTACCAGAGACGGGCAAAATCGTTATGGCCGCCGGAGAGGGCCCAGGCCGCCACCAACTCGCGGCTGGCATCGTCCTGCCTGCTGGCGATGATCTTGCCCATGGCGCCGGCGAGCGCATCTCCGGGCTCGACCAGCATTGCCAGGCGGGCATAGTCGCGCAGCAACCCTTTCCGGTCATCCTCCCCAACAACTCCGCTGTACTTCATCCGCGACCGGGTAAGGCGGAGTGCCTGCAACCGCTCATAAAAGGCCGCTTCGGGCCTGCCGGACTGTTCCAGCACTTCGGCATACACCGCCAGCCAGGATGGATCGCCATGCATCGCTGCATAGCGCGCCTTGTAAAATGGCAGGGCCCGCTGGTATTCGCCAAGGTACAGATACGCTGCCCCGCATGGATCGTACAGCTCGGGCAGCGATTTTTCGCGGCCATTCCAGGCATGGAGCGCATCCCGCAGTTCCCGGCGCTGTTCGAGGTCGATCAGCAGCCAGATATAACCCGCTGCCAGCTGGCCGTCGGAGGGAAAACGCCCCAGGCCGTCGCGGTAACAGCGGAGTGCGGCGCTCTTGTTGCCGGCTGCCCGCTGGAGCCGCGCCATGAGCATCCAGTAATATGGATACCCTTCCTCCTTCCTGAGCTCGCCGGCCGGTCCGGCCTCCTTGACCAGTGCCACCAGTTCGGCCTGGCGGTTAAGGACAAGGCCGGTTTCCACCATTGCAAAGAAAAACGCCGGGTACCTGAAACGCCGCCACCCTTCAAGGGCCGCCCAATAGGCCTCGTTTACGTCTCCGGTCCTGCCGGCCGTGATCAGGCGCTGGTAATCCACATCCCGGCCATGTCCCTGCTGCACCAGCATACGCGAGGCCGACACTGCGCCCCGTGCATCCTGCATGGCCCAGTCCAGATCGCTTACGGTCCCCCAATACTCGTACTCCTGAGGCGGAATCCCTTTGCTGCCCAGTTTCAGGATGGTATAGGCCGATTGGAGGTCACCGGTCCCGTAGGCCAGCGAAGACGCCTTGAGCAGGATTGAAGCGGTGGCGCCGTACCTGGCGGCCAGATCGAGCCAGGCCGCAACCGCCTTTTCCGGGCGGCCGACCGCCGCCTGGAGCCGGCCCAGATTCTCAAGCGCATACTTGCCGTCCTGGCCGTGCCGCTGTTTATCCAGCACGTCAATGGCATCATCGGGAAGCCCCAGGGCCTCGCAAGCCGCAACGTATTCCCGCAATTCCTTGGCGCCACCGGCTCCTTGGCCTGGTTCCAGGAGTCGTTTCAATTTCCGGAAGTCCCGCAGTTCCCGTGCCAGCCGCAAGGCATTTTGCCGGGCCTGCCGATCGGATTTGATTGTGGCCAGATAGAACCAATTATCAAGGGCCGGAATGAAGTGACCCGACCACTCGCCGCTCTGGGCTGCCCGCCGCCGCCAAAGCGGGTCGTCGGGCAGCGAAACCAGTGCCCGCTCCGCCAATGCAAAGGCATCGCCCGGATTGTTGTTTGCCAGGAAGACATCATAGCCAAGGCCGTACAGCTCCGCATCGTAAGGAGCTGTCGGGGTTGCCGCCGGCTCTGCTTGGCAATCCGGCGCCGCCATCGAAGACAGCAAGGCGATTGCCAGTGCTATCATGGCCAGGGCCGGCTTCACGACAGGTCCTTGGTCGCAGTTTTTTGCGTCATTTTGAGTGCCCGCCTGATCAGGCGTTGCGCCCGCTCCGGCTTGCCTGCGGCCAGTCCCGCCCTGGTAAGAAACACCAGAGTCTCGCGGTCGTCGGCCAGTCCGTCCAGATGCCGCTCGCCAGCTTCGAAGGCCTCCACCGGAAGGTTGCCCGACTGCAGGGTGCGCACCCCCTTGAACAGTAGTTCGCGCTTGCGGGCATTGCCAATGGCCTGCCTCATCTCCAGGAAGCAGAGTGCGGCCGCGGCGCGGTAGTCTCCCCGGGCCAGGGCCGCGGCAAACGGGTCAGATGGCATGCCGGCGAATTGCTGGGCTGGCGGGGCCATGGCATCGGCCCGCCGCAGGAGTAACCGCCAGGTCTGGAGGTCGCCGGCCTGGCGGGCGTCCGCCGCGTAGTTGCGCAACTGCCACTCCTTGGAGCCGCCATTGACCAGTTGCCTGATGGCAGCGCTGAATGCCGACAGATAACGGCGTCTTGCGTCCTCCCCCAACCCGGGATCGGCCAGCAGGCCTTTCAGCGCCCGATAGCGCAATTCCAGCGCCTTATGCTGTTCCACAAAGGAATAATTTGCTTGGGAGTCGCCGACAGCTGCCAGCGCCTTTCGCGGCAAACCTGCCTGGAGGAATGCTCCGGCAAGCCGCAACCTGAGTTGCGAGTCGTCAGGGCGCACCCTCAGCAACGCCTCCAGGTAGCGGATTGTGGCTGCATCGCCATCGTGGGACCTGCCGAGAATATCTAGCAGCCGCTCCTCCGGGTACAGCAGGGCCAATAACAGCAAAAAGGCCGAAAATATCCCCAGGACCGCATACACGGTAGAAAACCGTTCGCGGCGTGGAGCTGCCTTTTGGTTATTATGGGCACTCGACGACCAGCGCATGCTTCCCCTCCGGAAGTTCGATGCCGTTTGCGCCGTTGCCGGCCGGGGATGGCTCCCCATCCGCCCCTTTGACCCGGCAGCCAAGGGCATTTGCGAGAGTTACCGAATATGGGGTGTAAGAATCGAAGACGAGCCTCATCCCGTGGCTGGTACGCTCCAGCGATTCAAGTCTTGCGTTGGCACGGGACAGGCAGGGTATATTCCCAGGAGCCGCCGTGAGCCGGATCACTGCCTCGCCCCCAGGCACGAGATGGATGTAGCGGCTGGCGTTATAGTCAAGGTAGCCGGCCACATTACGGCTTGTCTCCAGGTCCGGATAACCGCCGTCAACCGGGATGCGCAACTCCCTCAGCTTGCCGCTGTTGCGCACCAGCCAGCCGGTGCCGTCACGCGCCACCACGGTCCGGTTGAAATCCAGCACCTTTTCTATGTAGTCGGAGGTAAAGACACTATGGAGCCTGCTGGAAACCGCCCAATCGTACACCTGGGACAGGGCGCCCATGGAGGCCTCCTTGGTGGCCGAGTAAAAGTGGTAATAGATATCCACCGGCTTCAGCCGGCGCGGGGCGTCGGTCAGGCTGAACGTCTCCAGCACGCGGCGATAGCCGTAGAAATTATCGCTCCACAGGTCGGTGTAGATGTTCTCGTTCTGGTCAGGTGCAAAGACTTGAAACCAGCCGTTGCGGGAGAGCCCCAGGGGTGCCACCCTGGTCAAGGAGCGGTTGGAATTGGTAATGGTCGTGTCCCCGCCGTTGATGTTGAGGCAACCATCCTGATAGCTGATACGGATGGCATCTTCCCCTGGCACGCAGTTGCCGGTCCACTGGAATACCCGCGCCTTCTTGCCGGGAGGCATCAGCCGCTCGTTGATGTAATTGATGGAACCGCCAATCTCCGCATCCAGGTTAAAAACATAGCCCGGGATATTCAGGTTGTGCCAGGTCTGTACCTCGGAACCTGCTTCACCCTGGTCCGGCTTCCAGCGGAAGGGATGGGAAAAGGAGTGGCTTGCCGCCTCCACCCAGGGTAGAGCGAAGATGTCACGGGCTGCCTGCTCCAGGCGAGGCGATTTGTCCGGATAGAGCCCGTTGGGGGCCACTACTCCGGTGATTACCGATACCGTGACCGGCAGCCGGTACTTTTCAAGGATCTTCCGGCGCAGTTCGTCGGCCGCCAGACCGCCGCCGGGCCACTCGGCCATGCTCGCGAAACCGTCGCCATCCACATGGGACAGGAGCAGCCTGACACCATTCTCCGTGGTCGTATCCGGCACCGGCATATCGGGCAAGCGCAAGGCATCCTTGAACAAACGGAAGGGGTCCATTACCCATGCCGTCTGATCATTGAACAAGCGCGTTACGACATGGGGCGAAAGGATGTAGCCTCCCCATGGCGTAAGAGCGGCCGCATCGCTCACCGTTTTGCCGGCATCCTGCAGGCGCAGCAGCGATGTCCCCTGCTTCAACGTCAATGGGATGAAGGTATCGGAATTCGGCAACGGCAGCTGTTCGAAACCGATGCGGCCATCCCTGTGCAAGACCTTTACCGGCGCCACGGCCCTTTTGGTCTCGTCCAGGTCAAGCCCCAGGATGCGCGACGCGTTGCTGTCCGGCGTGAAACCGAAGCGGTCCAGAAAAAGTATCGGCACACCTTCCTTGACGCGGCGCATGGTCCATTCCTTGAGGCCGCGCTGTTCACCTGACTGGTCAGAAACCGGCCACACCAGCACCCCGGCATAGCGCCCGGCAAGTATGCCTTCGGGCAATGGTTCGCGCAGATCGTGCAACTCCAGCGTATAACCCAGGTAGTTGAGCGGCATGGCGGCAAAGCGCTGCAGATTGCTGAAAAAGGGGTCTCCTCCACCTTCGGCGCCGTCGTACAGCCCCAGGATTTTGCGCGGCATCACCTCCACCGCGCCGATCCCCAGGCTGGCCAGATCCTTGTCCGTGACCCAGGGGATGATGCCCAACTCCTTGATCTTTGCCGCAGTACTGCGGGCCAGATCGCGCTGATCCGGGGAAACGTAGTCGATGGCAATGACCGGCACCCCAGCTTCCAGTACTTCCTGAAAACGGGCCAGAAGCCACTGGCGCTCTTTTTCCGGCACCTGGCGATAATTCCCGCTTTCAGGGTCATGGCCCTGGAACAGGGATTCGGCCGCCACTGCGAAGATTTCACCCTTGAGGCGCCCGACCAGCTCGAATCCCCGGTTGAGGATCAGCTTGACCCCGGGGAAGCGCTGCCTAAGCTCCAGGAGCGTGGCAACCATGCCCGCTTCCATGCGGGGGAAATCGCCTGGCTGCACAGCCAGGCGGTACGAGTCCAGCGTATCGACGAAAAAACCGCGATAACCGGCCCGCCAGAGAGGCGCCACCACCTTGTCGATGAAATAGGCGCGCCACTCCGGATTTGAGGTATCGACAATATCCGTCTTCCAGGTCTTATTGCTGCCGATGAACCATTTCTTATCCATCCCCTTCGTGGCAGCACGGCCTGGATCAACCTCTCCCAGGCTGACGTAAGCGAACATCTCGCTATGATTGTTATTGAACGACGACGGCGATGCCCCGCTGTCCGGGTCTGCCACCACCACGTCAAAGGCCTTCAGTTCATCAACGGGCAGGTGATGGGCGTAATACATGGCGATGCTGAACGGCACAGGGGGCGAAGCCGCCCAAACAGGGGCACATGACAGCAATACCAGTCCGCAGAGGATGAAATAAAATGGGAAAAGAGGTTTGGGCAAATGAGTTTCCAATTCATTCATTAAACAATTCATCATCGACCATTTTTTTAACACAGCCCGCATGTAACTTCCAGATAAAATCAATAATTTCCTAGAAGCAGCCTAACGGAACCAAGCAAGATTCCGCACCCTGATCTAGCAGCCTTTGGCAGGGCAGCGCGGCTCTGACACGCAAGACCACAGCAGATGCCCGGCTAAGGAAACAAATTGAAGAGTCACGCGGCGAGATGGGGGGAAAGAACAGCTGAAAGTCAAGCCTGACACCGATGGTGCAGACACCGATGGTACACGAAAACAATGTAACGTTTCTTTACACTGCCCTAAACCCGCCTGCGGCAAGGGTTTGCTGGCAACATTAAAAAAAGTGTAAAGAAACTTTACGTTTTAATTAACCCTACTATATCAACAGGTTGCGGAACCTTATCCCGATTGTGTAAAGATCCTTTACATTTCCGCCGCCCCCAAAACAACCCAAAATCCGCTCACTCGCCGCCACCCGGTCTGTCATACCCGGCAAACGTCCATTCCATGGGCTTCTGTTAATTATGGCACGAATGTTGGAATAGGGAGGTGTTTGTCGTTTCTTCCCCTCCGCATGACGGAAGTCCGCGAGATAACCAAATGCGGTGGCAATGCAATGCAGGAGCAGATTCGGCCTGACGAGTATGTCAACGAGCTTTGGATTCGGTCATAGGACACTTCGCTGTTCTGGATCTGATGGGGAGGGATGCCAGAGAATTGGCCGGGAGTAATCTGAGGAGGGTAATATGAAAACGCTTGATTTGGAGTTAAGTATTGTGCCCCCGGAATTCCACCCAGATCAAACGATTGTATGACTGTTGCGTATTACTCATCGTAGAATTATCAATTGATATTTGTTAATAAATTAATTAGAAGCACATTAAGGCACACCGGACCAAATCACCGCCCGGTGATCCTCCACCCGTTGGAACCATCAATAATCGAAACGAGGGAACGCGATGAAATGCAATGTAATTTATGTGGTTATTGGAATATTCATGCTTGTTTTGACGGGCTGTGGCGGGAGTGGCGGGTCAGCGTCAAGCCCAGTCTCAAGTGACACCGTTAATAGCTTGATTACAAACGTTGGATGGCTCTACGAGAACTCTGCTCCTGATTACTTTAATAGCGTCGCGACGTGTCATCTGAGTGTCAAACTCTATTACAGCGATTCGATTGCCGCCGCAGACATCGATAGTTTCGGTGTAACAGCGCCAAATGGTTGGCAGTGGACAATTTCGTCGACTAATAGCCAATTCGGTACCAGCAGTAGCGGAACACCTTACATTGGCGGGAATATCTATTATGGGGATAATCCGAAAACAATGCCGTTGGCGGGCACCTGGGTTTTTAAGCTCAAATTGAAGAACGGGCAGTTTTCTTCGGTACAGAGAACCCTTCACGAGACAGGAAGTTCTGCTGACGCAACGCACCAGTTTCTCTACACAAAGGAGGATTGGACCCCTTCAACGGATGCATCGCAGTACATAGGGGCACTTGGCCGCTTTCCTGCGCAAGGCTACAAACTCGAATATTCACCAGCCAATGGCGGTTCTATCGTGTCAACAGGACTTCTAGCGACGAGGACCAGCTTTCTTACGGCAGAACCACATGCTTATAATATGGCATGCTGGCTCTATGATGCTAATAAGAACTATCTCGGATATACAGTCTCAGAATTCTCGACACTGGACCATTCAAGATCCACGTTAATAACAATCAATGGAGAACTTTTGATTGTGCCAGCATCAACGACATCAGCGACCGGACAGATCGACCTGTCAGCGGTTAAGTACCTCAGATTCGTCTACCTAGACGGGGCTCAATACGAGCCAACGTCTTATTCAAATGCAGACTATCGATCAATCTCGTCTCTCGTAGCAGTGGATCTTGCTGACGATCCAGCGTTAATGCCGCCGCAGGTTCTGGCTTTTGGCCTTGCCTCTCCAGGCTCTCTGGCCGTGGACTCTACAAATGTCTACTGGTCAGAAACCGGGGCTATTAAAAAAGCGGGTATAAATGGCAGTGCTGTGACCACACTGGCGTCAGGACTCAATGCTCCTTTCGACATCGCTGTTGACGGCTCCCAAGTCTACTGGGTCGAGTATTACGGTGGTTCGATTAAGAAGGTGGGACTGAATGGTGGAACTGTCACAACACTTGCTTCAACCTTGACGAATGTTTCTGCGTTGTCGCTAACGGACAGTTCCGTTGTCTGGCCAGATGCCGGGATCAGAATGGTTGGCAAGAACGGCGGGTCAACAACAGAAATTGTATCTCCGCTTTTGAGTCAAGGTGAATACAAGGTCGCGGTTGACGCAGACAATGTTTACTGGACCGAATATGGCATCGGGGGAAAAGTCAGGAAGTCCGCATTTGGCAGCGGTACAGTGACGACATTAGTATCGCAAGAAGATTATGCCGGGCCTATTGCTGTGGATTCCACAGATGTCTACTGGTTGGGAGGGGGCGCACTCAAGAAGATCGGGAAAAACGGCGGAACGGTAACAATTCTTGCCACGGGCCCTGGCTACAACCTAGCACTCGATGCGACTTATGTCTATTGGGTCGCGTACATAGACGGATTCCCGAGCTCAGCTGAAGTTAGAAAAGTCGCGAAAAATGGAGGGCCGGCAACAACACTCGCAAAAATTGCCAACATCAGTAATTATTACGGAATTGCTGTTGATGGAACCAACGTCTATTGGACGGAATCAACAATGGCAACAAACGGAGGTATGATTAAAACCTTACCCAAAAACTATCGTTAAGATTACTAATATTGGAAAACATGCTTGCTGGTCGGTTGGGGTCGGACCAAGCTATCACTTTATATTTATTTGGGTAATTCCCCAAAACCACCTCGTCTACATGCTTAGACATAATGTCTGTCAGTAGAAAATAAGCGACCTGCCCTTTCAAATGTGGGTTATACGGGGAAAGAAGCCGGCACGGCAATAGTATTCGGATCAGCCGGTGTTTCCATAGCTGTACGAAGAGGTGATACGTTGATGAAAAAAGATCCGTCGATTCGGAAAAGGATTATGGACGCGTCGATTATAGCAAGATAGCAAGCAACGTCCCCCTTGTGCATACGTAACTGGTAAACTTGTTCTTGGTGACGGTAAGTTTAATTCGCCATGGCATTGGCATATTGCTGATGGCCAATGGAATCTTGTAGAGAAAAGCATTGAACTCTGTGATGGTACACCCGAAATGGTTGAGAATGATTTGAAAAATTGGGTTGAAAACGTCAGGAGATTTTGTCCATGGAAATCATACATTTTACAAGAAAAGAAGTAACAGAGAATTCCGATGACACCATAACCTATCTATTACAGACAGTTAACTATAGCTGCACTGATATGGACGATAATTACATACTATACGCAAGGTAACAGGTACCGAGCTGGATAAGCATATAATGTTAGATATGCACTAACAGGTAACTAACGAGTTGGAAAGGAAGCAAAAGAGACAGAGCATGAAAATTCTAGATATAGTGCACAGCTTTCACAACAACCTGTCCCGAGTAAGTCGCGGCCTTTGCAGAGTTCGTTCGTTCATTGGACCAGAAGGCCAAATGGTATTACTAACTGATCTGGGTGAAAAGAATGATGGGCAATCGGTGACAATTGCGGTCGAAATGATTACCAGGTCTCTAATTGAACAGGGCATCATAATTGAGCCCGTAACGTTCATTGAACACTATGAACGAGGTGAGAGTAAGGACGATACCTTCGACGTTGTTACGTTTTCCCCCACAACACAGTGGCAAAAGACAACTAGAGCAAGTGTGTTGAATCTCATCGGTGGTCATGAGGAAGAGATAGCTGACAGGAGCCAGAAAAACCCAAGAATATCTTACCAAGCAGACCAGATACGCTATCGCAAAAATCCATTTGCTGATTCAAGATACCAAGACAGCAATTCAGTGATTACTCGCAGACTTGAAATTGCTGAGGGCATGATCTCGAAAGTTGACATAGAAGCCCTTGTTAATAATGGAAGCATTGAACAGAATATTCAGAGAGTACTTAAGCAAGATCTATCTGTGTTTGGAGAAGCGTATGCAAAGCCTGACGATGAATATATATGCTTCTCTGAATTCCCGCTAGCCGATGGTGCGGTTGATTTTGCAGTTTTTACTGGCAGATCAAGAATGGATATTATTCTGATAGAGGTCAAAGGAGCAGAATTTAACCTAGTGAACGCCGATCACTATCGCGAATTCAATCATAAGATTAGCCAAGCAGCAGGTCAAATCCGTGGTCGCCTCGGAATTATATTTCGTGACTTAAACACTTTCAGGAAATCAGCTCACCAAATCCGAGCCAGAGCCGAAAAAGGCGAGAAAATTCATAATGCATTCGTTGGGCCATATGGAGAACTTCAGGTTGATCCTGACAAAGACATCAACATACGTACCGTTGTAGTCGGGGGGCGAACGAAAGACGATCATGAGGAAAGTATCAAACGCCAAGACTACGAATCCCGTTTTACGCCACCTATAAGAATTGAGTCTTGGGACACTTGGCTACGACGACTTCAAAGGAGCTGACAATAAGTCGGTTTTGAGCCCCCGAAGGGGCAGCACTTGAAAGTGGAAAGCGAAGAAATGAATGTCCCTACGAGACCAGAGACCCGTCCGCGACAAATCCGCGCCGGGTCTCTGGTCGAGTCGTTGGCAATAAATCACTGACATATTTCATAGGTACATCGGGGGTGTTTATGGCACATGAAGTTGACTTTCTTCCTGTTGGCGACGGTTATGGCGACGCGATCGTCATCCGATATGGTGAGGACAAAGACGGTTATTACCTCCATGTCGTTGACGGTGGTTGTACCGACACTGCCGACACGATTATCAAACACATCAACAAGTATTATCCCGGCTACCACATTAACCATATGGTTGTCACCCATGCAGACAATGACCATGTATGTGGTCTGATAGGTGTGCTCAAACAATTTGATGTTAAACATCTTTGGATGAATCGGCCTTGGCTTTATGCCAAAGAAATACTACAGCACTTTCATGGGAACTTCACGTTGCAAGGACTGATAGATGACATGAAAGACAGGCACCCCTACTTGGTCGAATTGGAGGCATTAGCCACAGCGAAAGGTACACAAATTCATGAAGTATTCCAAGGCATAACAATCGGTAGTTTCACCGTTTTAGCGCCATCGCGCCAAAGGTACATTGACTTGATTCCAGACTTTGACAAGACGCCGACTTCGTACAAAGTAGAAGACGAAACACAAAAGTCGGGGCTATTTAAATCCTTGGTTGAGGCTGCAAAGAAATGGCTAGAGGAAGAGTGGGATGTGGAAACCCTCTCAGATAATCCCCAACCACCGACGTCAGCGTCAAACGAAAGTTGTGTCGTTCAATACGCCACTCTAAAGGAAGGAAGGCCCCTATTACTAACAGCCGATGTAGGCCCTATCGGCCTAAACGAAGCAGCGGACTACGCTGCTACGTTAGGATTGGCCAGACCTTCTTTCGTGCAAATACCACATCATGGTAGCAGACATAACGTTACCCCATATGTGTTAGACCGCTGGCTTGGACCAAGAAAAGCAAAGGGAACAGAAGTAGGCACCGCCTATTGCTCCATTGGAGCAAATAAGACCGAATATCCACGTGGGCAAGTAAAAAACGCATTCATCCGACGTGGCTACAAAGTTTATGTAAACAGGAACAAAATGATCTCACACTCCTCTGGCGGGGGGCATCCTGGGTTAGTGGCGCTGACGCCTGAACCATTTGATAACTCGGTAGAGGCACCTTGATGCCCTAAAATATTCGAGTCATAGTTTGGGCTCTCCTGTTTCCGGCCACCATTGCCACGCTGCTATTTACGGTCGTGGCGCTCTTCGATATGATGCTATAAATTAAGGTTATATTACATGGCTAAAAATATTTCTCTGAAAACTCAGAATCTTCCTGCTTTTTCTCTTTTTATTGCATGGTGTATGACACTATATATTATGTTTTTATCAACACCACCTGCCTCAATAGCTAGCCTGAGTTCAATTCTTGCATCTTTAACATCAACACAAAGCCTACTGGTAGCTCTTGGTCCTATTATTATTTTAGTTGTTTCAGGCATACTGCCACCAGATACGAAAGCTACCTTAGTTTACTGGCGAATCTCTCATGCTTTACCAGGCCATCGGGCTTTTTCCGTCTACTGTAAAAACGATACAAGGATTGATATAACGACTCTTGAAAATCGTATTGGCTCTTTACCAACTGATCCATCTGACCAGAATAGGCAATGGTATAAGCTGTATAAGGAAAATAGTGAAAAAACCACGGTAATAAATTCCCACCGTAGCTTTTTACTGGCTCGTGATCTTGCGGGAGCTAGTGCCCTAGCAACAGCTATCTTGCCGCTATCTCTACTCCTCTTCACTAAAAATATTTGGAATACTGTCTACCTTCTTTTAATCTTCGCAACTCATTATCTAATCCTTGCCTTGGTTGCCCGAAACCATGGAGTACGCTTTGTCTGCAATGTGCTAGCTGAGGCATCAGTTACAACAGGAATTTCCAACAAAGCGCAGCAGCGGTGAACCCGCTGTGCTCTCAGCCGCAGAACAGTAGAAACTCTGACGTCCAGGGAATCAATCATTCGCTTATCTGTATGGACTTCGCTACTTACGGCGGGGCAATTCATTTGATGCATGTACAAACAAAAGCGGCCCCCCAAATCCGGGGGGCCGCTTTTGTTTCCGTTTTACGGAAGGTACCTGACTACGAAGTATGCCGCGGTACCTGATCCCTGCCCTCCAGCGACAACGATTTTGCCGTTCCCGTCGATGGCAGTGGCGTAGGGGTAAGGACTTGTGCCGATCGTGGTCAGCACATAGCCGTCGGGGGTGCCGAAGGTGCTGTCAGCGACCCCGTCGGTACCGAACCGAAGCATGGCGAACTGATAGATCGGACCCACTATGGCGCCACCGGCGACCACGACCTTTCCGCTTTGCAGGGCCATGGCCAGAGGATCGTTCATACGGGTGTCTGTGACGTAGCCATTCGGGCTGCCAAAGGTCGTGTCAAGGGTGCCGTCAGCGTTATACCTGGCAACGGTAGCCGCCTGATTAGTAAATGTGCTTGAATAGGACTGGCCCATCACGACGATTTTCCCGTCGGCCTGAATCGCCACCTTTTGGGCATGGGGAACACACCGAGGGGTCAGGGGAACACACCGAGGGGTCAGGGCTACATATTTCATAAAACCTGAAGTTTTGGATGAGAGTTCAATGGCTCGACCGTTGCGCATAACATACCCAGGAGCGTTCTACCATGTGACCACACGTGGTAATGAGCGCGGGAATGTTTTCAAGAGCCGAAGAGATCGAGAGAAGTTTTTGTCGTACCTGGAATCGGCAACCATTAGTTACGGCGCGAAGATCCATGCATACTGCCTGATGAGTAATCATTTTCACCTGCTCCTGGAAACTCCGCAGGGTAATCTGTCGGAGATCATGCAGCACATAAACGGGGCTTATACCACATACTTTAACGTGAAAAGAAAGAGAGTCGGACATCTTTTCCAAGGGAGATTCAAAGCAATACTGGTTGAAGCTGACGAGTATGCGGCAGAGCTTTCCCGGTACATTCATCTTAATCCAGTAAGGGCTGCCATGGCGATCAAACCGGAAGAATATCCGTGGTCTAGCTATCAAGCATATGTAGGCAATACAGCGGTGCCCGAATGGCTCAATACCGACTTTATTCTCGGCAGTTTTGCCGGAAGCGCTGTCAATGCCAGGAAAAAGTATCAGCTTTTTGTTGAAGATTTGATCGGGAAAGAATACGAGAGTCCGTTAAATAGCACCTTCGGCTCGTCAATACTGGGTAGTGACTCATTTATCGAAGCAATCACACAAGAACATCTATCTGTAAAAGAGCCCAGCAGAAACCTCCCTGCACTGCGGCAGTTTGCGGTCCGGCCTTCGCCGGAGGAGATCATCAGGGCGGTACAAGACAAGTTCGACGGCAACGAGAAACTGGCTAGAAATGCAAGCATTCATATCTGCCATAAATATAGCGGTGCAAAGTTAAAGGACATAAGCCAACTTTTTGCAGTTCGCGAATCAGCAATCACAGAGGCCAGCCGCAGATTTCTTCTAAAAATGGAGCAGGATAATAGTCTGAAGGAGAAGGTCGATCAGGTGAAGGGAATACTGAAAATATGAATTATGTAGCCCTGACCCCTATGGCTTTCCCCCCAACTTTCAGCCATTGACGGTGCATTAGTTATTAATCCAAAATTTGATGTTATAATTTTTGGTTCAACACTAAGAGCTACCTCCAGATGGAAAGGTTCTGTCCTTATGGGGCCAGACGGCTTCGGTGGAGGTGGTCAGATATTTGATTTGTCAAAATACGGAACAAGGCACAATTCGGCCATTGATTTTGTGGCTGCAGTACCTGGGACGATTGCTTTCGTAGTTTCCCAAGACGGGCCTATCAGAGGATTTGTTTTAAAGGATCAAGACACCATTCTTTGCTGGCCGGACTGCACCACTTCTATGTTCATTTAATTTATAGATTCGCTTCAACAAAGCGCAACACCGGCCAAGCCGGTGTGCTCACTGCCGTTGGGAATGAGGGTGGCAAATGAAGCTGTGCTTGAATTCAAGCCCGCAGGCGAGGGCCGCTCCTCAAGGCGAGGACCTGCCGCAGATTACCGGCGCAGATCACGCGGAATGGTTCCGAGATCCGTTCGTCTTGGGAAACTCTCTCCCAGAACATGCAAGCGGCAGCAAGTGCGCTGTCCCATGCCCGTGCAGCTCTAGGAGTAGGCAAAGGTGGATTAAACACTGCGTCGGGGACGCGGGTATCCTTGGGTCTATAGAACATGGGAAGGACGTCATAGGCAGGCGCTAGGTCAAAGCGCCGGCGACCGTCCATCATGATCAGCGAAACATTCCCCATGTGCTGATCGGTGTTAGCAATCAAGTCACCGAAGACGGAAAGCCACCTCAGAGCCGCTGCGTCCTCTGCCGAGATTCGACCATCATCGTGCATCTGATCAGCAGCTTCGATCCAACTGTCACAGCCGAAAAACTCAAGAGCCACAGCTCTGAGTGAAATGATGGGTAGGCGTCCGAACATCCCAGTCCTATCAAAACGTTGTGCCTCCAGGAACACACGGCCGTCGCCCTCTACGATCCGGGACTGCGTAGCACGAATGCCGCTCTCTTGGACAATATTTAGTGCATGGTGCTCGGAAATCAGAAGATCCGCCCAGCGGCGGCCTTCGACTGTATCGACAGAGGAGGAAAACTTAACTAGGACATGCTTGATGCCGTCGTTATGCTGCACCATTGCCGTAAATTTCGGCTGCTCACCACCAGCTGAGGACCCAGCTGGATCGCCGTCCATGGCCGCCTGTGCCATCCTGGCGTATAGCTCAGCTTCCTCGCCTTCCTGAACAGGAGCTATGGGCCTTTGCGTCATACGAAAATACCGCTCCAGGGATTCCTGGCCGACAATGAGGTTTCCCATGCAGTCTTCGCCGCGGCGGGCCAGGGCAACAAGGACATGATCTTCATTCCAGTCGAGGACGCGAGGGGGCAGGTTCAGTTCTTCATGCAGCAGTTGTACGAACGCACGACCCACGAAGCCATCAGGGCGCAGATCGGAGATGAACCAGGGGAGGCTTCGATAATCTGCGGGAGCAGTATGGGTCGGTAGCCATACGAATCGATCATTTGCGACCGCACAGAGGTCTCCAATCTGATCTACATCTCCGCGATCATCGACTTTGAACACAGGAAATCGCCCGCCGAGCCCACGGACGTCGCGGAGACGGGTATATCGGGTCGCACGAGCACTACCTACCACGACGATCCGGCTTTTGCAGCGGGAGACCGCGCGAGAGATGGTAGGTTGGCTCCAAGAGAAGCGGCGTTGGATGTCCGCAGCCGAATATAGCCCGGTAGCGAGAAACGCCAGTAGCTGTGCGTCTTGTTCGGCGAGATGGGGTGACATGGCAAACCTCAAAAGTTTAAATATTGAATAGATACTGCATAGATACCATAACAATATTTTTCAATAAATTCAACAGTAACTACTAATATTGAAAATACTGCTGAATAGATTTTTGATGCATTTCAGAATATATTTGCAAGGGAGCATGGCTGCGTCTAGCCGAGCGGGGGAGAAAAGCGTAGGGGGACGCTGCTTGCTAACTTGGAAAAACTAGCAAGCAAAGTCCCCTTGTTCCTTATAATATTTATTGGTATCGATCAAGGGCCATGAATTATACCCGGACAGGAGCGTAGTGGCCGACCGCTTGGAGATGTATCGTTTGTCGAGCGCCTGGAGGAAGTACTGGAGCGACTGCTCCGGGCGGCGAAGAGAGGCCCGAAACCAACGGGAAAGTAATATAAATATCCCCATTGTTCGCAAAGGAGAAATCAAATGACCATCACACTTGCATTTGACGTCTATGGGACGCTTATTGATACTCACGGCGTTGTAATTGCGCTGGAAAAGCATGTTGGCAATAAAGCACCTGAGTTCTCTCGTACCTGGCGTGATAAACAGCTCGAATATTCTTTTCGTCGTGGCCTGATGCAGAACTATGAAAACTTTGCCATTTGTACCAGAAATGCTCTCGATTATACGTGTTCATTCTGTAACGTCGTTCTTAGTCAAAATGATAAGGAAGAACTGTTAGGCGCCTATAAAGTATTGCCGGCGTTTGATGATGTAGAAGAAGGGTTGACGCGGGCAAAGAAAGCTGGTTTCAAAATGTTCGCATTTTCGAACGGCAGTGCCGAAGCGGTGGAGACATTACTGTCAAATGCCGGAATCAGAGGATATTTTATTGATGTGGTGAGTGTTGACGAGATGAAGTCTTACAAACCGAACCCAGGTGTATACTGTCACTTTTTAAGAAGGGCTGGTGCCACAGGATCAGATGCATGGCTAATATCGGGCAATCCGTTTGATGTGATTGGAGCGCTATCTTCCGGAATGCGGGCTGCATGGATTAAGCGTTCACCGGAAGCATTGTTTGATCCATGGGGAATCGAGCCAACGTTAACATTAAACAGTCTGTTGAACTTGGCCGAGCAGATTGGCAAGGAATGATCGAAAAAGCGGCCCCCCAAATCCGGGGGGCCGCTTTAATCTCCGATTTACGGAAGGTACCTGACTACGAAGTATGCCGAGGTACCCGAACCCTGCCCTCCAGCGACAACGATTTTGCCGTTCCCGTCGATGGCAGTGGCGTAGGGGTAAGGACTTGTGCCGATCGTGGTAAGCACATAACCGTCGGGGGTGCCGAAGGTAGTGTCGAGGACCCCGTTCGCACTAAAACGGGCAACTCCTATCTGGGATGAGGTTGGGGTTGTGCTGACATGCCCTGCGAGGATAATGCCGGTGCTGGTCAAGGCCATCGAGTAAGCTTCGCCGCTGACACCGACTCCCCCGACCGGCGTGGTGACGAGACCCGAAGTGCCGAAGGTGCTGTCAATGGTACCGTCTGCATTGAACCGGAGCATGGCGAACTGAAAGATCGGACCGACTATAGTACTGCCGCCCACCACAATCTTCCCGCTCTGCAGGGCCATATCTTCCGGACTGCTTAAGCCGGTGTTAGTTACATAGCCGTTCGGGGCACCAAAACCAGCAGTGTCCAGGGTACCGTCTGTGTTATACTTGGCGACAACGGTGGTTCCTGCCCCAGCGTTGTATGCATAACCCATCACGACCATTTTACCATCGGCCTGAATCGCCACCTTATGCGCATATGGAGAGCCCGGGATGACCGTGGTCACATAACCTATGCCGGCTCCAAACCCAGCGGTATCGCGGGTGCCATCGGTGTTGAGCCGAACAACAGCGAATTTATCGGCCGTTTCACCGACCAGTACTATCTTGCCGTCAGCCTGGATAGCCACGTCCTGCGCACCGTACGACCCGTTCGAGGTAAAGGGTGAATAGAAGATGCCGCTGGCGCCAAAGGTCGTATCGAGGCTGCCGTCTGAATTGAGGCGGGCAGCGGCCATCCTGAAGAATCCGCCGGAAGTCCCTATGCCCGCCACAACGATTTTGCCGCTGCCATCGAGGGCAAGGCTGTTGATGATCGAAAGTTCGGTGCTTCCCGACGGCAGAGTGGCGATACCAGCAGTGCCGAAGCCGGTGTCGAGGGTGCCGTCCGTATTGTAGCGGACAACGGTTGCGTTGGTGCCCGAGCCTGCCGCCAGAATCTTACCATCGGCTTGTATCGCAATGGCATGGGCAAGACCGTCAACAGTCGTGGTTACGTACCCTGTCCCACCCCCGAAGGTGGTGTCGAGAGCTCCCGCAGTTCCGGTTCCGCTGGTGACCGTGAGGGTGGTGCTGGAGGTCGCGGTCACTCCGCCAACCGTGACGGTGATGGTCCCGGTGGTTGCACCCGCAGGCACGGTAACCACTATCTGGGTCGACGTGCTGCTGGTCACGGTCGCAGCTGTTCCGTTGAATGCGACAGTGTTACTCGCAGGCGTTGTACTAAAGTTCGTCCCGGTAATGGTGAGGGTGTCACCCGCTGTGGCAGTGGCAGGTGAAAAACCGGTAATGGTGGGAGCCGGGGTTCCGCCCGTGACCGTAAGGGTGGAACTGGAGGTCGCGGTCACTCCGCCAACCGTGACGGTGATGGTCCCAGAGGTTGCACCCGCAGGCACGGCAACCACTATCTGGGTCGACGTGCAGCTGGTCACGGTCGCCGGTGTGCCGTTGAATGCGACGGTGTTACTCGCTGGCGTTGTACTGAAGCCTGTCCCGGTAATGGTGAGGGTGTCACCCGCAGTAGCAGTGGCTGGTGAAAAGCTGGTGATGGAGGGAGCCGAGGAATTCGGAATTGGGACAGGGTCACTGCCACAGGCTCCGAGCACAAAAAGAAGCGTAAACATCACTACCAGGTAGACGAATCCTTGTTTGCCAGTCATAACGGTACCTCCTGAATTTTATTGAGACTCTGCTGCTTTCACGACAACGAGCGGTCAATAAATCATCATGTATGGCGGCGCAGAACCTATCGGTCATCAGGTCTCTGCCTTCGTTATGAAAGGGAGGTCCGTATTCGTTTTGTAGCTGAGATGCCTGGCCGGTGAACTGGCAGTTTGTTGAGCTAAGTGCAATAGTTAGTGGGTATATTTTAATTTAATGATAATAACATGTCAACGAGGAAAAAGGATGTAAAGGGAAAGGAATTTGCTCTTTCAGTGCAGAAGGAATAAGGAAGGAATAGTGAAGAGTTGCGTGGCGAGACGGCTGGAAAAACCGAAAGTCAATCCTGACACCGATGTGATGCCGCCTTTACTCGAGACTGCATGGGGGCTATGATTATATCAAAGTAGATAAGGAAATATTCGGGCCAGCAGTTCAGCGTGGCAGATTTAAGTCGAATCGCCGGGGAAGGAGATACCAATGCGTTCCATGATCTGGTTGATTATTCCGGCCATCCTTTTGGCAGCCATTCAGGCCCGGGCTGCGGAAATCACCGCCCTGGCCGCCTGCGCCGACAAGGTATTCACCGAGATCAACCGCACCCAGAAATGGTCAGGAAAGGCGCCGGCCGGCTGCCGGGCCAGGGTTGTGGTGGAGAAGCGTCCGACCGGGGTATTCGTAACCGCTTGGTCCATCGAACCGGCGGATGGAGGCTGGGTCAGGACCGCCTTCTCGGCCGGCATGGGATATGCGGAGATAGCCCGCAAAAAGGACCTTGCCGTGGCCAGACAGGACATCATGACGCGTGCCGGGCACCTGGGACGCTGCCTGGAATCGATCAATACCGTCAACGACCCGCTTGACTGCCGCGACAGCGCAACCAAGTCCTATCTGGCCGGAGAAGAGTCCGGCATCGAAAACAAGCGCCTCATCTGGCTGGACGACAATGGCCGTCACACCGTGGCCGAATTCGCTTACGGAGACACCGAGGCCACGCCCTCACCCCCTGCCGACCTGATGGGGGGCCAGCCCCTGCTCCCCGGCATGATCATCAACCTCCATGTCATTGACGACCAGAGCTGAAACAAGACGGTTCCGGCCAAAGCGGTTAAATGAACGGGGCTACTTCCTGAAAATGCTGCCGCACATTGGCTCAAGCAACCGCGCCACTCCTCTCATTAATTGCAATTTTCATGTTTTTTAGCTGGTTACATTATCCATTACTGAGACTAATCAAATTAAAACGATAGTCTTATCTTGCATTTTTGCCTGATTTCGTATACTGATAGGCGGATAAAATTTCGGCGGAGAAGATCGCCGTATTCCACGAAAACGGAAACACATACACGTTCAAAGCAAACGCATAAAAATTCCCAAGTACCCGTGTCCGTCCTCTAGTTCCCATTGCTGGTCATAGTACTTTATCCATTACGATGACACAGATCACAGGAGATTCCCGTTTGACGCAGTTCCAGCAACAGGGTGATAATATCGGATTTTCGGCGGGAAATAGCATACTGGGGTGGTGGCGGGCAGATTTACCGCTCGATCAGTGCCGGGAAATCGAAATAACCGAAGCTCTTCGCCTGGTACGAAGGCCCGTTTTCCTGATCAACAGCAATGGAGCATTGACCGCTAAAACCAACGGCAGTGTTTTACTTGGCAAGGGCAATCCCGAGAACGGCGCGCTGCCCCTGGCGGGTTACGTCCCGCCATACCCGCCGGAGAGACTTGGCGACCGTGGATTCTGCGACGAATTGGGCCTTCGTTACCCTTACCTGGGCGGTTCAATGGCCAAGGGGATCAGCTCTGTAGCCATGGTCGAAGAACTGGGCCATGCCGGAATGCTCGGTTTTTTCGGCGCAGCCGGCTTGCCGCTTGCAACAGTGGCGGCAGCGGTTGATCGACTGGCTGGCAGCAAGACACCCCATGGCTTTAACCTGATCCATTCCCCCCACGAACCGGAACTGGAAAACGCCCTGGCCGAACTGTATATCCGGAAAGGGGTTCGGCTTGTGGAGGCATCCGCCTTCCTTGACCTGACCCCGCCCCTGGTGCGCTACCGGATCCACGGCATCTGGCGCGACAGCAACGGTGTGGTCATCACGCCGAACAGGATCATTGCCAAGGTTTCCCGTGAAGAACTGGCAGCCAAATTCTTCGCGCCGCCGCCCGAGGCATTTCTGCGCGAACTCGTTGCCTCCGGGGAAATAACTGCCGAACAGGCCGAACTTGCCGCGCTGATACCCATGGCCCAGGAGATCACGGCCGAGGCCGACTCCGGCGGGCACACCGACAACAGACCGGCATGCACGCTTTTCCCGACCATCCTCTCCCTGGCCTCCAGGCTGGAGTCCCGCTATGGCTATGACCGGAAACTGCGGGTCGGGCTGGCGGGCGGGATAGCCACCCCGGCTTCGGCCGCGGCAGCCTTTGCCATGGGAGCGGCCTATATCATGACCGGTTCGGTTCATCAGGCCTGTCTTGAGTCGGGCACCTCAGGCGAAGTGCGGCAGATGCTGGCCGAAACGCGCCAGGCCGACGTGGCCATGGCCCCGGCCGCCGACATGTTCGAGATGGGGGTTACGGTCCAGGTGCTAAAAAGAGGCACCATGTTTCCCATGCGGGCCGCCAAATTGTACGAGATCTTCCGCGCTTGCGACGGACTCGATGACATCCCCCCGACTGAGAAAGAGAAACTGGAGAAGACCCTGTTCCGAGCTCCGCTGGCCGATATCTGGCAGCAGACCCGCGGTTATTTCATGCAGCGTGACCCGCGCCAGGCGGAACGCGGAGATCGGGACCCAAAGCATCGCATGGCCCTGGTCTTCCGCTGGTACCTGGGGCAGGCCGCCCATTGGGCCAAAGACGGCGAATCTTCCCGCAAGATCGATTACCAGGTCTGGTGCGGCCCGGCCATGGGCGCCTTCAACGAATGGGCCAAAAACAGCTTCATGGAAGCGCCCGCCCGCAGGACGGTTGCCGCGGTGGCCCTGAACATTCTGTTTGGCGCGGCAGTTCTTAATCGTGCCAACATGCTGCGTAGCCAGGGAGTCCAGCTTCCCTGGAGCACCATGAGCGCTGAACCGCTGGAAGAAACAAAAATCAAGGAGTACCTGGCGTGAAAAAGGAAGATGTGAACCGGAACATTCCCTTCAACGGGACACCGTTGGCTATTATCGGCATCGGCTGCCTCTTTCCGCGGGCCAATGATCAAAACACCTATTGGGCAAATATCCGCGAGGGTATCGATGCCATTACCGATATCCCGGCAACGCACTGGCGGGTCGAAGATTATTTTGCCCAGGACCAGAAAGCCCCGGATCGCACCTACGGTCAGCGCGGCGGCTTTATTTCCCCGGTCCCTTTCAACCCCATGGAGTTCAACATCCCGCCCAACATCCTTGAGGCAATCGATTCGTCACAACTGCTGGGCCTGGTGACTGCCGGCCATGCATTGAAAGATGCCGGTTACGGACCGGAACGGGACTATGACCGGAGCCGGACCAGCGTCATCCTGGGGGTGACCGGAACCCTGGAACTGGTGATCCCTCTGGGTGCTCGACTGGGGCATCCCATCTGGCGCAAGGCCCTGAAAGAGGCGGGCGTGGACGATGCGGTCAGCGAGGACGTGGTGGAACGGATCGCCGACTCCTATGTATCCTGGCAGGAAAACTCCTTTCCCGGCCTGCTCGGCAACGTGGTGGCCGGCAGGATCAGCAAGCAGTACAACCTGGGCGGCACCAACTGCGTTGTGGATGCGGCCTGCGCCAGTTCCTTCAGCGCCCTGCACCTGGCCGGCATGGAGCTTGCCACCGGCAAATCCGACATGGTGGTCACCGGCGGCATCGATACCTTCAACGACATCTTCATGTACATGTGCTTCAGCAAGACTCCCGCACTGTCGCCCAGCGGCAACGCAAAACCGTTCGACTCCCAGGCGGACGGCACCATCCTGGGCGAAGGCCTGGGCCTCGTGGTCATCAAGAGACTGGCGGACGCCGAGCGGGACGGAGACAAGATATATGCCGTGGTCCGAGGTGTCGGCTCCTCCAGTGACGGCAAGGGCGATGCGATCTATGCCCCCAGCGCGGGCGGACAAAAAAAGGCGCTGCTCAATGCCTACAGCCAAGCCGGGGTCACACCGGACAGCATCGGCCTGATCGAGGCCCACGGCACCGGCACCAAGGTGGGCGACGCGGTTGAGGTCAACGCCTTGCGCGAGGTATTCGGCGAAGCGGACAGGCCCTGGTGCACCCTGGGCTCGGTCAAGTCGCAGATTGGCCACACCAAGGCGTCAGCCGGCGCGGCCGGCCTGATCAAGGCGGCCCTGGCCCTCCACCACAAGGTGCTCCCCCCTACCATCAAGGTAAAGAAACCGCTGGACGAGGTATCCAGCGGCCGCACCCCGTTCTACCTCTCTGACAAGAAGCGCCCATGGCTGTCCAGCGGCGCTACGCCGCGGCGTGCCGGGATAAGCGCCTTTGGTTTCGGCGGCTCCAACTTCCACGTGGTCCTGGAAGAATACAGGCCGCTGAAGGATTCCGTCGATTGGGACGGCACCGTTCAAATACTCCCCCTGTCAGGAACCGACCCCAAGTCGCTGGAGGCAGCCCTTACCGGTTTGCCTGCCACCGGCACATGGGACGACATCCGTGGCGCAGCCGCCAAGGCCCGCGTTGCCTTCGACGCCACGGCACCCTGCAGGCTGGCTCTGGTGCTCGAACAGGACAAATCAAATCTGGGCACCATGGTCGCCAATGCCCGGGCAATGCTTGCCAAAAATCCGTTGACCTCCTGGAACACACCGGACGGCATCTTCTACGCCTGCGGCTCCCAGCCGGGCAAGCTCGGACTGCTGTTCCCCGGCCAGGGTTCCCAGTACACCGGCATGCTCAGGGATCTTTCCTGCGCGTTTCCGCAACTATTGGAGAGCATCGCCAGCGCTGACAACGGCTTTTCCGCACCAGATGGCACCCGGCTCTCCGACCTCATTTATCCCCCGACCGCCTTCGACGCCGACAGCGCGGCAGCTCAGGAGGCGGCTCTGCGCGCCACCCAGGCTGCCCAGCCGGCCATCGGAGCAGTCAGCATCGGCGCCATGAACGTGCTGAATGCGTTCGGCATTACCGCCGACGCCGTGGCCGGCCACAGCTACGGCGAACTGACCGCCCTCTGCGCTGCCGGGCGCTTCGACGAACAAGCGCTACATGAGCTCTCGCGCCTCCGGGGCCGCCTGATGGGTGACGGATCGGGCGACAAGGGGAGCATGCTGGCGGTTTCCGCCTCCCTGGCGGCCATAGAGCAGGTCATTGCCGAAGAAAAGCTCGACCTGGTCATTGCCAACCGCAACGCACCTACCCAGGCAGTGCTGTCGGGCTCCACTGAAGAGATCAAGCGGGCAGTTTCGATTTTCACCGCCCGCAAGCTCTCATGCAAACAACTGCCTGTGGCAGCCGCCTTCCACAGCAGCTTGGTTGCCGACGCAGCCGTACCATTTCTGGCCGCGCTCGGGGAGATCGAGATCAACGAAGCCACCATCCCGGTCTACGCCAATACAACCGCGGCCCAATATCCGGTCGATGCCGACGCAGCCAAGGCCCTGCTGGCCGGGCAGCTGGCCCGGCCAGTGGAATTCGTTGCCGAGATCGAGGCCATGTATGCCGATGGTGTACGCACTTTTGTGGAGGCCGGCCCCGGCGCCCGGCTGACCGGCCTGGTCAAGGCTATCCTGGGAGAACGGGACCATGCGGCCATTGCCCTGGATGCCTCCAGCGGCAAGCGTTCCGGTATGACCGACCTGGCCCGCACCCTGGCCCAGCTGGCCGTGCTCGGCCATGGAGTTCGCCTGACCGCCTGGGACGAAGGCTACCAGCCCATGGTGGCCGTGCCGGGCAAAAAACCCGCCATCACAGTACCGATCTGCGGGGCCAACTATGTCAAGCCCAAGCCGCAGAGGCCTCCGGTCCTGCCCAGACCTGCAGCAACTCCGGCTCCTGCGCAGCAAGCCACCAGCGCACCCGCCCCTGCCAGCCAGCAGGCCATGGCCATTGCGCCGGCCCAAACCCAGGTTTCCAGGGACGCACTGGCCGAATCGCTCCGGGTCACCAGGGAAGGCATAGCCGTGCTGCAGAGGATGCAGGAAGAAACCGCCCAGCTCCACCGCCGCTTCCTGGAAGGACAGGAGACCGCCAACCGTACCATCCAGACCCTCCTTGGACAACAGCAGCAGTTGCTCCAGACCGGCGGCATTACCGCTGCCCCATCCTATGCTCAGCCACAATCGCCAATGGCACCGATTGCGCCTCCAGTTGCCGCCCCTGTCGCCACCACTATTTCCGTTGGCAACGCGGAGCCGGCCATTGCCGCACATCCACCCGCAACTGCGGCCCCGGCAAACGACAATGTGGCCGCGACCCTGTTGGCCGTGGTAAGCGAGAAGACCGGTTATCCCGTGGAGATGCTGGAGTTGGACATGGGCATGGACTCCGA
>MTLE01001097.1_pt1 | contig 46568 bp, 46 predicted proteins | sample 1982461 | NCBI WGS metagenome assembly MTLE01 (sample SAMN05712605, study PRJNA340218) | biofilm metagenome | isolation source: sample SPL anode biofilm adapted to -200 mV | place: USA | collected 2012-02-03
GAACCGTATTGGTCCTAACCCAATGTTCGGCCAGACCCTGGTTGCATCGACTCTGATGATCTTTCCGACCCACCCACTCTCCCTGGCCACCCACCGCTTGGCGGGGCTGGTCAACCGTGTCGTTAGGCGTTCAATGAGCAACCAGGCAACGCGAACAACGGTTGAGTCCCTTTTCTTGGTGCTCACTGTTATTTGCGTCCTTGGTTGCAAACATCCGCATGCATACACCAAGACCGAGCAAAGCCATATTGAAGCAGTTCTTCCCACGGAAGAAATGATCCGGGCATGGGTTGAATCTGATTACCCGTCATCCCGTCAGTGGCACCAAGACACCTTTGCTACTTATCGTGCAGTGGTTATGCAGGTCGTAAGCAAGGTGAGGAACGGAATTCCGATAACCATTGAAGTTCCAAGTGTGGCCCCCTGCTACACGAGGCGAGTCGAAGTCGATTGGTGGGTTCTACATCCAACAGAGAACGGAACAACCTTTGACCACTTTATCGAAATGCCATATACCTACATCGAACTAATATTCGGCCTGCTGTCCAGCGACAAAACTATTGACCCCCCAGGCGTCAAAACTATTGACCCCCCTCCCGGGGTCCTTGGGGACTTAAGGCGGCCAGCGAAGCGTAGCCGCCGGGTCCGATTTCAAAGCGAAAAAGATCCCATGCTGATGATGGCTTCATGCCAGCGGCCCGTGTGGGAAACGCGTAGCGTTTTCCAGCCGAAGGCCACGGGTGTGGAAAGGTTGTTGACCCGGAGGGCGCCCCGCAGGGGCGTTTCCTGTGTGACCCGGAGGGCGAGCGCAGCTCGTTCCGCGCAGCGGAATCCAGCAGGAAATCCATCAGCCTTTCCATTCCCGTGCACGGGCCGCGGGCGGGTGGGTCGCGAACTCGAATTGAGTGCATCAGGCACCTATTTCCCTTTCCCAGGCACAGAGGCCTCGATATCGGTGGACCGGAATAGGCCGGCCTTCCGTTTTTCCCGTAGACGGTAACTCTCCCCCTTCACCGTGATCACGTGGCTGTGATGGAGGAGGCGGTCCAGGATGGCCGTTGCCAGAACCGGATCCCCGAATACCTCGCCCCAATTGCCCACAGGCTGGTTGCTGGTGAGGATCATGCTTCCCTTCTCGTAGCGGCGGTTCACCAACTGGAACAGAAGGTTGGCCGCTTTGCGCTCAAAGGGCAGGTATCCGATTTCATCGATGATCAGCACGGCGGGCTTGGCTAGGTGGGAGAGCCGTTCCTCCAGGTGGCCCTCGACCTCCGCCCGCATTAACTGGGCGACCAGACCCATGGCTGGGACGAACAGGCAACTTGCGCCATGCTCGATGACCTTCCGGCCGAGGCCGATGGCCAGATGGGTCTTACCCACCCCTGGAGGGCCCAGCAGGAGCACGTTCACGCCCGAGGCGATGAACCGGCCTGTCTCCAGTTCCCTGACCAACTTGCGGTCGATGGATGGCTGGAGGCTGAAGTCGAAGTCATCCAGGGTCCGGCTCAGGGGGAAATGCGCGATCTGCGTGACCATGCGGGTCCGCTTCTGGTTTTTGCTGGCGACCTCCTCGGTGAGGAGGTTGTCCAGGAAGTCCAGATAGCTGCCTTCTCCTCGTGCTGCCTGGTCCAGGAGGCTTTCCAGGCAGTCACGGGTGGAGGTGAGCTTTAATCGGGTCAGGTGACTCGTGACCCGCTCCAACTGTGGGTTTACGACCACCGCTCACCCCCAGCCGCTTCCTCGTAGATACCCAGAGGACGAGCCAGCTCGTTGGGCGCCGGCTGCCTGAAGGTTTTGGCGACGAGTCCCTCCATGTGGCCGGGATCCTCGATGTCCTGGTGCCGCCCCTCCCGCTGGAGATGTTCGGCGACCACCTTGCCTCGCCAGCGGATCGCCACTTCCCCGCACTGCACCTCCAGGTCCACGGTCTGGCCCACCAGTTTGAAAGGCACACTGTAGCGGTTGGTATCCAACTCGACCCGGCAATCCCCTGTGACCTTCCGGGTAAGGCGCCTGGTTTTCAGGTAGCTCGGATGACTACCAATGCTTGTCAGGACGCCCCTTTCAGTTTCAAACCTGTCGATGGGTCGCTCAAAGGTGGTTCCGTGGAGCCGGACGTCGGCCACGTTGCCCATCCACCACTCCAAGTGCGCATCCAGTGCCTCCCAGCTTTCGTAGCCGAGGCGGCCCAGGGCGTTGGACTTCACGTAACCCACCCCGCTTTCCACCTTGCCTTTGGTCCGGGCCCGGTAGGGCCGGCAGGCCCTGGGTTTCATGCCCCAGTGGCGGCAAAAGGCCACGAATTCCTTGTTGAACCTGGGGGTGTCCTCCTCCCAGGCGATCACCAGGGCTTTGGCGTTATCGACCAGGCACTCATCAGGCACTCCGCCGAAGTGGGCCAGGGCGGCTTCCAGGCCCGATAGCCAGTGGACTTGCCGCATGCCCGGGTAAACCCGGGCGAAGGTCCTCCTTGAGTAGCCGAGCGTGGCCACGAACACGAATGCTTTGACCTGATCCTCCCCAACCTGGATCCACTTTTCGCCGAAATCGATCTGCATCTGCCGGCCAGGGCTGGTTTCGAAGCGAAGGGTGGCCCGCTCCGCGTTATACAGTTCTGCTCGAAGGTCCTCGACGGCTCGCTCCACGGTGCGAAGCGAGACCAGGACGCCCTGCTCGGCCAGTTCCTGCCTAAGCACATCGGCGTTGCGGACGCCTGCCGCATACCGGCCCCGGACCCATTGAAGGTGATCCTCCAGAGACCCTGGCCGGCCTGTCACGGGCCGTGGAGCGTCAACGCCGCGTCTGAGCCATTCGCGGACGGTGTTCCTGGCCCAGCCCATCTCGCGGGCGATAGCCTTGATGCTCCAGCCCCGACCGTGCAGAGCAAAGAGCACCTGGATTTGACGTTCATCGAGCACTGGAACCCCCGAACCTCTAGATTCGGGGCCAACTACCTGTATTTCCATCTCTCCTCCCTTGCGAGGGGGGGGGTCAATAGTTTTGTCGCAAGGGGGTCATTTTCGGATGTCGCCTAACACCTGCCTGCAAGGGAAATCGCGGATGCCAACTCCATTCCAAAAGCTATCGAGCTTGACGCAACACGCCGCACACTTCAATGGTTCGCATCACAGGGTGTATATCCCATCAACAGCACCAAACGCACTACGTGACACGCCTAACCTCTCGCTCAACCCGGACCCCACCTGCATTATCAAAGGTTCGGCGGCCGACATCGCGCCCGACCCGCACCCCAATGTGCCTTCAGCCTTTCATCCCAAAGCCAATCCCACCACCCTTTTCCGCCGACCGCGCCGCTACGTTGGGTCTGGTCAGCTGGGCCGTTAGGCATTAAGTTGAGGAATATTTGGATGGCTACATTCTGTAGCAATTAGATGGGAAGCTTCGATGACCGCACAACATGTTACCCAGGGCAAAGTGGCTTTGTTGTTTCGACGAGGGATCATCCTATTACTTGCCGGACTTCTGATATTTTACCATACCTATACCCTCCTCGATTTGTATTTGGGTGCCGGCACGAGTGTCCATACAAAATATGAATATCTGCAGTCGACTCTTCGCGTGGGCATCACGCTAAGCTTGCTTCTGGTCGTCTTTGGCAGCCGTCGAGCTTTGTGGGGAATGTGGATCGCGATTACCGGTTTGATTATCACTCACTATTGGGCCCATTTTGGAAATCTTCCCGTTGATTTCACTCAAGGCAGGCACCCCCTCTCCTATCTAAAAGGGTTTATTATTCCGACCATCATTACGCTGGCGTTCCATTCTTCAAACCATTCCACCGATTCGAAAACGAAAGCTTAAAATCATTCAATCTGATACGCAATCTCGGCCCAACCCTCCGCTCAACTCTGACCCCGCCTACATTGCCTTCCGTTCTCTCTCAACTCCCTGCGTCTTCGGCTTCGCCCCTCGTCTCGATCCAGGCGTGGCCGGTTAGCTTCATTCGTTAGGCATCACCCAAAGGAGGCAACAACATGCGTCGAACTGTATCTCTTGTCTGCTTGGTCTTGGCGGCTTGCCTTGCAATCAAACCTCTAAGTGCTCAGGACGCCCTCAACCTTAAAGTCAATGAGCTTGCTACTCATCAGATTCAAGCCAACGGTCTCTTCATCACCATCACAAAGCTCAATGGAAATCAGCTTATTGCTTCAAATACCAAATGGTCTGGGCGTGCTCACGTGAAAATTGACTTTCAGAACAAGAGCACTTCATTCCATGCGTTCTCTCCTACGGATGTTTCCTTTGTCGGTGCCGATGGGGTTCAGGCCTTACCCATTTATGAAATCAACAAGGCCGATGACACGACTCCACTTGCCTTCCGTCTCGCCCCATCGGCTCGATTGAGCACAGAGTATGTGTTGACAGGTCGCCTCACTTTCCCGGTCAAGATCTACCTTGGGGATCGCCTCGTGGCGCAGGTCACCGAGTAGGAGGCGATGCCTATCCCTCCGCTCAACTCGGACCCCGCCTGAATTGCCTCCCGCTCTCTCCCATCTGCTTCGCTCATCGCCTCAGGGCAGGCGGGGCCGTTTAGCTGGTTTCGCGGGGCATCACCCACCACCTACCAATCGAGCCGAACAGAGCACCCAAGGAATTTGAAAGGGGTAAAATACGGGTACTCAAAGGAGAGACCTATGAAACCCGCCCACGTTATCCTCGGCATCCATGTCACCGACCGCCTCAAGGACGCGGTGACGGTCCAAAAGGTGTTCACTGAATTCGGCAGCCTCGTAAAGACCCGCCTCGGCCTCCACGAGATCGGGAATTCTCCCGAGGGTATCGTCCTTCTGGAGATTGTGGGTGGGCAAGACGCTTGGAAGGCAATGGTAGTTAAGCTCCAATCCATTGAGGGCATTGAAGTCAAGGAGATGGTGTTTTCTCACTGACCTGTGCCGTCTTCAATGCCTGGAGCTCCAACCAGCGCTCCGCCAGGTAGGGGACCGCCTAGCGCCAGCGTTAGGCATCACTCACCACGCATCGATCCAGCTTCTGGCACCCACCACCCCCCGGTTCAACCGCAGGCGCTACCCACGGAGGCCATGTGCAGATCTCCGCTACCCCTTTTGGAATCACCGACTGGACCCTGGTCGAACCCACAGAGCATGTGGGGGAAACGGGTGCTGCCTATTGGCGAACGAAGACCTTTAATGGCATCCGGGTGCGAATGGTTGAATACTCTCCGGGCTATAAGGCAGACCATTGGTGCAGAAAGGGGCACATTCTGCTTTGCGTTGAAGGCGAGCTCCTCACCGAGCTCGAAGATGGCCGATCCTTTGTTTTGAAGCCTGGCATGAGCTATCAGGTCGCAGACGATGCTGAAGCTCACCGATCGTCCACGAACGGCGGTGCCAAGCTCTTCATTGTCGATTGAATCCTCTGGCCGCACGGGTTCCAGTTGCTCCGGAGGACGTCAGGGCCGCTCAGCACCAGCGTCAGGCATCACCCAAGCCTACATCTCCAGCTTCCAGGAGCTTTCGTTGAGAGAAAATCCTCCCGCCATGGTGCTTTCCGACGAATCCCCCGAAGGCGTGGTCTTCCGGTTCAAAGGAAATCGATGGGCCGTAGCGACGCTGATACCAGGGGTCGCCCTCCTGTGGATCGTCGGCAAACTCCACTTCGCCGGACAGTCCCAGAACTGGCCTTTGGCCGTGGTTGGAATATTTGGGATACTCCTTGTTTATTCAAGCATATACAGCGCCACTGCAGACCAATGGCTAGCTGTATCCACGCGTCGAAAATCGATGACATTTCATAAAAAGAACTTATACGGTCTCGTGCATTGGGAAAGGCTCCCCCAGAAATTTAAATGTCTCCGGGTAGGGCGCGCTGTAAAATCTTCCAATTGGCATATCGCCTTAATCTGCGCTGATGGATTAGAATTAAATCTCGCAGAAAATGTATTTGGTGCATTTACTTGCGAAAGGGCCCTGGATTTAGCCACGAAGGTAAGCGAAAGAACAGGCATCAACATCGAGTCTCCCAGTCGTGCCGACCATCTTCCTGAATTGCGCTGATTCCTGCTGTGACATCAACTATCGTCCGATTTAATATTCCGGAATGGCCGAAGCTGAACCGACAATCATCCGCCCCCTAACCCGTTCAGACCATGCCCAATGGCGAACCCTCTGGGATGGCTACAACGCCTTCTACGGTCGCAGCGGAGCCACCGCCCTGCCCGAGGAAATCACGGCGTCCACGTGGGGCAGGTTTTTCGATCCGGCGGAACCCGTGCATGCGCTGGTGGCCGAGGAAGCTGGCCAGATCGTCGGGCTGGTTCATTACCTGTTTCACCGAAGCACAACACGCTTGAACGACGTCTGCTACCTCCAGGACCTGTTCACTGCGGAGTCGTGCCGGGGCCGGGGTATTGCTGGGCAACTCATCCGCGCGGTGTATGCTGCCGCAGCCTCGGCTGGAAGTTCCAGGGTCTACTGGCAAACCCACGACACCAACCGTTCCGGTCGAGCGGCCTACGACAAATTAGCCGAGCACCGGGGCTTCATCGTCTACACCCACGAACTTTGACCTGATCGCCCACCGGCTGCGGCCAGGCATTCTTTGTTGCGTGGCGTTTCAGGGCCAGGGCATGAACAACCTTGGCGATGATTCACGGCCGCACAAGGTCGAACGAGATCTCCACGGCCGTTTCCCTGCCCCGGTTCTCCAGCCAGTGGAGCGTGTTCCGGTCCTCCGGCCAGCCCAGGCCAGGTCCGTAATCCTTGGCGCCCCCCTCGCGGTGGTCGGTGATGGTTCCTTGCAGGATGAAGACCGTTCCTGGCCTTCCCTTATGGTCGTGGAGGGGCCCAAAGACACCGCCAGGTTCGATCGTCACCCTGCGCATGCGAAGCTGCCAGCCCGCCATTCCCTCAATCTCGGGCCCCAGGTCGACCGTTGAAAGCACTTCGACTTTCACCCCCTTCGTTTCCGGTGCTGCCTGATCCTTGCCCACGTTCCCCTCCCGAATGGCTGTCCAGGGCCCGATGGAGAGCAGGCCATCAGCCCTGCGCGAGGTATTTTACGCATGTTTGGCAAGCCTCCATCGGATCCTTTCCGGCCACCTTCCCTGCCCATTGAAGGTGGTAGGCTGTTGGCATCCCTTCTCAAGCGCCGTGTTTCCCACCAGGAGGTATCCTCCAATGGCAAAGGTGCCCCAGGCCATCTCGGAATTTCTTTCGGGTAAATGCATTGCCGTGGTCGGCGTCTCCCGATCCGGTTCCGCTCCGGCCAATGCGATCCTCAAGAAGCTCCGGAGATCCGGTTACGAGGTCATTCCCGTCAACCCGAACGCGGTTCAGGTGGAAGGCCAGGAATGCTTTCCGGACGTCCTCGCGGTGCCGGGCCAGGTTGATGGCGTAATCATCGCCACGCACCCGGACGTTTCCGCAAAGGTCGCCCTTGAAGCCCTCCAAAAGGGCATCCGGCATATCTGGTTCCACCGGTCGTTCGGCCAGGGCAGCGTGTCAAGCGAGGCCCTTCGGGCCTGCCGCGATCACGGTGTCGAGCCCATTGAAGGCGGCTGCCCGCTCATGTTTTGCCAGCCCGTGGATTTCGGTCATCGGCTCTTCCGCTGGTGGCTGAGCTGAAGCCACCGCGTTCCGACATAGGGTCTGGCATTGCCCAGGCGGCGCCGCCCATGCATGATCATCCTCCAATGGCCGGCTGCCCCCAGGAGACTGCGATGAAGACCCAGTACTACACGGCCTCAAGCCTCGATGGTTTCATCGCCACGGAAGACGATTCCCTCGACTGGCTGTTCCCCCTCGGCGACATCAATGTGACCAGCTATCCGGACTTCATCAAGGAGGTCGGCGCGCTGGCCATGGGCGCCTCCACCTACGCGTGGATGCTCAGCCATGTCGTCGATCCGGAAACCGGGGCCCGGGCTCCCTGGCCCTACACGCAGCCGACATGGGTCTTCTCGTCGCGGACCCTCGAGCCCTTTCCGGGGGCCGACATCCGGTTCGTGCGCGGCGGGGTTCGACCTGTCCACGAGGAGATGAAGGAGGCGGCCCGCGGCAAGAACCTTTGGATCGTGGGCGGCGGCGACCTGGTTGGGCAGTTCCATGACGCCGGGCTCCTGGATGAAATCATTATTCAAATAGGTTCGGTCACCCTGGGAAGGGGAAAGCCGCTGCTGCCCCGTCGGATCATCGGCGCCTCAGCGCTGCGGCTCACCTCCGTTCAACGGTTCGGGCCGGGGTTCGCGGAGCTCCGGTACGAGGTGAAAGGGCAATGACGGATCCGCCCCGGGGGCGATCCGCCTTGGGGAAGGGTTCCTGCTAAGCTTTCCTGATCTTCCTTCTGCGTGCTCCTTCCCCTGAACGGCCACGCCGGGACGAGGCAAATGCCGGCATCTTGAGTTCATTCCATCCGCCCTTTCCAAGGATCCACCCATGAGAATGTTCGCGACCCTCTGCTTCACCCTGGCTGTCTGCTCAAGCGCGTTTCCCATGCAGGCACCTTCGCACCTCCCCGGCGGTCCAGGCCAGGAGAAGGATCCGGCCGTCCAGGCCGCCCTGGAAGCCGTTTCGAAAACCAAGGCCGATGTCGCCAAGGCCCAGGATTCCCTGAATGCCGCGAAGAAGGCGCAGCGTGAGGCGGTTCGCAATGCGAAAATGGCGGTCCGGCAATCCAGGAAGGCACGCAGGGATGCGGAACTGGCCAAGGCCGCCTCGGGCCGCAGCGCCGATGCTGCGCGGCAGGCCAAGGCCGCGAGCGATGCCGCGGTGAAGGCCGCGAGGATGACGCCGCGGTCCGGGAAGACGAAAAAAGCAGCGCCCCCGGCGACCGATCCGGTTCCCACCCCCGCCCAGGAACCGGCGCCCTCCCAGGAGCCTAAATCCTAGCCGCGACACGTGCACCCCTGTGCCCATCGCAGTCGAACCCTTCAACGGCATTGCCCACGGGAGTCCCCATGACCGGAAACAAGGAGATCGTAAGGCGCTTCAACCTCGAAATCATTCAGAACGGGAACCTGGACGTCTTCCCCGACCTGGTCTCTCCGGATTTCGTGAACCGCACGGCTGCGCCTGGAACGCCCAATGGAGCGGAAGGCTTCCGGGCCTTCTTCACGGACGTTCTGCGCAAGGCCTTCACGGATATCCAAGTGGTGATCCACGATCAGATCGAGGAGAACAGCAAGGTTGTCACCCGGAAGACCATTAACGGCACCCATTCCGGGCCGTTCCTGGGTCAGGCGCCCACGGGCAAACGAATCTCCATCCCCATCACGGACATCGTTCGGATCGAGGACAACAGGTACGCGGAACACTGGGGCAGCGCGGATATCCATGGCGCCTTGCTGCAGATGAAATCGAACTAAGGGCCTTGCCACCTCCAGGAGTCGCGCATGAGAAGGGTTACGGGCATCGGCGGCATCTTCTTCAAGGCCAAGGATCCAGCCGCCCTCCGGGCCTGGTACCAGGCGCACCTCGGCATCGACGTCCAGGCCTGGGGCGGGACGGCGTTCAACTGGACCGACGCCGAGGGCCATCCCACGGGGGGGACCACGATCTGGAGCATCGCGGGCGAGGACGGGGATACGTACGGCCCGGGCGGGGCTTCCTTCATGATCAACTACCGGGTCGAGAACGTCCGGGCCCTGGTGGAGGCCCTGCGGGCGGAGGGCTGCGACGTGCTGGACAAGGTGGAGGCTTCCGAATTCGGAACGTTCGCCTGGGTCATCGACCCCGAAGGCCACAAGGTGGAATTGTGGGAACCCCCCGCCGGCTCGTGAACCCAGCGGCCTTCCCTCTGCGATAATTCCCGGGGAGAAGACCATGAGCGAGAACAACGGCCGTACGGTCATCGGGTTCATCGGGGGCAGCGGGATCTACGACCTGGAAGGGCTTTCCGACCAGCGGTGGGAGAAGGTGGCGTCGCCCTTCGGGGAGCCTTCGGACGAGCTTCTGTTCGGGACCCTCGGGGGGCAGCCCCTGGTGTTCCTGCCCCGCCATGGCCGGGGGCACCGGATCTCGCCCTCGATGATCAACTACCGCGCCAACATCGACGCCCTGAAACGGGCGGGCGTCACGGACCTGGTTTCCATGAGCGCGGTGGGCTCCCTGAGGGAGGACCTGCGGCCGGGCACCTTCGTCATCGCCGACCAGTTCATCGACCGCACCTTCGCCCGGGAGAAGAGCTTCTTCGGCCGCGGGCTCGTGGCCCACATCTCCATGGCCCACCCGGTATGCCACCGCCTGGGAGACCATCTGGAGGCGGCCGCGGCGGAAGCGGGCATCGAAGCGGTGAGGGGTGGCACCTACATGGTGATGGAGGGTCCCCAGTTCTCCACGCTGGCGGAATCCCGGATGTACCGGTCCTGGGGCTGCGACGTGATCGGGATGACCAACATGCCCGAGGCCAAGTTGGCCCGGGAGGCCGAGATGTGCTACGCCACCGTGGCCATGGTGACGGACTACGACTGCTGGCACCCGGACCACGACCACGTGACGGTGGACGCCGTCGTCAAGGTGATGGTGGCCAACGCCGACCGGGCCCGCTCCCTGGCCGGAAAGGTGGTGCCCCGCATCCGGGCCGACGCCGCGGCGCCGGCCTGCGCCTGCCGCACCGCCCTGGAACAAGCCCTCATCACCGCCCCCGGCCACCGGGACCCGGACACGCTGCGCCACCTGGACGCGGTGGCCGGGCGGGTGCTGGGCCGGGCCTGACGGTCAGGGCTGGCGCGAGTCGGCGATGTAGGTGGGGCCCAAGGACAAGGGCTGGGGCGGGCCGAGGACGACGATCGGCTTGATTCCCAGCGCCTTCATGGCGGGAGCCACGGACTGCAGGTGCTGGCGCGCGGCGCGGACGGTGGGGAACGGGCCGCTGCGCACCAGCTGGAAGGGACGTCCGGACCGGCGGTTGTGCACCAGCAGGGTGGACGGGGTGGCGGCGGTGCGCAGGAGGCTCCGCTGGAGCCGGGCGGCCCCGCGGGTGCTGACGGTGGCGGCGTACTGGATCCACACCGTGCGCGATCCCGGGCGGTGCGCGGCGGCGTCCGCCAGGGGCAGCGCCACCCGGAGGACGGGGGCCGTGGTGGACGGAACGGTGGGCAGGGCGGCCAGCCTGGGCCGCTCCGGCGGCGTCAGGGACGGAAGCGCGGATGGCGCCTGGGGAAGGGGCTGGATGGAGGGGGCCGGCGCTGGCGGGGGGACAGGGGCCTCGGGCAGGACGTCCACCACCAGAGGCGTGCTCTGCCCGCCAGCCCCGTTGGTGACGTGGAGCCAATAGACGGTGCGGCCGGTGACCAGGTGGGTGAGCTCGCCCTTGGCGGGCAGGATCAGGCCCAGGGGGTCCAGGCGGACCTGGTCGACGCCCGTGGCGGACCAGCGCAGGGTCACGGAGCCGCCCCGGGCGACGGCCTTGGCCGTGGCCTGGAACGCGTCGATGTGGGCCGGCACGGTCTGGGCCGCCAGGAGGCAGGGCAGGAGCGGAAGGAGGAAGCGTTTCATGGGAAAGCCCGTGGAAGACCCCTCATTCTGGGCGGATGGGATGCAAAATCCAACCGGTTTGCTTCAGTCCGGGGCGGAGCATTCCCGTTCCGGGTCGTCTTCCAGTTCCCAGGAGGCATTCCAGACCCAGGCAAGGGCGTGCCCGTACCGTTCGCTCAGCCGGTAAACACCGTAGGTGATGGAATACCCCGCGATGATATCGATCGAATAGTGGAGATGGGCCAGCAGCACCACGGCCAGGGTGAACAGGTTCAGGGCCAGGAAGACACGGCTGGCCTTGCCGAAGCGCCGGGAGAAGAGGTAGAGGAGGAAGGTCGTGGCGATGTGGCCGCTGAAGAAGAGGTCCTTGGTCAGGTAGACGCCCGCGGCGTTCTCCCCGATGGCCTTCAGGGGATTGAGGATGGAAAGGAAGGCCGGCCACACCGCGAAGGGGTGGAGGGCGTTGATGTCGGCCCCGAGCACCGGGCCGATGCCCGTGAGGGGGATCATGAGGCCGCGCAGCAGGGAGAGGACGCCGTCCGTGACCACCAGGCGCACGAACAGCTGGCGGTCCTGCCGCCCGATCCAAAGGGCGGAGGGGATGTAGCAGAGGAGCCAAAGCACGTAATTCCACCGGGCCAGGGCCGGCATGTAGGGCATGTGGCCCAGGAGCAGGTCGGGCAGCGGCGCTCCGGGGCGCATCTCCCCGGGCAGGATCAGCAGCAGGGCGACGGCATGGCACAGGTACCGGAAGGCGAGCAAGCCCAGCAGGATCAGCCACAGAGGCCGAGGTCTGGTTTCAATCTTGTCCATGGTCCGTCCCGGGGGTCCGCTGGGAGGCCTGGGCCTTGCGGGGCCGGAACGGCGGACGCCAGGGCCATTCTATCCCAGGTCGCCGAACGGGGCGCCCTCCCCGGCATGGAAGACCCGCACGGCGTCACCGTCCAGTTCCCAGGTGGCTTCTCCGCACCGGCATCTGTGGGCAACCTCGTTTTGATTTATATATTTTAATATTTAGTGAAAATAATATTCAAAAATTATCACAAAACAGCATTGACTGATTCGATATTTTGATGACCTTCTTGCAAGGAGGTGCGTCCATGCACAACTACCGCAACTGGGTAATAATGCTGGCTATCAGCCAATTAAGCTCCATGCCTGCGATGCCTTGTACCCCAGGAGTCAACTGTTCACCGTATGACAGGACAGGCTGTCCGGTAAGACTTGTTTTCACAGGGAGCACCTGCCTCGATGCGTTGACGCACTGCCAGAGCGACGGCAGAAGAACGATCTGCTATTGCAGGGTAGGTCATGGGTTCGATCCTTCATTGTTCTATTAATAAATGGAGCCACCGTGCAAGCAGGACGAATCGCTCTGGGAACCCTTTTCGCCTTCATTGGAATGGCCTCTGCCTATGCCCAGGATGGAACAATGTCGGGGCCTACGTTCCGGTGGGAAATCCCTCACCAGGGCAAGATCCTGAGGTGGGACGGGGCCAAACGGATGTGGGAGCTGCCGCTCGTTCCACCCTTCTCATCCTCTGAACGGCCAATGGATGACAGTTATTACTTATGGGGTGAGGAAACGCTATGCCGGTTCCGAAGTCCGGGAGGGCTCGCTTGCTGGACCCAGGTTGGGCGATTGGCGAGGGATCCTGACGGGGCTGGGCGATGGGTCTGGTCCTCCTGGGTCCAGCTGCCGCCCAGGTCCACGCCCCTTTGCGCCCTGGGCGGGAAGCTCCTGATCGAGGTTGCCGAACAAAAGAAATTGGCTGGGAAGGTCACGCGCAAGCGCACGCTCACGCAGGTGAACGTGGAGACCCAGGGACGGGGCGTGCTCCAGGCCCGACAGCCCCGGTTGGGGCAGTGCTACCAGAGCACGGCCATTCAGCGCGACGGAAAGGGATACGTTTTCCTCAACACGGGCCGCGTCCTGGTCTGGGATCCGTCCGGAAGCGGTCGCGTGAAGACCTTGACGGAAAATTTCTTCAAACCCATCAAGGACAAGCGGCACCCGATCCGGGCGGACGGTGCGACGCCCTACCCTGTCTTCCCCTCGGACCCCTTCTTCGACCAGGATGGACGCATCCTCTTCACGGTCACAACCCTGGTGGAGGCCGACAGGACCCATCTGCAACACCATGTGGACGCGGTCGAGTCCATCGAAGAGAGCGCATACCGGGGCTTCCCGAAGTCGATTCCAGACGGATTCGTCACCACGGAACATGCGAAGACGTTCTTCCTCTCGCTGGATCCAGAAACCGGATCGGTCGAGAGCCTGGACGGTGACAGGGTGGCGCATCTCTTTCGTCCGGATCCAGGCGCTCCCTTGTGCGCCCTTCGATCCGGGACGGAAGGGGGCCGCTTCTGGGTGAACGGAAAGGGGAACATCCTCCCGCTTGACCTGGATGGTGCCCTGAAATCCGCCGTGGCCGCAAAGCAGGGCGACTAGGACTCCCCGGCATGGAAGACCAGCAGGGCGTCGCCGTCCAGCTCCCAGGCGGCGTAGACGGGGGCCTGGAAGGGGCACACCAGGGCGAGGTGCTCGCGCTGGCCGGGGCCCACCGCGTCGACGATGTAGACGGAACGAGGGCCGAGAACGCACAGGTGGCCGCTCGCGGGCAGGACCTGGAGCCCGGTGATGGGGCCCACGCCGGGGGAGAAGAGGCCAACCTCCCCGGTGAGGGTGTCCAGCACGTAGACCCGGTCGTCGCGCCCGGCCAGGTATAGGTTGTAGCCCCGGGGACCGGCGGCCACCTGGTGCGCCCGCGCGCCGGGGGCGCACCGTCGCAGGGCATGGGCGGCGTCCACGGCGGGGCCGGGCGCCAGTTCCAGCTGCACCAGGGCGCCGGTGGCCAGGGTGGCGTACAGGGTGGGGTGCTCGCCGTGGAACGCCAGGCTCTCCACCTGGGCCTCGAAGGCGCCCGATCGCAGGGGCGTGGGATCGCCGGGGCCCAGCAGCCACGTTCGGATGGCCCCGGTCCCGGTGCCGGCGGCCAGGAAGCGGCCGTCGCTGCTGTAGGCCAGGGCGGTGACCCCCTGGATGGGCAGGCCGGCCAGGCGGCTACCCGCCTTGAGGTCGAAGCGGGCGATCTCGGGCGTGTCCGGGGCGCCGACGATGGCCAGTTCCGTGGAGGCGGCGTTCGGCTGGCCGGGACGGAAGGCGATCATCCGGGCGCAGGTGAGGCCGCCCAGGTCGACCCGGCCGAGGGTGAGGCGGTTGGACACCTCCAGGGCCGTGCCGTCCCGGATGGTGGCCAGGTGGACCCGCTCGGGGCACAGGTGGATGGCCGTGACCTCCCGGGCGGATCCCTTCAGGAACGGCACCCCGAAGAACCGGGCCACCGGCTGGACGGGGGGGAGCGAGGGCGGCTCCAGGGCGGCAGCGCGGACAGGCGTCCCGGGCGCCCCGGGCACGGGAGGGCCGGGGAGGGTCGCCAGCTTCGGAAGGTTTCGGGTGGGCTTGGACATCGGCCGTTCCTCAACCTGGAAGCATAGGCCGGGATTTCGGAAAGGCCGGTCCGAAAGAGTAATAATTTATAAATTCGGGTGCGCCGGGGCAACCGGTTACCATCCTGCATGGTCCCCGTGCTGATGCTCTTCCTGCTCCCGGTCGGCGGCGGGATTCCCGCCGGGGTGCTGCTGGCCCGGTCCCAGGGGCTGCCCTGGCCCGTGACGGCGGGCCTCTACTTCGTGTCGGACCTGATCCTGGCCCTGGTGTTCGAGCCGGTCCTGCTCCTGCTGGTGGAACTGGGCGCGAGGGTCCCCTTCCTGTTCCGCCTGGGCATGGCCATGAAGCTCACCATGGCCCGGGGCGCGCGGCAGGTGAGCGGCACGGGGGCCGGGCCCATCGGGCTGCTCCTGGTGGCTTTCGGGGTGGACCCCATGACGGGGCGGGCCGCGGCCATGGCGGCGGGCCACGGGTTCGTGGCGGGGTGGGCCTTCGCCATCGCCGGGGACATGCTCTACTACGCCGTCATCGCGGTGACGACGCTCCGGCTCAATGCGTACCTGGGCAACCCCACCCTGGCCATGGGAATCGTGCTGGGGGGGATGGTCCTGGTTCCGGTCCTGGTGCGCCGCGGCCGCTCCGCCCTGGGAGGAACCCCATGAACGACCTCTTCGACCTTCCGGCCTACCTGGAGCGCATCGGCTTCGCGGGCGTGCCCGGGCCGACGCCGGCGGCCCTGGAGGCCCTGCACGCGGCCCACACCCGCGCCATTCCCTTCGAGAACCTGGACATCCACCTGGGGCGGCCCATCCGGCTGGACCTGGCCTCCCTGCAGGCCAAGCTGGTGGCGGGGCGACGGGGGGGCTACTGCTTCGAGCAGAACTCGCTCTTCGCGGCGGCGCTGGGGGCCCTGGGGTTCACGGTGCGGCTGCGGGAGGCCCGGGTGCGGCGGGGCGCGGACGCCGCGGCCGGACCCATGGCCCGCTCGCACCTAGCCCTGGAGGTGGCCCTGGAAGACGGGCCCTGGCTGGCGGACGTGGGGTTCGGGGGGGACGGGATCCTGGGTCCGGTGCCCCTGGACGGGCGGGAGGTGGAACGCGCGGACGACCGGAACCGCGTGGTGCCCGAAGGCGCCCGGCAGGTGCTCCAGGCCTGGCGGGACGGGGAATGGAAGGACCTCTATGCCCTGGAGCCCGGCGAGGTCTTCCCGGTGGACCTGAAGGTGGCCAACCACTACACCAGCACCCACCCGGACTCGAAGTTCACCCAGGTGATCACGGTCCAGCGGTGCGCCCAGGGGGACCGGGCCTGGCTGCGGGGGCTGACCTTCACGAGGGGGGGCGTCACCCGGGAGCTGGAACCCGACGGGCTCCTGGGCGTCCTGGATTCGGCCTTCGGCCTGCGGTTTCCCCCGGGGACGCGGTTCTCAGCCCCCCAGGATCCTGCCTGGAAGCAGGAAGACGCCCCGCACCAGGGATAGGGCCCCCTCCACCGCGAAGCCCAGGATGCGCAGGGGCAGGAGCAGGAGCCACACCAGGGGGAAGAGGACGAGCAGGAGCAGGGCCAGGGGCCAGCAGATGACCAGCAGGATGAACCACAGCAGGACCTTGACCATGGAAACGCCTCCGGGACGAGGATAGGTCCCGTCCGGGAGGCGTTCCAGGGGTTGATCGGCCAGCGCAGGCCAGGGATCGGCGAACGCTAGACGTTGGCCAGGGCCTGGTCCAGGTCGGCGATGAGGTCCTCCACGTCCTCGATGCCCACGGCGTAGCGCACAAGGCCGTCGGTGACGCCGCCTTCCAGCCGGGCTTCGCGGCCCATGCTGGCGTGGGTCATGGAGGCGGGGTGGCAGATGAGGGTCTCCACGCCGCCCAGGGAAACGGCGAGGGCGGCCAGCTTGACGCTGTCCATGAGCCGGGCGCCGGCTTCGACGCCGCCCTTGACCTCGAAGGAGATCATGGCGCCGGGACCCGCCATCTGGCGCTTGGCGAGGTCGTGCTGCGGGTGGCTGGGCAGGCCCAGGTAGCTCACCCACTCCACCTTGGGGTGCTTCTCCAGCCAGAGGGCGATCTGCATGGCGTTGGCCTGGGCGCGCTCCATGCGGATGGAAAGGGTCTTGAGGCCGCGGCTGACCAGGGAGGCCTGGTGGGGGTCCATGCAGGGGCCCATGATCACGACCATGGCCCGGAGCTTCTTGTGGAGCTCCTCGGTCCGGGCGACGATGACGCCGCCCACCACGTCGGCGTGGCCGTTGATGAACTTGGTGATGGAATGCAGGACCACGTCGGCGCCCATGTCCAGGGGCTTCTGGAGGCAGGGGCTGGCGAAGGTGTTGTCCACCACGAGCAGGGCGCCGGCCTCGTGGGCGACGGCGGCCGCGGCGGCGATGTCGGTGACGATCATGGAGGGGTTGGAGGGGGACTCCACGTAGACGACCTTGGTGTTGGGCCGGATGGCGGCCTTGAGGGCGGCCAGGTCGTTGGTGTCCAGGTAGGTGGACTCCACCCCGAAGCGGCTCATGTGCTTGTCCATGAGCACCCGGGAGGGGCCGTACACGCCGGCGGTGGACACCATGTGGTCGCCCTGGTTCAGGAGGGCCATGTACACGGTGGACACGGCGCCCATGCCCGAGGCGGTGGCGGTGCAGCCGAAGCCGTTCTCCAGCTGGGCGACGTTCTCCTCCAGGGCGCAGACGGTGGGGTTGCCGATGCGGCTGTAGATGAAGCCGGGGACCTTGCCCGCGAAGCGGTCGGCGCCCTGCTGGGCGTTGCGGAAGGCGAAGGTCGAGGTCTGGTAGACGGGGGTGGCGACGCTGCCCGTGGGATCGTCGGGAATGCCCGCATGGACCAACTTGGTATTGAAACCCATTTTCCTGGTGTCCAAGGTTATGCTCCTTTGCCTTGATTTTGACCGGGCCGCCTCCGTTGGTCCAATTTCCGGTATCAGGGTTGACCGGTTCATCGGGGGGGGGCATTCTGCCTTAAGAGGATTTATCCGGAAAGGAGGTATCGATGCTGAACGTGAACCCCATCGAAGAACCTCCTTTGTGCCGCCGCTGACGCGAAAACGTAGCACGCAGGCGACACACGTATGCAAGGATGCGGGAGCGGCGGGTGCCGCCCTGCGCCACTCCGCTCCGGATCTCCCATGCTCAACCGCATCATCGACACCGTCTGGGGTCAGGCCAATTCCCTCTTCTATCCGTTCCGGCGGCGCCGGTGGGTGGACCTGGTCGTCATCCTGACGGGGTGCGCCCTGCTCTTCGGGCTGGTGCAGCTCGGCCAGCAGTGGACCGGGGCCAAGAGGCCCGTGGTGGAGATCGACCTGTCCCCGGCGTCCCTGCCCCTCTACACCTTCTTCTCCATGATGCGGGGCCTGGCGGCCTACGTGATCTCCCTGGGCTTCACCCTGGTCTACGCCTACTGGGCCGCCAAGGACAGCCGCGCGGAAAAGCTCCTGGTGCCCCTGCTCGACATCCTGCAGAGCATCCCGGTGCTGGGCTTCATGCCGGGCCTGGTGCTGGCCCTGGTGGCGGTCTTCCCCCACAGCAACCTGGGGCTGGAACTGGCGGCGGTCCTCATGATCTTCACCGGCCAGGCCTGGAACATGACGTTCAGCTTCTACCATTCCCTCAAGTCGGTGCCCCAGGACCTCCAGGAGGCCGCCACGGTCTACGGGTTCACCTGGTGGGAGCGGCTGAAGTGGGTGGAACTGCCCTACGGCACCTCGGGCCTGGTGTGGAACAGCATGATGAGCATGGCCGGGGGCTGGTTCTTCCTCATGATCACCGAAGCCTTCAAGCTGGGCGACCAGGACTTCCGCCTGCCGGGCCTGGGGTCCTACATGAGCGTGGCCGTGGAGAAGGGCGACACCACGGCCATGGTCGCGGCCATCGTGGCCATGGTGTGCATGATCGTGTTCCTGGACCAGGTGCTGTGGCGGCCGGTGGTGGTGTGGGCGCAGCGGTTCCGGGTGGAGGAGACGGCCCAGGGCGAGCAGCCCCGCAGCTGGCTCCTGAGGCTCCTGCGCCGGTCGCGGCTGGTGCGGTGGCTGGAGGTGCGCCGGGCCCACCGGCGCCACCTGGGGCTGGCCAAGGTGAGGACGGCGCCCCGGCCCCACGTAAAACGGCGCGTCAACACGATCCAGCGGACCGTGGCCAACGTCGCCCTCCTGTGCCTGCTGGCCGTCGTGGTTTGGGCGGCGGTGAGCCTCGTGCACTACCTTTCGGCCATCCCGGCCCGCCAGTGGGCCTGGCTCACCAAGGCCGGCGGGCTCACCCTGGTGCGGGTGCTGGCGTCCACGGCCCTGGGCACGCTCTGGGCGGTGCCCGCGGGGCTGGCCATCGGCCTCTCGCCGCGGCTCAGCCGGATCCTCCAGCCGGTGGTCCAGGTGGCGGCAAGCTTCCCGGCCCCCATGCTCTTCCCCGTGGTGATCGCGACCCTGGCCCGCTTCCACATCGGGCTCAACTACGGTTGCGTCCTGCTGATGCTCCTGGGCACCCAGTGGTACATCCTGTTCAACGTCATCGCGGGCTCCATGGCCATCCCCGGCGACCTCAAGGAGGCCGCCACCAGCTTCCGGCTCTCGTGGTGGCAGCGCTTCAAGGCCCTCTACCTGCCGGCCACCTTCCCCTACCTGGTCACGGGCTGGGTGACGGCCGCCGGCGGCGCCTGGAACGCCAGCATCGTGGCCGAGTACTATTCCTTCCACGGCGAGACCCTGAAGACCTTCGGCCTGGGGGCCACCGTGAGCCAGGCCGCCTACGAGCGCAACCTGACCCTGCTGGCCGCGGGCGTCCTGCTCATGTCCGCCATCGTGGTGGTCTTCAACCGCCTGGTGTGGAAGCCCACCTACCAGCTTGCCCACACCCGCTATTCCCTGACGAAGTGAGGTCGACCATGGCCCTCGATCCCAACGCCCAGCCCATCCTCGAACTCCGGGGCATCCAGAAATCCTTCGACCGGGGCACCGGCGTGCCCCTGCGCGTGCTGGAGGACATCAACCTGGACATCCGCCCCAACGAAGTCATCTGCCTGATCGGGCCTTCGGGGTGCGGGAAGTCCACCATCATGCGGATCTTCGCGGGGCTCATCGAACCCACCCAGGGGCAGGTGCGCTACCGCGGCCAGAAGCAGGCCGGGCTGAATTCCAACGTGGCCATCGTGTTCCAGGGCTTCGCGCTCTACCCGTGGATGACGGTGGAGGCCAACGTGGAGAACGTGCTCATCGCCAAGGGCCTGGACCGGGCCGAGATCCGGGAGCGCACCAACCGCGCCATCCGGATGGTGGGCCTGGAGGGCTTCGAGGAGGCCTACCCGCGCGAGCTCTCCGGCGGGATGAAGCAGCGCGTGGGCATGGCCCGGGCCCTTTCGGTGAACCCCGAGATCCTCTTCATGGACGAGCCCTTCAGCCAGGTGGACGCCCTCACCGCCGAGGGCCTCCGGGCCGAGATCCTCGACATCTGGGACGACGTGGACCGCAACCCGTCGTCCATCCTCATGGTGAGCCACGACATCAAGGAAGTGGCCTACATGGCCGACCGCATCGTGGTGCTTTCGGCCAACCCCGGGCGCATCCGCACCATCGTGGAGAACACGCTCCCCCGGCCCCGGGACACCCGCAGCCCGGACTTCACGCGGCTGGTGGACCAGCTCCACGACATCATCACCAGCGCGGAACTGCCCGACATCCAGGTGAGCACCGTGGAGCCCTCCGTGGAGGCCGACATCGTCGAGCCGCTGCCCGGAGCCCAGAACGCCGACATGCTGGGCCTCCTGGAGCTCCTGGACACACTGGGCGGAACCTGCGACCTGTTCCAGGTGGTCGCCCACACCCACGTGCCCTTCGAGAAGGTGCTCACCACCGTCAAGGGCTGCGAGATGCTGGAATTCGTGGACACGCCCAAGCGGCAGGTGATTCTGACGGCCCTGGGGCGGCGGTTCGTGCAGGGCGGCATGGACGAGCGCAAGCTCATCTGGCGGGACCAGCTCATGGAGCTCAAGCTCTTCCGGGTGGTGCAGGACATGCTGGAGCTGCGGGAGGGGTCCCTGGCCCGGGAGGAGCTGATCCGCGAGATCGCCAGCCGCCTGCCCATGGAGGATCCCGAACTCACCTTCGAGACCATCGTGGCCTGGGGGCGATTCGGAGAGCTCTTCGCCTACCGCAAGGAGCCCGGGGTCCTCACGTTCGAATAACCAAGGCGTCCGCCACGGCCTGGCCCAGGGCCCCGGGGTCCACGGGCTTGAAGAGCACCTCGTCCACCCCCAGGTTCTTCAGGCGCTCCACCACCTCCTCGTCGTGGTGGGCCGTGAGGACGAGGGTGCCCATGGCCTTGAGCTCGGCGTCGTCGCCCACGACCTTGGCCAGGCTCGTGCCGGGGCAGTTGGGCATGAGGAAGTCCATGATGAGCAGGTCGGGCTTGAGCTCCCGGAGGACCTTGACCACGTCGAAGATGCTGGTGGGCTCCACCACCTCCACCTCGTGGCCGAGCTTTTCCAGGCACTTGGCGGTGAAGGTACGGGCCAGCCGGCTGTCGTCAACGATCACGATCCTGGCCATGCCGCCCCCTTTGCACCTCCTCCAATGTAGCGCACTTCCTATAATCGATTTAAAGGTGACCCCATGAACCGGTTGTTCTCCCCCCTCTCCCTGCGCGGCGTCACCTTTCCCAACCGCATCGCGGTCTCACCCATGTGCCAGTACAGCGCCGTGGACGGCTTCGCCAACGACTGGCACTTGGTGCACCTGGGCGGGCTGGCCCAGGGCGGGGCCGGGCTCGTGCTCTCCGAGGCCACGTCCGTGACGCCGGAAGGGCGCATCAGCGCCGAGGACCTGGGCCTCTGGGACGACGCCCAGATCAGCCCGCTCGCTCGTATCACCGCCTTCATCCGGTCCCAGGGCGCGGTGCCGGGCGTCCAGCTGGCCCATGCGGGCCGCAAGGCCGGGTCGGGCGCGCCCTGGAAGGGCGGCAACGTCCCTCCGGCCACCTGGCCGTCGGTGGGGCCCAGCCCCCTGCCCTTCGACGAAGGCTGGCCGGCGCCGGCGGCCCTGGACGAGGCCGGGCTGAAGCGGGTGGTCTCGGCGTTCGCGTCGGCCGCGGCGCGGGCCCTGGAGGCCGGGTTCCAGGTGGCCGAGATCCATGCGGCCCACGGGTACCTGCTCCACCAGTTCCTGTCGCCCCTGGCCAACCATCGCGGGGACGCCTACGGCGGCTCCCTGGAGAACCGCTCGCGCCTCCTGCGGGAGGTGGTGGAGGCGGTGCGCGGCGTCTGGCCCGCGAATCTGCCCCTCCTGGTGCGCCTTTCCTGCACCGACTGGATCCCGGACGGCTGGGACGCCGACGGCAGCGTGGAACTGGCCCGCATGCTGCGGCCCCTGGGCGTGGACCTGGTGGACTGTTCCTCCGGGGGCATGGCGCCCCGGGCGGCCATTCCCGTGGGCCCGGGCTACCAGGTGGACTTCGCCGCCCGCATCCGCCGGGAGGCGGGCATCCCCACCGGGGCCGTGGGGCTCATCACCGGCCCGGCCCAGGCCGAGGAGATCCTGGCCAAGGGCGAAGCGGATCTGGTGCTGCTGGGCCGCGAACTGCTGCGGGATCCCCGGTGGCCGCTGCGGGCCGCCCACAAGCTGGGCGCGGCCACGGCGTGGCCCGCGCCCTACGCCCGCGGGTCCCGGGAACCGGTGCCCTTCAGAGATCCGCTGCCAGAGCCTGGCGCGTGGCTCCGGTGAAGTCGGCCCGGACCGCCAGGTCCGGGTGCTCCACCACCACGGCCGCGGGACGGGCCCCGTCGCCCACCGCGAAAAGGAGGAACTGCACCGAGCTGAGCTTGCCTTCGCTGATCTGGGAGGCGTCCCACCGCGCCGGCACCTTGCGGCCGTCCTCCAGGACCAGGGAGATGCGCTCGGGCAGGTCCACCCAGCGCCGGAGCAGCTCGGCGCGTTCAGCTTCGTCCTCGATCTCGATGAGCAGCGTGGCGCCCAGGTCGCCGGGGGCGCCCAGGAGGGCGTTGTAGGTATCGAGCTCGTGCACGATGTCGGCCTCGCGCACCAGGTGCTCGGCCCGCACCATCTCCAGGATCTGGTAGCGGACCGTCTCCCGGTTCTCGAACAGGAAGGTCAGGTGGGGGCCGGCGTGGACGCGGCGGAGGTCCTTGGCGGCCATGGCCGAGGCGCGGATGGGCTCGCGCCCCTCGGTGTAGGTGACGTAGTCGAGGATCTCGTCGCGGGTGACGCGCTTCATTTGGACTCCACGGGGTTGGGAAAGCCGTCCTTGCGGTAGGCCCGGGCCAGGATGGTCATGGGGTGCAGGGCCCTGCGGCCCGCGTGCTGCTCGAACTGGATGCCGGCCAGGGGACATTCCGTGGCCCACACTTCGGCGGCGGGCTCGGCCTTCATGCCCTCGAAGGCCTTGGTCCCGATGCGCCGGCTGTCCTCGAAGGTCTCGGACTTCATGGCATAGGTGCCGTCGTGGCCGCAGCATTCCATGACGGTGTTGATGGAGACGCCGGGGATCTTCCTCAGGAGGTCCCGGCCCTTGAAGCCCACGGCCTGGGCCCGGAGATGGCACGGGGCGTGGTAGGAGACGGGACCCGGACTGGAGAGGAACTCCCAGCGGGCGCGCTCCTCGTTGCGGATGCTCCAGAGGAATTCGCCGGTGTCGCGCACGGCGGCGGCGAGCTTTTTGGCCCGCTCGCGGTCCTCGCCCTCCAGCAGTTCGGGGTACTCCCGGCGCAGCATCATGGCGCAGGTGGGGTTGATGACCACCACCTTGGAGCCGGCCTCCACGTGGGGCATGAGCACGTCCAGGTTCTGGCGCGCCTGGCGGCGCACGCTGTCCAGGTCGCCGTGCTCCCAGGCCGGCATGCCGCAGCACACCAGGCCGCCCACGCATCGGGCCTGGCAGCCGTTCTTCTCGAGCACCTCGAGGGTGTCCTTGCCGATCTGCGGATCGTTGTTCTGGATGTAGCAGGTCTGGAAGAGCACCACCTCGGCGCCGGGCTCGGCGGCCATCTTCCCGCTCTTTTCCGCCCAGGCCTCGAAGGTGGCGGAGGCGAACTCAGGGAGGTGGGCCTTGGGATGCACGCCCAGGGCCTTGTCCATGAACCAGCGGTGGATGGCCACCCGGTTCATGGCGTTGGCCAGGCCGAAGCTCTTGCGGGCCAGGGAGGCCGCCAGATCGGGATCGCCCAGCACGCGGTCCCGGAGGGTGAAGCCTTCCTTGCGCTTGCGCACGGCCTGGTAGCGGTGCACCAGCCTGGGGAAGTCCAGGGCGAATTCGTGGCCCTCCCGGGGGGTGTAGGGGCACTGCACTTCGCAGAGCTTGCACTGGAAGCAGTCGTCCATGACGCCGTCCCGCTCCTCCACGGTCAGGGCGCGCACATCGCCCTGGCGCTTTTCGTCCAGCAGGGAGAACAGGCCGGGGAAGGAGTCGCAGTACTTGAAGCAGAGGCGGCAGCCGTGGCAGATCTCGAAGGCCCGCTCCACCTCTTCCTTGAGCGACGCCTCGTCCCAGTACCGGGGATCGGAGGGGTCGTACACCGTGGACGGTCCGGCCACGTAGCTGATGCGGTGGCCCGGGGTGGTCTCCGGCTTCTCGTGGTCCAGGGGGGCGTGCTCGGACATGGCGGCTCCTGAAAGGGCCGCCGCGGGGGGCGCCCGCGGCGGCGGCGAACGCTAGCTGATGCTTTCGAGCATCTTCTGGAAGCGGCCCGCGTGGCTCTTCTCGGCCTTGGCGAGGGTCTCGAACCAGTCGGCGATCTCCTTGAAGCCCTCTTCCCGGGCGGCCTTGGCCATGCCGGGGTACATGTCGGTGTACTCGTGGGTCTCGCCGGCGATGGCGGCCTTGAGGTTCAGGGCGGTGTCGCCGATGGGGAGGTCGGTGGCGGGGTCGCCGACGGCCTTGAGGTAGTCCAGGTGGCCGTGGGCGTGACCGGTCTCGCCGTCGGCGGTTTCCTTGAAGTTGCCCGCCACCTCGGGATAGCCCTCGATGTCGGCGACCTTGGCGAAGTAGAGGTAGCGGCGGTTGGCCTGGGACTCGCCCGCGAAGGCGGCCTTCAGGTTGGCGTGGGTCTTGGAGCCCTTGAGCGCTGTCATTGTTCTCTCCTCAGGAACGGGGGCCACGGGCCCTCGACGTTCAATCCATGGCAAGGGGAGTGCCACAAGTTTAAATCCCTGGAAGTCCTGGGGTAGCACAATCACGGCGAGTGCAGGAAAACCGATATATCGGTGTTTGCACCGAAATTATCAAATTCCACCGAAATGACGGTAGACTTTCGACCCGGAGGTCCCATGCCCAACGCGACCCTCGATCTGGCCCAGGCCCTGAAGGAACTCGCTCTGGTGGCCGGAAGGCTGCCCCAGGGGGAGTCCTTCCTGCCCGCGGCCCTGGACGCCCTGGCGGGCATCGTGCCCTTCGACCTCGCCGCGGTGCTGCGCCTGGAGAAGGGGCGGCTGCGGGTGGTGTGCGCGCGGGGGCCGCTGGCGGGGGATCCCGTGCGCGGCCACACCCTGGACCTGGCGCGCTTCCCCAGCATCGGCGAGGCCATGCGCACGGGGCGCACCCGGGTCATGGACGCCCACGACCACGCCGAGGGCGACGGCGATCCCTACGACGGGGTGCTGGACCTGCCCCACGGCCACGCCTGCATGGTGGTGCCGCTCCTGGGCGGGGGGCGGATGCTGGGGGCGCTCACCTTCGACCGGGCCACCTGCGGCACCTTCGAGCCGTTCACCGTGAGCCTGGCCACGATCTACGGCCAGCTCATCGCGCTGACCTGGATGGCCCAGGAGCAGAGCGCGGACCAGCGGGAGCGCCTGGAGGCCGAGAACCGCCTCCTGCGCAGCGAGGTGGTGGGCGCCGACGACGCGGGCGCCCTCATGGAGCGCAGCCTGAGCCCGGCGTTCCGCCAGCTGGCGGGCCTGGCGCGGCAGGTGGCGGCTTCGGAAAGCGCGGTGCTCATCACGGGGGAGACGGGCACGGGCAAGGAGGTGCTGGCCCGCGCCATCCACGGGTGGAGCCGGCGCGCGGAACGCCCCTTCCTGCGCCTGAACTGCGCGGCCCTGCCCGAGCACCTGGTGGAGAGCGAGCTCTTCGGCCACACCCGAGGGGCCTTCAGCGGGGCCAGCCACGCCCGGCCGGGGCGCTTCCAGGTGGCCGACGGGGGCACCCTCCTGCTGGACGAGATCGGGGACCTGCCGCTGGCCATGCAGTCCAAGCTCCTGCGGGTGCTCCAGGAGGGCACCTTCGAGCCGCTGGGTTCGGACCGCAGCGTCACCGTGGATGTGCGGATCCTCGCGGCCACCAACGTGGACCTGGACCTCGCGGTGGCCGAGGGCCGCTTCCGGGCCGACCTCTACTACCGCCTCAACGTCTTTCCCCTGCGCCTGCCGCCCCTGCGGGAGCGCCGGGAGGACATCCTCCTGCTGGCCGAGGACTGGCTCTACCGCCAGGCCCGGCGCACGGGCCAGGGGCCCTGGCGCATCCCGCCCGGGGACGCGGCGCGCCTGGAGGCCCATGCCTGGACGGGCAACGTGCGCGAGCTCATCAACGTCCTGGAGCGGGCCACGATCCTCACGCCCCAGGGGGACCTGGACCTGGAGGCGGCGCTGCGCACCCCCGCGGGCGCCCCCCGGCCGGAGGCGCCCGGGGAGGACCTCCGGAGCGTCGAGCGGGATGCGATCCTGCGGGCCCTGCGCCAGTGCTCGGGACGGATCTACGGGGCCGGGGGCGCGGCCCTGCGCCTGGGGCTCAAGCCCACCACGCTGCAGAGCCGCATGAAGAAGCTGGGGATCTCCCGGACCACCCTTATTTCGTGATCCCCATCTGCCGGAGCATCCAGGCGTATTCGAAGGCCTTGTCCCGCAGCCGGTCGTAACGGCCCGAGGCGCCGCCGTGGCCGCCGGGCTCCAGCTTCATCTTCAGGAGCAGCTCGGTGCCGTCGGTCTTCAGGGTGCGCAGCTTCGCCACGTACTTCGCGGGCTCCCAGTAGCCCACCTGGCTGTCGTTGAGGCTGCTGGTGACGAGGATGGCGGGGTAGGCCTTGCGCTCGAGGTTGTCGTAGGGGCTGTAGGAGCGCATGTAGTCGTAGGCGGCCTTCTCGTTGGGATTGCCCCATTCCAGGTACTCGCCGACGGTGAGGGGGAGGGTGGGGTCCAGCATGGTGTTCATGACGTCCACGAAGGGCACGGCGGAGTGCACGGCCTTGAAGAGGTCCGGGGCCATGTTGGTGACGGCGCCCATGAGGAGCCCGCCGGCGCTGCCGCCCTCGATGACGAGGCGGTCGCTGGAGGTCCACTTGCCGGCGATGAGGCTCCCGGCGCAGTCGATGAAGTCGGTGAACGTGTTCTTCTTCTTCATGAGCATGCCGTCGCGGTGCCAGGCTTCGCCCAGCTCGTCCCCGCCACGGATGTGGGCCACGGCGAACACCACGCCGCGGTCCAGGAGGCTGACGCGGTTGGAGTCGAAGGACGCGGGCTGCCCGTAGCCGTAGGAGCCGTAGGCGTAGAGGTACATGGGCGCCTTGCCGTCGCGCTTCAGGCCCTTTTGGTAGACGAGGCTCACGGGGACCTTCACGCCGTCCCTCGCGGTGGCCCACACCCGCTCGGACCGGTACTGGGAGGGGTCGTAGCCCAGCACCTCCTGGCGCTTGAGGAGGGTCTTCTCACGCTTGGCCATGTGGTAGTCGAACGTGGTGGGCGGCGTCACCTGGGACTGGTAGTGGAACCGGAACTGCGCGGAATCGTATTCGGGGGTGGAGCCGCCGGAGGCGAAATAGACGGGCTCGGACTGGCCGATCTCGTGCCACTTCCCGGTGGCGAAGTCCAGCACCCGGAAGACCACGAGGCCCTCGCGCTTCTCCCGCACGACCGCGAAATCCTTGAAGAGCTCCAGCCCCTCCACCAGCACGCCGTCCCGGGCGGCCACGAAGGGCTTCCAGTCCCGGGTGCCGGGGTCCTTCACGGGGACGGTGACGATCCGGAAATCCAACGCGTCCTTGTTGGTGCGCAGGTAGAAGAGGCCCTCCCGGTGGTCCACGGCGTACTTGTGGCCCTTCTCCCGGGGCAGCAGGACGCGGAAGGCGGCCTTGGGGTCGGCGGCGTCCAGGTAGCTGCATTCCCAGGTATCGGTGCTGTCCGCGCTCATGATCACGAACTTGTGGTCCTTGGTGCGGTACAGGCCCACGCGGTACAGTTCGTCCTTTTCCTCGTAGAGGCGGTCGGCCTTGCCGTCCAGGCCCATGCGCCAGACGGTGTCGCTGCGCTTGGTGACGGGGTCTTCCGTGGTGAAGTAGAAGGTGCGGTCGTCGGCGGCCCACTCCACGGACGTGACCCGCTGGGCGGTGGGCGCCAGCACCTTGCCGGTGCGGAGGTCCTTCAGGTGGAGGTCGTACTGGCGGTAGCCGGTCGTGTCGGTGCAGTAGAGGAGCAGGTTGCCGTCGTCGCTCACGGAGACGTCGGCCACCCCCAGGAAGGCCAGGCCCTTGGCCATCTCGTTGAGGTCCAGGAGCACCTCCTCGGCCGCCGCGGCGTCGAAGGCCATCCCGGGGCCCGCGGCCTTGCGGCAGTGCACCGGGTACTGCTTGCCCTCCTGGGTGCGCGTGTAGTAGTAGAACCGGCCCCGGCGCACGGGCACCGACAGGTCGGTCTGCTTGATGCGTCCCAGCATCTCCTTGTAGAGGGTCTCCCGCAGCGGCTTCTGGTCCGCGGTGAGCCGCTCGGTGTAGGCGTTCTCCGCCTCCAGGTACCGGATGACCTCGGGGTTCGTCTTGTTGCGCAGCCAGGCGTAGGGGTCGGCGATGGACTGCCCGAACCTCACGTCCACGTGGGGGACCGTGGGGGCGATGGGCGCCGCGGGCGCCGATCCGTGGGCCTGCGCCGCCAGCGTGAGGGCCAGCGCGAGAATGGGGAACCGGAACGACCTCATGACGTCCTCCTGCATGGCAGGATGCCTCACCTTGTGATGCTGCGCAACGGGCAATCACTGGATGTAGAGGATGGAGATGCCGTAGAAGGCGCCGGCCAGGGCGGGCCAGAAGGCCAGCTTGACGATGCGGTTGTCCTCCCGGAGCAGGAACGTGTCTCCGCCGAAGGCCACCACCAGGGAGTTCACGGCGACCAGGAGGATCATGCAGTAGATGACGAAGTAGTGGTATTCCACCAGGAGAAGGCCCTCGGTCAGGACGTTGTTGCGCAGGTTGATCTGGGAGACCACCACGGGGAAGAAGAGGGAGATGACCGAGCGCAGGATGTTGACGGCGTTGTAGCCGGTGGCCGCCACCCGTTCCTTGAGGCGGGTCGTCGTGAGGACCAGGGTGAAGAGGAGCCCGGCCACCACCAGGATGGGCAGGAAGGTGGCGATGAAGGGGCTGGTGAAGCTCCGCTGGAGGGTGAGGGTGTACACCAGTTCTGGGGAATCCTGCTGGCCGTTGTAGTCCTGGATGCCGAAGTTGGTGTTGTATCGCTGGTTGAAGAAGGAGAAGTGGCTCGACTCCAGGTCCCAGCCCGCCAGGCCCAGCCCCCTGTCGATGCCGGGAAGGGTGGAGGGGATCAGGAGCGTATAGGCCTCCAGGTCCGGCGTCAGGACGATGTTGGAGAAGGTGAGCCGGGGCCACACCCGGAGGCGCACGGAGCTCTGGTCGAAGGGGTAGTCCACGATGCTTCCCAGTTCCATGGGAAACACGCCCCGGAAGGGGTACACGTGGACCTCGGTGTCGCCTTCGTCCTTGACGATGCCCGGGCCCACGTCGCAGTTGGCTCCCTCGGGGAACGTGACGCCCCGGCCCTCCCGGGACGCGCCCTTTGGGAACTTCTGCCACACCTGCCCCGAGACCTTCATGCGCCCCGACCCGGCCGTCTCCAGCTGCTGGATGAAGATCCCCGTGGGGACGAACTCGGCCTGGACCTCCCGCAGGCCCGTGCCGAGCCTGGCGTACGCCTTCAGGAAGTCGTCCCGGCTCGCCTCGCTCATGACCGGCACCTCGTGGGTCCTGGGGCCCTTGGGGTCCACGTAGGTGAAGTGCCAGAGAAGCCCGGTGCCCGAGGCCAGCAGGATCGCGACCCCCGCCGAGAACACCCACAGCCGCCCGCCCTCGCGGGTGGGCAGGCCCAGGGCCAGGAACAGGGCGGTTGCGGCCGTCCCCAGGGCCAGGCTCACCAGGGCGACCAGGGTCCGGTTCAGGCCCGGCGGGGACAGGTCCAGCTCGGCCTTGAGGATCTGGAACCCGAGGCTCCAATCCGCCGCGGGCACCGGCTCCAGGAAGATCCAGGTGGCCTGCCCGGTGACGCTGCTGACGCTCTCGGCGAAGCCGGCCCTGCGCGCGGCGGCCGCCTGGGCGATGTGGAGACGCCCGGCATCCCCCATGCGCCGGGCCACGTCCTCCAGGGTCTCGCCGTTCCGCACCCGGGCATCCAGGGGATCGGCCAGGTAGGTGCCTTTGCCTGAAAGGAGGAATCCGTAGCCCTTGGTGCCCGGCCCAAGGCTCGCCACGCGTTTCTGAATCTCCTTGAGGCTCACTTCCAGCCGGACGATGCCCGCGGCCCCGGCAACCCCCGGAAGGCGCACCGGCCCGGAGCAGTGGACCCACAGGTCGCCGGTGTCCGGGTCCCGGCGGGGCTCGCCCCAGGCGGGCTGGGCCGAATCCCCGCCGGGGCGGGCCCATGCCAGGTCGTCGGCGGCGGCGGCGTACTCGAACGCCCGGATACCGCCGGGCCCCCGTTCCACGAAGGGGCCGCGCAGGCTCCCGGCGGGCCCGGGGCGCCGGAGGAGGACCCCCATGCGGGTGGCGCTCCGAGGAACCGCGGCCAGGGCCTTCCGCAGGCGGGCCCGCAGGTCCCGGGGGTCCAGGGCGCCGGTGGCCAGGTCCCGGCTGAGGGCGCTCACCTGTTCCCGCATGGGGACCAGGTCTTCCTGGATCTCCTGGGCGGCGGCCCGGGCCTGGGTCCGGCACGCATCCAGGGCGGCGGCCTTCGTCTCCCGGTCGTTGCGCTGGAAGCGCAACAACGACAAGGAAAGGGAGCCGCCCAGGCCGAACAGGCAAAGCCATGCAAACAACCGAACCGTTCCGCGGCCCACAGCGCCTCCACCCCATTGGGAAATCAAGACGCTTATATTAATAATCTATATTTTAGGCCGCGCCAGTCATTCCGGGTCCGATTCGGCCAGGGCCTCGTCCCCCAGGTCGGGGTCCACGCCCTGCCACCGCGCCCGGGCCTGGAAGGCGGGATCCTCCAGCCGGGCCAGGAAGGCCACCATCCGCTTGCCCCAACCCGAGGCGGCCGCGCTGCCGGGAGGCGTATGGACGAGCAGGTCCGCGGGCGCCTCCTCCAGACACAGTTGCACCAGGATTAGCTGTTGTTGAAAACTGCCGCCCACGGGGAGGAGGTTGGCGGAAAGGGTGTCCAGGATCTCGGCCAGGGGACCGTCGGTCCGGGCCGCCAGGGCGTCCAGGGCTTCGGAAGCCTGGTGGCAGGCCAGGGTGAGCTTCCGGTGGTGGCGCTCCAGTTCGGCGGGACCGGCCCCGGTGGCCAGGGCGTGGGCCACGTCCTCCAGGTGGGGGTGCAGTTTCTTGAAGAGCAGTTGAAGGGCCAGTTCGGCGGGCGTTGAATTTTCCATGGGCGAAGTTTGAATGACTTCAACATGTCTTGGGTGGAAAAAGTGATATACGATGTCCCACCACCCAACCTGCCCCCATCCAGGAGACGCCATGGCTCAGCTCCCCGAAGGCGAGTCCCATCCCTCCAGCGAGAGCTACCCGCCTCCGGAGAACCTGAAGCAGCGCGCCCACATCGCCTCCATGGACGAGTACCGGAAGATGTACGACCGCAGCATCCGGGACCCGGAAGGCTTCTGGGAGGAACAGGCCCTCAAGGAGATCGACTGGTTCCACCCCTTCGGCAAGGTGCGGGAGTTCGACTGGGAGTGGGGCCAGGCCCAGTGGTTCCTCAACGGCCGGCTCAACGTGTGCCACAACTGCGTGGACCGCCACGCCTCCACCCGCGGGTCCCAGACCGCCATCATCTGGGAGTCCGACACCCCGGGCGAAGGCCGCAGCATCGACTACCGGGAGCTCCAGCGCGAGGTGTGCCGGCTGGCCAACGTCCTTCGCCACCACGGCATCAAGAAGGGGGACCGGGTCGCCATCTACATGCCCATGATCCCCGAGGCGGCCTACGCCATGCTGGCCTGCGCCCGCATCGGGGCGGTCCACAACGTGGTCTTCGCCGGGTTCTCGGCGGAGAGCCTCCGCGACCGCATCAACGACGCCCGCTGCAAGGCCGTCATCACCGCCGACGAGGGCCTCCGGGGCGGCAAGATCATCCCGCTCAAGCGCACGGTGGACGAGGCCGTCATGGCCTGCCCCACGGTGAAGTTCGTCTTCGTCGCCCAGCGCACCGGCAACAAGATCCCCTTCTACCCCCAGCGGGACGTTTGGCTCCGGCCCGCCATGGACAACGAGCGCCCCTTCTGTCCCATCGAGCACATGGACAGCGAGGACACGCTCTTCCTCCTCTACACCTCGGGCAGCACGGGCAAGCCCAAGGGCGTGGCCCACACCACGGGCGGCTACCTGCTCCACGCCGCCCTCTCCCACCGGTACGTCTTCGACTACCACCCCGGAGACGTGTACGCGTGCGTGGCCGACATCGGCTGGATCACGGGGCACACCTACGTGCTCTACGGGCCCCTGTGCAACGGGGCCACGACGGTGCTCTTCGAATCCATCCCCAACTTCCCGGACGCCGGCCGCTACTGGGACATGGTGCAGCGCCTGGGAATTACCCAGTTCTACACCTCCCCCACCGCCATCCGCGCCGTGGCCCGCGAGGGCAGGACCTTCGTGGACAAGTACGACCGCTCCAGCCTTCGCATCCTGGGCAGCGTGGGCGAGCCCATCAATCCCGAGGCCTGGCGCTGGTACTACGAGGTGGTCGGCGAGAGCCGGTGCCCGGTGGTGGACACCTGGTGGCAGACCGAGACCGGCGGCATCATGATCAGCCCGCTGCCGGGCTGCACGGCCCTGAAGCCCGGCTCGGCCACCCTGCCCTTCTTCGGGGTGGATCCGGTGGTGCTGGACGAGACGGGCAAGGAGATCGAGGGCAACGGCGTATCGGGGCTGCTGGCCATCCGGAGCCCCTGGCCGGGCATGGCCCGCACCATCCAGAGCGACCACCAGCGCTTCGTCCAGACCTACCTGCGCCCCTTCCTGGGCTACTACATGACCGGCGACGGCTGCCGCCGCGACGAGGACGGCTACTACTGGATCACCGGCCGCGTGGATGACGTCATCAACGTCTCCGGCCACCGCATGGGCACCGCCGAGGTGGAGAGCGCCCTGGTGACCCACCCGGCCTGCGCCGAGGCCGCCGTGGTCGGCTACCCCCACGACATCAAGGGCCAGGGCATTTTCGCCTACGTGATCCTCACGGCGGGCTGGGAGGAATCCCAGGAGCTCATCGGCGAGCTCAAGAACGAGGTGCGCCACCACATCGGCCCCTTCGCCACCCCCGACATCATCTGCATCACCCCGGGCCTGCCCAAGACCCGGTCCGGCAAGATCATGCGCCGCATCCTGCGCAAGATCGCGTCGGAGGAATACACGGAGCTGGGCGACATCACCACCCTGGCCGACCCCACGGTGGTGGAGGACCTCATAGCCAAGCGGAAGACGCTCTGACCCATGGCCTGCATCCTCGCCCTGGACCAGGGCACCACCAGCAGCCGCGCGCTCCTCTTCGACGAGGGGGGCGTGGTGCTGGGGGTGGCCCAGAAGGAGTTCACCCAGTTCTTCCCGGAACCCGGCCAGGTGGAGCACGACGCCCTGGAGATCTGGGCCACGCAGCTGGAGGTGGCCCGGGAAGTGGTGGCCAGGGCGGGGAATCCCGCCGTCGCCGCCATCGGCATCACCAACCAGCGGGAGACCACCGTGCTGTGGGACCGGGCCACGGGCGTGCCCCTGGCCCCGGCGATCGTGTGGCAGGACCGGCGCACCGCGGGCCTCTGCGACGAGCTGCGGGCCCAGGGCCTGGCCCACTTCTTCCAGGAGCGCACCGGGCTGGTCCTCGACGCCTACTTCTCCGGCACCAAGCTCCAATGGCTGCTGGACACGATTCCCGGCGCCCGGGATCGCGCCGCCAGGGGCGAACTGGCCTTCGGAACCGTCGACACCTGGCTCACCTGGAAGCTCACCGGCGCCCACGTCACCGACCCGGGCAACGCGTCCCGCACCCTGCTCTTCAACATCCACACCGGGGCCTGGGACGAGGAGCTCCTGGCGGCCCTGCGGATCCCCGGGGAGGTGCTGCCCCGGGTGGTGGACTCCAGCGGCGTCGTGGGCACCACGCGGCTCCTGGGGGGCGAGATCGCCGTGGCCGGCATCGCCGGGGACCAGCAGGCCGCCACCTTCGGCCAGGCCTGCCTTGCCCCGGGCATGGCCAAGAACACGTACGGCACCGGCTGCTTCCTGCTCCTCAACACCGGCGACCGCCCCACCACGAGCCGGAACCGCCTGCTCACCACCACCCTCTGGAAGGTGGGGGACCGCACTTCCTACGCCCTGGAAGGCAGCGTCTTCATGGCCGGCGCGGCGGTCCAGTGGCTGCGGGACGGCCTGGGCATCATCGCGTCCTCGGCCGAGGTGGAACCCCTCGCCCGCAGCGTGCCCGGCAACGGCGGGGTCTACCACGTGCCCGCCTTCGTGGGCCTGGGCGCGCCCTGGTGGGACGCCACCGCCCGGGGCGCGTTCTTCGGCCTGACGCGGGGCAGCGGACGCGGGCACCTCGCCCGGGCCGTCCTGGAATCCATCGCCTACCAGACCGCTGACGTGATCGGCGCCATGGAGGCTGACTCGGGCCTGCGGCTGACGGAATTGAGGGTGGACGGCGGGGCCTCGCGCAACGACCTGCTCATGCAGTTCCAGGCGGACATCCTCGACGTGGCCGTGGTGCGCCCCCAGGTGACCGAGACCACCGCCCTGGGCGCGGCCTACCTGGCCGGGCTCGCCGTGGGCTTCTGGACGGACACCGGCCAGATCATCCGCAACTGGAAGCCCGGGGCCCGCTTCGAACCCGCCATGGCCGCCGGGGAACGGTCCGCGTTGCTGGGGGAGTGGCACAAGGCCGTGGAACGCACCCGGGGCTGGGGGGGCTGAGAGGGTGCCTTGCCGGGGCGTGGCTCCCGGAAGCCGGGAATGCTTTTCATCTCTTTTCCTATCCCCGTCCATCCCCGTTTATCCCCGGCAATTTCAATCGTTTAATGCAGCCGGGGCCTTGGTTCGAAGCCGAACCCGATGGCGCCGACCCACACCAGCCAAAAGACGTTTGCCGGGGACTTTTGCCTCAGATAGAGCAGGGCTCTATCTGTTGCAAAAGTGGGATGGACGGGGATAAAAATAAGATATTAATAGAATCAAGTCTTGCCATTCCCATCTCGCCTCGCCACATGGCGAACGAGTTTGGACGAAATTGTGATATTGGGCGCTGGGGATGACCCTGGAAATTTCGGCTGGAAACCTTGCAGGATTAAATTAATAGTATATATTTCCTTTGATCTTCATTAAAGGATTTATATTCTATGCCACCCCGTCCCGGCCCCAACCTCCCCAAATCCAAGATCCCCCCCTGGGAGCGCCGCCGCGGCCCGCAGTCGTGGAAATGGAACGGCGAACGCAAGGGCGATCCCCGCCTTCCCCGCCTGGACCCCTCACGGGATGTGCAGTCCTGGCGGGTTCTCATCTACGCCATGGCGGGGGCCCTCATCGGGGTGGGGATTCTTTTCCTGGCTTTGCACTGAATTTCATTGCGCCGGAGGTGGGGGGAGCGTAATTTGGTGTTTGAACATCTATTCTGGGCGGAGCGGTCTCCGTCCCCGGAGGTTCAGACGCCATGGTCACGCAGCCCGTCCTCTTCGTCTCCCACGGTTCTCCCATGCTGGCCCTTGGAGGTTCCGCCTATGCCCGCGCCCTGGGCGCCTTCGCGGCGGGGCTTCCGGAGCGGCCCCGGGCCGTGCTGGTGGTCTCGGCGCACTGGCAGACCCCGGACGTGCGGGTGACCTCCAGCCCAAGGCCGGGGGTCCTCCACGACTTCGGCGGGTTCCCCCGGGAGCTCTATGCCCTGGACTACCCCGCCCCGGGCGACCCCGCGCTGGCGGGGCGGGCGGCGGCGGTCCTGGGTGCGGGGGAGGACCCGCTCCGTCCCCTGGACCACGGGGCCTGGGCGGTGCTGCGCCACCTGTTCCCCGAAGCCGATGTGCCCGTGGTCCAGGTGAGCCTGCCCAGGGCCGCCCCGGCGGAGCTCCTGGCCATGGGGGCGAGCCTGCGCGCCTTCCGGGAGGAGGGCATCCTCATCCTGGCCAGCGGCGGCCTGGTGCACAACCTGGGCCTGGTGGAATGGGACGCGCCCGATGGTCAGGCCGAGGCCTGGGCCCTGGACGCGGAGCGCTGGTTCCTGGAGCGGCTCGCCGACGGCCGCCGGGAGGAACTGCTGGACCACCGCCGGGCCTGGCCCCAGAGCCGCAGGGCCGCGGCCACCACGGAGCACCTGGACCCCGTCTTCGTGGCCATGGGCGCGGGGGACGGGCCGGTGCGCACCGTCTTCGACGGGTGGCAGATGGGGACCATGAGCCTGAGGTGCCTGGCCTGGAGCTAACCCCCCAGCAACTCCTCCACGAGCTCCGGCACCAGGACCGTGGCGGGCCCCAGGCGCCGTTCGGCGAACCGCGAGCTGACGTTCGAGGCTTCCAGGTTCAGTTCCAGGGTCCGGGCCCCGGGCGGCACCTGCTCCACGAAGCCCGCGGCGGGGTACACGTTGCCCGAGGTGCCCACGGCCACGAACAGGCCGCAGCGTTCCAGGGCCTCCCCGATGCGGTCCATCTCCAGGGGCATCTCCCCGAACCATACGATGTGGGGCCGGATGGCCCCGCTCCGGCCGCAGGCGGGACAGGGGGTCTCCTGGGAGGCATCCCCTTCCCGGCGGTGCACGGCGCCGCACCGGCCGCAGCGCACCTTCAGCAGCTCGCCGTGCATGTGGATGAGGTTCCGGGTGCCGGCGCGGTCATGGAGGTCGTCCACGTTCTGGGTGACCACCAGCACCTCGGCGGGCCACGCCCGTTCCAGGCGCACCAGGGCGGCGTGGGCGGCGTTGGGCTGGGCCTCCTTCAACTGGGCGCGGCGCTGGTTGTAGAAGGCGTGCACCAGGGCGGGATTCCGCCGGTACCCCTCGGGGGTCGCCACGTCTTCCACCCGGTGGTTCTCCCAGAGCCCGCCGGCGGCCCGGAACGTCCCCAGGCCGCTCTCGGCGGAGATGCCGGCACCGGTGAGGATGACGATGGAAGGCTGGGTGGGCGGGCGCATGGGAGGGGGGATCAGAGGGCCTTGTTGACGGTGCAGCGGATGGCGCCCTTCCGGATGGCGGCGAAGCAGGCCATGCATTCCAGGCAGGGCTCGATTTCCGCGTCCCGGCCGGCCAGGAGCTTTTCCGCCACGCGGAAGTCCGCGATGAGGGGCCGGGCCAGGGCCACCAGGTCGGCCTGACCCGCGTCCAGGACGCCCTGGGCCAGGCCGGGGCCGGAGAGCTTGCCCACGGTGATGACGGGGATCCCCACCGCGTGGCGGATGCGCCGGGCGGAGGCGGCGAACCCGCCTCCCGGGGAGCCCTTGGGGGGCACCGAACTGGTGTTCAGGTAGGGCTGGCCCTCCCAGTCGCCCAGGCTGGACTGGCCGATGCCCGAGGCGTCGATGACGTCCACGCCGGCGGCTTCCAGGGCCTGGGCGAACCGGACGGCTTCGTCGGTGCCGAGCCCGCCTTCCACGTTCTCCACCCCGTGCATGCGGCAGAAGACGAGGCAGTCGGGGCCCACGGCGGCGCGCACCGCCTTGGCCACCTCGACGCCCATGCGGAAGCGGTTCTCCTCGTTCCCCCCCCACCGGTCGGTGCGGTGGTTGGTGCGGGGCGATACGAACTGGGAGAGGAGGTAGTAGTGGGCGGCATGGATCTCCACGCCGTCGAACCCGGCGCGCCGGGCCCGGGCGGCGCCTTCGGCGAAGGCGCGGATGACGTCCTGGATCTCGGCCTCGGTCATTTCCCGGGGCGCGGGCCCGGGCAGGAGCGCCACGGGGGAGGGCGCGATGCGTTCCACGGCGAGGTCGGCCCGCACGGAGCGGCCTCCGCCGTGCACCAGCTGGATGACGGCCGCGGCCCCTCCGGCCTTGATGGCCCCGGCGATGGCGGCCAGGCCGGGGATATGGGCATCGTCCCAGATGCCGAGGTTCCGGGGCAGGATGATGCCGTCGGGCAGGACGGCGGTGGCCTCCACGACCACGAGGCCCACGCTGGCACGCGCGTGCTGGCGGTACCAGTCGATCTGCGCCTCGGTGGCCCGGTGGTCCTCGGCCATGCCGGTGGCCATGGGGGCCATCACCAGGCGATTGCCCAGCCGAAGGCCTTTGTATTGGAATGGATCGGTTAGCGCAGGCATCGTGGTCCTCTGCAGGGGGAACCTCCATTTCACCATGGCCGGCGGGGAAACTTTCAGGAGTTTCCCATCGACTATCGTGAGATTGCGTCTAGGATCGGGGTCGCTTTCCACCCAAGGAGAAGGGCCATGGCCACCGGACCCCGTGATGACCTTCACGCCGCGGCGCAGTTGAGCGAATCCCAGCAGGCTGCGATCCAGCGCCTGCAGCGGGACGAGAACGTCATCCCCGCGCCCATCTGGCTCTCCCGCCAGGCCCACCTCGCCAACGACGCGGTGGAGCGCGCCCATGCCCAGACCGACCCCGACGGGTTCTGGGCGGACCGGGCCAAGCTCGTGGACTGGATGGAGCCCTACACCGCCGTCAGCCGCTTCAGCCCGCCCGCGCACCAGTGGTTCGTGGGCGGCAAGCTCAACGTGACGGTGAACTGCATCGACCGCCACGTGTATTCCGAGCGCCGGAACAAGGCGGCCCTCATCTGGGTGGGCGAGGACGGGGAGGAGCACGCCTACACCTACGGGCGGCTCTACCGGGAGGTGAACCGCTTCGCCAACACCCTCAAGAACATGGGCGTCAAGAAGGGCGACCGGGTCATCATCTACATGCCCCTGTGCCCCGAAGGCATCATCACCATGCTGGCCTGCGCCCGCATCGGCGCCATCCATTCCGTCGTCTACGCGGGCATGGGCACTCAGGCCCTGCGCGCGCGCATCGAGGACTGCCAGGCCAAGGTGGTGGTGTGCTCGGACTTCACGTTCCGGCGCGGCAAGAAGGTCCCCCTCAAGCCCACGGTGGACGAGGCGGTGCGCGACCTGTTCAGCGTGGGCCACGTCATCGTCCACCGCCGGGGCTCCCGGCCCGGGGACGAGCCCTTCGCCTTCGAGTCCGAGCGCGAGCACGACTTCTACGACTGCCAGGAGGCCCACAGCATCCACTGCGCGCCCGAACCCATGGACGCCGAGGACCCGCTGTTCATCCTGTACACCTCCGGCACCACCGGCAAGCCCAAGGGCGTCGTGCACGCCACCGGCGGGTACCTGGTGGGGGTGACCTACCTGGCCCGGGCCTTCTTCCAGATCACCGACCGGGACATCTACTGGAGCACCTCGGACATCGGCTGGATCGTGGGGCACTCCTTCATCGTCTACGGACCCCTTTCCTGCGGCGCCACCGTGTTCTGCCGCGAAGGGGTGCCGGACTACCCCAGCCCCGAGGTCACCTGGGAGCTGTGCGAGCGGTACGGCGTGAACCTGATGTTCACGGCCCCCACGGCCATCCGCATGTGGATGAGCCACGGGCCCGCGGCCCCCGCCAAGTACGACCTCTCCCGCCTGCGCCTCATCGCGTGCGCCGGCGAGCCCCTCAACCCCGAGGCCCACCACTGGGCCCAGAAGCACCTGGCGGGTCAGAGCAACGGGATGGTGGTGGACAACTGGTGGCAGACCGAGATCGCCGCGCCGGTGCTGGGCACGCTCCCGACCTTCGAGGCCCGGCCGGGAAAGGTGGGCAAGGCCATGCCCGGCGTCGCCGCGGAGGTGGTGGACGCCGACGGGAACCCGGTGCCCGCCGGATCCGGCGGCCTCCTCATCCTGAGAAAGCCCCTGCCCTACATGATGCGCACCGTGTGGGGCGACCATCCCCGGTACGAGCGCTACTGGAACCAGGTTCCGGGCGGCGTCTACACCGCCGGCGACATCGCCGTGAAGGACGCCGACGGCTACTTCGCCGTGCTGGGGCGCTCCGACGACGTGATGAACGTGGCCGGACACCGCATCGGCACCGCCGACGTGGAGGGCGCGCTGGTGCGCCACCCGGCCGTGGCGGAAGCCGCCGTCATCGGGCTGCCCGACGCCGTCAAGGGCGAGCGGATCAAGGCCTTCGTGGTGCTGCGCGTGGGCGTCGAGCAGGGTCCCGGCCTCATCGCGTCCCTCAAGGACCACGTGCGCCAGGACCTGGGCCCCATCGCGACGCCGTCCGAGATCGAGGTGCGCGCGACGCTGCCCAAGACCCGTTCCGGGAAGATCGTCCGCCGCTACCTCAAGGCCATCGAGATGGGCGAGGACCCCGGAGACCTGTCCACGCTGGCGGACTGACCCGCCCGCCGTCCTGCGCCCATCCGCGGCGAGGTCGCAAATTCGAGGCATTCATAAAATCATGGTCAGCCCCCGGCGGCCCCTAAACCCGGTCCCGCTTCGCCCGGTAAACTCCTCAGGAAACCTTCCATAAGGAGAGACTAATGCGTACGTTGACCTGGTTGACGGTACCGATGGTGCTGGCGGCGGGGGTTTCGGCCCAGGCTCAGATCGATGCAAGGCTAATGCGGTATCCCGACATCTCGGCCAGCCGGATCGCCTTCACCTACGCATCGGACATCTGGGTCGTGAACAAGACCGGTGGCCTCGCCCAAAGGCTTTCCACCCCCAAGGGGGAGGAGGTCTTCGCCCGGTTCTCGCCCGACGGCAAGGAGATCGCCTTCTCCGCAAATTATGATGGAAACATGGATGTCTACGTCATGCCCGTGGGCGGCGGGGTGCCGGTGCGCGTGACCCACAACCCGGCCGCGGACCGGGTGGTGGGCTGGACCCCGGACGGCAAGTCCATCCTCTTCGCGTCGGGCATGGAATCGGGGCGGGACCGGTTCAGCAAGCTCTTCACCGTGCCCAAGGAAGGCGGCATCCCCCAGGCGCTGCCCGTGCCCTACGGCGAGTTCGGCGCCCTCAGCCCCGACGGGAAGACCCTGGCGTACCTGCCCATCTCCACCGACTTCCGCACCTGGAAGCGCTACCGGGGCGGCATGGCCTCGGAGATCTGGTTCTACGACCTGGAGAAGAAGACCTCCATGCGTCTGCCCAGCGAGGGCGGGTCCAACGACTCCATGCCCATGTGGCACGGCGACACCCTGTATTTCCTTTCGGACCGCGACGCCGCCAAGCGCGGCAACGTCTGGTCCTACAACCTCGCCACCAAGGCCTTCAAGCAGATCACCTTCTTCAAGGAATACGACGTCCACTTCCCGGCCATCGGACCCAGCGAGATCGTCCTGGAAGCCGGGGGCCGGCTCCACCGCATCGACCTGGCCACGGGCACCCTCTCCGAGGTGAAGGTGGAGGCCGTCACGGACCGCGCCGCCCTCAAGCCCCGCGCCGAAAACGCCTCCAAGCTCATCCGCAGCGCCTCCCCGTCGCCCCAGGGCAAGCGGGCCGTGTTCGAGGCCCGGGGCGAGGTGTTCTCGGTGCCCGCGGAACGGGGCTTCGTCATGAACCTCAGCCACACCCCCGGCGTCGCCGAGCGGTTCCCCGCGCTGTCCCCCGACGGCAAGCAGGTGGCCTACTTCAGCGACCGCAGCGGCGAATACGAGCTGTGCCTCAAGGCCGCGGACGGCTCCGGCGAGGAGCGCCAGGTCACCCACATGGGACCCGGGTTCCGCTACAACATCCTGTGGTCCCCCGACGGCAAGCGCGTCGTCTTCGGCGACCAGGCCATGCGCATCCACGTCTGCGAACTGGAGACGGGCAAGGTCACGGCCATCGACAAGGGCTTTTTCATGATGGACGGCGCCATGGAGCAGTTCCGCGGCAGCTGGTCCTCGGACAGCCGCTGGTTCGGGTACGTCATCGACTCCGCCCGGCGCAACGGCGTGGTCAAGCTCTACGACACCCGGGACGGGAAGGTGACCCAGGCCACCTCCGCGTACTACAACGCCGGCGACGTGGCCTTCGATCCCGAAGGGAAGTACCTCTTCCTGACCACGGGCCAGAACTTCAGCCCGACCTACAGCGACATGGACCCCACCTGGATCTACGCGAACTCCACGCGTCTGGCGGCCATCCCCCTGCGCAAGGACGTGGCCTCCCCCGTGGCGGCACGCAACGACGCCGATGCCGAAAAGAAGGAAGAGAAGAAGGAAGACAAGAAGGAGGACAAGAAGGACGCGAAGAAGGCCGAAAAGCCCGCCCCCAAGTCCGTCGACATCGACCTGGACGGCCTCGAGGGCCGGATGGTCCTCCTGCCTCCCCCCGCCGGGAACATCTCGGACCTCGCCGCCGTGAAGGGCAAGGTGGTGTACCGGCGCATCCCCCAGATGAACCCCGAAGGGGAATCCAAGGGCAACCTCCAGTACTACGACCTGGAGGAGCGGGAGGAGAAGACGATCCTGGCCGACGTGGACGGCGCGGCCGTTGCGGCCGAGGGCGGCAAGGTCCTCGTGCGGCGCAAGGACGCCTATGCCTTCCTGGACATCAAGGCCGACCAGAAGCTGGACAAGAAGCTCCCCACGGCAGACCTGCCCATGGAGGTGGACCCCGCCGCGGAATGGCGCCAGATCTTCAACGACACCTGGCGGCTGGAACGGGACATGTTCTACGATCCGGGCATGCACGGGGTCGACTGGAAGGTCATGAAGGCCCGCTACGGCAAGCTCCTGGACGACTGCGCCACCCGCGAGGACGTGAACTTCGTCATCGGCGAGCTGATCTCCGAGCTGAACGCCTCCCACGCCTACCGGGGCGGCGGTGACGTGGAGATCCCCCAGCGGCGCGCCGTGGGGCTCCTGGGGGCGGACTTCGCCCTCGAGAACGGCCAGTTCCGCATCAAGAAGATCCTCCGCGGCGCCTCCTGGGATGCCGCCGCCAAGGCCCCCCTGGCCCAGCCCGGCCTCAATGTGAAGGAAGGCGACTACCTCCTGGCGGTCAACCACGTGCCCATGGACACCCGGAAGGACCCCTGGGCCGCCTTCCAGGGCCTGGCGGGCAAAACGGTGCTTCTCACCGTCAACGACAAGCCCGGCAAGGAAGGCGCCCGGGACATCATGGTGGACGCCATCGGCAACGAAGGCTCCCTGCGCTACCAGGCCTGGGTCGAGGCCAAGCGCGCCTACGTGGACAAGGCCTCGGGCGGGCGCATCGGCTACATCTACGTGCCCGACACCGGCATCGGCGGCCAGACCGACCTGGTGCGCCAGTTCCAGGGCCAGTGGGACAAGGACGGGCTGGTCATCGACGAGCGCTTCAACAGCGGCGGCCAAATCCCCGACCGCTTCACCGAGCTGCTGGGCCGCAAGGTCCTCAACTACTGGGGCGTGCGCGACGGCAAGGACTGGCAGTGGCCCGTGACCGCCCACAACGGCCCCATGGCCATGCTCATCAACGGCTGGAGCGGATCGGGCGGCGACTGCTTCCCCTTCTACTTCCGCCAGGCCGGCCTGGGCCCCCTCATCGGGCGGCGCACCTGGGGCGGGCTCATCGGCATCAGCGGCGCCCCCGGCCTCATCGACGGCGGCAACATCACCGTTCCCACCTTCGGCATCTACTCCACCGACGGCAAGTGGATGATCGAGGGCCACGGGGTTGACCCAGACATCGAGGTGATCGACGATCCCGCCCTCACGGCCCAGGGCAAGGATCCCCAGCTGGACCGGGCCATCAAGGAAGTGGAGGACGCCCTGAAGAAGAATCCTCCCAAGCATCCCGCGAAGCCCGCCTATCCCAACAAGGCCGGATTCTAGGATCGTTCGGACCTGACGCCGGGGCCCCTGGGCCCCGGCGTTTCCGCGTTCAGAGCGAGGTCGCCTCCTGCCAGCCGGCGTTCTTGCGCACGTCGGTGAGCAGTTTCGTCAGGTGCTCGTAGAGCTCCTTCTGGGCGGGCGGCACGAGGATGACCCGCTCGAATTCCAGGAAGGACTTGTTGGACTGGTAGAAGTTGCCCGGGATGTCCAGGCGCAGCTGGGCATACATGAGGGTCCACTCGCTCACGATGGTCACGTCGGCCTTGCCCCCGGCCACCGCCTGGAGGGCCAGGATCTCGGAGCCGAAGTCCAGGCGCTGGATGCGGCCCGCCTTCACGGCCTCGGTGAGGGCGGGGTAGGCGTAGCCGCCGACGCCCGCGAGCTTCAGGCCCGCCAGGGACTCGGGGCCGGCGTACTCGACCTTCTTCCCGTCCAGGGACACCACCAGGTTGCGGTCCCAGAGGATGGCGGGGGTCCACAGGTTGGCGGCCCGCACCGGTTCCGGGAACCAGACCTTGTTCACGCCCAGCAGGACGCCCTTGAGTTCGCCCTTTTCCACCATGGCCTTGGCCTCGGGGGCCGTGACCACCTTGAGGGTGAACCGGTGGGTTTTGCTCTCCTTGGTCAGCCACTGGCAGAGGCGGTACTCGAGGCCGTCCTGCTTGGCCTTGTCCACCACGAAGGGGGGCCGGTCGTTGTAGGTGTAGACGGTGACGTCGGTCTGGGCCTGCGCGAGGGCGCAGGCGGCCAGGACGAGGACGGTCCGGAGCGCATCGAGGAACTTCATGGCTACCCCCTTGGCGGTTGGATGGAATAGCTTACCTTCAATATTTCAAACGCCATTGGATAAGTGTTGCATGAAGCCCGAAACGCGAACGGCCCCCGCGAGGGGGCCGTTGCGCCGTACCGGACCTCCTACTTGAGGAACCGGCTCTCCAGGGTGGCCCAGGAGAGTTCCTGGCCGTTGTTCTCGGCCTTGAGCTCGCGCAGGCGCTTGATCTCCTCGCCGTACCACTCGGCCACGGGGCGCCCGATGCGCAGGGCGCCCAGTTCGGAAGCCAGGTCCACGGGCTTGATGCGGCAGACCCAGCCGTCCTTGTAGGGGCTGTCGGCCACCAGGCTGGGCTCGGCCTTGAGCCGGGCGTTGTCCTCCACCACCTTGCCGGTGACGGGGGCGCAGAACCGGATCTCCTCGTCGCCGCGCTTGAAGGAGAAGAGGACGTCGCCCACCTTGCAGGACGTGCCAGGATCCGGGAGAACCACTTCGCTCACCTCGCCCAGGGCCTTGTGGGCGAAGTCGTCGACGCCAACCCGCACCTGTCCGTCGGGCTCGATGCGGACCCAGGCGTGGCCGGGAGAGACGAAGGATCCGCCGGGAACGCAGTACTCGCCAGCGGGGGCGCCTTCGGCCTGGGTGGGCGAGACGATGCGGACGGTGGGTTCCTTCTGGCTCTCGAGACGGGACTGGCGCTTGATCAGCAGGCGGTTGACGAACTCCGAGAGCTCCTCGGCGGTGAAGGGCTTCTGGACGTATTCGGAGGCGCCGTGCTTCATGGTCTCCACGGCGGTCTCGATGGTGGCGTAGCCGGTGATGACGACCACGTCCACGTCGGGGCGCAGGTGCTTGACGGCCTTCACGACCTCGACGCCGTCCATGATGGGCATCTTGAGATCGGTGAAGACGAAGTCATAGTCGTGGCGCTGCACGAGGTTGAGGGCCTCGGGGCCGTTCTCGACGGTGTCGACGTTGTAGCCTTCCAGGACGAGAATCCGCCGGAACGAATCCAGCACGATGCCTTCGTCGTCCACGGCGAGGATGCGGGCGCGGGGCTCGGGCACTTCGATGCGCTTGAGGGTCTTGACCTCGCCGGCGATGTCCAGCCGGACCGCGACATTGAGGATCTCCTCGCGGGCGGCCCGCTGGCGCTTCTCCCGCATGCGCCGCGTGGTCTCGCGCACCAGGTAGTCGATGCCCACAAAGGCGAGCAGCATGATTATTACGAGCAGCACGGTCATGGCATTGGCTCCTATCAGGATGGGGAGATTCCGGCTTCGGGGTTGAGGGTGGGAATTCGGATCGAGAAAGTGGTGCCCTGGCCCAGTTCGGTCTGGACGTCGATCGAGCCGCCGTGACTCTCCACGATACCCCAGGTCACCGCGAGGCCGAGGCCCGTGCCGCGGTTCCCCTTGGTGGAGAAGAAGGGCTCGAAGAGGTGGGGCAGGTCCTCGGGCTCGATGCCCGAACCGTTGTCGGTGACCTGGATCTCCACGAAGGCGTCGTCGAAGACCTTGGTGGCCATGGTGATCTGGCCCGTTCCGGGCTCCACCACGTCCGCGGCGTTGAGCAGGAGGTTCACGACGACCTGCTGCATCTGGTTCCCGTCGGCGTAGGCCGCGGGCAGGTCCTGGGTCAGGTCCAGGGCCAGGTTGATGTGATTGAGACTCAGCTGGTTCATCACCACGGCCAGGGAATGGCGCGCCACCTCGTTGAGGTCGGTGGACCTGCGGGTGGGGGGTGCGGGACGGGCGAAGTCGAGGAGTTCCTTGATGATGGACCGGCAGCGTTTGGTCTCGCGGATGATGACGTCCACGTCCTCGCCATTGGGGTCCCCTTCGGGAAGGCGCTTGGCCATGAGGGAGGCGTAGGTGAGGACGCCCGTGAGGGGGTTGTTGATCTCGTGGGCGATGCCCGCCGC